>Ga0307518_10000023_pt1 | contig 104349 bp, 137 predicted proteins | sample 25_EM_MG_FD_203889 | JGI IMG/M metagenome (GOLD analysis project Ga0307518, IMG submission 203889) | Populus trichocarpa ectomycorrhiza microbial communities from riparian zone in the Pacific Northwest, United States - 25_EM | ecosystem: Host-associated > Plants > Roots > Unclassified...
AAATTGATGCCACTACTATGAATGACGTCGTGCTTGGTATGAGTCATTGGCCCTTATGTTGCCAACATTTCTATCACAGGTGGTGGGGAACCAAATTGCCCTTGAGGTGATGAGAGGTGTTCTCGCCACTGGTCTCTTTGCCGTTGGAGTAGAGCCCCTATGCGCCTACATGTGGGAACCATGCAATGGCTTTCGGCTGGATTGTTGTCGCAGGTGAGTACACACCAATGCTTGCGGTATTGAACGATCTAACCCGCTCTTTATCAGGTACTTCTCTTTCCCATGTTAAATATGATCTTCGCCCTCTGCATTGCTGCATGTCTTATGCCGACTGATTCGGTTACTTTGTACTCCCATAACTCGTACGTAACTTCCGCAGCGTTTGTCCGAAGAACCTCTTTGCATAGGTGGAAAATTTGCAGCCAAGTATGTCCCTGTGCAGATTTCTCCCGAGTCTGCAGCGAACGACGGTTTAGCATAACCACTCCTCTCCCCCTCACTATACCTCTTTGTCGAAGCGTCAACTCGCATCGCAATTGAGACATGGTTCCTCGTTGGATGGTTCCGTGCGCCTTTTTTTTTATTGGGGAGCACTGATCCTCGTTCTTTGTTGTTCCAAGGGCAGGTCTTTTTTGGCACTGCTCTTGGTGCCATTTGGAAAGCAAGATGGATCTGCAAGGAGAATCCTCACCAGTCAACTGAATACATAGACTTGGTGTTCTCTAAACTCATGAAGCTGGGTTACCGCAAGAGCTTCATCGATCGCGAATCATACATTGCACAATATCTAGCCCTTGCAATTTTCACCATCGGTGTCGCTATCATCCTCGAAGCCGACGACCTTCTTGCAGCTTTCGCAGCAGGTGCCCTTTACTCGTTGACGCTGTTGAATGGCAGCGACTCACGGTTTTGTAGGCTCTACTATTTCTTAGGGTGGAAAATTCATCCAGACCGAGGACGATGTCTTTGCATCGGTTATAGACTACATACGTTCTGAACTGTGGTCGTTTCATATATATTGGTGCCTGGTTACCGTTCAGCTCTTGCAACTCTACAGAACTTGGAATTACTTCCTGGCACCTGATTCTTCTGATGCGACTGCGATCCTTTTCCTCCGTCGCATTAACCTCCCTTGCTACCATCGTATAGATTCATTCCAAAAATATCCTCTTCGAAGACACCGAGTCGGTGGATTGATGGAACACTTCCCTGATGCATGTCTGATCTTCGACTTGCAGGACCTGTAGAAAATTTTTCTCCAGCTTCAGACAATCTCTTCAAATATTATTGCTTGTGGATGGGTGTTTTTTGTTTCGGCCCTGGCGCTTACTCACTTCCCCCCCATCTCCGCCTGCGGATCAGCAGCAAATACTAGCAGCCACAATATTTCAGCCTAATTTGTCGTTTGTCGTCCTTGGTTCTATCATTATTCGTGCGCCATGGTGATTCTTCGATAGCTTCCACTTACAATCTATAGATGGACTTCCTATCCCGTTCTTTAACTTGGATCAAGAAATCACTGCACGAATACCATTGTATTCACTCTGCATCCCTGCCCCTGGTGTTGAATATCCCGCACTTTCCGTCGTATTTCATGTCCGGACCGACCTAAGGTGTCGCTTTCTGTGCCCAAGCTGATGAGATATCTAGATTTTTGTGTTGCTAATGGTGGTTTGGTCCATTGTACCATTCTCCCTTTGGTCAGAGAAAGACAGTCATTCCTTGTTGACTGACAGAAGAAGGCAGTATACACACAGTGTGTTTACATGTAAAAATACTGGTATAGTGGGCGGGCGTATCGGATCAGGAAAGGAGCTGTTGCCGTTGGTTGACACTACCGCTTTACTTCATATTTCTCCCAGCCAACTTGCTCTAACTTGTCCACTTTTTCCATTACCTCGGTCTCAAGTGCCCTGCGATGATTTTCCATGGCAGAGAAGAGATGGGGCATTCCTGCACCCAAGATACTCACAGCCAACAGTCCAGCATTCGTCCCATTGTTGATGGCAACAGTTGCTACAGGGATGCCACGCTGTCGGAGTAGATCATGTTAACCTTCGCCCACAAAAAAGAAAAGGAAGGAGGAGAGAACGCACTGGCATCTGCACTATACTATACAAGGAATCTACGCCATCAAGTGAACTTCCCTTCACTGGGACGCCGATAATTGGCAGCGAAGTCATGGCTGCGACCATTCCTGGGAGGTGCGCCGCGCCACCTGCACCTGCGATGATAACTCGCAGACCACGCGCACGTGCGGAACGTGCATACTCGACAAGACGGTCTGGCGTGCGATGAGCCGAGACAATCGTAAGCTCGTAAGGGATAGATAATTTATCGAGTATTCGTGCGGCTGGGAGCATCACGGGCAGATCAGAATCGGAGCCCATTATGATGCCGACAAGAGGGTGTTTGCTGGAATGACCACTGGCAACTTCCTGAGGAAGGGGGGCATAGCGGTCAAGTTCTCCTTCAGTGCTGCCGCCGCCAGGGAGAGCGATCAGAAGTGGACGTAAACGCATGCGCACAGTCGCATCCGAGTCACCGACAATAGTAACATGACCCATCTTGCGGCCTTTCCGACACTCTGCCTTTCCGTAAAGGTGGACCGTACAACCCGGGATCCTAAGCGCATTGGAAACAAAGCCGTCAATTTCTTCGATGGACGAGGAAGCACCGATAATGTTGAGCATTGCAGCGGACGAGACTTTCAATGCTGTGGAACCTAAAGGTAGAGAAAGGATGGCACGAAGGTGATTCTCGTACTGGGATGTCTCGCATGCTTCGATGGTGTAGTGACCAGAATTGTGGGGGCGAGGTGCGATTTCGTTGATGTATATTGAGCCTGCCTGTCTTGTCAATCCAAGATCTTTGACCACGAGTTAAACTTACCGTCTTCCATCAAGAACATTTCTACTCCGAAGACGCCCGTGCCTTCAAGCGTTTTCACTGCGGCTTCTGCTACCTGTTGAGCACGGTGGGTGACATTAGGATCCCTGCTTCGCAGCGGAGCAAAAACCAGGTGGCATATATTGTCCTTATGAATAGTTTCCACTGCGGGATATGATAGTATTTCGCCCTGCGCAGTGCGGACGACCATAACCGCAATTTCTGAGATGAATGGAACGAACTTCTCGGCGTATAGAGGACGGCCTCCCAGGACTTGAAGTGCCTCCTCGGCCTGGTTTATGTCTCGCACAACAAAATTACCACGGCCGTCATAAGCTAGCGTCCGGCTCTTCAGCATAAATGGAAGACCGAAGGAATGGGTGCATCGTTGTATTGACTCTACCGTCGAGTCCACCAGAACAAATTCAGAGACGGGGCATCCATAACTGCGCAGGTGGGATTTCTGCATAAACTTGTCCTGAATAATCTTTATTGTTGATGGGTGAGGATGAATAGCAACAACTTGTTCAGACTCGATGTCTTCTAGCACGTTCGCATCTACGTGTTCAATCTCCACTGTAAGGACATCGACTTTACTGGCGAGCTCCCTGATCTTGAGAGGATCGGAAAAAGAGCCGTCTATATGAGCCAGAGATGTATTTCGGGGATAGATGACTTGTTTTGCCGGTGCACTTTCACCGGCATCCAGGATGACCATGTCCACATTGAGCAAAGAAGCAGATGCAGCGAGCATCCGACCGAGTTGGCCACCGCCTATGAACGAGGAACACTTTACAAGCATCTAGGACAGCGGGAGACGGATGCGCACCCAGAACTCCTACTTTTTTGCCCATCGTGTTTCTTCGTAGAAAGCTTCTGGTCGTTGGTTAGAAAAGGAGGATTTCGGGGCTGAAAATAATCTTATCTAGGATCTGATTAGTAATCCAGTCACAACTTGAGGTGCGAAGGTTCATCTACCCATGACACTGATGGACGTCGACTCGGACTCTGACATCTCCCTGCTCGGGGACGAGGATGCACGTGGAAAGGGAAAGGGAAAGGGAAAGGCCACGGAAAAGCGCAAAAGGGAAAAGGGAAAGAGAAAACCCAAGGAGGTCAGTCGCACCTTGTTGGGACAACAAACACTGAAGAACACTTCCGTAGCAAGCTTACACATGGGAGGCCTCGTATACGCGTTCATGGGACACTGTGCAAGAGGATGAGACCGGGAGTCTGCAGGGAGCTGTCGAGGACCTCATGGCCAGGGGTCGGCGAAGGAGGTACGCTACCCATGTCGCTTTGTGTTTGGCTTACTGACCGCACTCTGTTTAGACTCCTTGCACCCGCTGCTCCAATCCGTCGCACCATCATTCGTCATCTCGTTCTGATTCTGGACTTGTCAATTTCCATGATGGACCGTGACATGCGTCCAACCCGATTTGACCTCGCGCTTCGGTATGCTCGCGAGTTTGTAACAGAGTGGTTTGACCAGAATCCTCTTGGACAAATCGGTGTTGTTGGTATGCGTGCAGGGCTTGGTGAACGCATCGGTGAAATGTCAAGTACGATGGGCCACTGGTAGTATATATTTGCAGGTGACGTTGCTTAACAGGTAATCCTCAAGACGTGCTCAAGTCGCTGAGCGATAGAACAAAACTAGAACCCACTGGGGAACCAAGCCTGCAGAATGCGATTGAAATGGCGCGAGGTAATATGAGGTACATTGCTTCTTCACTCCGTCATTTCTTGTGATCCGCTCACGGTTGCAGTCACCTTCCGACGCAAGCTTCGCGAGAAATCCTCATCATCTTTGGCTCGCTGACAACATGCGACCCAGGAAATATTCATGAAACCATGGAAGTTTGCATCAAGAACAGAATTCGCATATCCATAATCGCACTTGCTGCCGAGATGAAAATCTGTAGAGATCTGTGCGAGAAATCAGGAGGTAGGAGAGGGTCATTCATTCGTCAATGTGATCTTTCACCTGCGGGCTGTAGGTCAGTTTGGAGTGGCTATGAACGAGGGCCACTTTAAAGACCTCTTGTTCGGACTTGTACCTCCCCCTGCTCAGCGATCCACTGTCCGTACAGGCGTCCCTGGCGGAAATCCTCCAGCGGATCTCATGATGATGGGGTTTCCCACTCGGCTCCCTGACACATCACCTCCTAGTCTATGTGTCTGTCACTCAGACATGAAACGCGAGGGCTTTCTCTGCCCGCGCTGCATGGCAAAAGTGTGCGACGTGCCCACCGACTGCGATATCTGTGGCCTCATGATTGTAAGCTCACCGCACCTGGCACGGAGCTACCATCACCTCTTCCCTGTCAAGCCCTACGAGACGGTGTTAGCATTATTTTAACTCGTCCCGTGTGAATAGGCTGACTCGGACTTACTTCAGATCTTCCCTCGCTGACGTCACTGCACCAACAAGTGCTTGCCATGCATGTGCCCGACCATTTCCGACGGGGCCATCTACTGCGGTGGTGACGGAAGGGATCAGTCCGGTGGGGCGATACCGTTGTCCTGATTGTCACCACGATTTCTGCACGGAATGCGACGTATTTGTACATGACGTAGTTCACTGTTGTCCGGGCTGCGGCAAATGATCATAAAATATTTAGTACTACTAGTATGTAATATCTAATTCGCGCTTGCGGTCCGCGCGGGAGTGGAAGGTGCCGTGTGTTGGTCTGCGCCTTGCTTCTGTTATTCTCCTTGCTCTGTCTTGCCATGTACTGGCTTCCCCTCACGCTCGTTTTATCTTCAAGCTATTTCCTCGTTCAAGCCGGCTACCAAACCAAAGGGCAAACCTGTTCATCAGCCAATAACCGTCTCCAGATAGGCACCTATCAATTCTATAGTGACTGTGACATCCAGACGTACTGCTCATCTGCTGGCGTCTGTGAGCTCAAAGGTTGCAGAAGGGACCAATTTCCATTTGGCTACGCCCAGAATGCCACTCTTCCTCCAAAGTGTCCAAGTGATCAATTCTGCCCAGACGAGGGCGATGCCTGCCAACCCCTCCTCGCAGTGGGTAGTCCTTGTCAGTTGAACCGCGATGGTGATTGCTCGTTCCATCGTACTCCGTCGTCGTCTGACTCTCCTTAGACCAATGTGAAACCCCTCCTAATGCTCAAGAGCTTTCCGAAACTTTATACCATGGCCGAAACGTCAATGGTGCTATATGCCTCAACAATGTCTGCATGTACGTCGTGTGTCGATCTATCGTGAGCTGTTCATTTGAACTGTGCTTTCCAATATCCGTAGGTGGGCCAACGTCACGGTTGGCCAGTCTTGTGAAGTAGAGAACACGGCTTATATTGCATACACGGGCAGCAGCGAGTACATTGATGTCGTATCAAGGTTCGTGCGATCGCAGCCACCATTTTGCATTGCATCGGAATTCAACTCTAACTACTTAGGGGGAACTGCAAGGTTGGACTGTACTGTGATTCGCAAACGCTGGTCTGCATGCAGATGAAGGACATTGGGCAGGCTTGTGACGGGGACAAGGAGTACGTCCTTTTTTCACGCGCTTGTTGTCACCGACCCTAGCAGGGTGGACTGGCAGATGCAGCTCCTTCAACTGTCAAGGCAATGGTGTTTGTGGCACAAGCGCCGACACCCCCCACCAATTTGGGATATGGGTGTATGTCTTGGTTGGCGTAGGCATTATTGGAGGTGTGTCGAGTAATCTGCGAAGGGGGTCGTGATATGCTGATGATTACTGCAGGAATGCTTGCAACATTAATTTCGTTGTTTATGATCCACCGGCGCCAGCGTGATCAGGAACGTGAGAAGCGCATCCAATACTGGCGTGAGCAGGTAGGCAAGTGCGCCTGGCACTGTATTTTTGCTTACCGTCTGACATAGAACGCGTTCCGGCAAAATATTCTCCAAATGCGGGATACCGCTCGAACATCTATTCTGTCTCTCCCGGGCCACGGAAGCAGCAGAAATACTATGTATTCCCGTGTCGGGGAGTCGGACGAGTCGTCTACGCCGATGCTACAACAGCATTCGCCATACAATGCCAGTGGGCTACGGAACTATGTTGTGGATGACGGGAGCGGCTACGAAGATGTTCCTGGACAGGGACGGCGATGAAGAGAATGCACTGATCTTGCGGACAATCATTCATTTATATTGTGGACGGTTTCTTAATTACATTGACTAGTCAAGCACAGACATTATAATAATCTCAAGAGCGACTTGGGAAGATTCATAGAGCATTGTCGACTGTCGCAGACTCTGGAAGGTGAAGCAAGCAAGCTGCCCTTGGATTTGGACGCAGACATGGCACTCATTGAATAATATTGATCATTTTGTATCGGCGTGACTCGTTGACGATCGCGTTCTGTCTGCACGTGACTACGCGTCGCGTATTATTTAAGTGTTCATGCCGTTCCGTCCCAGAGTCTTCAATGACTCCTGTCATGCCGCTCAGTCGCACTCACTCACCAGAGCCTACTCCTAGCAAAAAGGTGCTTGTCCTGACCTTAGTCTGGATATTCGCTTACCGGGCCATGTAAAGGTTGCTGTGGCCATCGAGGCATTCTCATTAGACACCCCGAGAAAGTATTCCGCCGATGAGAGACTGCTTCTTGATGACAGAAAACGCTCCTTTTCACCCGACACCCTTGAAGAGGCCTCCGATGTCGAGACAGAAGATGACCTTGATTCTCTCCGCAAGAAATTTGTCGGTGAAATTGACCTTCCTGAGTGTGAGCCATTTCCTGGCTTCACCTTCGTTCCTCTCAACCGTATTTCTTCCAGGTGAAGAACCACTCTTAAAGGACTCCAGGCGTCGGTTTGTGCTCTTTCCTATTCAATATCATGAGGTATGTGGCTTGCCGCTCGCGTGGCGCCTATACTGATGCGTAGTGCAGATATGGCAAATGTACAAGAAAGCAGAAGCTTCCTTCTGGACTGCAGAGGAAATGGACCTTTCCAAAGACCTTCATGACTGGAATACCCGTTTAAACGACAACGAGCGTCACTTTATCTCCCATGTCCTTGCCTTTTTCGCTGCCTCGGATGGTATTGTCAACGAAAATCTGGTCGAACGTTTCTCCAACGAGGTCCAGGTTGCTGAAGCGCGTTGCTTCTATGGTTTTCAAATCATGATGGAGAATATCCATTCGGAAACCTACTCTCTTCTCATCGACACGTACATCAAGGACGCTGCTGAGCGAGAGTATTTGTTCGATGCAATTGAAACCATCCCTTGCATCAAACGCAAGGCAGAATGGGCTCTCCGGTGGATATCTGACCAACTCTCGACATTTGCTGAACGACTCGTTGCCTTTGCTGCGGTCGAGGGCATTTTCTTCTCCGGATCATTTGCTTCCATCTTCTGGCTCAAAAAACGTGGCCTCATGCCTGGTCTGACTTTCTCCAACGAACTCATCAGTCGTGACGAGGGCATGCACACTGACTTTGCTTGTTTGTTGTTCAGCCATCTCAAGCGTCGGCCCCATCCGAATACTGTCGAGCGCATCATTACTGAGGCAGTCAAGATCGAACAAGAGTTTTTGACTGGTAGGCAGCCCATTATGCAAGCAAAGGACACCATCCTTGATGTTTGTTTGTTTTTAGATGCTCTCCCTGTTGGGCTGATTGGCATGAATGCCAAGCTTATGTGCCAATACATCGAATTCGTTGCGGACCGCTTGCTCGTTTCTCTCGGCAATGACAAAGTGTACAATGTTACCAATCCTTTTGACTTCATGGACATGATTTCGCTGCAAGGGAAGACGAATTTCTTCGAGAAGCGCGTCTCCGACTACTCAAAAGCCAATGTAGCCCATTCGACTCAAAATCTGGAGGCGGTACAGGCCACCAAGACATTGTAAGCCTGATTGTTTTGCACCATAGTTCTTGCGTTGATGGTGTCCTGGCAGCTCGTTAGATGAAGACTTTTAGATGATTTTGTCACTGCATCTTCGTACCATCATTTATAGTATGTATGCCCAACTCTGTCATTCGATACTCCGAGTCCCAAGTAATGTCATGGCTTTCACTACTCAGTAGATAGAGTCTAACCTGGCCTGTTGTGACGACGCTTGGATTCCTAGGCTATTCAACAGCCGTATATCATGGACTATGCTGCGAGACCATTGAGCTGGTATGAAGGATATCGACAACTTCAGTGCATATCGGTTGTCATGTACGATCTGTCGGGTGTCAAGATTAAGTCAACGCTGAGCGCTGATTGCCAGCCTCCTCCTTTGCCTACTTCACGTCATCATGTCGTAGAATTCTTTCATGATGGAATATGGTAGGAACTTGTATGTGCACGATGACTCCCGTAATGATACACGCGACTGGGTTCTGGGACTTTATAGTACGGTCAACACCGCAACTCACTCAAAACGCATCCATGAGTTTAGTCGTCGTCGTCGTCCATGACAACCTCACTACATTCCACGGTACTGCAACCTGCGCCTTCCCTACCCCCGTCGCCAACTTCGACGGGGAGTATATCGCATGGGGACCTGTTTGAAGTTCAACGACGTTCGTCCAGCTCCAGTACAAGCAAAGGCAAAGAAAAACAACCCTTTGACAAAGAGAACAGGGAAGATGGCGGCGACGACCACACAGCCAACGGCCAGGATGAGCTCGAGGGCACGTCCTCGTCTGCAGAAACTGCCGCCCAGACGCGACGGGTAGAAGAGGTACGTATTTCAGGGCCTCGCTTTCCCCTTGTGCATTGATATCACACTTCCGACAGACTTTGAAACGATGGGAGATAGCAGAACGGCAACGCCGGAAGGCAGCCCGCGTGTCGGCACAGATGAACAGTGGCCCATCCATACTTGAAGGCGTCACCCGCAGAGCAAGCCTCATCTTGGCTGGCCGGCACCCTTCACTATCACGGCGTTCGCGGAATGGACTGGGGAGCCATTGTGCGTTGAACTCTCGCGACTCTGTGGACGGCGTGCCGCTGAGCGACATCGAGCACTCCCCCCGGCCCATCGCACACTCGTCCACACCGTCTTTTGGTGACAACCGCAGTAGCATCGGTGATACTGTGGATCCCTTCATACACCCCTCCGAAGCTCGTGTATCATTGTCGTCACCACACTCGCCGTTCGCAGACTCGAAGCAACCAGCTGATATACCGAAATCCAATTCGCCTCCTACTGTCGATTCGTCCAACGGACGAAATGGCGTTACTCGTGAGCGACATCGACTGTTACCCGGTACACCGCCTATGTCTATCTCTGTTACCTATTCAGGTGGTCCTAGTAGCCCACCAAATCAGAAAGCACTGCAACCAACCCCTCCTCCAGTCATCAACTCGTCCGTATCCCAACCTGCAGAAGAACGTAAAGCCGTGCGGTGGTGGCATGAATGGTTATGTGGATGTGGAGAAGGACCTGACCGAGGAGGTGATCATCAAGTAAGGGCTCATTTCGGTTTAGACACATCCATCGTGACTTATCCTTAGGCGGCCCGCACGAATCCTTTCGAGTAAGATACCTTCGGACCTTGACAACGTCAACATACATTTTCACGCATACGTCCAGAATGTCACCGTATATCACTGTAATAGACGACCATGCCCCCACCTTAGTTTTCTTAGTTTTCATTTACATATCCTCGATTGTAACTTTATTCCCCCCACTTGTTGCACTTGTGGCTCCTCAGACTTGATACAAGACAGATGGAATACAATTTTTTTTTTACAGGAGCTAGGGGAACAGGCAAGTGCAGAAGACCAGCGAAAGCATGGATATATAGGTAAGTCATCAGTCGAGTCACCAAGGCACTGGCGAATGGAGCAGGGTTCAGGAAAGACATCCAGTAGTTGTTATTGAACCTTTATTTTCTGTACGTCATGGCGTAGCAAAGCTTCTCCGATGCCCCGAGGTTTCTCATCGGCCTGGGAACAGCTTTGATGAAACGCTATTTGTAGATAAACAGAAAGCCAACCTTGCTGGCCCTCCTAGAGGCCTGGTACAATTGCAGGCGTGACGGCTTCTCCAGTACAAATAGTGGGAGAGGACGACGTAAAGTTGTCGCCGTCGCTGGTATTCCTGGTCATTGCGCCAAGCTCGGCGTCGGCAGTTTTGCGTGGCTGGTTGGTCGAAGTTGTGGTGACACTCCTCGAAAACTTCTTTCCTCCATTGAAGAATGGTATAGACAGTCCGTCTGTAATGCGTTAGGTGACGTTTGGGGAGGTCAAGTTCCTGAGGACAACATACGAATGAAGATCGAGCCAAGTACTACAACGGACACGATAGGTTGTATGGTTGCCGCAAGCATTTGTTGCTCGTTCGCCGGTGGATCAGCAGGGGAAGGAAGGCGCGTACTAGCCAGTGTTGACACAAATACGGCACTAACACCCATCTGCATTTTTTATAGAATCAACTGAATCATGTAGCGAAGGGAAGGACTGACTGGCCCTGTGTAAATGGTTTCCTGAGTTGCTTGCATCTACGAACCGAACCAAACTCACCAAAATGGCCTGAAAAGAGTGCTTCCTTCCAAGAAGTTATCTCAGGTATCCATTTGTATAGTAATAGTAGGAAGGGAATGCGGCGAACGAGAAGAATACTGATCAAAAGAACAATCAGGCGTGAGGGGCTGGTACCAAGTCCTTCGGAGTTATAAGAGTCGAAGGGCAACCAGGCGCCAATGTAGATGAAACATGCACAATTGAGAATACAGTCCATAACGGAGGCAAATGTATCTCCTTCTCCTTCTGTCTGTTCCTTGAAGTGACCATCCCACGCAACGGCGCAACCTGGATAATGTGAGGCTTTGATCAATAGAATGCATTATCCACGATTACCTGCTGCGAATGCGGCCAAAAGATCATCTGCTCCAAGAGAATATGCGACTCCAGTGGCAAAAATAGCTAGAGCCAGATATTGCGCAATGTATGACTCTCGGTCCACAAGACCTTTGCGGTGGCTCCACTGCATCACCTTGGAAAATAACAGCCCTGTAATTCATACATACTTGTCTGGAAATCAATTGCCAGTATGTTGAAAGCTCACCGATGATGGCTCCAAGGAAGGTGCCAAACATGACCTGGTCTTAAAAAACATCAACTTATCAGCAAATAGAGTATGGACGATATTTTACAAAGCCATCCGATAAGGAACCCCTTCTGAATCGCAGCACGAACCGAGGATTCGGTCATCAGGTAGAGGGAAATACTGAGGAACGGATATGCAAGACCATCATTCGCCGCTGCCTCCGCGGTCAAAATATGACGTATCTCTTTAGGAACATGTTCTTGCGCAAAACTTCCACCTGAAAGGAGTGAGTTTATTGAGGGTGAATGAATAAAGAGAAGACAAACGAGTAATGGCGGCACAAGTGATTGGATCTGTTGGAGTCAGACACGCGGAGATGCAGAGTGCAGAGGCCAGGTTGAGGTTGGGAAATAGAGTATGGATGATCGCTGGTGGCCCAACGTGGATCAGGAACGATGATCCGGAAGAGAATGAACCCACCAGCAACAACAACCCAACCAAATGCCATAGTAGGGACGACCATCACGAGCAGACCCTTTGCATGTTTCTTCATGTAGGCACATGGCAATTCGACACCCACCGCAAAGAGACCAGCCACAAGGATGAGCCTCAATACTTCAAGTGTAATTTTGTTCTGATAACTACTCCAGGACCTGGGATCAAATACATTGACGCCGTAAGGACCAATGAGAATACCGAACGCAGTTCCAAGAACGACTTCATTGACGTAAAACTTGTTGCATGTTCAGCAATTAGATGTACAATGAAAGTGCGCTTAGACTCAGACTCACCGTTTCCTTGACTAAGAGAGAGATCATAGAAAACTAAAGGAACGTTAAGCCTACGCCATTATGAAAGACCTGCCGCAGAAAGTAATGAAGTAGCTTAACTGCCTTGTATAAGCGACAGAGATTGTTTCGGTTCCCAGGAGTTGTACATTCGCAAGGAGCATTGAACGAGATGGACGTACCAATACAACGAATCCACCAAGACATGTATATGCCAAACCAGGAGCCGTGACCTACAATATCAGCAAGTTTGTATTAGGGGACAACATAGACGACACGAAAACACCGACTGTGAGGAAAACCATAGGTAGTACGCTGGCTGTGTTGATCGAGTCGATCTCGTGGCCCTCCGCTTGCTGTGAGTCTTGAATAAAACGTGGAGCTGCTGGGAACAGTTTGAACCTGCCCTTTTAAATCCCTGCAAACTGAACTCTGAATCTGCACGAGCAGCAAGCGAGAAGTTAACCAGTCTCCTTTGGCCTACGAGCGTTTACATTTTACAGCATATCACTTCAAGTTCCAAACAGCGGGCCTTTCATTTTGATAAATTCGAACGTTCCACCTTGCTACACGTACAGGCCGAACGCTAACCCCTTCAGGATCATATACCGCCACAGCTGTTTTTCTGTGACCCGGATCCCGAATGAATCTATGGCATCATGGCCCATCAGCAATTTTACATCTAGTCTACAGCATCTGTCTGTCTTGGTGGTAATTTCTGTATGGCGTGACGTGCTCTCAAACATCGACGCCAGAAAGGTTCATGGAAGACCAATTATTATTGGCCTGGCACGAACTTTTTCCTGGCAGGTTCTTCAAACGCCTCCGATATCTGCACCGTACTTCACAGGCGGCACTCTCAGAAAGGATTACAGAACTACGTACGTTCAATGTTCTTGGTACTGACGGTCGCATACAAGCGTCAGTGCTCGGGTACGCAGTACCTTTCACCCTTCTTAATCGCACCTCCCCTTTACCTATCTTCTTCTCTGTTACTTTAGTAGCCTGCCCCTTAATGGAGATACCACCACTGGGTCCCTTGGGCAAACCCAAACCACTTCTCACTCATCGTAAGCCCTCTTTTCAACTGATCCATTCGCAATTCGTCACTCATATGCTTCCCGGCCATCTTGCGTAGAACATCGTCCTCTGCGTGCGTGATTTTATGGCTTCCCATCTTTTCCCAGCGAGACCTGAGGTTCTAATACCTCTCGAACAGTGGGTGAGCGGGTGCCGGCATAGTCCCGACGCCACATATTTTTGCCAGACAAGTATTTCGAAGAAGACATTACAGCGAGAGGGCGACTACTTATACTGTACTACGGGGATTCGGAACGATGCTATATGTGACACTTCGGCCGAGTGTGAAGGCCTAAATGGTTCCTCCGATTTCGATTACAACTATGATTCCGCTTCAATCAGGTCTCCCCATATGCTCTGCACCCACTCCAGCTGATCATCTATTTGCACAAACACGCTGGCCATTGCACTATTCAGCACGGAGTCATCAAATCCCTTTACCACTACTTTCGTGCTTCCCTTAGCGGGTCGAAGCCGTGGGGGCCGCTCATCCATATCCCCAGAGTCTAGCACCAGCCTCGGTCGTTTCCCACCGCGCCCATCATCTCGTCCTGACTTTAGGATTTCCGGAACTACTACTCGATCTCGAGTGGGATGGGGCTCCACCCGAGGACGTACAAGGCTAGTCACAAGTGCAGTCAGCAGCCTGTTCTGTAATAGAACGAATACTGGACTGGTAGGCTTGAGTATTCCGTCCACGGCCGTCCGTAATTTAGTCTCGGTTTCTTTTGATGGTAGGGACCCGCCGTGAGTATTCGCCCGGATGACCTCATCCGCAAGGTTCACGAGCCTAGTGCCACTTGCATCCGGTTCTTCAGCAATGTCAGCTCGCAGTAGTGTCCAGATGCGTTCAGTGAAAGACATGGGCCCAGAAGTCTTAGAGGTTGGAGTAAGTGTGCGTAATGCTGCAGCGATGATAAGAGCCTGCAGGTAGTTTTGTATTTTGACAATGGTCGGAACGGAGAAGAAAAAGACAGGTGGTAGCAGGTTATCATGACCCACGCTTGTTGACTGTACCGAAGAGGTGAGCCTCTGTGTCTCAGATCCGTCAGGAATTGTTTTCGGATCTCCTGTGGGAGACGGGCACGTAACCGGCGAGGAGCAACCCAATGACTGTACCACGCGGACAATCCATGATAACCGCGATTCAGCTGCATCCCCGATTACAGAAAAGGACGGCTGAAGTTCCTCCAGCCACGACCGCCACCCTTGCATGATACGATCCTTGTTCCACAAGTCGAGAATGGCCCGACGTTCCGCCACTTTTGCTTGTTTAGCGATCACAGACTTAATTTGCTGCTCAGACATGCTTCCCAACACGAATTGGGACAAGTCGTCTTTCATCACTTCCGAACATTTGAGGACGAACCTAATGATGCGAAGAACCAGTGTGGCAAGAGCTACTGGGCGGGTTGTGCGAGTAGGCGGATTGTCTAGAGCTCGTTGCTCTAATTCGATCCCTGCATCGCGAACAGGTGCACAGCGCTCCCGCATACTTGCAAGTACTTCTCGAAGATGCGAAATGGCAGACTCTAAAGGTGAGGATGTGGGAGGAAACGGGGGCGACAGCGTTTCCAGGACAGGATGTCTGGGTGGAAGGAGATGGGAGAGAGCCACTTGCATGTCGACATACAGTGGCTTCAGACGCACAAGTTGGATAGCTGGTTCTGGGTTTGATAGACTCTCCATGGCCTGCAGGAATCTGGGGCTCAGCTTCTGGGAACTCTCTGAACAGCGAGGTTCGCACCTCATCCCAGAAAGCCTTGTGTGCCAACTTCTCCACTTTGTTCTGTAATGTCGGCTTAGAATTTCCCTCAGAATGAACGTGGGGACGAGACATGGCAGAGAGCAGAGATTTTCCTGGCGGGAGGACTTGCCCAGGGTCGGTAGCAAGGAGATGAAGGAAGTACGTCTTGTCCAGGACTTCCATTAGCTCCAGGGGGAGAATAGGAGGATCGGCACTGGGTATCAACTGCGGCACTACGAAACTCTGGGATGGAGGATGGAGCATTAAGAACCTCCCCTTGGATACCCCTTCAGCATTGGATGTTTCGAAGGAGGGTTGGGTGGCCTGAGATGCTTTGTTCGACGCGGCTGTCAGAGAATCCCAGAGGGCACCCAGAAGATCGTCATTCTCTTTCGACTGCTCCCATAGACCATGTTCTTGGAGCTGCGTAAAATCCCACCGCAGTGTGTCCCATGAGAGATCGATTGCAATATCAGGGTTGCGCTGCAAGTCTTCCAGCAAGGAAATTGTATCCTTGAGCAGAGTGCTGGTTGGGGCTGCCTGGGCCTTTACTTTGAGGCGCCGAATGATAGAATCCATCGGAGCAATGACTGCGATGTCATCACAGACACTGACTTGATCTAACCACGGTATAAAAGCCGTTCATACACTAGCCTTCGGAAATTATCCACATTAGTGTTCTTCTGCATCCTTGTGTAATGGACCCTTCGGTCACCCCAACTCCTACTCCTTCACCAGCAGGAGCTGATGGTGCTGGCCACCATACGAACACTGTCGTGGCCTTCATCACAGGCTTTGCGATCATCATGATGGCTTCCGTTCTCAACGCTGCAGGACTGAACCTCACGAAACTGGATCATGTGAGTACTGTTCCCCATGTGAAGAGCTTGGCTTCGTGTGCCTAATCATAAGTAGGTGAGAACGAGCTCCATTCCAAAACACGCACGAAGGCGGGATTGGCTACGTCCATTATGGCTTTTGGGAATGATACTCTACGTGTTATCCCAGCTCATTGGCAGTACCCTGGCATTGGACTACATGAGAGCGGGTGGGCTATTCTCCCCCATGTATGCATCCACTGTACCATAACTGACGCGCTACATATCCTCAGAATATGTCGCCCCTCTTGGGTCTGCTTCACTTATCTTTAATTTCCTGTTCGCTAGATTTCTGGTGGGAACCCCAGTTACAAACACAGATATATACGTCAGTTGATCTGTCCCCGCTCCTCCACTTATTATTGACCATATTGCAGGGTACAATAATAGTGGTGGTCGGCGTCATCGGTATTGTTGCGTTCGGCGGCATTAACAGTGGACTATCTTCTGAGACAGACGTTCAACATCTCACTGCGCTATGGAGACGTGGCGGATGGCTTTTCTTTTTCCTTTGCATGGCTGTCGCCCTCATCCTGGTTTTCATCTTCACTTCATCCCTCGATGCAGTACTTGCTGCTCGTTCGGATATCACCTCGGAACCATTCTCAGGGATGTCGGCACGGAAATCCCATGTGCCAAGAACCACACTTCTGGGGATGATCAAGGACAAGTGGACCTGGTGGATGCTTTGGGTCAAAGAAAAGCTGGAGGTGTGGACAGCTCCACAAGATGATAAAAGAATTGCATGGGTGCTCGGCATTGGATGGGCATGTTGTGGCGGTGGGCTCGCAGGAGGATGTTTGGTGTTTGCCAAAGCCACGTATGCAGGGTCCTCTACGATGTTTATGCGCATGCTCACCCTTGCACAGAGTCAAGCTGCTTACCGGAAGTTTGTCTCACGAAAACCCAGGCAATCAGTTTGGCCATTTGGCACCGATATTTACGATCATTTTGTTGGCCATAACTGCTGTCTTGCAGATAATTTGTCTCAACCGGGGTTTGAAGGTGTACGATTCCACCCTGGTCGTACCGGTATTTTATGGTGTCTACACCGCTACAGGGTGCGCATTTGCATTTCCTCTCGTAAAGACCATTCAATTTTAACTCGAGCTCAATAGCTTCCTCGACTCTTTAATTTTCAACAATCAAGTCGACGCGTACAAGCCATGGATACTTTTTTTCATCTTTACATCTATTGTGATCCTAATCTCCGGGGTCGTGCTTCTCACGTCGAAGAAACCTGAGCGGTCTAAACGCGCGGGCAGTGTACCACTCTCCACCACTCCTCACTCCACCACCAAGGTGGACAGTCCAGTGGATGATGCGAGGGAAGGTAACGATGGAGAAGAACAGGCACTCCATGGCCGAAGCGAAGGAAGAGAGACTGGGGGGCGAATGTTGTGGCAGTTAGGGGATGCGAGTGATGACGAGGACGGTCCTGTTTCTGACGGTGCACACAGACACGCTTCGAGGGGAATGGACCCGTCCAAGGATGGCAAGGAGTGTCATGAAGAGAGTGCTTTGTTGATGCAAGGTGGGGAGACCTGTCAGCATCGACGTTCGGATTCGTCAGACGCAACGCTTGATGCTAACGACGAGACCCGCAAAGGAGCGTTCCACGACGACTCGCGAGAATTTGAGCAATGGAAAGATTACCGCTCATGAGGCCTGGGGGATGGCCCTAGAACAAAAGCAGATACCCTAGTTTAATAATTATCCGGATAGTACATACACATTTCGCGGTACATATTGTAGCATTTCGTATAACTTGACTCTGCTTATGTGGCTGTGTCAAACTTATAACTTGGCGAAGTTTAACTCGCAACATCATGGTCAACCTGGCAGACGGGACCCAGGACAAGGAAGTCGACGAGCTCGAGGACGACTTTCCGTCGGACGATGAGAATGTAGATCCAAATGTATTTAAGGTCTCGGACCCGCTAACACCACCCTCGGCCATGAGTTACAGCGCGCAAGAGCTCCACAGTAAGGTCCAAGTTTTCTGCGCGTAACCTCTAGCTGACTTCAGAAGCGTTCATCCACGAGGGTTACATCGACCTAAATCCAAGTTACCAACGAGGTATGGCTATGACGTCGTCGTGTCCGGTTCGTTAACAGCAACCTGGCATTAGAGGTGGTATGGCCAGAAAGCAAGCAGATTGGCCTTATTGACTCCATCTTCCGCAACTTCTACATCCCTCCTATCATATTTGCTGTACAAAAAGACGAGGACGGAGAAACCATACGCGTCTGCGTGGATGGCAAGCAAAGGTTGACATCTATACAGAAGTTTCTCGATGGCTTGGTAAGGTCAACTCCCCGCTCTCCTCTTCGAACCTTCCTTGACTGTATCTGAGCGGTAACAGATACCTCGTGAGTCTTGACACATAGCATCTGCCAATACAGTCTTTTTTAATTTATGTGTGTGAAGATCGTGACTTGCGGACTAAGAAGAGTTTCTGGTTCGTAAGGTCTGAGCAACAGAGGACAACACGTCTGGAGATTCCTGAAGCTTGGAAACAACAGTTTTCTGAGACGCGAATCACCTGTGGTACGTACCTTCACGCTCAATTTGCACATAACTTATTGTGGCGTTTCTTCTAGTGGAATACCATGACTTAGCTCCTGGCACCGAGAGAGAAATCTTTCAACGGGTGCAGCTTGGAATGACCCTGACTGCAGCAGGTATACTGTTTCTTTGTCACGTAGATAGTGGCTCAATGCAGAACAGAGAAACTGCAGGCAATTTGCTCGCCATGGGCAGAATGGATAGCGGATCTCCACACTAGGCACGTCAACTCGGAGGGTGGACTTGCGCAGGTTCTGCAATGGGACACCAAACGCGGACGAGATTTTCAGTGTATAGCTCAGATGGTATATTGTTGCGACTCGTTACCCGACCACGCCCTTCCTACAGCACAAAAGCTAGAAAGGTGGCTTTCGCGAGTCGACAAGCCTGGTCAAGTGTTCAAGACGCAAGTTATCGACGCCTTAAATGCATTTTGGCATATAGCCAGCTCAGAAGGACTCAATGCTGCATTTCAACAGGTCGATAAGCGTGTCGCTCCGGTCGAATTTGTTTTTATCGGTAGGATGGCTCATATACAAGTAACTTTGATTTCTGATGTCTGTTCCGTGCAGGTACTCTTCTTTTCATCCTACGAGATCACACCTACCAAGAACAAGCACTAGCAATCCTACATATGCGGTTACGAATTCGAGAACAGTTCATTGATGTCCGCAACAACGGCTTGGTCGGTAAAGCGCTGTGGAGTTATATTGATAGTGTAACGGGCCCGAGTGGACTCCGTGTTCTCGAGAACAGCGGACCGTCATCTAGCCGCGTTCCTCTTTCATCCGGCTCCAAGAGGAAACGCAAACAACTGGATGAAGAAGACGATGACTATCACCCTTCTCCTGTGAGAAGCCTTGGCCAGGGTGCCAAAACACGTGCCAGACTCAGGCAGAATGACGGCTGAGGTGGTTCAGCAGATGCAAATTGGGTGGTACAGTAGTGGATACATTAGTACTTCTTTTTCTCTTTTTGTCACAGATATTGTCACTAGTTGTTGCACCCTACTCTGGGGCCATACATTATACCTTCGGGCGTTGCTATAGCTCGCGCGTGTTTTAGTAGAAGCTTGTCCCGCTCCTTAGAGTTGACTGCGATATCTGTCAGGAAAGGCTCTATTTCGTCACTGGTCCATCGCTTTCGCGTGAGGAACAGCTCAACGAAACGTGCAGCGGGGTCTGTTGGGAGCTCCGAAGCAGGAAAGTAATTCAAAGCTTCATCTTTGTTGGTATCTTTGGGTGGTGTCCGAAGGTAGTTTCCCTAAAGAGATTTCTTGACTTATTGCTCTGATATAAAGGGCGAAAACGTACTGAAAGAAGGCTCGGTGCAACAAAACTCTCGAAGGTATCGCCGACTGCATTTTTCCACTTCGAAAGGAACTCTGGCTCGGAAATGGCTTCATGCTAAAATAACACCTGAGAGTTGTGAACATTATCGGGAGTCAATGCCGCACCTTGTAATGTCTAAGAATGCCCAGACCAATTTCAGCGATCACTGCGTTAACGTCCATCTCCCACAAACCCTCTTTGACGAAGCCAAACCATGAAATAACCTGTCCAGAGACTTCACGGGGGATTTCGTGCTCATCTGCCATCGCAGATACCAGTTCTTCCGCCGCCGCCGCCTGATGTGGCAAGGACAAAGATACGAGATAGCTGAGAAGGAGCTCCAGTATCGTACTGAGGTGCGCCGGAGTGATGGGACGCAGGCACCCTATATCCATCGGTAACGTAGGATGCTTGCAGAGGTTCGGAGTGAAACCACTGACCATCAAGGATGAGGATGCGTTTCGCCTTGAGACCTAGTTGAAATTCTGCGTCACTCGCTTGGATTTCACACCGAGCTAGTTCGTAGCTGTATGTTGGAAGTGTTGCCTGGATGAGAAGACCGTTTAGGCATGAGAAGGAAGGGTCAGGAATGCTTACACGCCGATCTTCGTCTCCTTCGTCGTACTCCATGCCCCTCAGTAGGACGGATAACTTGTGCAGCTTTGGGAGGGACGGTACGAGCTCCAGGACTTCGTGCAGTTGATCTCTCACATTGATCGTTCCCACAGGATTCGTCCTGGAGGGGGTCGTAACCAACAGAGTATTGGACAGCAGGATAGACCGGATAGCATAAGTCTTGTCTGCTGTACAAAAGACGGCGTCCTCAGTGGCATGACCTTTGATGCATAGTCTGTCATGAGTGTTTCATGAGTATGCTAGACGCGTAAACTGGTCTAAGAAAACCTACGCGGGCTCTGATCGAGATGGCGTGTTCACTGCTGATTCAATGAGCTGGCATAGCTCAGATGGAAGTTCGATAAGCCGGAATGAGCCTGCATCTTGGACACTGGTGGGAGAGAACCTGACTTCAATACTGCTCATGATTTGGGGGTGACTTTTCGCTACACCGGCATGGACGCGTCAGAAACCATTCGTAAACGCACAAACCAGGGTGTCTATATTACAACGGTATGGATTACGACTCCATCTCGACATCTACAGGACAAAACTTGACTCTAACGTCCGAAACTTCAGTCCTGGCCGCTTTGAGTCTACGTGTAATCTGCTCTTCCAGTGTCGATGTTTCTAGCACTGTCAATGTGCTGGACACATTGACCGTAACATCAACGGTTATGTGAGATCCAGCGTGCTTCGCTCGCAACTGTCCTATTGCAAGCATGCGGAAAACTCCACGCGCGGATTCAACGCCCTCAGACAAGAGGGGATCTAAAGCGTGCAACAGCTTCTCGTGAGTGCTCTTCGAAACGCCTGAGTCCGTAAGTTCAGCAAAAGCCCCTTTCAACAACACATAACCCTGCTGGAAGATGACGACGGACACTATCATCCCTTGAAATCGATTGTGAATGATACTTCACAGGTTCAACAATCCATTCAGTGTAGCTCACCTCCAATAGGGTCCAGCGGAAGAGCTGGAAACAACCACGATCCCAAAATTGCAACGAGTGCGACAACACTCGAGTACGCATCACTCCTGTGATGTATCGCATTGGCATATAGCACAGGACTATGTTCTTCATCCGCGACCTTCTTTGTAATGCGGTAAAGCCACTCCTTGGACAAAACACTGATAGCAGCGAACCAAGCAGCATTTGGATCTAGCACACCCCCGTGATGTCCATGGGCATGTCCGATGGACGGCGCATGTTGTGCCACTGACGATACTTGGGAAAGAATATCGTAAAGTGGACCTGGTGGAAGGGTGGATACTGACGTGGCCAAGCTCTGGACCAGAAGATGGTAAGAGTGGAACCCTATGCCAAGAGCACCACCGATGAGCATGAGCGAGACTGTCGTCGTCCCTAGAGTTTCGAACTTGGCAAAACCATAAGGGTAGCGGGCTGATGGTGTTTTTCGCGACAGCTTCCAACAGAACAGCGTCACGAAATCGCCCAAAAGATCTGTGCCAAAGGTGAATACGATCAGAGCGCAGCATGGGTGAGAGCAAAGAGCGTGACACACCACTCAAGGAATGGCCGGCATCTGCGAGCAGAGATGCAGAGTTCATGGACCAGGCAGCAACGCCTTTGACACCGGTCAAAACAACATTGGCATATAGCCCAATGAGCGTTATCCGACTTCCACGGTCGCCTTGGGTTCGTTAGTCTGTTTTGTTCTTTCGGTCATTTGTTTGGGACGTACCTCCGCCCTGCAGTGCCTTCAGTATCTTCCCAGCATCGTGAGCGTGGACGTGATCGTCGTGTGAGTGTGTATGGAAGATGGAGTGCGAATGTGCGTCGTCTGCGTGATCGTGCAGGTGAGTGTGCGAGGAAGCACCCTTCTCATGAGCCTTGGCGTTAGTGTCAGATGATGGCTGGGTTGACTTGGTGCGTCGCTGATGCATGACGGGTGGGTTTGGAAGTGGAATTGGGGAAGCAGGTTGGTGTAGACTGACACGACAACATATGTGCAACGCCCTAATAAGCCCGTGCGGTAATCATATTATCCCTGTATGGTGCGCACCTCGTCCCTGACCTTCCTGCAAGCAATACAGCTGGTCGTCCCAACGCTGGGCTTATGGTCGTACGAAGGGATCGACGGGTGGAATGAGTCCAACTTCCCCTGAAGGGACAAGGTTGTGTCCAAGTCCGACTCGTACTGTGAACCGAGTAGTGAATACACCGTAAAGTCGCGCCCATCATTAATGACCGTGCGCTGCCGTACGAGCTGCCCTGCAGCGTAATGGTATGGACAAGTTGTGACTCACAGCTAGTCTCATCTAGGAAACCCTCGAAACTCTATGTAATTCCTTCAACGCATACAGCTACAATCGATCGGGTTCGTATATACTTTCCAGCACTTCTACCACCCTCTGATACAACGGATCTTCTGCACTCCCCAGAGTCAAATGGGTGATTTTCGTCAAATCGTGCCTTGGTACGTTGTAGGAGGCTAGGTCGCTTCGTAACCCCAGATTCACCACCAACCTGCAACATTCAGAATCCGATCATTTGTCGTGGTATAACACGCACTCGCTGATCATAGCACTCAGTCGTTTAACATCTCCTTCGATAGAGTTAGTACTAGGCTCCTTGAGATAGAACAAAGCGTCAGCAAGAGCTGCTTTGTCTTCCTCGCTCGCTATCTCGGCCTTCAGGGAAACGACCGGACTGAGGGTCAAACACTAATGACGCCTTTGAGTTGCCTTCACCAGATGTCTTTGGGCATCTGCACTTACGGAGGTGACGCCGTGGGGGATGCCATATGTCGCGCCAAGTCTATGTCCCAGTGCATGAGAGAGACCGAGAGGACTGTGCGGACATCTGTCAACCCCGTGAATGCTACGTGTCACAAGCCCTCACCCATGCTTCTCGAGCCTCGTTGGCCATAGACTCATCCAGGCAGCAATAAGAAGCTTCTGCCTTACATCCAGATCATTGGGTTGCTCCTTGCTTATTGGAAGATACCTGAAAAGGTCAACAATAGCTGCGTAACAAAGCACTTTAATAGGTGGGATTGCGCCAGGTCGATACAGCGACTCTGAAGGTAAAGAGAAAGGCTGAGATATTGAACTTCGCTTGAGCAGAGGATCGAAACTTACCGACAGCATGGTCGAGCGCACGAAGACCAGTCGAGAGCCTAGACGTCTTGATGATGACATCTAGCTCGAAAAGTGAAGTTCTTATGCTTACCATAGTTTCTCCGGGGTTGCCAACGTGAGTTTAGCATCAAGGATGATCCCGGCAGGTGCGATCATGGGGTCAGCAACGGCGACTTTGTTTCCTTGCTCGTTTGTGTAGCCTGCACCATACTGAAACAACGCAAGCGAGTCAGGCCCAGAAAGAGTTCGCGTATGATGGTATACGTACTGTGTACTCCGCAGCACTGAGGGTTGTAGGGATAGCTATATTACTGAAGAGCTTCCGCTGTGTCTCGTGTATCCTGTATACCATGGCCTTTGTCGCATCGATGGGTGACCCACCCCCCACAGAGACGAAGATGTCCGCTCCCGCGTCATGGAAAGCCATGATTCCGTCGATGATACCCTGGACAGGGGCATGTTGACCGATGTCTGAGAACGTTCCTCCGAATGCATTGTTATCTCTCAAGATGCGTTCCACGTTGCTAATGACATTTGTCTTGCAATACAACCGATTGATAGCACATTCATTTAGGTGAGTTGAACTTACCTTGTCTCGAAGGGACTTTCCGGTGACAATCAAAGCTTTGGTACCACCCAATGTACGGAGTAGCTGTGGAAGCGCTGACTCGAGACAACCTGGGCCGAAGTGAATGCCTTTCAGCGTGTCGTGGTATGCGTACGATCCATGTTGACTGCTGGCCATGATGGTCGAGATAATCGGGGTGTTTCCGGTACTTATATAGTGACCTTTCTTGAGCTAGCCGCTGGGCTCAGTCAGTGATCGACACCGAGATTGCATGCATTCCCCAGGTTGCTTGACAAGTTCTCTTACACTTGAGCGAGGGCTTACAGAATGACGTGGACGAGAAAGAGAATTGATTGGCTGAGGCGACTGCAGAGTGTTGTGAGTAGCGTAGTTGGCCAACCATTTTATTGAACAGAGTGGCGCACTCCCCGAGCAAAGAACGCAAAATTCAAATCAATTGCAAGACTTCGTTACCGTCACAAGCGTTTTAAACCATGATATACTCTTGCTGAGAGAGAAGCTAAAGTGTTTGGTGAAGCTCTGGTGACGGAATGGCAGTTTGATTGTTCAGTCTTGATACCATGTAAAGGCTTCGCCGCAGTACGATGAGTTCCTGATTGAGTGCCTTTTCCCGAGGGTTCCAGCCTTGGTCTTGTGAAGCAGGGGTGGGTCCTGTTTTTTTCGCCACGTGTGTCCCTTCTCCCCAACCGTGCACCCTTTCTCCTCCTTCGCCGCCCACACCATACCTCGCTCACAAGGCGTCGTCTGTCCTTTACCTCGGTCGTACTCGACCACCAATCGCAGGCATGTACCCCCCTTCCCCACTCCCGCTTTGTTCCAGTGCTGATCGCCATCTTCCTTGTCCACAACCAGCATCCTGGCGCTCTTCTGTCCACGACCATGGACAATGACGCTGCGTCAGTCGCTGAGCAACGCGCCAATGCAGTTGCAAAACTCAGGCGCGCCGCTTCACTGCCACGCATGAAGGACGGCAGACGCCCACCGATGCACGTCGAAGCCGTCAGTGACGGAGAAAAGTTTCAGGCGGACGAGCTTCAGCCAGAAGCTCCCCTTCCCCACTCCCGGGCTGAATCATCGTCTGAAGCCAACCCTGAGCCTACCCCAGAGCAGAAGCCAGGGACACCTGAGCCATCTACCACAGCTCGCAAACGCCGCTCGAGATCTCGCTCTCGCTCAAGGGGTTCCAAAGACTTCAAGGGAAAGTTCAAGCCCCAGTCCCCCGTTCCTCTCTCTGTCACTCCCAGCAATGACTCTTCACCGGACGATTCCTCGCCATCTCCGCCGCCCCCGCCCCCATCCGTTCTGGCCCCCATTCCCTCCCATTTCGCCGTCGCACCTCCTTCCAGAATTCTCATGTCCCCAAACTTTTTATCTCCCGGATCTCCGCTGCTGTATCCAGGCCCCTCCCCACCCACTCCCATGTTACCCACTTTGGATGCGATACAAAAGGGTCTCATTCGATCAAACAGCGTAGCTGCTCGTATGCAGGCTCTCCAGAAACTCACAGGCAACGTCGACTCTCAGGACCCCGCATCCTCTTCATCTGCTTCCCCACAGCCTTCCTTTGGTAAGCTCGGGCGTAACAACACCGTATCAGGCGGAGAACGCTCAGCTGCCCGAATGAAGTTATTCAATGCACTCCACGAAAGAATCAGAGAAGCTGATGCAGAAGCTACCAGCGGTGGAGAAGATCGCGAACGCATCGTGCACATCCCTCCCAAGCGTCGCAGACGCCGTTCTGCCCGCCATTCAGCCGGTGCTTCCAATCGACCTGTGCCTACAGATGAGTCTTCCGGGGTTCTCTCGACATCGACTAATACCCCTCTTGTACCTCCTGCCGTCCTTCCGTCATCCCTACCAGATGAACACCCCGCACCTGACCGTGCAAGCACCCCTTCTACTGTTCCACCGCCTGTTCAGTCGCTCACCATCAACCTGAATGAGACCATCGCCGGCAGTCGTGAGACAACTCCTGTGCGAGCTGACCCTCCCAGTCAGAGGAAACGACGAAGCGTTCTCGTAGAGCCGGATGACGATATCGAACGTGCCTCCCCTCGACACACACATCCCGCCCTTCCAGCAGTGCCGAAACATCCTTCCCCAAGTGTTTCTCCCTTCCCTCCTCATTCGGCTGATGTTCCGTCTGGTGCAGCAGATTCTTCACCTGCAGCCATGAGGGTGCCTGTATACTTACCAGCTTCGCAGCAGAGGGCTCCATCCAGACAGGATCTTTTCCCATCCAGTCCTTTTGCCACGCCTCACAAGGAATTATCCTTGGTCTCCCGTGAAGAAGAAGAAGAAGAAGAAGAGGATATCGAGTCCGAGGACCCCGAAACAGTCGTCTACACGGCCGAGAATCTGCGACGTTCGCCCTACCACGACGCATACAATCGACAAATCAGCTGGATAGCTGATCCAGGTGAGTCTCGTAGCTACATTAGCGTAGATCATTTACTAATGTGGTGTTCAGTGCCTGAATCGAGCTTGCCTGTGTATGATGAGGATCAAGACGACGATGACGACGATGAGCGTATGCACGATGTCGTTCGTGAAGAGGATGACCAACTGCCTCCAGAGTCTCCGCATGAGGAATCTGGCCCTCAGACCGAAGAATCCTCTCCTCGACAGTCCTCAGATTCGAAAGATCTAGTGGTGGAACGCGAGCCATCTCCTGAGCCTGTCCCTCCAGCTACTTCTCCGTCCTTGTCTGCGATTGCTTCGAATGCTCCCGTGATGCGCGTTAGTGACGATTCGGACTCATCTCAACCGGCCTACCCTCAGCGTCTGTCTGTCGCGTCCCGCATTCAGAGTGACCGTTCTCCTCTGACGGCGGAATTTGACCTGGATAACCCCGTCAGTTCTACGCCAGAGACACCGCTCAAACGGGAGGGTTCGATTGGTGGTGCATGGGGGAAAATCGTAGGCGCCCTCACAAGGAGTACGTCCAACAGTGGACGTCGATCCAGAACCAACAGCGTTGCTGCCCGAGAGCGTAGGCAAAATACCGATTCGAGTATCAGCCGAGAGAGCGGAGGAAGCCTTGCTAGCCCCAAAGTAGACAAGCTTGAGAACCTTGGACCAGCATGCCCTCCCACTCAGTCTGTGATGCAATCTCCGTCTGCATCGGCGTCCGTGCAGTCTCTAGCGTTACAAACGCCACCGAGAAGTGGAGTGTCGCCGATCCCCCCAGCTTCGTCGGTCGATCTTGCCAAATATAATGATGCCAAGCTGTTCCCTTTCCCTGGCATGAAGAAGCTGGAAGAAGAGCGTCGTAATCGCGGGCTATCAATATCCTCGTCTACGCCTGATATTGTCTTGTCCCTCCATACTAACGACAATGAGGTGCCCGTGCCATCAAGCTCCTCCAACGATACGCCATCCAATTCTCCAGATATCAAGCGGGATCGCACTCTTTCGCATCAGGCATCTGACACCCACCTTTTGCCCAGGTTTAAGAACCTCAACTCACCGCCATTATCCACTTCTCCATCTACGTCATCGCGAGATCACTTCAATGGACAGACGCCAACTACTCCCCAGTCAATTGGTTCACTCTCGATTAAGTTGCCTACCAACCGGGAAGGAGTTCGCAAGTGGCTCTCGAAATTTGGGCAGTCATCACCGTCCTTGGTCACGACCCCATCAACTTCTGCTTCTCAATCTCGCCCCACACCTTCCAGAAAGCCATCGCTATCCGATCTTTTACGGTGGCGCAAGGAAAACGATATTACCTCTGACTGGGAGGAGATCAGCTCCGAGAAAGCGCGCACGCCAACGAGCACCAGCGGGACCCCTTTCTTTGGGCAGCCGGTCAGTGGCGAATTTTCGCCTGCCAGTGCAAGTGACAGCTTTTTCAATGATGACACTCAAAAGACTCCACGCGCAAGTAAGATTGCAAAATCCAACAATGTCTTCCAATCTTCCCCAGCACCACTCCCTCCCCCCTCGTTACCCTCTGCTCCCACTCCCTCTCCACCGGAGCTAGCCTCCTCTGCTACTCCAGAACCTTGGTCTTCGCTATCCGATTACCCACAGCCCACAACATCCGAGTCTTCCTCTAATACGTCATCGCGGTACTCCGACTCCGACTACCTACCAAAAAGTGCCGTGATTCTGGAGCGCCTAAGTGAGATCATTGGTCGTGGACCGAGAAATTCGGCTTGGCCAAGCGTGATCGATGAGCCACCGCGGAAACTTATACTCGCTGCACCCGTCTTACAGGTTGTCAATTCCAACACCGTCAAGGATCGCTTCCTCATGCTCTTCAATGATATGCTGATCATCGCCAAGCCGATTGTCCAAGACCCCGATGTACTGCTTGAGCTCACCAAACCCAACCCCTCAGATAGGAAGTTCATTGTTAAAAATGTCGTCCTCTTGCGCAACTTGTGCTTCTGTGGAGATCGGGAGGAGTCTCAGTCGAGAGTTGGCCCTCGCAATCATCTTGTCCAGTCGTTCGTGGAGCAGTTCAGTTCAAATCCTGACCATGCGATAGTGGCACTCTTTAGCGAGTCTGGGCAAACCGAAGACCCTGCAATGTTGGCACAGCTTCTCTTTCGCACGCTGGAGATCGATCGTGCTCAGCTTGGAGATTATCTCTCTAGACGCTCGTCACGCATCGTCCTGAAGCATTACCTGGATGCGTTTGGTTTTGCTGGTGTGCGAGTGGACAAGGCATTGCGCATGTTCTTGCAGACTGTCCACATTCCCTCTCAGGTCAGTCATGGGGTCAACGCCTTGGACACCATGCTGGACTCGTTCGCGAGTCGCTGGTATGAGGCCAATGCATCCCATGTTGCGTACGATAGGGACCTGGCATATCGTTTCACCAGGTCTATTGTTCAGCTCAATGACGTGTTACATGGTAGCATTACATCGGAACCGGGGCCAACGGGGTATGTCAGGAGAAACGTTACTGCACGAGACTTCTTGGATGCTTTCCGGCGGCATGACCCTCGAAGCCTGTTGTCGGATGATCTGATAAGCGACGTCTACGATTCAATCCGACGTGAGCGATTGTCTCAAGCTCGCCATCTTTCTGCCTCTGCACTACCAGACATTGTCATCACATTCAAGCGTCCATTGCCTCCACGACTAACGTACCGCGTCCAATCCGAGCCTGCCGTTGTCCGCATCTCCCAACCCGACCCGAACTTTGCGATTGAACTTTTCGGACAGGACCTCATTTTTGATCCACCTATTCTCACATTTGCCAAGTCGCCAGAAGCTTCCTTCAGGATCACAGGCACATCGTTTGGTCTCCGGACGATGACTATGCTGCGTTCGGGCCCGAATGCGTTGTTGTATACGAACCTCCCGCAGAGTTTCTCTATTTGTGTAGAGCGCGCTTTCATGCGGAATACCTTCCAGGTTGCCTTTTCGAACCATACTGGCAACAAACGCAGGTACATGTTCAGTTTCGCTGATCCGTTGGTCCGTCACGAGTGGGCCACATCCCTGAAGAGGTTAACGGAGATGTCATACTCTACAGCGGCTGATAAAGGTGCTTCGTTTTCGGTCCAAGCGAGATTCAATCAGGCCGTCGGCGATATCGTTTTCAGGGTACTGCAAGAGACGCTCATTGGACCTGACACACTAGCCGCCGCTCCTACCTTGAGACCGAACCGTACTCTTAGACCTCTGAGTCCTCGGAGCAGTTCACGCAATGGCTCCCAGATGACCATGGGTCCCGGTGAATCCCCGGGCCCATCGTCCGACCTCGCCCGGTCGAAATCGCGTAGCAGAATGTACTATCGCCATGGGCCAGGGAAGCTCGAACTTGAAAACGTTGGTTCGGCCTTGTCTCAGCCCAAGTGTAGTCGCGAAGAGGATGGTGACGAAATAGATCCACGGTCGAGGCCGGAAGACCGAATATGGTCGGGGAAAGATCTGGAGATGTTTTGTCGGCAGAACAGTTCGATTGCGCAAGTGCTCGAACAGTTGCTTCCAATGGCGCCAGAGCCTCCAATTCAATCTCAATGACACGTGGTAAGGCGATTCGCTGAAGTACAATACCTCAAAACACTGACAACTGTTGTCAGGCTCTCACCCTCATCAATTTTTTCTTGGTGATCGCTATTTATTTACCCGTTACCCCTCTCTAGTCAAGCAATTCAATCCATCAGTATGTACCCTCGATTTTCCTACCAGCTCTAAGCTGCTTTTATGGGGCATTGCTATGTCGTCTACCATGGTTTATCTCGCTACCGTTAATTTTCTACTACGTAGTACTGCATTCTGGGGATTAGTTAGATCAGTTTTTTTTCTCATAAACACACGCCATCTGCCAATACTTACGTTTACGTTGCTGCATCGTTGCATCCAACCCGAATTCGGACGCGGGAGCTGAACGTCTGGCACCACCACGACCAGCAAGGCTGTCCACTCTTAGTTCTTTGCCTCAATGTCCTGTGGGGGCATTCCGAGTTGATTTGCCGACAAGTCCTGGTACTTGTTGTCTTGCTCCACAAAGCATGGCCAAAACGTATGCAGATGTGAATGCTGCCCTAGGGCGCTCATGGTATGACTATGGTTAGTGCATAACCCTTCACACTCTGGTCATACGTGGAGCATTCATCCTTGGCTTTAAAGAAAACTTTTCCATTGAATGGGGTTCGCCGGAACGATATGAAGTCATTGACCGTGTAGGAGGGGGAAAGTACTCGGAGGTGGGTAACTACATCCGGGATGAAACCATGTGGCTAGACAATACCTCCACCCAGGTCTTCAAAGGAATTGACATGGTAAACTCTGAAACGTGTATAATCAAAGTCTTGAAACCTGTCGCGGACAAGAAAATCAAGCGTGAAGTGAAGATCCTACGGAACCTAACTGGAGGGCCCAACGTCGTCGCCTTACTTGATGTCGTCCGAGATCCCTCGGGTCGATACCACAGCCTGATCATGGAACATGTGGATAATATGGAGTGGAAGGAACTACTCACCACCCTGACCGAGGTCGACCTAAAATATTATACCTTCCAACTCCTGAAGGTGCGTAGCACTGGGTCGCTTGTTAACGTTCCGTCCGATGATTGATGCATGGCTAGGCATTGGACTTCGTGCACTCTCGCGGCGTCATGCATCGTGATGTAAAGCCTGGAAATGTCATGATTGATCATCGCCGCCGCAAAGTGTGTTTCTTTAGGCGCAGTGACCTTGCCCACTCTGTGCTGACGCCGTTGCAGCTACGACTTATTGACTGGGGGTTGGCTGAATTTTATCATCCCAGAGTCCCCTACCACATCCGCGTTGGTTCTCGATACTACAAAGCTCCCGAGTTGCTCGTAGGCCACAAATTATACGATTACAGCCTCGACATATGGAGTGTGGGATGCATGCTTGCATCAATGGTACGTCCTGGCAACTTCCTCTCCTTTGCTTAACCCAAATTCAGTGAGGCATATTTTTGGTAGTTGTTCAAACGAGAGCATTTCTTCCGTGGCACAGACAACGACGACCAATTACTACGAATATTGCGGGTTCTTGGGACTGCTTCTTTTGACACATATCTGAGGACGTATGACATCACCTTCAAGACCTGCCACGACAGCCTTTTGCAGGAGTGCGCACGTCTGGTCGCTGATATGGAAATTTGCTGACACGATGTTTATACAAGGTACCCGAAACAGCCATGGACCCGTTTTGTCAGCCCAGATAATCAGCATCTGGCCACCACTGAGGCATTGGATTTGCTGGACAAGATGCTTCGATATGACCATCACCAACGATTATCAGCACGGGAAGCTCAGAGCCATGCATATTTCAGTAAGCGTCGATGCTTGTTTCGTTCGATGCATGATGTTCACATTATCCCTGTAGATGTGGTCAGACTTGAAGCGGCATCTCACAAAGGCGATTCAGGAGAGTATGTTAGCGATTCAGGTTTTTGCTCGATGTAGGGATAACCTTTTTTCCGGTCTTTCAATCGATTGATGATATTGGATATTGGAGACATGTGTACACTCAACTATCAGTATCTTTGAAGTATTTGGAATGATGTAGTGTCCTGATGTAGCACCATCATAATCAAACCACAAGCGCACGGAATTAAATCAGCCGTCTGTAATGGAAACGTGGTGACTGCCACAAGATGGCCTCGCGGCAGTGGCCAACGAGGTGGAATACGTAGCAAAATACAATTCCGAGCCTAAAAAGCATGTCGTTCGCAACGCAACATGCCAATCAAGCCACGACAAGGAGGCAAGCGTCATTGCTTGTGTAAGATATAATGCATGCAGCTGGGGAATGTTAAGGGTTCAAACCAACCCCATCCCGGCACTGCGCAGCGTCACTGACTGGTCAGCGACATTGAACATGGGAGCAGGCTTCCCGTATCGACCTCGCACCGCGAATGCATCCCCGTATGATGCCCACTCATACGCATCTATCCCTAGTCCGAAGACAACACAGATCACTCACCCAACGCATTCTATCTCTCGCCTCCAGTTTCCCCGGCAATCCGAGGCAACATACCACAATGAGACAACCACTCCGACTCCTGCCTGCCGGAAGTACTCGTCACAGACGAGACGGGGACAAGGAATTCAGGGATACAACCCACACAAGCCGACGACGGGTGAATGGGTCGACGAGCAAGTCCATTTGGACAATCGGTCAAATGGGGAGCGACGATATCAGCCGTTGGATAAGGAAGAATTACGGCAGCGGATGTGGGATGAACTGTTATACGAGTATGAAGCGGAAGCACAGAAATGGATGAAGCACGAAACGGAGCTGAGACGGAGCGCCCAGGAACGATCGCGAGAGGAAACAAGGAGGAAGATTATACAGGAGGACATAAACAAGATTCAGGCCAGAGTGCGACAGAGACGGGATAGCGAGAGACAGACGATTACGGATGAACGGAGGGTGAAGGCAGAGAGGGAGAGGGAGATGCGGCGGAGGGAGCAAGAACGACTGTACAAGGCAGTTGTGGAGGTGTGGAACAGCTACGAGTCTCGGTGGATGGCCATCGCCTCTAGCTCGAAAACGCTGCACTTTGAGGATATCCCATGGCCGGTCCTTGTGCGTCCCAGGAGTGCCACCGACATTACTGCCAACAATGTCACCACGTTCATCCTGCATCCTGCGCATTCATCGAGCCAGTCCCGAAGAGAAAGGATACGTGCAGCGCTGCTGCGATGGCATCCAGACCGCTTCCGTCGCTTGCTTCAGAGAGTCTCTGGCCCGGAACGGAGTGCGGTTGAAGAGGGCGTCTGCGCCGTTACGAGGTGTCTTAATGACTTGCTCGTGGCAAAGGAAGGCGGACTTGGTCCGCAGGTGAGTTGTTCTATTGCATGAACGACTCGTGAGGCTGATCTGACAGTCCAGAACAAACGATGAGTGGGCGCTGACTGTTGGTATGTTTAGTAGATATGATGATACATATGATATTCGCTATACCGTGTCTGTATCCACTATCCGTCGTCGTTACAGCGTCACGTCAGACACTTTGTCGCGAGCTCTCGTCGTCGGTCGGTGCTCTCATGGACGTGGTCGTTCATCATTGCATTCGCGAGCTGTCATTCGATGGCGATCTCGGTGAGTGCACGAAGACAAGGGAAAGATAGTTCGAACCCCCTCCTGTCGACTTTCTGGCGAGCCTCGCTAAACTACACCTGCATAGGATGCAACGTCTCCCGCCTGAGAGATTTCATCGCTGCCTTCTACAACAACTATGACGGCCCCCAACAAGTCGTTGACGATGCATTCTGTGCATTCCTGTGGTCGATTGTCGTGCAACAACCCGCCGTCCGCGTAGGGGTTGTCCCCCCTGGAACAACATCGGATGTATATGTTGCCCCACAGACGAGTGCCAAGCGCAAAGCGGCCGCGAAGGGAGAGGGTGTGGTCGAAGATACGCCGCCTGTCCTTCAGATCATCGAAGATGCCCGTGAACACACTCTGGAAGAGCTGAAACATCGCTATGGAGATGATCTCCGCATCGCTGTCGACCCGGAGACTTCATTTGTTGCAATAACTGGGTCCCATATCAGAGTACGTGCTATCATCTGTCCGTGCCATATGCTTTCTTAACCGTGGCTCTTGTAGCCAACAAAGCTCAGTCCTATGGTCTATAGTGCCCTACAGTTGATCACTCGGGGTCGAGAGGAAGGCATCACTACTGTAGAACTTGGGCGCAAAACCAAGTATGACCAAAAGACGTGCTTCTACGTTATCAAGCAATTGGTCGAGCTTGGCCTTGTGTACGAAAGCTTCCATCCCCCTCCTAAGCGTCCCTCTGATCGTCTCTGTAGTATCAAAGCACGGCGTGGTGGAGTCGGCAACTACACGTGTATCCACAAGTATTTTGTCGAAAGAAGTCCGCTTTGGCAACAGATCCAACAAGAAGAAGCTCATGACGGCGAAATATGTATCACTGGTGCAAACATCCATCTGCCAGACACGGTTGAGGAGGCGACCGCGTCCAATGAAGTGGCCCAAATTACTTTCGATCCAATTGACGGAAGACACCTCTCTAGCTTACAGCTCGTCAAAAACAGAATTGTCAGACTGCTCAGAGCATCAGTGAATCACATGCACGGTTCGAATAACTTGTTGGTGGCCATTGTATGATTGCTGGTTTGTTTCTTTACTCCCACTAAGCACCATTCTTCAGGGTTTCAAGAATCCAACCAAAACTGACTGCCGCTTTTTCCGAAGTCGTTTACGCGAGCTGATCCAGCAGGGCATCATTGAACGAGTGTTGGTTCCCCATATAAAATCAAAGGATCGTACGATAAAGTGTATCCGTTTGGTGGAACCAAACAGTCAGCTCCCTGAAGGAAGTATAATCGTTGGTGCACAGGACGTCGATGACGACGAGAAGGATGCCGTATTCGGAACTCCAGGTACTGCCTATACTCTTCCATGTGACGTGATTAATCCAGGTAACCAGATAGTTATACTGACGTCAAATCTCACCTGACTATTCACAAGCAAGTGGCCAACTTGCTTGAGGAAGCCGGATCGTCCGGACTCACTTTACAGGTAGGAAGATCGCTTGTTTTTGAACGGCGTTGCTCGACGCCTAGTTAGGAAATCTGCATTTCTCTCGGGAATTTCGACAAACGCACCATCGAGCTCCTCCTTACGCGTGCTGCAAGAAATCCACCGCCTTTGCACCTCCGCGACTTGGGCACGGTAGATGTGATGGAAACATATGGAAGGGAGCGCCGCCACAGGTACTTCACCATTGCAACGTATAAGGCGGCTATGGCAACCGAGAAGCTCCAAGACGCCTATGCCCACGACATCGACCCTTTGCGCATTGGAGAGTTCGGCGAGGTCGATGCCAGTCTCTTCTATGCCAGCGATGCGCAGCTCTCCGCTTATCTAGAGTCATTCGACAAGGGCACGAAGGTACACAAGGGCAAGCAAAAAGAGGCTCATGTTAGTTCGGGGGGGAAGCGTAAAAGGTCCAGTGGGGATATCAGCGGGGAGGAAGAGGAGGAGGCACAACCTACCCGGAAGAGAGGACGGCCGCGAAAACCTACTGTCGTTGATAGTACCCAAGTCCCCAAGAAACGAGGGAGGCCTCGCAAGCACCTTCCACCGTCCGGGCAGGAGGATCAGACGCCAAAGAAGCGCGGTCGACCGCCAAAGAGGACGAACACCACAACTAGAGATGGGGATGAGGCACTTGCATCACAGACTTGCACGGGCGTTAGAGATGACATTGTCTCCCAAGATGTTCCTATGGAAGAAGTTGTTCCTACAATCGAAGAGCAGAACAATAGAAGGGGCGGTGATGAACCAGTCGGAGACGTGCATTCACGAGAAGTCGATCAAAGTGCGACCTTGTCGGGGACTTGTCATTCTCTTTTCACTGGGCCGCGCGAAACTCCAGAGGCTCCATCCCTGCCATCGCCTAAGGCTTCTGAGGTAGTTCCGGTGACCTATTTCCCTTACTTTCTGCGGAAGCAACTGACTCGGCCAAAGGTTCCCTTTAGAGAAGCGATCACTGCAGTGAAACCTTCCGACGTAGAGGCTTCGACGAGGGAAGTCTCCCCCATGGTAAGTTCTTTTCTGAGTTAAATATAGATAACTAATTCACGTCCACTCCAGAATGTTATAACACCAGAATCACCGCTGATCAGGGGTCAACTGGGACTGGGCGGGAAAAGAAGTCCCATTTTTGGCTCATCGATCGCTGGGCCATCAAAACGGGCAAGGACAGCGGGCCCAGGTGACAACTCACGTTCTAATATCAACATCTCTGCCCTTCGCCGGGAGAATGAGCTCTACCGCGTTATCGAACAGTTGGGTGGTGTCGTCAATTTACAAACCAAAGAGGTATACGAGGCGCATACAGCCCTTCTAGATACCATGACCCGGGATGGTGAGCCCACCAGTGCGCCTGTAGGGACCCGCATCGACAAGCGCACTGCGGAATCTACGCTAAAGAGCCTGGAGAATAAGGGGCGCATCAAGATGTTGAAGACGTGTCTCGTATCTACGTCAGGTGCAAGCAAGCCTGCATGCTTGCTGTACTTCCCCGATACACCCCAAGAAAAGCTCAACGAGTATATTCGCCAGCTCAGTGAGGGTACACATACACCATCGGTGTCCGCTCCAAGCCCCGTAAAGACTCTCGAAGAGCCCGTCGAATATGGACCTGGCCTTCGTGGGTCACGGTACTCTTCTGTTCCTGCTACTGTGGAGTTAGTCATGGAACGGCAGAACGAAGACGAGGTCCCAGCCCAGCAGGCTTCCGTTCCCGATTCGGAGGGACAAAAACGACCAGGGCGCAAGCGAAAAGATCACGTACAGACGAATGCCGAAGCAAAAGCTGCGCTGCAGAAGAAAGCTGAGGAAGCGAGACGTCAGAGGGAAGAGGATTGGGCGCAACTCCTCGACGGAATCCATCCGGGACCAGTGAAAGGCACTTTAGCCATGCATCTGCGTGCCGTCCGTACCCGCTTCATGGAGTCGACGCACACCAAAGACCACGAGCACTGGGAAGGCGAAATAAGACAAGCCATCAAGGATACTGAGTTAGCGGCAAAGAAGATCATTTCACGACCCCAGCGACTACCCGCCAACTTTCGCAAACCCTCGGGGCCGCCTCCAGTGGTGACTAACCCGCCAGAGAAATCAATAGCGTCTCTGATTGCTCAACAAGGTCCACCCATCGCCCAGACAACCCGATCCAAGGGCAAGGGCAAGGAGAAAGAAGAAGGTATCTATGTTTCTTCCTGTTATCTTCCTTACTAGTGATGGCCACAAAGATGGGGCAGGGAAATCATCACAGCGACGATCACGATTCCATTGGACACGCGAATTTGACGAGCTTGCTCGTGATGCATCTGCTATCATTCGAGCTCGTTGTCGAGATCTGGGGAGGCTCGATCTGTCTGCCTTTGATCAGGTCTTCCCTGCCGTGCCCCGGAATTCTGTCAGACAACGTATCGTACACCTGAGAGAGAACGGCGTGGACGATTTATACATGAAGCGTCTCGAGGATCAGTGGTACACAGTGTGGACACAGCACCGGGGTACCGACCACCTTGTTGACGAGGACCCACAAAGTCCATCGAATTTCGATTTGGTGAAGCATCTGGAATTTCTTAGAAAATATGTCGACAAGAATGCATTGTAAGTCCAATCAGAGTCCGCTGGTGCATGTCCTCACATTCGGTCAGGCGAGTTGGGTTTGTGGAACGGGACGCAGCGGTGGAATTACCGTCGTCCGTGGAGGAGCTTTTGGAATTCTATGAGATGGAAAAAACTACAGTTACAGCTCCTCCGTGGGATTTCATGTGGAGTTCGGTGGTGGACGAAGGACGAGAAAAGCAATTCCTGAGCCACTCGTTCACCAGGGAGCCAGAAACGATCACCGCTGAGACAATAGGAGATGATGTGGGCACTGCAGAGGCGGCGTTGAAGGTATGGATTCATTCTGGTCGAGAGGGGAGACTAGACGACCTCAATGAGAATACAGATGGTCTTTGGAACTCCAGCCGAACTTTATGACCCCGACGGTGGGACGCGATTGCTTCATAGCATTGGCAAGAAGCCGGTCTCGGTTGGGATTTCCCATCTGCTGAGTCAAGGTGTCCTATCCAAGCTCGTACGAGACCCAAAGAAGCCCAAACCTGGCCGGACACTGAAGATATCTGACATGTAAGTATACGATGAGTCTCGTTGCAGCATCGATAAGTTATACCCCGATTTAGCAATTTAAATGCGATCGGTGGGACCTTCCCCCGTGAACTATTCCAGGATGCCAATGCATTGGAGGACATTGCGCTCGAAGGGGAGATCGAAGATATGGAGTGGAGTCTAGATGCTCATGACGGCGACATTGCGGCATTATTGCAGCTCGTGTCGGAAGACCAGGTAGCTGTCCGATTTAGCTTCCGTGGCTGACCCGACTAAGTGGTGTTTGAGATCTCCCTAGACGTCGACACATCTCATCCGCAGTCTGTTCGATCACGGCTTGACTGGAATAGCAAAAGAGCAGGTATAGCGTTCCCCTCATCTGTCTGTACAAGGATAATGATAATGTCTGGACAGACGACGACGATATTGAAACCAGCATATGTGTCAAGTTTTCGACCAACGTGTCACTATCGACAGAACAGGAGAATGTATGCTCAGAGGTGCCTGTGGGGGAGTCTGAGTCTATGACGGTCGACAATGGCGATGACGTTCATGATAACGGGAAGTCTGACGAGAGTACTGTCGCATGTTCACTCAAGACTTCATACGGTATAATCAACTGCGCACGCTGCATTGCAGGGACCGTCTCCAAGCTCACGGCTGATCTCAGCGCGCCAGACGCAGAGCTCGCGCAAAGCATTCTAGTGAGCGCCAGGGCGTCAGGAAGTGTAGGAATAACGACCTCGGCCCTCTGGGTATGTTTGCAAATCCTTGTACGTGCGTACGTCACTGACAAGTATCCATAGCAATTTGACACGTGCCGAGGACGTGTTCTTGATGTAGTTCAACGGATGACCTCGCTTTCGCCGCCTGTTCTTTTCTGGACAGGGTACGCTGGCCCGGTGCTCGTTGCAAGTGAGCACTGCACACCCTGGACGGTGACCGTCTCCAGCGATCCGACTACGTTGATCTTGCCTCGGCGGTGGCTGGACGTGCGTGGGGCGAAGCTGGACGAGTTCTGGACGGCGGCACTGCGGACGATTGTGGGGACCGTCTTTGTGCGTCCGGGTATCCCGCAGGCCGAGTTGCGGTGGCGTCTGCGAGCGGTGTATGACCGGCAGGAAGTACTTGAGGCGGTGGCGTTCCTCGAACAGGAGGGTACGTTAGAGGCGAGGGTCGACGATCGGGGTGGCGTCTTGCAGGAGACGAAGGCCGTCGCTGGGTGGGCTGCGACGCTGGACGAAGGAGAGGAACGGCGAGTGTATTGGTTTATTGGGAGACACAGACATTGGTATCGGGTTTGATTTGTTGTGTTGCGTTCGTTCACGTCGGACCCGTTGGAATGACTTTTCGGCGGCTAAACCAATGAGGATGTATTTTGTCGGACCTGACTGCCAATCACGAACGGAGTCCAGAGTATGTCCATTTGCAAATGCGGGCATACGATGCACTCAACGCCGTCTCCCAAGTTCGCTCGAGGATGGGCCACAGTTCACGATTGTCCACTAGTGCATGAAAGAACAATGTGGGTGGCACACGTTAGACCATATCTGACTTCGCCGTGGTATCAAGATTATTGTCGTGTTATGTAATAAGGTATGTTCTCTTGTTCGTGGACTCGGGGCTGGCTTTCATTTCGCTCTCCTGTCACCATCCGACGTTTCCCCTTCCAAGGCTCGCGTGCTCTCCTCTTATGCATCGCCGCAATTTCTCCAACCGTCCCTCCTTTCCCTCCCACCACTCCCCCAAGTCGTCTCCCATGTCGGCGCCACTCTTGCCCTCCTCCGTCGCACACGCCATGTACCCCCACAAAAGAGACCGTGCAAGACAACGCACCACCATACTTGCTCTATTCGCACTCGTCGCCTTCTCATGCTACATTCTTTTCATCACCAATCCCTCTCTTTCCGCCCGGTCTCGCGTATATGGCGACCGCGGTGCTCTCGCGTACAAGGATTTCGTGCCCATGCCTCACTCCTCGGCTCCGGCGCGTCGACCACAACTTATCTACCAGCCTGTGAACGCACATAGTCCACAGCTTACCCTCACACCGTCGCAAGAACTGGCTGCCCTCTCAGCCTTCCTGGCCGCATTGCCCCACAACAGACTCCCTTCTGCGGTCAACCCAAATCAGCCGCTCGACCCCCAGCTCATTCTTGACTTCAACACGGGTAGCGAGTCTGCCAGGGAAGAACTCGACAGAGTCGTCGAAGAAATGTGGTCAAGGCACCCCGTCGTCCTTTTTGCCAAGGTCAGTTTCGGCGAATGCCACCTCGTCGATCCGCGTCTGACCAGCCCCAATCCAGCGGCACTCCATGCATTCCAGAGAACTGCTCGCGACGCTGACCAAAATGAACATCAAACCTCCCCCCCTCGTTTTCGAAGTCGACCAGCGAGGTAGGTCTTGGTTTCGTCCCGCGTCGTGTATTCATCCATTGTCGTACAGACGATGCGTCCGTACTAATACCCCTGCTCACACGTCTCACTGGCGTGCCGACCTTGCCCATCCTCCTCATCGGGGGGAAGCCTATTGGCGTGGGTGCTCGCAACCAGGACAGCCTGATGGCCGAGATCCAGGGTCTTGAAGATAGCGGAGAGCTCAGGAGCATGATTCTTGGGGCTGGTGCTGGCATCAACCCACACACCAAGAGCCGAAAGGGCAAGTAGGATCAGAAGCCTCCCGCTACTGGCAATGGGAAGTTGTGGCCCGGTACTTAGGAGATCGCGATCGGGTCTAGAAGGTCAGAGACGCGGCCTTCTATCAATGTGCATTGTATTCCACACACTCCCTGGATGGACAATGGGCGCCCCCAGTGGGCTATCGACCAGCATACGACTACCTACTAACTATGCATTACTAACTACATGGACGAGACGATGCAATTACCCCCGTAGACTTGGTGAGATAGATGTAATTTCATGTCCGATCTGTACATACACAGCCTCATGTATCCTGATACTAGACTTGGGGACGAGAATATCTCACCATCATACTGCTAATATTAGGAGCAGCACGCCATCGGTTTCATGTGGGACCCGTGCGAGTCTACCTCAGTGACATCATGTAGCAATGCTGAAGCGCTGACGGTTGTCCCTCGATCTACACCCGACCAGCGCCAGCCTCTCAACCTCCCCCCCCTCACATTACTTAAAACATATTAGGCCATCTCACTTTGAACACGTTGGTACGGCGAACTCGACACGCATCAATACGGCCATGATAATAGCCAGTAGCACCGTCTTCCGAAATCGAACTCCTTGCGCCAAGGGTTGCTTTCAGTTATCGGCATTAGAGGGCCCTTGGAAGACACCCTCGGCGCAAACCGTATCCGTAGGTCACCGGTCAGGAATAGGGCACCCACAGGGCCCCCCCTTGCGACATTCGATAGTCATACACGGTGTACGACCTTAATGTAAACAGGGGAAGGTCCGAGCGGCGGGGATCACCGTCTCGATGCAATCCCAGGGTCCGCAATGGTCGGACTCCTGAGCCCCATGTGGTTGCGGGTGCTTCCCCCCCCCCCACTACCAGGCAGACCCGTCGTGAAACGAGTTCGCCGTTTCCACATCCGAATTTGTGCCAATCATTTTGGAAAGGGGGCGTGGAAGAATGATCCCATGTCAAGGATGGATGTGAAACAACTTGGTTCACCTAATAGCTGTCATTCGGGGCGCGGCGGGTGTCACAAATCCGTGCCATGGTGAATGACATTGGCACACGCGGAACAAACCCACCACAGACAGGTCGTTGCCAAAACAGCCTGCTCAGTACCTGATGCATTACAACTGCAGCATTCCGTCCCAGTCTTGAAGTTTGCGATGCAAGGTGCGAGTAACTGGCATGGTAGGAGGTGAGATAAAAAATGTTAGCATCGTTAGGTCATGATTCATGCCGTCTCGCACAAACCACTTGGATATTCTCGATTAATGAGCTATGAACCTCACCCGTGCAATCAAATTCGGGTAAAGATACTCCACAAACACGATGCGTAGACTTACCACTCCTGCTGCTCATCAGATCAGCAACAGTAAGCCTATGTACGCGTCGCCTGCATCCACGCCTTGACATCGTCTGTCGGCATGATGGCAAGATCTGCCGTCATGACCAGACCCCGTCGTCATTATCTGTAGGTCAGGTCGCACTGGCCTTGCCACCTGGATCAGTCGTTTTATCCATACCTCGGAACCGCGTGTAAAATCACGAGAATGAACGAAATGAAAGAAAGCAGACATGCGTGGGAACTAACGTCCTCCGACCCGAGGCCTCATCTTTGTCCTTGGTAGTCACTTGCCCGGAGTCCTCGCCATCTATCAAACGTTGTCTCGAGCATACTGTTTTGGTTTTGCTGTGGGATGGAACCGGGTCATCTAACAGGTCACAGAACAAAGTGAAGTAGTCTTCGTCAATCGTCCACAACCTGAGCGAAGCACTTCGCACAGGTTCGCGTGGACGATGCCTTGATGGCTCTCACGGGAATACTGATGGTCTCAGTGCTTGCAAACTGATCAGCTTAGGAAGATCATGACGAGGTGTATTACCTTGAATCAAGCGGTTTAGGGGGAGCGTAGCTTTGCAGCAGAGGACACTACCTGAGACTGCGATCAGTCGAGGAAAGTTAACCTAGTAGGGAACTAGCGGGTTGGCGGTAGGCCCATCTCCAAATTCGCAGTGCCCATTTGGTGTCACCTCCGGGCAGGGTGATACTGCTCGCCTGGACATCACGGAACTCGTCTCGATCGTTGTCGTTGATTAGAAGAGCATCGAAACTCTCCGTGCTGATATCATTAGGCAAGACCAAACATCGTGTACAGTGATAAAGGGGCATGGCAGGCCAGTCACATCCTTCTCCGTTCCGTATACTGTTGCAGAGTTGAACCACATCACTGCCATTCGTTCGGCTCGGCTTCGATCAAGGATGAACCCAGTATGTTCGTTTTCCATGAACTTCACCTCCTCATACACACCAACTCCCCGATCAAGTGGACACCCCATCCGTTTGCGTGCCCGCATCGATGCCTGTCCCTGCATGCGGCCCAGGTCGCGCAGCGCCTCCGCACAGGAAGACCATAACTTGTCCGTACTGTTGGCTCCTCTCTTGAACCGTCTGCCCCTATTTTAATCCGGCACAACCAGACCCAGACACTGCACTCTCGTTGTACCTCGGATTGACCGCCAGCTCTTGAGGCACACAGAGTCGCGTCGCCGTCCGAGAAGCTTGCTGCCTTCCTGCTAGACGAGTCACTTCCTGGCGCAGGTGATGCCCTTGAAGCTCGTGCCCTCCGCAGCGGGTAGCTCATGCACTCGAATAGCTCTGCCGAGCGATCACATGCTCTCTTTATATGCATGCATTTTCCCCTATGTGAAGCATGGGGTTGCGAAAGCTCTGAGCTACCTGCCTTATACGAGGACCGGGCAGATCACAATCCTAGAACGGTGGTTTCTTACGGCGGAACACGAAAACATTCTTTCGGGCTCCGAGTAGGAGTATGCTGGGAGCTCCTCGTTCCGTGTACCCTGGGTCCATGATCTACCAAGAAAGCGATTACGTGGCCCTTAGTCCAGTTAGAGCTGACTGAATCCCAGTTCCTGACAATCGACATCTGTTGCTAGGCTCTTGTCTATCATCGAGCATATCTTCGTCGTTCTTTGATGACATGACAAAAAGAATTACATAGCCAATGTCACAGTGGTTGTATGGTTGATAGCTTGGGCAAAAAAAAACAAGCTAAGGCAATGCTAATCTAGATTCCCGGAGAGTGCTCTGACAGCCTATGCAAGCAGTATTCCTTGGATATGGGGTGGGAGAACAGACCAATGATAATCGAAACAACTTATCTGCTTCGGGGTTCGCTTTGGAATGAATGCTTCGGATGGAATCGAATGCTAGCCTGCCACGCTCCAAGCCACCTCTTGGAAGGATCTAATATAAGTTCAAGCATCGATACCCCGCGGCAAAGCTGCTCAGCCTCCTGAGCTCATCGCTAAATATCATCGATGCCATGTCCTCTCAAAATGCTTATGCCCGAAAATTTGAAATACATATCACAGGATTCACTGGATTGCGCGGGGCTTTCGAGTGTCTAAATCATTCAAACTAACATGCGGCAGGAATTTATTGTTGGTATCTAGAGTAGACATAGCGCATCGAAGAGTGGAGCGTATTGTCAACTATCGATCGACGTTGAGACTTCAAGCTCCATAATTATGTCTCGACGCACAAGCCTATCTGCAAAGCTAAGCGTCACTGTGGCCAGCCATGGTGACGCTTAACTGAATTACTGTGCCATAATACTCTTACATAGCGGACTTGTCTCGCCCAATCAGAGAGGTCACAAAAGTATTCAAAAGTGTAGAATAATTGGGGGGGGGGGGGGGGCTCTTTCAGATTTGAAGTCCAGATGAGAAAGTCAGGCACTCGACACTCCCATTTCATTGCTAGTTTCACTTCCGGGAATATATTTCGGTACCTTTACATCGTTATTTCCTTGCTCCTCCGCTACGCAAAAATGTTGGCGTGAGCCAAATGTTAAAGTTGCCATGTCTGAAGCACGTACGTGTTGCATGACAGAAATATACAATAAGGCCGATGATCACAATGACGAATGCAGTGAAGTACAACCAATAGGGCCTATAATGCTGATCAAGAGAGATGATGATCAGTGCATAATCTTGACGTCGTAGCACACCACCTACAAAGAGGAACAGACCTACAACCCGTATGGGTCAACCTCTCACATCTGCAAGCACCACAAAGGGACGCACCGAACAGTAGACCATAGAAATCACTTGTAAGGAGGGACAAGTTAAAGAAGGGAGATGAAGCGAGACGGAAAAAGAGCATCTGCTGGGTGAGTCCAAGGGGTACACCTGCACAATCAGTCATTAAACGCTGGTTTTTGGTGTGAAAATGTTTACTAACTTATGGAATACCCGGCCAACAGTCCGACTGTGGATAGCAGATACGTTATATGGAGTTGGAAAGTAGAATATGATAAATCGCACGTGTTGTTCGGTTCCAAACTGCTTTGGGCCATAACTTGTGCTCCAAAATTGAAGCTTGCGTAGCGCTCACGATCATGCCCCACATGCCCATTTGGCCAAGAACCTTCGTGGAGGCGCTAGAATCACTGATAATATTCTGTCGAGAAGGACGCATACCTCATATATCGGAGATTTCCGCACAAAGACCTCTTCTAACGCATTCGCTTTGACCCAGGTCAGATAAAAGTCCAATGATGAGGGTAATACCATACCTGTCCCATAGAGAGTCGCCGCTGCCATCATAAATCCGTCGCCCTCGCCGCGACGGTGGGCTGCACCGTTTTTGTTGGTGGCAACATCTGACGCAACCAAAAGGATAAGGCCAGCGACACAGACGAAGACGCCCTGATGGAAGATAAGTTCCAGGGAGCAGCCTGCAACACAGAGACTCACTAATATTTGTGTCCAGTGATAGCGTACACGAATTAAGAGCCAGCAGACGAACATGCACACGGGTATCTTCCATCTTTTCAAATTTATGAGCTGACAGACTCACTGGCGAACACAGTATCCACTCACGCATTGAGGAGCGTACATGACATCAAGTCCGTGTAACCGAAGGCCTGTTTCAAAAATTTCAGGGCGGCTACAAGGATGGCAACCTACATTCAGCCTCTACCTTGACATAGAGAAAACCTCCCTCGAAATCCAGAAGGACGAGACCCAAATCTGAGAAATGGGGGTATTAGAACAGTCAAATCGAATAACCGATAACCGACATTTCCACCCATCACGTATGATCAGTTTGCACCATCCCACAAAGCCATCTGTTCGTATTTGGAGGTCTAGTCAGTCAATATTTTAGGATGGACCGGGAATATTATTTACAGCGGTAGATGGTGTAAGGTGTGTATATTGAGCACAGGAGAACATACCTAAAGCTACCTGTCAGGCAGGATAAAAATATTAAGAATAGGAAATCCCTACGGGAAGAAGGTCTGAGTGCTTGGCAACGCCCAGCCATGCATGCCAAGCTCAGTTGTAAGAACAGACGTGAGTGTCATTGCGAAGCTAAGCATCTGGCCATAAAGCAATGCCAGAGCGAAGGAACGTGACCATAACGAGACGAAGCGCGAGAAAAGGCTCTTGAAGAAGGCAGAAGGCGAGTCAAAGGAAAGAGGCGGTCGACTGGATGAGTGGCCCTGGTCTTCAAGTGCTGGCGATTGTGCAGAGACTGATTTGAACGACAGGTCCTCTCGACTGTCAATGTCGGTTTTCTGGGAGTCTAACATTCCTGGGGTCGGTAGAGATAAATAAAGCTTTTGCCGTGCTTTTATCCTGGGCTATGATCTTGGATCAACACGTATCATAAATATACAAATGACAGATAGCATCACCACTTTGTAAGAAGCGGGTCTAATAACCTTTTTTCGAGTGCTTTTATATTGGCTCCGGACTGCGATGTTCCTCTCCTCAAGATGTTTGAATCCTGCAAGCCGGGTAAGTGCTGTCGCATTCAATCAATTCGGGACATTGTCGAGGAAGGTCGAGGACTACATGCCTTTTTCCGGCATCCACACATCAGTGCCCCCGGCTCTGCCTTCAGCCGTGGCACGCGCGCCGTATGTAATAAGCGGGAAAATGTTCGTGGAAGAATGGCAGTAATAGCGCCCCTAAGTTGGGCATTAGTTACATCTGGGGCTTTTGATTCCTACACCATTTCTTTTGGCCAGGCCACAAAGAAATCAAATCTTCTGCCAGGAAATGATGATGAGACCGACGACGGCACGTTTGCGAGCTCGGAGTCCATTGAGACCTCACGGTTGTCTAGCGGTGATTCGAAGTGGGACAAAGAATGGCTTGATTCTTCAAAATATGCGGTCGCTAAGGAAATTTGTTCGTAGGGCGAATAGTGCTACTTGTGATCCAGGCATCCTGAGAGTCAAATGCCCGAATGACACGGTGACACTGTATCAAAGTCACCTACCTTGTGGTAAAATTTGTCAGTGACTCACTAATTATTGGGGGATTTACTTAAATCTACATCATGACCCAGCCTGTCTCTAACCTAAGACTTTGAATCTCAGTTTCGGCCAAATGGGCTCAATACCGTGGAGTACCGTGATCTGGAGTAATATCTGGCGGTGGGTTGAAATTCATTGGTTCAATGCCAGAACGACTATCTTCCGGGGGATAGACGGTACCGGAAGGGCGAGTTTCCCTTAGGCAGACCTTAGTAGTGATATTAAAAATTTGTCATTCCTTGGTGAACCCAACAAGTAGACGTCTAGTTACAGATCAGCATTGCAAATGAGAAAGGATCTGGATCACCTTGAGCTAGCTGCACTACCACAACAGCCTATCAGCGAATGACAGACATGCTATCCGTCACAAATGAAGGGTATGCAGTTGAATGTCTCGTCATAAGGCAGCCGAATGTCCCTCAGGTACAACAAAAATAGTAACAGGAATTACGCAACAATAATCATATATATTTGAGCAATCGATAGCAACATAGATGAGAAAAATGCAAAGTATTCATGTTGTGCAACAGCAGCTCAGAGGGCTTTCTTACTAGTTGGGAGTAATACAGATCACAGATCACAGCCATGACTTAGAAAGCTCCCACGGGTTTCAGCTCAATTTCCTCCTCGCCTGCGTCATGATAAACAGACGAAGTTGAGTTTATCCTCGCTGTAATGTTCGTCTTGGTGAACGAAGAGCCAAGCTTTGGTGCTGAAGGACTACGCTCAGGAGAACGAGGAGAGCGTTGTGACGAAGAGCTCGTGGATGATGAGGTGGATGTCAGGGCTGGGGCCTCAGGGACAGGCTGCGAAAAGTGCTCGCGGAGACGAGTCATCACTTGTTGCTGAATCTGGTGGGGATGAAGTTAGTCGCACATTCAAGAGGCGAATGACGATCCTGAAAGCTCACCTCGCCTGCTACCGTCTTTGATACTTGAAGGAGGGGACCCGCTAATCCCAGCCTCAAGATGAGGTACCTAAGTAGCAAAGTGAAACTGTGACACAGTCCTTCAATGAAAACACTTACGCCAAAGTAGCCGCCCCGATTGTCAACATGAAATATAGTGGGTTGAACAACACTAGCATCGCCTCGTTCCACCCGAGCACCAGCATGACACCGTACATCCAGTAAGGCACCTGGGCAATCGAGGACACTGTGCTCCGTTTGGCCTCAACGTAGTAGGCATCGGCATCTCTGCGGAAACGATTTGACAAATCAACGCATTTTGTCTCAGAGAAAATGGTGAGGGTGGACGTGAAGTCGATCTCCTCTTCCGGAGGTGAGGATGGAGGGGCGGGTGGCAGTGTATATTCGAGAGATGAATCCTGCGGCTCAATCTTGGCATACAGAGGAATGAGGGCAAGCGTCTGAACAGAAACAAGATGAGTCATGAAGTCGTGCTGCAATTCTAGCCAACAAACCTGGTCCTTGGCCTTCTTGAAAGCCCCATCGATATCATCATCAGGTTTCCACACCCTTGGGACCCCCTGGTCATCGTACCGGAAGCGTTCTTCGAAATGCATGCGCAGCTTCGAAAGGATGACTGTGTCAGCAGTTTGTTCGTCTATCTTGGCTCGGAGAGCCTGCCAAGCGCGCCTTCGAATAGTGGCGAGGGAGTCAATATTCTCTTCCTCGGTACAATTAAATGCTGCAGAATGGGATGAGATTGTACACGAGCACAAAGTACCAAAAGATTTACTCTTGGCCTTGGTAAGATAAGATGACTCTGCCTTTTCTAGCCATTTCTTGAATGCCACCATAACCTTGTCCCACATATCTAGAGTGCCGCTGTTGAGAGCCAGTTCTACTGGCTCCGAAATCTGTTTCTTGAAATTTCTCTACATTTCAAGCGGGAGATAAACATTAGATCAACACAATCACGTGAAACGTACCTCGATAAGATTGACCATTTTCTTCGTCTCGTCCTTTCGGAAGACATCCGCTACATTCTCTGACTCCTCCTTTAGCAGCGAAAGATCTTCTTCCCAACTCCAGTCCTTGTCTTCGATGCACGCCTCCCGCGCAACTTCAACAAAGTTATCTTCGCATTCTCTCCTTGCTTTATCAACAACATCAGCGAAGTTAACATCTCCTCCACCAGGTGATAATAAGTTCTGCAATATTGCTTTGAACGTGGATAAGCACGTCTTGTGAAGGTTCTTGAGCTGACCAAGGAAAAGGGGACTGAGAATGGATGTGATGGTTGCATGCAAATCGAGGCGTTTGCGGGTGTAAACGCCATTGTGATATCGTGATGCATCACGGTCGTAACGTGCTAAAGAAGTGGTTCGAAACAATTCGGTGATCATGATGATGCGTAAGGGAGCCGAACTCACCGAGAGCCTGATCTCTCCAACTCCTCATTAGTCCACCCAATCCCTGGACGACTTTCCCGGCCTCAATGGGTCGTTTCTGGGACTTGGCTTGTTCAATGAATTCGCCTAGTGCAGTTGAGGAGATTTCGTCACATCGGAACTGAGCCAAAAGTTCCTGTTGGGTTGGAAGATCGAGGTCTTTGTTACTTTGAACTTGTTCCTGTTTTCAGAGGAAATGTCGGACCAGTGTATGGCCAAGATATCGAAGTGACGTACCCAGATATTCTCCATGTAAACTGCAACACCATCTGCAGGAATGCGTTTGTGGTATATGTCCTTGAAAACATAGTTTTCTCGAGATTTATCCGCGAATCTCTCCCTCAGTTTGGCGACCTCATCCTCAAATTTTTGTGACTCGAGAATCTTATGAGGGAGTGCAGTGAAAGCAAGGTCAAAGTAATCTAAAAGTTGAGCTTGCGCAAGTGCTGGAGGCTTCGATAGCGAATCCCATATGCGAGTCAAGTCAGCGGTTAGCGTAGTTTGAAGATTGGACAATGGGGTCACGCCGATGTGGTCTCGAATTACGAAAAGAAGTAGCGTGCGGGTCTGAGGGCTGTTCAGGTATTCCATAATTAGGTAATTTCCTCGAGATGAGGATGTGCAGCTCACCCCTCCTGAGCCTTTTTCCCAAACAAGCCAAGGTTGACCTCAAATACCGTTTTGAGCAGTCCCATGTTAGCACCCTGGTACAGTCCCACTTGGTGTTCCCACAGGTTGATGATGAGGACTTCCGAGGAGGCCAAGGAGAAAAGGGCGGATTTGCGTTCGAAATCTTGGTCCTCTCCTCGCTCGCGCCCATCTGTCCCCTCGACGTCCATAACTAGCACGCTCATATCCTTTCCCCGACACATCCATATACCTATAATAGTGAGTGACACGGATCAGGGGCGGCCAGCGAGTGCATTGTACAAGCAGACCTTTAGTTGTTTGTTGCCGCTTTGTTTCGTCCATGACATCAAAGGTCGTTCCAAATAATCTGTTCAGTAGTGTACCTTGGCATGAAGTGTAAGAGAACCAAGCGACGCGGCAGGACACGGGGACGTGGGACTAACTCTTTCCTGTTGACTGAGAGCCAAATACGGCGACGATATTGTAGTTGAACCCAGCATCCCGGAGGCCCCATCTTTCTAGTTGAGCGGAAAGGTGTGGACTGTTGGCCACGGTTGTTAGTACAGGAGGCGCATGGCATACACAAGGGCTGCTGATGCAACTGACTGCAACGCGCCTCGGTGCAGCGCCAAAAGTTTGTTCGAGTATACGAACTGCAGCACGATATAGTGTGCAAGGAAGACGACGTGTACTCACGTGAAATTCTTCTCGTCATTGATGATCTGTATCTGCTCTGAAGCACTGGTGGGGATGTGGCCGTTGGACATAAGCTGAGATTTTGTGGACCCATTGACGTGTGCTGCGGTGTCTGTGGATGGTGGGGTTGTCGAGGGCTGTATTGCGAGCGATTCGGACATTGTGCAGGCGAAGGAGTCGAGGAAGGCTGGCGTTGCCGCGTTGGTTCTGTTTTTGCACGGGCGATGCCTTCTCACGCGGGTACCATGCGCGGACAAGGGGAAGCGTTATAAAACCCCTTCTTTTGTCCCGTCCTTCTTCAATTCTTCATCCCAACTCACTTCCACTCACCATGTTGATCAGCTGGGCCTACAAAAAGTACAAGGCGAAGAAACAGGCGAAGGAGGAGAAGCGTGCCGCAGCTGCTGCCAGGGGGAGTGCTCAGCCTACGCAAGAGCAGGAGACTCAGCCACCCCGGACCTCGTCTGACGCCCCAAGGCAAGACAACCAGCAATAGGTGTGTACTGTGTGCTACCTTCCACTCCCCTCATGCATTGATGGACACTGCTCCAGATATCCTGTCTGTTCTCCTGCTCCAACATCATGTACCACTTTGGAGGTAACATAACTCTCCTTTGTCGTTGACCCCTTCATGCTGAATACCTTTCATTACTTTCAGCCACCTTTGTCGTTCTGCTTGACGCTATTCACGTTCTATTATGAGACTTGCAGTACCTATTGTACCCATCTTTTCTGTCCCCCTGGCTCATTGTTACCATCACATACCCTGTTTGAAATATCTGGATTGATCCGAGCCATCCATGTTGATGTAAAGGCTTTGTACGCCCTGCCAGTAACAAGCTTCTTTCCCAGTCGCGCCCTGAGTTCAGAAACACATGTGCAGTTTGGATACTAAGGTACTCGCCTGAATCAATAGAAGATAACAGGTCTGGTGGCGTAGTTGGTTATCGCATCTGTCTAACACACAGAAGGTCCCCTGTTCGAGCCAGGGTCAGATCATATGTTTTTATTTTGTGCAGAGCCTGTTTATCCTGGATTTTCATCTCGCCCGTCCCTGTCCCGCAAGGTCTGATGGCGTAGTTGGTTATCGCATCTGTCTAACACACAGAAGGTCTCCTGTTCGAGCCAGGGTCAGATCACTTTCTTTTAGTCCTTTTTGCATGACTCTGGATAGCTTCACACCACCCTAGGTAGTTTTGTGCTACGTCAGATACAAAGTCCCTATTGCAACCATTCACGCCTTGGAAACATTGACAATTGCGCCATGCGCCAACGCACGGCTGTAGGGGCAAGCCTGCAGGGAATGTGGAGTGTGATCTCTGAACAAAAAATATAAAAAGAAGCACGCACGTCGTGGCCAGCCTTGATAAGCTCTTCGTCCTCCACACCCCCAACTTTGATATCGACCGCAAGACCAAATCCACCGAGTTTTTCTGCCTCTCCAAGATGTACATTTACGTGGATGACCGCATTGTTGGCAGCGTCCTTCTTCCCCATCCGACCAGCCATCATTTGGAGGGCCCCAAGGAAGCATGCTGGGTGCGATCGTTGGTATTCTGTAGTCAAAAATTGTAGCAAGTGTGTGAATGAAGACATACATGCGTAACCCATTGCAAAGAGTTGTTCGGGATTCTGTCCATCGCCTTGACCACCTAACGACTTGGGCATTGCAAAGTGCAGCGAGAAGTCGTCAGACTTCACCACTCCCCTGCGTCCTTGGCCGGATGCCGTAGCATGCGCAGTATGCTACGTGCGTCGTACAGCGTTCGTAGAGGGTTGGACTACACGACAACTGTGACATACCTTGTGTTCCTTGAGCACAATTCCCTTTGTAGTTCCTGTAACAGCCGTTACATACGAGCGTGCTTGCGTGGCAAGGGCCCGACGACACGCATTCTGAAAGAGTGTCTGAGAAGTAACAGAAAACATTTTGCAAGGATAACTGTGCGGACAGCGGAAGCAAATGTGGCCAGAGTGAAGCCGAGCCTGGGAAGTGGATTGTTTACTACAAGTCGATCTCGAGAGTCAAGCGTATTATAACAGATGTAGAAGGAGGTTGAAGAAGTTATCGCAGTATACACTTCTTAAGCTATAGTTGACTAGAACCCACTTGCTGTTATCCTCAGCTGTTCCAACTTCTTTAGCACCTCTCCCACCGTACGGTCCAACTCACTTGCAATAGAACTTTGCTTGGGGGCAGGTAAATGAGCGTAGGTCTCACAAAGGTCGCCGTCCACCACGGCCTTCACAGGGGCGTAGTAGCCTCTCCAAGCGAGGTGATCACGACCCACAAGGCTGATCTGTTCTGTTCGCATGTGTTGTTCCAGCGTCGAGATGAAGTCTACGTCCTCCTTCGAAACAAACGGAACAAGGACACCGATGGTGCCATGTAGGCCGGTATACAAGAGGACTTCTCGTCCTCCTGCAACCAGAGACACCTTTTGCATCGAGGTTATCAGGTCGCCAACATGGAAATGGCAAAGAATCTTCGTCTTGTGGGGAGCACCCATCAACTGGCCCTTCTCGTGTAGGATGCCAGCACCCGTTGGATCATTGTCAACCTGCTCCGAAACTTTCTGGTCGAGGCGGTTCACAAAAATGTTGCCAAAGCGGTCACTGGCTGCTACGGTGTAATAATCCACCATCGTCGCAGCAACGATCCACCTTGGTTGTATGTCATCTGCAAAGACCAAGAGTCGGTTTTCTGGCGCTTTGTACACCGCGTGGGATATCGACTCTTGCATGTCGCCAACAACAATTCTCGAGCCTTGCGTGTTGAGCGTCACAATTGCAGAGGAAAACGACTGATACTTGGATAAGTAGGTGACACGGTCCTAGTTAGCAAAGCGTACCTTGTTCTCCACCTTTCGGAGTAACTTTTTCTTCCCCATCTCATATATACGCAGAGCCTTGCCCACACCAGCCACAAGACGTCCTTGGAATGCCATTACAGCGAGCGGTACATCATCCAGTTCGGTCTTGTGCAGCAATTCCAGTCCTGTTCCATCTTGCGTGAACGTGTAAGTCCGCAGGAAACCACTAGTACATGACCGTGGTGCTAAGAACGTATCCGAAGCGGTGCCCACAACCAGGTGAAGTTCGCCACCTCGAGCAGCGAATGGGACGACTGCCAGAGAAAATGCCGCTTCATTATTGTCCAGGTGTACCATCGCAACTGTCTTCGCCTAGAATGGAATGGACATGTGAACCAGAGGCAGAAGGTAATCTCACACACCTCCACAGGATCGATAATCCTTATGGCCGAGGCCCATGTACCAGTCGGTGCTTTGACCCGGCCAAAAACCTCTGGGAGGAGTTGGAGCATTTCCTCATCAATGGGTTTGCCAGCTTGTTTCTGAAAACGCACCATCAGTACTTGGTACTCGTTTGAAAACAGAAACATTTACCAGTTGGGACAATCCCTTGCTAATAGCCTCTTCACTCAGAACACGATGGTCACCTTCTATGAGGTACAAGAACCGATTAGTGGGATGCGAGATAAACTTGCGAGGAGTGTAAGACAGTGGAATGACGTCTTGCTTGAGCTTCATACCGAGCTTGGGAATTTGAAAGATCCTGAAGGAAAATGAGATCAGATTCTTGTTGTAGAAGTGGAAGATTGACAATGTGATCTCTCAGTAGGAACGATTGGTAATTTAGGGTGTCGGCCATTTCCTCCGCAGAGGTTACCCGAGTAGGAATTGCATCTCAGAAAGATGCTAATAAGAAATTCGAACTCACCGAAGTACACTGCCAGTAATACCAATGAAGCCCTCTGGGCTGAGCTCGGCGGAGAAACTCCATGCATAGTCAAGGTTCTCGAAGATGAGAGGGGTGAAATGCATCAGATTTTGGTGGGTGTAGTTGAGCCATGATCTCGACGACAATGCAAGGATTGCGGGGTTCTTCTGTATCTCAACGCGGACCAACTTGATTGGACGTGTACCCAAGAAGCTAAATGAATCTGTTAGTAAAATATCCTGACAGAACACAAAAACTTACCGTGTACGTGTATCTGTTAATTGTCCATTGATCGGGTCAAGCACAGTGCGTAGAAGAACGCCGTTTTGTAAACCAATGTTGACGAACATGGTTGGTTGTGCTTTATTGATACTCGAATCCAGCATATCGGCAATGCAGATAGCAGAGGGCGGTGCCGTTAGTGCTTGAAGACTTATGGTCTCCAAGGTGCTTTCGGGGTCGAGGGAGATGATCCGGACAGTTTGGTCTTCACATCCAACTGCCTAATGCAGGTGTTGTCAGCACTTCAAATACTACATCAACCACTTCTTACTAGGTAAGGTGTTCGTTGCCGTCCCTCAGGTACTTCCGCTATGCTAAGAGCGAGTACAGTGGAACCCATGGCTTTCCGGTCCTGGTACTCGTTAAGTTGCCCATCCAAGTCAAGCTCGAAGTAGACCAGTTCAGCAGAGCTTAGTGCGACAACCACCTGCCGCTTGTTCGTCGTTGCCGCTACTATGGTTTTTCTGTCTGGTACTCGCCACTCATTCACACGCCGATCGGCAAGCACATGTCGAATGCCATGAGGATGAACTTGGAGAAGAGCGTCAGCGCCAATTTGTTGGACAGAGAGCGTCGGCGCAGAAGAAAGGAAACCGGTGTCCTGGACTTCTTCAATGGTCTCGCCTATGGACAATACTAGTGTGCCATTGACGAACGAAAGGATAATGTATGAATCAAATTCATCTATAATCGAGATTTAAGCGCATAGTGACCAGAATGTACTAAAATCACGAACCAGATTCTCGTTGTTTTGTCGTCCATACGGCGTTCGGAATTCCCGGTAGCTCTGAGCTGACGGATTCTTCGATATCCAAACCGTGTCGAAGCATTCTGAACGTGCTCCTCGGTCCCCGCCCACAAGCTGTAAAAATTTGGGGAGTATCGGAGTTTGGTAGAACATTCATCACTTTTGAGTCCATGATTGGGTCTAGCGACTCAAGATCGTCAGCTAAGACAAGATTTTCCAGTGGCCGAGGGCGAAAATGTGTATGGGGCAGAGGGACAGTGGGATCTGACATGCCAAATGAAGGATATGACGTCGAACTGAACTCAGGCTCGTCATCATCATCACCCAATTTTTGGAATTGGTACAGATGACTAGAAGGAAACCTCGTCAACACCCAAGGGTCATCGAACTGAAGATCAAGTACTCACTGATTTCCAAACTCGGAAGCAACGAAAAGGAAACCAGATTTAAGAATACAGAGACTGGAAGCAACAGGCACAGTGTCAAAATACTTGATTTTCAGTGCTCTGACTTCATCATCTTCATGGTCGATTGTGACCTTGAACAAGTCGCCATCTTCACTTTGAAGGAGGAAAAAGAATGCGCCCTGAAATTTGCTAGTAGTCAAGACTGCTCAACAGGATTTTACAAACGACGGACCTTCATCTTGTGCATGACGGCAGCAACAATTATGACACCTCGCGAGGGGTCTTCCAAGGGATGTTTCCGGCGTGGAATGGAAACTCGGTGCTGAGGTCGGTCCATGTGACGATAAATGATGTGATCTTCGCAACAAACTAGGACACCGGAAGGCCCATCGAACTGGTCGGACGATGCTGATTGACCTCCGGGTACCTGTACAAGAAGGTTAGCCCGTGGATCGGTCGGCTCACTCCATTTGCGGACGACATGGTTGAGACCAAGGTCAAGTTCGTAATAGGTTAACATCTGCGATAGGTAACTGCTGTGAGCTGAGAAGATCCTGTTATATTCTCGACGCACCTTTTCTGCGTTATTGAATGCTTCACCAGTCGGGTCCTGGTCGGATTCTGTATAGTCGACCTCCAGTGCTGCAAACAATGGATTTTCAAAACCGACATCGAGGCCAATAATGTAGTGAATAATCGCATTGTTTTTGTGTGCCTCCAAAGGGGACGAGATAGTCAAATTGGCTGCGGCGTCACGGTTGAGAATATACACTAATTTTGCTTTCTCCATGGCGGATATCATGACACTTCGTCCCTTGGGGTCGGTAGCAAGGTACTGTCCAGGTACTATCCGCCGCGCTCCAGACTTGCCGAATGTTTCCTGATGCAACTTGACGAAGCTGCTGGTTTTGGGATCATAGTCCAATATCACTATACGACCTGAATCCGACCCTACGATTGCATAGTCTGAGAACGGTGTGTAAATAAGACTGGAGTAACGCGTGACGTACGAGGGGCTCACCCTTGATACTGCCAGTAAGTCGGAACGCTGCCAAAGAGCGGATTGAACCGAAGACATCAGTAGCAATTACGGTAGAGAGCTTTCCGGTCTGGACGTCAGGTCGTAAAAGCTCGACGCGTGAGCCATGAGAGACGATGATTTCTTGTGTCCGGGCGCCAGAAAAGTTCCCAACAACTGCCTGCGTTGCGGCTGTTGGAGGCTGTAGTGTCAAATTGTACAAATGCATACCGAAACTCGCCAACCCGTAAAAAGCACCCCGATGGTCGCAAGCGAGACAAGTCAGACTGAGGAGCGCAAGACAAACTTGTTTACTCATCCAAAAATCAGCGGATAAGTTTGGTTTTGTTTGTTTCGTTTGGAAGGAATGTGTTTATTAAAGAACGACTAAGGGGGAAAAAAAAAGCCTAAGGAATTTCGAACAAGAGTAGTAATGTGTAGAAGAAATCGACAGAGAGGGAGGGGGTTCAAATGGTATATCTGTATAGAGGACTAGCATCGCCCATGTTCACGAACTCGTCCCTTTGATCATCTGTAATCCCCTTTTCGCGGCACAACGATTCTCTCTGCTTGTTAATGCGACTGTAGTCCCACATCGCAAAAAGTGACAACAGAATTCTTACCAATGATCATCAGTAACGCACACCAACATCGCAAGGAGCAAACCTACGAAAGAGTAAGGAAGCCCATGATTGTCCCATGACCAGTGTGGAATCGAGGGGGGTCAAGGTAGATAAATGACGAGCAGATCCTTCACTTTTTATCAGCAATAATGTCGGAAGAACAACGGCAAGGAAATTACCCTCCCAGGTTCCCTATACCAATAACCATCGCAAGAACAACGCCGCGTTTCGTATCTCCACCAGCATTTGACGAAGTCCACGCCAAATCTACGGCGATAGTAGGGTAGACTCCCACAGTAGCCAATACAGCTCCAGCATACGATGCAGTGGCACTGCGCTGCGTATAGAGGATAATATAGCCCACCAGCGAGACAAACGCGCCACCTATCACGTATGGTCCGCGCAGTTTATGTTTGTCAGAAATTATTCCAACCAAGATGGTGAATATACAGCCACAAATGAACGGCGGAACCGATAGTAGCTGTGCATTAGCAGCAGAATAGCCGAGTTCATTGATGATTGTGGGGGTAAAAAGAGCGATAGCGTAAACTGGGACGAGTAACCTGGACATTGAGTTAGAGTGGTCGCCCAGTTAGAGAAAGAGAGCAAGGGAGAGTAGCGATACGGGAGGCTGCATACCCAATATATATACCAACTTGAACATATGACTTGTAGTCTTGCAAAGCTTGGAGGACAAATTGAAACCGATACTCTGTGGAGAGGCTGTTCGAGTCTTGCCTCAGCAGCTCGATGACATAGTGCCTCTCGGCATCCGTCAAGAAAGATGCGGTATCTGGGTACTGCACAACAGGTCTCGATCCGACATCTGGCGGAGAAACAACGTGCGCTTACATCATACATAAAAATGAAAGCGATACAAGCCACTAGGATTGTCGCTGAAGGGGAATGAGATGGTGTCAATGGGATCGCAATGCCAAAAGGTTACCAATGCCTTCCAAGCAGAACTGGTGAACGAGGTGAGATTGTATCCCCTGATCGAAGTTCATACTCACAATCCACTGCCATCCATGGAGGCCAGCAATCCTATCGGATATAAGTTAGCTATTTATTACAATGGAAAGGCTCCGCCTCACCCTTCCATCTGCTCGATAGCGTAACTGGTGGAACTAAGCATGTATTATCGTCTTCATTGGAAAGTGGCACTTACGCTAGCATACCACCAAAGGCCCCTTGACAGATTTGAGTCGCACACAGTGCACTCAGGTACGGCTACTCACCTGCAAAGGTTGCAGCGGAGAAAAAGATAGCGATACGCATCGACCGATCCGCCCTTGGGTACCAAAGCGATATGTAGTATGTTACTCCTGGAAACAACCCAGACTCTGTGAGGCCAAGAAAGAGTCGAGCACTAATAAATGATTTCAATATCGCCAATTTGCTGTTCTTTGGCACTCACATCACGAGTCCCTGGTAAGTTTTCACAAGGCACATCAGCGTCATGACTAGGCCCCATGCAATCATGATTGAAGGGACTGTTTTGGCGGGTTAGAAGATGAAAGAATAATGATAGCACAACCTACGCACTCCATCGTGAAGGCCTGAACAGCTTGAGAGCGATGTTTCTGACAAAAATACATTTTCGATAAGCTGATGGATGGTCAAGAACCCGACATACGATGGAATCTCAGCAAAGCTATACAGGATCTGCAAACGTTGTCAGCGGCATCCGAAGAAACATTGTATTGCATACGAAGAAGACGGCAGCAGCTATGTTATACCTATACCCAACAAGGTGCAGGTCTGTGGACATCCCCGCAATCTTTGCATTGCCTAGTGTCATCAGATTCGAGGATAAGAATATTCGACATAAAAACCAACCGATATTTGCGCGATCTCTGCCAGATGGCATCAGAACACTTCAAAAAATGGCGGGATGCGGACACTTACAGAAAAGACAGAAGGTAGAGAAAGGAAACAAGTGGCAGGAGATGAACATCGAGCTTCCTCAAGACCCTCGCACGTTCTGCAGGATCGAGTTCGGTGTCTTTCTCGATGCGCGACTCTGCACTATCCCTTGGCAACGACATGGCGTCCCGGGAGGTCACCGAAGGAAAGAACACGGGAATTAGGTTAGAAGGCAAGTTTGAGCCACTGTTCGGTAACTTGTGGCCTCCATCGTCTCGCATTTAAGCGTTTACCGGCGGGTGCACCTAATAACGTTACCGGCGCTCGATTCGCTTGTTATAAAGGGGTATATAAAAGTTTCTCTGGCGGCCCAACACGTTGCAGCGATGATGACTACGTCATGACGGAATAGATATGCTGAGCTTGCTGAGCGCTGAGCAGTCTCGGAGCCCCGGCCGCGGCTAGTCTCCCAAAGCCAGATTCTATTAGAGGAAGTAGTCTGGATACCAGACTATAGAGGAAGATAGTCGTTCTCAGAATTTAGGCACTCACCGAGTTGAGTAACATTGCTCGTCGGGCATCATCTTTCAGATTGAGTCGTGTACACAGCCTTCTTATCACTGAGCCCATAGCTCCCCCTCATCCCATGTATTGCATAAAGTCCATCTTGTCTGGTGAGACGAGTACTACTTATACAAGTGCCAGCTAAAAGGCGTCGGGTGCACCAAACATCCCACTCTTCGTCTTTAGATCGCGTTTACCCTTCTTTGTTCCTGTGTTTTTGGTACCGCTTCGACTCGAGCGAGGTGCCTTGGTCCCTTTTGCACGCTTTGAGGGTCCAGGACCCCCATTTCCTGGACATTCTACGAAGAACGACTAAATCTCGAATGACCGAGGAAATGTAAGGAATTTCATACCCGACGCCCAGTGTCCTACTTGACCACACCTCAAACATTCGTCATTGGAAGATGTCGCTCCTCGCTTCTTCGGGATTGCTGCTTTCGAGTCCGATCGTAAAGATAGGGTAGCAGGACAGGCTATAGTGTTGTCAGCGCTACGAATCGGGAGATTTATAGTCATCTTTCTGGGCGTACCGTTGCTGTAATGGCCTGGCTTGCCACATTTGAAACATGTAGCAGCTGGTGTATCCGAATTCGACATTCCGTGGCTTTTCGAACGGTTTGACATTCCCCCAGTGGGGCAGGCTAGTGAATAGAATAAATACAGTCAAGTCTCAATACACATAAACTCACCTGAAGCCCAATGACCTTCTTGGTCGCACTGTGCATTTTTGTCAGAAACATTAAACGTGGACAACACGACATACCTTGAAACACCTCCCAGAAGACGAAGCATTGTTTTGACTGGCTGTGCGAGTTGACATAGGCGACGTTGATTTGTTTGGTTCATCGTCCCACTCAAAGAAGCCGCACCCCTCTCCCCTACCCTTCGCGCAACCCCAGAAAAGGCGGCCTTTGTTAAGGCCATCTTTTGTGACTGTTCGTTGAACAGCGTCATCTTTACACCGACATTGTCGCGTCGGTACACTACTTGCTGTTACCTGGTGGTGGATTGGTATAGTGAGCACCACGATATTCCCGATTCACCTCCCAGACTCACTGGTTGTTCAGTTTCAGAAGCTCTCTTTACAGGTACAACAGGTGGCCGTCCATCGTTCGTAACACAGTCTTCGTCCTCGACCCATTCGAAGAAGCCACATTTGTTCGTGCTGCACTGGTAAAATTGCCTACCTTGGCGAGCGCATGTTTGCGTCACCATCCTGCGAGTTGCAGGAGCGCCACATTTACATTCCCGTAGTCGATCCGAGGACGGAAACACGTTCTGTGTCGAAGGACCTGGCCGAGTAGCAGAAACGCCAGACCGCGAGACGCCAATGCACGAATGCGGAGCTGCTGGTTCTGCACGGTTTCGAGGGCAGTCTGAGTTTGAAGCAAACGGTTAATAGTCCAGGAAGCCATGGAGGAATCCTTCTATACCTTTGCCATCGACCCTGGGAGAAGGCGATTTGGGTGGGCGATCACGTCGGGATGACGGTGCAGTGACTTGCTGCCCTGAGCCACGATCATGACCTCCACCTCCGTTATTTGGCGCATCATCGTTATCATCACCATCGCGGTTATTCGCCCCTCTCCCTCTCCCTCTCCCACCTCCACCACCATTCCCTCCACCACCATCTCCGGGGCCCTGTCTATCATTCCCTCCTGCGGCATCTCGTGCTCTATTACCTTCGATATACCGCCGTACGCTCTATTGAAAACACAATGAGGACACTCGGCAACATGGATCAAATGGCAGGTCAACATACAGAAATGACCTTCTCGAATTCCCGCTTAGCGATTACATACATCTCACGATATTGCTCAATGCTCTCCAACAGCATTTGATCCTTGGATTTTTCTCCTTGGCATACTTGAACCATGCTACGCTCCGTCTATCGGTGGTGTTGCACGGGCCAACGTCAATTTATTTGGATGCCTCATTCTTGAACACAGTACTTGCCTCGCGTCGTAGCTGTGGCTTCGACAAACTACGGTCGAACCCGATCTCGTTATATCCCTCCACCAAACCAATACCAAGAGTCGAGGGTAAGAGGTGCTTCGTGGCTCCATCCATTCGTTCGATCACGTACTCGCGATCGATTATAGTCTGTATGTGTTGGGCAATGGTCGCATCTGTGCCTGTAGCAGAAATCAATCATAAGGACCTTCCACTGATACGGGGAGCACGTACCGATCCCATTCTTGTCCATCAGACCAACAAGATCAGCCTCAGTGAGTAAGGAGGGAGACGTGGTTTGTCCCTGTTTGATTTCACAGGTTGTGGGTTCAAATTCCTCGTTTTCTCTGAAGTCGGGTATCTCTTTTGCACTCCACTTCTCGTATGGGTATACATCCAAGTAGTTCCGCTGTAGTACGATCAGTCCTGTCGGGAGAGTATAATTCCTGACCGCGTTTGTTGTCTTCAAGAGAACATAACCAACCTGTAGCGTAAAACTGCTCCGTGCCATATTCTATGTCGACAGTTGTCTCGGAACCCTCTGCATCTTTAGAACAACCCGCGAGGAATCGTCGTGTGATAAAATCATAAACTTTCTTGTCATCTCCAGCTAAGTTTCCAGCGTGTGCAGTAGGGTGGATGGGTGGATGGGCTTTGTCGTTGTTCCTGCCCCGACGAGGGGCATTGAACCCGCCTTCTTGCAGTCTACACCCAAAAAGTAACATAAGTTTTAAATGAAAATGTGAAACAATATCTTACCCTTGTGCAAACCTTCCCCAAGCTGGATCTACAGTCTGTTTCCCGATGAGACTCATGAAATCGAATTGAGGGTCATATTGATCGGTCTCTGTGCGCGGATACGACAAGAAACCTTGCTGATAGAGCTTCTCTGCAATCTGGTTGGTGCATTAAGCTAAGTTTTCATGAAAACAGGATTGAGGCTCACGTCTAGCACTTTCTTGGGAGCCAGCTTAAGTAGGCGAGAGCCAGCCTTTTGAAGTTCAACGGTAGTCAGCGGAAGTGGTTTCCTGGTACAATAGTGAGATCCTATGACAAAAAGAAATGTAGCCGACAAACACCATTTCTTGACGTTCTTCTTCGTTACCTTGACTACACGGGCCCTCGGCGACTCCGTGATATCTTCGTATATCTCGATGACGACGTCTTCCTCGAACAAGTGACCCCTTCTCCATGTGAAATCTACCTTCTTCATCTCTCTATCCAATTCACGCTCCAAGGAAAGGGAAATATACCAGAAATCTTCTGGCGTAAACGACTTCACCTGGTTATACCGAGAGACTACAAAACCCAGTGTAGGAAATTGACATGGACCTAACCGGGCACTGAGCACAGAGGGTACACTTTGGCCAGGATACACAGAAGTCTCGCACCATATGATACCACATCACGCTTTTCCCGGAACTGCCGGAGGCGGTTCTGAAGAGTGAGAGTTTGCATGCGCGTGAAAGCCGCGCCAATTCGGAGATCAAGAGTTATCCGTGCTTCCACTGCATCCGCTTGGGCCTTGTCAAGTTCCACTGGGTGCTGCGCAGCGCGGTGGATTTGTCTTTTCCTATGAACGAACGAAAGACGTATACGCCAATTGACACATACTGGGGTATGATAGCACTGAACCTGGCGCGTTTGACGACGATATTCGGCCTTGCCTTACGACATACAGATATAATCTCCCACCCAATGTTTTCTCCTTCTCTGTCGCAATCTGTCCAAATCATCAACGTATTCGCCGTGCGAGCTTCAGTCATGAGATTCCTTTCGATGGATTTGTTCGCAGCAGGAACTGTGGCATGTATCGGAGCATCGAACAGAACAAATGGATCGCAGGAACTCCACTGTTTGTATGCGTCTGGAAAATCATGCGCAAGCAGATGTCCAGCGACTGCCGTCACAGTGAAGGTCGAGTTCGTCTGTGGATAGTTGAAGTCGAAATTCTTTATGAACCTGTTTTGAGTGGGCCTCTGAGAATGTGAGCATCGGTTCAAAGAAGCTGCTTGACTCGACTTACAGTTTCCACCCTACCGCCTGATAGAATCTGGCTGATCGACCTTGCAATGGATGGTTTCTCGGCGACACACAGAACACGCATTCCAATCCAAGCTACTCTCGGATCTGCGCGTCACAAGATGATGTATGCTAGTGACTCACCTACCACTGGCAGCAGTAAACGAGGTGTATGAGATAAAATGGTCGCGTTTTGACCGAATCACGTGATGCTGATTTTCAAGCTTCTAGTAGTTAGTCGCTGGTTATTGTGGTGGTAAGCATCATGGATCCTGAAGACGCGAATTCACCGACCACGAAGCTCTTGACGTTGTTGAACGTCTCTGCCCTCAAAAACCGAAAACGCGCACGAGTGACCGAAGGCCCCCACACAAACGAAAAACTAAATAAACGGCGCAAGTCTATCAAATTCGCGGCAGACGATACGCCAGAACCTCTCCTCCAGGACACGACGAATCCACCAGCAAAGACTGGGACTGCAACCGATGCGGTAGATTTGACAGACGGGACAGTTGATGCTGATCCAGCAGGTTCGCAACATCTCGCGTACACCACTTTAGTTAACGTACCATGTGTAGATGCACTCTTGCCATATGAAAAGCAATTCGGTATCAACCCCACGGTGCTAACGGAAAAGAGTCGAACATCGGTCGACCAGCACCACTGGAAAACAACCAGGCAAAAAGTTGGGGCGCTTACAGTGATTGCTAGCATCCCGGAAAACCAATCCGTGCCTGTGCCCGACTTACTTGCAAAGAAAACCGCAGTATGTCAGTTTCACTACAACTTTGTTGCTCTCTTAGTACTTTCTGAGTAGATTCTGGAGCGCCTTCGCACACCTTTTGAGAAGCGTCAAGCCAAACAACCTCAAGGTCAGTCCATCCTCCCGACCAAATCGATACACACTAACTTTCCGCAGAGACAAGTCGGATACAAAATGACCTGCTCTCCATCCTGTCTGCCCATCTCGACCTCTATCATCCAGCTACTTCCCTCGAACATCATCGGCACATCCGAGAAGTCATAACTTTGCATGCAATTGATCATGTTACTAAGTATGCCTTATCCCATTTGATGCTGCAGAAACTAACTGTGATATAGAAAGCGCCGTGGCATCCTCAAGAATAACGAGCGTATTTCCCATTGGAAAAACACCCAGGAACCTCCTGAAGATATCCAGGACCTAGGATTTACCCGTCCATCGGTTCTCATCCTCCTTCCGTTCCGCTCTTACGCTGTACATTGGATCAATGCTCTGACGTCGCATACTCCTACTCCTTCCTTTCAAATCGAAAACAACTCTAGATTTTTATCGGAATACGGACTGCCCCCTGATGCTGTGGATAAGTTAGCTGCCGCTCAGAAGGGAACCTACCCAGATGACCATGTCGAGACATTCAAGGGAAATGTAGACGATAACTTCAGAATCGGTGTCAAGTTCACCAGGAAGAGTGTAAAACTCTTTGCAGAGTTTTACGGGTGCGATATCATACTGGCAAGCCCACTCGGTTTACGAATGTCCATCGAGAAAGAAAAGCCTGTCTGCTTTACCAACCCCATAAACTCGTTCCTAACAGATGATATAGGAGCGCAGATTTTCTATCGTCCATAGAGATTCTGGTGGTCGACCAGATGAATGCAATGGTGATGCAGAACTGGGACCACGTCCAGGTATCGCATTCGCACCGTACCACAAAGTCTGGAGTCTTATCGTCTCCTACCTAGTTTGTGTTTGCACACCTCAACAAGCTGCCTAATGAATCTCATGACGCTGATTTTTCACGAATAAAACCTTGGTACCTGGATGGACAGTATGTGTTTCTCTTTTTGCATCCTCCTACTAGCTAACGTTTGCTAGTTCAGTATACCTACGGCAATCCATTCTTCTGTCCCCATTTGATACCCCAGAGATGCGGTCAGTATTCAATAATTCCCTCAAAAATGTAGCAGGCAAGGTGAGAGTGGAGAAGTCGTGGCCAGCTTTGCAAGTTCCTGCGTCGATTGATCAGGTGAGGTGACCCGCATGTTCATGCAGGATGAAACGTGCCGAATAGTATCACCATAGCTTTTCGTTCCCTTCGACTGTTTCAATCCCAAGGACGAAGCTGATAAACGCTTCAATTATTTTTCTACTCAAGTTTGTCTTTTTATCTCGTTGTTGTATGTTTACTAATACATGCCTCAGCTATTACCCAAAATACTGAAATCTGCAGTGCAAAGCACGAATACAGTTGTCTTTGTCCCATCTTCGTTTGACTTCATCCGAGTCCACAATTACTTTCGGAAACAAACGGGCCTCAATTTTACCGTGCTTTCTGAGTGAGCTGTCGTACTTCTGTGCTTTCCTTCTGGAATGTGTTTGACAAGCTGCATATAGGTATTCCTCAAATCAAGATGTTTTTCGTGCACGTCAGGCATTCTTCAGTGGGAAAAAGTCATTTCTCCTTGTTAGTGAACGCTTCCATTTTTACCGACGGTATGATCTGCGCTTCACAAGCCTGTAGGGCCATACTCTGATCGTTATTCAACAGGTATCAGATTAGGGGTATCCGCAACGTTATCTTTTACGGCCCTCCAGACCACCCTCAATTTTTCTCAGAATTTCTTTCGTACCCTTTCCTTTATGATGGTGTCGACGGAGGTGATGTGAGCTGTCGCATGCTCTACTGCAAGTACGACAGATTCAGGCTGGAGAGGATATTAGGAAGTGCAGGGGTGAAAAGCTTGTTGCAAGGGAACACGTAGCATGTACCTAAGGCTTCTGCCCCATACAAAGTTAAATAAATGGCATGAAGCGTGGAAAGCCCAGTTTCAAGAAAAACACGACCAGAAACCAATGCAATGACAAGGCTGAAATACAGAACTAAGACCCTTTCACAAAGAACTTTGCTGCCACTTCACCTCGATTCCATCCGCCATGGTCAGGAAGGGCATCAAGTCACTGGTCAAGAAATCACTCGGCCACTGCTGCCTTATCTGACCCTTCAGGTAGTCTGTTGTGATCCTGACATGTTCCTCGTTGATGCCTGGCGCGATAGATTTGATAGTCGGGGCCAATTCGTCGATGGTGTGGTCCACGAATGCCACTGTGATAGGGGCGCCGTTGTCCATCCGCACCGCGTACTTGACCCATTGCCATAGCTGGACGCGGGCGATTTCAGCTGTCGCAGCATCTTCCATGAGGTGGTTGACCGGGATGCAGCCGTTGCCACCCAACCAAGCTGTCGAATAAGCCAAAGCAACAGAGACATTGGAACGGACGCCTTGTTCTGTGATTTTCCCCGGAGCGTCGGTGTTCGTAAGATCAGCGGCAGTAACCCGGACATCTTCGCGGCGCACGTGGTACTATCGGGGTCCAATCAGCCTGGTAGAATGACAATGCAACTATTACTGACCTGGTTGGGCCCCAACATGTTTTCATCGAACACTTGGCGAGCAATAGCATGAATCAGAGGATGCGCAATCCAAGTTCCATCATGGCCAGCGGTAACCTCACGCAACTTGTCAGCCCTGACCTTCCCCATTGCAGCTTCGTTTGCCTTAGGGTCGCCCTTGATAGGAATTTGGGAGGACATGCCACCCATAGCAGCCACTTTCCTCCTATTGGCAACCATTAATCATGGTACATTGCACCGTGATGTCATGGAGCTTACCTGTGGCATGTCTGGATAAGAAGACGAACGTACGCGTCCATGAATGGAACGGTCATGGTAACATCCTTCCGGTCCGGCAGCACCGAGGCCCTGTCCGCCCTTCTCTTTTTGATAGCACTAAAGATGTAGTCCCATCTGATATACCAGGTAAGATATTTGCACGAGTATAGGATGGTTGAAGTCTCACCGCCCACAGTTGAGCCCCGAAGAATGGTTCCTCAATTCAAAGAGAATTTCCTCCATCTGAAATGCGGCTGGAAGGGTCTCGATCAGAACCGTGGCTCTTATGGTGTTGTGCGGGAGTCCGATGTAAGACTGAGAGAAAAGGAATATATCATTCCAGAGACGAGCTTCGAGGTAATGTTCCATCTTCGGAAGGTAGAAGTACGGTCCATGTCCGCGCCTGATAAGTTCGTGGGCGTTATGGAAGAAATAGATGGCAAAATCAAAGATGGAAGCAGAGACTGGAGTGTTGTCTACCGTCAATCGGGTTTCATCCAGGTGCCATCCCCTTGGTCTGCGGTGTGGCGTTAACGTCTTATGGACCAAAATAGAATATAGAATGTACCTGACTAGAAGTACCGCAGGCTGCTGGACCAGTTTATACGTTTTTCCACCGATCTCGAAGTCGATTTGTCGTCTGATGGCGTCACGAAGATTAACTTGGCCGTTGATCATATTAGCGAACGTTGGAGCACTCGAATCTCATGCAAGCATCAGTTGTTGGGTCGACCAGACTCCGATGTATTGCTTACCCTCAAAGTCGGCCATGAATGTCTTTGCACCGCTATTCAGAGCATTGATGACCATTTTTCTGTCAGTCGGACCAGTGATTTCAACCCTGCGGTCTTCTAGACCCGGGCCAGGGGCCGCGCAGTGCCACGTAAGGTCTGCACGGATGTGGGATGTTTCAGCAGGAAAATCAAAGGAGACTCCTGAGTCATATCTGCGCTGGGCTACGTCCCGTGCGACTAGGAGGTTCTGTCTTGTGGACTCGAAAGTTCTATGAAGCGCCGCAAGGAATGTCAGCGCGTCTTCGGTGAGGATCTCACCCTGAGCCCCTGAAGCGATAGCAGTAAGAACCTTCACGCCTTCAACCATGTTAGTGGGTTTGGTGAGAGAACAGTGGTGTGCGACAGTTTATGCGCGTCGGGACGTCACATTCCGAGTATACCTGTCATGTGTTATGTGCCAGAAACACATGATACAACCAACGTACTATCAAAAGTCAACGTGTGCCAATTGTTTATAGCCAGTCCAGTGCCTTGCTTTGCAATCAGTTGGTAACAGATGATTATACACTCATATGAAGTGATAGCTATAAGCAAAACATCTCGGGAAACATGAATCCTCCCAAACATGGTCAGAAAACTGGACGGGTGGTCTCTCCCTTAAATGAAGCTTTATGAAGTCTTCGCATCTGCTGTCGAAGCTCCCGCCCCGGATTCTACTGGCGTAGCCTCGGGATGCGCTGATACCAAAGGGCTCAGTATTCTTAAAGGTGGACTGAACAGGGTTTAGAGCTACTCACAAATCAGAGCTTTGACCGTACGTTCTCCCACTTTTACCACCCTACGACATGCCATCTGCCAGACGCCAACACTTACCGAGCCTGAAATCAAAATGATATAAGCACGGCTAGGTGGTGGTGGTGGTGGTGTAAGGGACCCACCTGCGGGTGCAAATGGTAAAGCAAGCCACCACGTAAGTGGTCCAAACCAGCTGGGGGGAAGGTAGAAGACTGCCGATTTTCTGTACCACCATCCGATAACGAACTGCAAGCCTGTTGTCATTATCCAAACAAGGCTGTTGAATTTAACCGAGAAAGCCGTTTTCTGTGATCCAAGCTCGCCATCTGTCGAGAGTACACAAGCACGTATCAGTGGGTCAGCACAAGTAGAAACGCCAGGTAGACATGTGTGACGAGAGCAGGATATGCTGAACAGTCGACTATCACGTCCAGACTGCGAGACACTTACTGAGCTTCTCGAGTTCTGCAAGACCTTTGTCAACGCTCCTTCTTAACTTGGCCCACTTCGCAAATTGGTCCTGTGCGCTCGTTTGTAGTAGTTCTTTTTTCGTTGTTAGCAACTCGCTTTTGAGCTTTCGTTGCCTGGAAACGGTAGCATGAAGGAATATGCTTTGGTAGATGCCCCATGCCTACAGCGAGGTAAACCTCGTGAAGAGTCCATGACAGGAGAATCGGCGGTCGTACCAAGTCAAGTAGCACAGGCTTGCCAATCCAAGCTATGAGCTCGGTAAAAACAACCAAGGCGAAGATGGTAAGGATGAGAGACATTCGGTGGACCAAAGACTGCGGTTGTTGTGGTGGAGCAGTAGAACGAGCACCCAACGAGTTCGTAAACAATTGGCACACGTTGACTTCACATGGAGTTGTTCTGATCGCCACGTTTCCCCTGAGACCAGCTCACGCACACATAATCACCCCTTGAAATACAAGCTGGGTCGCATTGCCCCTCTTCCCTAAGACCAATAGTCGATTTTATGAACGTAAATGAAGTGGTTGAGAAGATATTTTGGACGTCGGCAACATCAAGTACTAAGCATTCCACAGACAACGCATATTCAGAAGTTCACAGCAGGGTGGAAATCATGATTGCATGTGGAGTTGATGTGTAACCATAAACATTGCTGGGTGGTACATACTGCGTCTCATCGCGGGGTGATGAGTCCCCCTGCGGCCAGGACTCCGCCTCTCGATCTTGATGAGGCCGAATAAAAGTAAGAAAAGAAAGAGGCTCAGATGTTGAGCTTCGTACGCCTCCAGTGGCGCCGTTTAGCGTTGTACTGTGGTGTGGAAAGGACATCGTCAGTTCTGGACAGTCAAACCAGCGTTGTGCGCACTTGGATTTTGGTATCAGTTTTCAGACGGAACCATTGAGGAATGGGTCTGTAGGGATTCCGCCGCTCAGCACCGTATCGAGTCAGAAGGTGCAACATGCTCACCGGTTCTGACGAGCGGCCTTCGCAAGGATACGCTTGGTTCTGAATGACTTTTGCGAAGGCTAATCACAAAGTATCCACAGTTGGCTTTGTACAAGTACAGAACCCACAAGGACTTACCATTTTGTTCGTTATTGGTCGGCGTCCTCGATGTGGGGGTTATGGAAAAATAAGGTTGGCCGTGAGCTCCTGCTGTACAGTTGCTGACTCAGCTCGGCACGTTGCTTAGGTGATACACTCACCTACGCGGTAGCCTAGTAGTACTAGTCCGAAGTCCTGTTCCAAGTCCTTCATGCAAGTCTTCAAATTCTGGTTTGCTCTGTTGGCACTGGTGGCTCTCGCATTTGCAGTAGAGCCGCCTTCAGGGCTCTTGACTGAAACCACGTATTCCCCGGAGAAATGCAAGGAGAGAGCCCAGGCTGGAGACCGCGTCAAAGTGCACTATGTGAGTTGACACGTCACCTTGGTCTCTGTTTCCAACCGTAATCGTTCCTCAGACCGGTACTCTCTTTTCCACTGGCGAAAAGTTTGACTCAAGGTCGGTTGTTCCAATTTTACCTGTGCGCGATTTGATAATATCCCAATAGCCATGATCGTCGCCAACCCCTCGATTTCAAGCGTAAGTTCCATCACGGCCTCATCTGCATTTAGCTAATGACCTCTGGGGGTAGTTGGCGTGGGCCAGGTGATTAAAGGATGGGACGAGGGTATCCAAGGGATGTGCATCAACGAGAAGCGCACCCTCACCATACCTTCAAGGATGGCCTATGGTTTGTTTTCGCCTCAACTCCTGATGACTTAGCTCTTATCGATTTATCAGGCTCCCGCGGTGCCGGTAAAGCAATCCCACCAAACGCTGCTCTTGTGTTCGCTGTAGAATTGGTTGGGCTAGAACGCGACAAGCACCATGAACTCTAGTAACCCTTGCTTCACGGACATTAATGCATATATATATTGTCAGAATCATAGCTGCGCCTGTCATTGGTATGATACTAGGCGCCATTAACTCTACCGTGCCTCTGGAGCGCTGAGTCGTTCTTGCACGAGTTCACTGAACTCCTCCCGAAGTATGGCTTCTCTCCTTGCCCTCTCCTCCCTCTGCAGCTTCAGTATACCCCTCTTTTCCTCCGTACTGATGACCTGGTTCTCCTTCCTCATGCGCACGGCATTCATGCGCTTGTGTCTACTACCGCTCATCACGTAGCCAACCGACTCGAATGAAGCAATCTCGTCCGACGTCAATCCGATTTCACCACGACGGGGAATACGCGTGTCCGTGCTATCCTGCAAGAAAGCAGCCATGGCGCTACCTTCACCACGTAGCAAAGCACCTCCGTATGCTCGTTCGTCCACCTTCTTTGATGTGTTGACCTTGAACACAGGTTGTGGACCTACTTCTTCATCCGAGTCATCATAGTCACTGTCGAGATTGGCAGAGGTGGTCATGAGCTGCCCGTCTTTGCGCGAGGGTATGATGCTGGGAGGGGGCATATGATTTTTCGACTCGGAGGCAAAGGTCAGGGCAGCAGCAGGTTTCTCGACCCAGTCACCTTCTTGGGACCTGGCCGGTGTCGATGGCGTTCGACTTGGACTAGGACTGCGCGGTTCGCTTTTACTCTTGCTCCTTCGCCTTCTTCCGTGGGGGTCACTGTCCTCGTCACCATCGTCATAGCTCTGAGATCGGCGACGCTTCCGCTCTCTCTTCTCTTTCTTTTCTCTGCGCTCTTTCTTTTTTCGGCGCCGGCGATCCTTACGCTCCCGTCGGCGTTGTTCATACTCTGAATCAGAGTCCGAGTCGGTGGGTGTCTCTGAGCGATCACGTTTGTATTTTCTGCGAGACGAGCCCCTCTCCGTAGACCTTGCGTACAAGTAGTCAGTTGCATGAAGATGAAAAGATGAAAAGGCATGGACCTACAGTTGACGTGCGGGCTCCTTTGGCGAGGGTGGCCAAATGCTAGCAGTAGAATTCTCTCTTTGCAATCGATGGCTGAAGAAATATATCACCTCAATCCCTGCTTACAGGGAAAATCAAAAAGAAAGTAAACATGCCTATCCATGAAGTCTGTGCTTCCTCCGCTGTACCCGTGTGGTGGTCGATCCCGCTGACCACGATTTGGATACATGTTTTCTTGCTGTCTCCGCGGGGCTGCGGGACCAGGTGAGGTGCGCCTGTAGTCTGCATACTCGGGACTGGGTCGTCGTTTGTCTTGGTTGTCCCGGTCTCGACCTCTCGATTCGCCATCTCTGCCGTCTCGTTGTCTAGATAAAGAACGAGTTCGCCCATCGCTTGATCTTTCCCTGTTACGACCCCTGCCCCCATACCTATCCCTGTCACCTCCGTGTCTGTGTCTGTCCGCAGTCCTGTATCTTTTCCCGTTTTGAACGTCACCTCCACCATCTCGCTGAGGTCGCGCCGGGCTCCGGTTTCTCGGTGAACGCGAGCGCGAACGAGCACGACGTCTGCCTGAAGGGTAAGGGTCCTCTGGAACAAGCCCCATACGAGAGGGGTGGACCGTAGCCATTGTTACTGTGAAGATGACCTTTGCTGTGTACTAGGCCAACGTCGTCGGATGTATCCGGGAACCGACAGTTATACATGATCGTGCTATGCATTACATGGATAGAAAGGGGGAAGTGTAACAATCGTGTCCATACCCGCAAATCACCCAATGATATCGTAACAGAAAAATCAACTGAAGGGAGGCCGTGGCGCACGCGGGGGAGGGTATCATCTCATGGAACAGAAACCTGCCTGCATGGAAAAGATGCCTATCGCTCAACTGTCAACCGGAAATGCATCTTCCTTGCACAGTCTTCTCCTCGCGTCCCACCGTCTCAAATACTCCCGCGCGCGCTCTTCGAAAATCTCGCACCCTACGAACAAGCCATCGGGCACGACGTCCTTGCGCTGCTCCCAGGGCTTCATATCGACGACCTCGCAGCGGTCAACGGAAACGAGGATCATCCCGAAGCTGTATGCATCTGCAAGGAGAGGATCCTGGCACTCTTCTCGCAGGATCTCGGGTGCTGCAAATGGCCGTGTGCCCGGATGTATCTGCTCCACTCTTTGTCGAGGCGTTTGGTATCCAGAGCTACTTTGTTTGCGCGCAAAATGCTGCCACGGGTCGGGAGGCTCGTCAGAAGGGGGTATTGTTATCGAGTTGATAGAGACCGAGCGCCCAAAGTCAAGAAGCTTGATGGTATCCGAGGACCAAGTGACTTGGATATTCAGCAGCGACAGGTCGCCGTGGCTCAGGCCATACGAGTGCAGATGCGTTAGCCCGGCGAGTAGCTGGTTGTGGAAATCAATCTTCTTTTCCCTCGTGAGGGGCGGCCGCTGACTGATAACCTCGTACAAGGTACGTCCGTCCACATACTCGAGCACCATCCCCACGTTCTCCAGACATCCTAGGAACGCGGCGATGTTGCGATGCCGCGCAACCGTCGTGTACACACGCAACTCAGCAAGGAACTGGATCGTCACGTCTGACACGTTGGACTGGACTTCACCGTTGATTTCGAGCTGGATGACATCTGGTTTTTTGACGACGCATTTAAAGAGCTCGGATGCAGACCCCTGTGCACAGGGGGTGAGGCTGGCTGTTGGATTGGGCGGTGCAGAGTACGCTGTAGGGGTCGGGAAGGAGAAGATAGCGGTTGGATGTCGAGGCGGTTTATATACAGGGATAGAGGGGTTCGGTGAAGGACACTTTGCATCGACATCAGACCCTGGCTCGTAGTGACCATTATCGGGTGCCACCGCAGTTTCTTCGGACGAAGAGAAAGAATCGGCTGAAGAATTGAGCAGGGTGGGCTTATCCTCCTGATCAACTTCCACTGGACGCCATAGATAGGTCAGACAACACCCAATGACGATCCAAATAATCAAGGACCAATACGCACCCAGCCACCAGTTCTTCTTGGATGTGAGGGAGACCCGCTTGACATACATCTCCGCCGCTTGCACGAGGGGTGAAACAGGCTGCACGAAGGGTCGAGGGTTCTGAGATAGATGCGGGTCAAGCTCAACGACGATACCGGGGTCATTCTTGGGCATGACTGCGCTTTGCGGGTTGATGGGAAATGCGGGATGCAATCAAGCCTCGGGCCAAGTAAATTCATTTACATGTGCTCCGTGGACAAGGTCAAGTCCTCCACAACATGTGTACGACAACATACTACTTCCGTCCGTACAACAAAGCTAGTGAAGCTATCCAAAAAAAAAAGGCGTAAATGTCTCCCGTATAGTATACCACCAGTCCAAGATAATGAACGATTAATATCCACCCAATGTACATAGGGAAGGTCTGCTGCCAAGAAATAATGTGTCGAAGTCCGCGTCATCCGCATGAAATACTTATGTTCGGTGGAAGCCAATAAGCCATGCTCTAAAGCGAGAATAGCAAGATAGCTATCAAAGTACCAACCGTCTTCCAAAAGATCTTGTTATAATCGAGGGTATTCGCGCCCGAGCTCGCATTCCCCTGCGTGCCAGGCTTGGGCTGCGCAGCTGTGATATTGGACAGGGGTAATGGTGCGTTTGGGTTGGTGGGTTGCTGTCCGATAGCACCAGAACCAACCATCACTTGCACACCAACGGAGGGAACACCGTTGACAACGACAAACAAGACTGCAGAATGAAATGAACACACGGCTCGGCGAGGGTCGCAGCCAACACTTACGTGCGGGACCAGGAGCCAAAACGGCAGGGTTCGGCGGAAGCTGGCTAACTGTAAGCGTTCCCGACCCATCAGGATTACCGGTGTAGGCAAGGTCGAGTTGTACAGCACGCATGCCCATGTTCTGCCAAGTCACAGTCAGGTAGCGTTCAATCGATGTTTTATAATCGTGTTACCATCGTGTGTGTAGAGAAGCCCGTGCGCATGAGCATCACCTTTGCCGTCTGGATGTTGTGCACGTCCCCAAACAAGTCCGCTGAAGACAAGGAAAGCGTAAAGTAGGACCCTCCGTACGTTATGCGATTAGGGAGACCCTGAGGCGCAGGTCGCCTTTGATTATAATATGAGGGGTAGAAGAGTTCGATACGATACTCGGTAGGATAGGTTGTGGTAAGATTAACATCGCTATTAGGGTTAGATCCAGAAACGAAGATCGACCCTGCAATCACAGTGAAGAGTTGGCCCTGGAATTCCGAAGAAATGGCTTACCATCGGGCATCAGCGTCGCAGACGAGTGGTACATACGGGGTATAGTGCTAGGATTGAGACCATCACGGCTCCAACGCTGGCCTAAAGGAGCACTTGGATCATAGATGACAGGGTCCAGGAGGGGCTGGTCAGCGTATGACTGGCCAATGGTAAACGACGTGTTTCCATAGCCAGCAGTACCTTGAGAAGGGTAAGCGAAGGAAACCATAGGATATGTATGACAGGATGCTGACCTGTCCTGGCGCCATTGAGGCAGAGGACCCGACCATCCGGAAGCAGAATCAAGTTACCCATGGTCCGACCTTCAGGAAGAGGATCTATCACCTCGTACGCGGAGGATAACTGAGGCGTTATCTGTACGCAGGAAGCCGATGCCGTATAATGGGGTATGTCCCAGTTCTGTATCCACCTGACGACAATGGTCAGCGGAGACACGGGCCAAGATTCTTCGAAGGACGGTGCTTACTGGGCAGACTGAATATTACTGCCGCCACAAAACATGATGGTAGCAGTATAATTGTTTGCGGGCGTTAGAGGCAGCATCGCAGACCCACCACTCGCCGGATACACGCGAACGGCGTCAGGTATGTCGGCTAAGGGTGTCTCCTGATTTTGGTTGTAATCGAGGAGGACAGTTTTCCAATTCGACTGCACAAACAGATTGCCTGAGGGGAGTAACCAAGTCAATGGATACAAATTGGCAGGGAGGGTGTTCTGGAGGATGGGAGAGGTAATTGGGTCGCCGCGACTTGGGTAGAACTCGTACGTCGGGTTATCTTGACCGGCATCGTTGACGTATCCCCCGTTTTGGCAGCCGCCGAACTGGTGCCTGGGTTTTCAGAATAAGAAGCGAAGTGAGAAACGAAAGGACCAACGATGAACATGCTTCCATCTTCCAAGGTTTCCCTAGACAAAGGATAAACATACATGCAAAATACTAATGCAGATGCGCACAATGTTGGGTACCACCGACGAGTTGTCATAGGTTTGTCTAGGACCCAATTGCAGGTGCCATCGTCACAGGGGTTCAACAACCTAAAGTGGGGTGAGTGAGAATATCAGAAAGCAAGAACATATGTACTGACCGAATGCTATGCCCAAAGTCGTCACGGTCAGCCAATGGTCGCAAGAGGCGTGAGAAAAAACGCACGACTGCCGTCCGTCAGGGTCATCGTAGGGTGGTCCGCCGTTCTGGCTCGGGGCAGCCGCGCCGCCATATGTCACCGCTTGGTTCCCTCCCACGTTGAGCCATGTACCGTTCCCAAGTACTGCTCCTCCCTAAGGAAGGGTTAGTGGCAATGGAGATCAGGATGTGGGAAGCACCCACGGCGCAAAAAGAGTTGGTAATTATATCCATTGGCCTTGTCTGCTTCGTACTTGCGGACCATTCTGCAGAGGAGCCGCGTGAAGACTTGACGAGCAAACGAAAGGTGGGCACCCACCAGCAGCCCAAGCTGGGTGGCCGTTGATTTGCTGGGCATTGTTTTCGGTCTTGTCGACGATGTATACTTTATCCAATGTTCCCAAGAACACCTCGATGGAATATTCAAACAAGGCAGACGACACACGGGCTGGGGACACGCATACCTGCTGAGCACTGGCATAGCTGTTTCCGGCAATCTCGAAGTTGTTGAGCAGACTAGTCTGTGGAGGTTGGCTAGCAAAGCTGTAAGCCGCTCCGTACACCTGTTCGGCAGCGGCAAGGAGACAGAAAAAGAGTGTGGGTGCAGACGGAGTCCTAGCCCGCCTGCCTTGGGACATGACGGGGGACAAGAAAACGAGGGATGTGGAAGACCGGAGAAGAGAAAATATAGCGAAGGAAATGAACTCACAATACTAATAAGATGCCGGCATTGGGGAAGGGGCGAGGTGATTGGACAGGCGTGTCACTGTGTCAGACCCACGCAGTCAGACGAGCGTCGAAGCGAGATTCAAATCAGTGCCAGGCTGGCGATCGTCTCTTCGATCTGGATGAGCGCGGGTTGTCGACGGTCCTGTGGCTGACCGACCTTGCCTCAGAAGGCTCACTGGGGGCTGGCAGTCAACGACCAACTTAGGAGTAGCGATGAAGATTAGCGCGGTCTGCTGGACGATCACGCGTCCTCTCGAGATCTCATCCCCCTTCCTCCTGAGCAAAAAACTTCGTCTTCTGGATTTGTTCTCACCGCGATTTCTACGCGTTGACTCGTCGACGTAAATATAACCATCGAAGCACGGAAGCTGTCGGAACGGAGCCGAACAACAAGCAAGCCTGTACATTAATCATGTTCCTCGCGTTCCTCTGTCCAATCCGACATGCTGTACTGAAGCCCTGTGGGGGCGCAGCGCTGGTATCAAGTTATGTACTGCCACCTCACCTCACTCACCACCGTATATGAACAGGGATCAGGGATATTAATCAATAACTGTAGCACAACAAGGAAAGAAACGCCCATACAGAAAATATAGTATGTACAGATCAGGCCCGATCCCACAAGACCATAGATGACGTGCAGAGCCTTTACTAGGCTGTGATTGTCATCGTATCCCCTTTAGTGCTGTATCGGAATTTGAACCTGCAATAGTCTCTCAGCGTCCACGAACCCAGTCATCCAGCGAACAATAGACATACTCCGTTGCAAACTCCCGCAGAGGACCCTCGATTTTTGGCTTCTGTCTCTTCGGCAAAGACACTTGGATGCAGATGGACCCGGCATGGTCGCTCTGCACAAGTTCCTTCAGGAGAAGATCCGAAACCTCCTTGACGGGTTCGCCATTGAGTTTGGGTTTCACATCCACGGCGCTAGGGGTATCCGGTGCATCTATACTGAACTTAAACATCGTTCGTCGCAAACAAAGCCATTCTCACCAGAAAACTGCGTTTTGGAGATTCTCGCCTTCAAACGGCTCAATAATTTCTGGATCCCATCCAACTTCGGCTTCACGGTTAACACAGGAGAGCCCTTCTCTTTCTCTAGTTCTGTCTGAAGTCGCTCCCGTTCAGTCTCCAGCTTGCTAAGCTCTCTCACCAAAAACACTTGACGCTTTTCCTCCGTAGCCCTTTGTTCATCACTAAGTTCAGTGGGTCGCTCGTCCTGCGTTACGGGATCACTGTTCCCTTGCGCCCCACCGACTTCGCCCACCGCTTCACTAAATGAAGGTGGAGGATCGTGCGACGGATCAGGATCCAGGTAAGTAGCATCTCTACGGGGCTCTGTAGCACTAGAGGGGCCCATGGTATCACGGTCAGGAACTGGGTTAGGGTTGGCATTGATCGCAGCAGGATGGGGGGTAGGCGGGATTGACTCCTCAGCTTTCGGGGGTGGAGGAGGCGCGGTGTCGACTTGGGTGGAGGTGTTCGTCTGGGGCTCCGGGTCGCCAACCGCAGGAGCCCTCTCCAATCTCACCTCGGATGCCACGTCGAGGGCGCTCTCTTCGAACGAACGCTGAAGTTTAGATGAGGTATGTATGGTCGGGTAGGGAGCAACAGCGTGCAGGGGATCAACACCAAGCTCAGAGCACGCTTTCTCCATTCGTGCAACCACAGTACTACGCCATACGCCACACGGCCGTTCTTCGACACCTCCAATGACGGTAGCGGCGCGCGATTCAGGCAAGGGGATTTGACAAGCATCACTAGGGAACGCGTCGGGTATATCTGGAATAACACTAATCCGTGGAGTTGGTTCGATCACTGATGGAGGGCGAAGAGAAAGATCCATAGAGAAACTCGATGGTCCTGCAGCAGGTTCTTGAAGCCCTGGTAACTGTGGGATAACAGGCGCATCCACCTGAGGTCGGAGAGGTGGGGTAACATCAACCCAGTCGTCAGGTATTGTGGGTGGATCCCGACTTGTTGGACCATCCATTTCTAAAAGTATCGATGTGTTGTGTAATTCGGCTGTTGGAAGAGATTGAGTATGTACGTGGGGTGTGGGGACATTGCTGGTATCCGTGTGCTGAAACTGCGCATCGATTCTTGTGGGTATAAGTGCTGGGGAAGGGCCCGGAGACATCACAATGCGTCCGCGAAGGGTAGTAACGTCTGTCTCGGTTTCTGACCATCCAGATGAATCGGGGAAGGTGCCTGGGGGAGTTCGACCAGGCCGCCGTGGGGGTCCAGGCATAGGTGTTCTTTCGGGAGCGGGTGATTGAGCGGGAGTGGCTCTGTCACTCCGTATCGAGACGACGGTCGATGGGGTGCGCTTATATGAGAAGAGGCGTACGGTGGGTATATCGTTTTTGATTCTGATGTCTGGTACGGCTCGTTTGATGTGACGCGCTTCTCTGCGCACTCGTCGATATAGACGTCGCAGACCTAAGTCACGCCAAACATTGGGGGCAATGTCTGCCAGGAGCATCCCCACTAGCGTCCACAATGCGATAAGCGCCATACGCGACAGGGACTGAGTGAACAAGAAGTCGACGAAGACCCGGAAACCCAATGCAATATATGGGTCAAAGGAACGGGGCATCCTCCGCACAAAATGGTTCAGAACAACACCCTCCCATAGGCCAACAAGGACACCTGCACGTTTTTTTTTTAAAAATGACAACATGAAGCGCGGCAAATAATATGGATACGATGGACGCACCTCCTAGTCTGTGGTCATCGGTAGCCACATCGACGACTACCCGCAAACCAAGCCCTACCGCGATTGCGAGGACGCTTTCCATGGACGTCACCGAAGATATCACATGCCCGGAATACGAGACGGAGGTCGAGAACGAGCGGACGGACGCCACGGTGATAGAGGGTGATGGGATCGTATACGACGAGAGCGATATTCACAATTTTCTGATCAGAGTCCAGTGGAGCATCAGTGGTGTACAAACAAGAAACACTTCGATTGTTCGCTTCCACTTCAGTTGTCCAAGTAAACAGTTTGGTACATACAATAATGGTTGAGTGGTTTTAGTAAAGAAGGTCACAACAAGGAGACTACAGCTGCCAGAGCAGTATACTATGTACCAAAACATATCAAACAAGAGAGCAAGGACCGAGATTCCACAAATGATGGACAGTATAATTACAATGTACTATTCATCCGAAGAACAACCAAAGTGCTGCGCCACCGAGGGACAGCATGAGCAAAAGTACTCTCACCTCTTCACCGGCAGCACTCTTTTCTAGGATCAGACCTAGCCCCTTCTTTGCCTTGGGGTAGAGGTCGATGGTGTACTTGTATTTCTTCTTGTTACGGTTGCGTACACGTGGTGTACTACCACCGGATACGATAGATGACAGGGGCATCGGTATGCCAAGCGTGGGCAGAGAAAGGGAAAAGGAACGCGATGACCTCTCCATGCAGGCAATCGATTGCGGCAGACCATGCTCGTCTGTCCCAACTACGTAGCTCCCGGACTCCGCGTAGGGATAGCCTGGCTCCCCATTATTCATACAGATATCCGTGGCGAGTGGAATTGGGAAAGGAAGGTCAGGGGAAATGAAGGTAATGCAGAAAGTCTGCAGTTGTGGATTTGAACGTGCAATGAGGGCAGCACAGGCAGACAGGGCCTCTTCGTGATAAGAACGAACGAGCGTCAGACGGAGATGACGGAGATGGGGAAGCGCGCGGATGATATTGGCAAATGAGCTCTGTAATAATCATTTAGCACTTGAAACAGCTGCGGACACGAGCACACTGCACGTACAATTGTGAAAGACGACCGGCGCGCACATATGAGTTCCAGCTTTGTAAGACGGGGGCACGCAGCGACGATGGAGCGGACCAGACTACTTCCTTCGTAGGCAGAGTGAAACACAAAGCTGACACGCAGCTCGGACAGGAACCGCAGGCCCTGTAAAACACCAGCAGCGAGTAAAGGAGCCATGTCGCGGATGACGAGGGGTTCGTCAATGGCAACGCTGGTGATCTGAGAATGAATACGAGCCAAGCCCTGCAGGTGCTCTAAAGAGCCCCCAAACCGCGTGAGGTTAGGCAGAGATTCATGGTCCAAAGATGACAAAAATGCGGGCCTGAGGGAAGTACGAGACGTCCGCAGCATCTCCAGATGGGGATGTGCTTCGAGAAAAGCGATAAACGGCGGTTTGACTGCTCCTTCTCGAGGTTGCCAATCCAGGACAATGTCACCAAGAGACAGTGATCGGAGGTTTGGCCACCGTGCATGGCAGAGTGGGTGTACCACGGAGATTGGTAGGAAAGGCGCACCAGACATGTGGAGTTCTTCAAGATTGGGGCAACGGCGAATAAGCATTTCCCAAAGTCGGGAATCTGACAGGCACCGCAGTTCGTAAGCGCTTAAGCCCTAGACTGTAAGATGGCCAACGATGCACACCTTGGAAGGAGTCTGAATGATTGTCGTAAAATCCCGACTTCAAGGTCAACCTGAAGCCCCTCAAGTTCTTGAATTGGAACAACTATGGATGGTTTAATTCCAGGTAGAGACATGCTACGCCAGATACCACGTACACAGCTGTGGCTTTCTGGGAGCCTCGCCCCGTACGGCGTCCCGACGGTGTGCAGAAGTGGACATCTGGAAGACACCCAGTCTCGACCGCTGAGAGGATCAGAAGCGGTCAACTTACGACATTCGCAGCGCAAACCACATGTCATCACACTGGGGCACCTCTTCCGCATCCCAAACAAACGTATTGAGCGCATCTAGTTTGGGTGCCAGCGTCTGCACCAAACTAGACACCCTAAAACTACGGATGTCGGGCTTGTTTGAAGTTGAAGCAAACCGAATGACCAGCTTTTGGACGTGACACGCGATATCTGGGTGATCATTTAACATGGAAAGTGTTGCGTCGCACTGTCCAAAGGTGTCGAGGCAGACATCGTCATAGAGAGCGGGAAGCAGCTCGAAGAAGAGACGCCTGGCCTGGAAGAATAGATGAAGAGACTGGCTTCTTCGGGGAAAGGGGTATACTGACCGACGACGCGACGCTGAGAACATCCGCTTTAAGATCGAGAAACTTGGAGACTTCGAAGAGAAGGTCTCCGGGGAGGCTAGCGAGGCCAGTAGGCATATCTGTGGGGTTACTACTGGCTAAGCGATGACGTATACTTGAACTGCTGCAAAGTGGATGCATCAGAACAGTGTGTGTAAGGACTGGAGGATACAAGAGAGCGTGAAACAGTGAACTAAGAGTGTGGAATGGGTTGGGGAAAGGTTGCCGCCTGCACAGATTTATTAGCTACTACTTTTTCAGGTGCCACGGTTGTCGCGGTACATAACATGTCCGAGTCACTGTCAGATTAGACTTTTTTAAAGACAAACACGCATCCCAGGTGAGTCTGACAGCAAGACAATAAGGATTGGCGCAACAAGCGAAAGAATGGAAGCAGCTAGCCTCGAGGAAAGCGACGAACATATTATATTTAACCAATGGCTCTGGTATGATATGTAAGTAGAACAAAACTCTTCATTAGACAGAGTTAGCTGCAGAAAACATACAAACGCTGATCACATAGTATGGCGGCAGCTTTCAAAAAACCACCGTGGTGTCTTTTCGGGTTCTATTGACCCGATACCGCCGGTGCAAGTGAATGTGAGCAGGATCTGCTGTTTGTAGACACGGGGAACCGAGGGTCGAAACACCCAGCAGTGATGAGGCAGTGGGGTGTCGGCTCAAGCAACCTGGTTCCTAGCGACGCTTCCGAGTTCACTGCAAATCATGTCCAATCCGATGTCACCCCAATGAACAAGTTCATCATGAGACAACCGGGATAGGACATATTCTGATGCGTCGATGTCTCGCTCCCGCCCAATCCCGATACGGAGCCGGTAGAAGTCAGCGTTGGCACCGAGAGCACTAATCACGCTTCGAACACCATTATGTCCGTTGGCGGAACCTCCAAACTTGACGGACAAAACCTTTGACTTGTGGTCGAGCGAATCATGAATGACGACCATCGAACGATGGAACCCGACCGTGCTGCGGAGAGCTTTCGCAACGGATGGTCCAGTGATGTTCATCAGCGGTTCTGAAGCAGGTCAGGCGGTAACGAAGCATTCATAGAGAACGCACATACTAGGTTTGAAAAGCGACAACGAAACGGTGCCATCAGAGAGCAAGACGTTCCCCTGTCCAATGAAACCTCCTAGGGATCTGTCCAGGTCCATGCGAATGCCGAACCTCATAGCCAGAGCATCGACAATGTAGTGGCCAACACTATGAAAGTCGAAGTGGTCAATATGTACTTGCAATATTCCTTGTCATGGCGTACCTGTGGCGAGTCTTGGGGTGGGTTATGTTGCCTAGGCCAACCACGAGTACCCGTGGAAGCCTAGCAGACATGAACGATTATCAAAAACGGTCCGCCAAGGAGAAACCAGTAGTTGTCTTGAGACTGGGTAACATTAGTAGGCAAAAAAGCGGGCCGGTGTTGGGCCGGTGTGATGCTAATTCCGTACTTCGCCTCAGTGACCACCACGGTATTTCACGCTTGTGGGCTGCATGCACATTGCACCCACTGCCTTCTTAACATCAACGTTTCGTATCCTCACTCTTGCGCGCGATGGAGACGACAGTCATCGCAAGCGATGGTCTACACCTGCGCCAGAGACGTCGGTTCTCTAACGTGGACACCATGCACGATCCTCGCCTCCCTCTATGTCAACGACTACCGCACTCCCTCGAGGCATTAGACCTTTCCACAGCATCTGCGCGGGAGGCGCTCGCGACCTTGAAGGTCGTTTTACTGTCTTACTTGGAAGACGTCGAGAACCGACTCTCTAAGCTTGAATCACCTCTCTCCGACCTCCGCATCTCAGAAACCCTCAAGATCAAAGGCGAGCATTCCGTCGAGGATGCCCGTCTGTGGGCAAAAGATGCTTTAGAGATGCTGCGCAGTATTCGCTCGGATGTGTCTTCCCACCTTCCCGAACTCCCAGATGTCCCATGCCTGACCGACGTCCCTACACATCTCTCCCTACTTTCTGTGTCTGACATTACTACATACGTCGACAATGTTCGTTCCAGGTTTTCAGATTTGGACTTCTACAACAAACTTTCTATTATTTCTACTCGTCTCCGATCGTTCCAAGCACATCTACGCTCCATGGATATCCTTCCAATCGACATTCCTTCGCTTCCGAGTAGCAAACACCTCTCTGGCATCTTCGAGTCAATTATGTCGTCGGAACTGGTGACAGAATTGACGGACGACGTGAACGAAGCGGAAGAAATCATCGAGAAAGCTACACGGGATATTACTCGGGCTGTGAAGCAGTCTCTCCAGGGCTCGAGGCTTATTCAATATGTAGACTTACCTCCCAAGTGGAGGAATAATCCTTTTGTGACCAGTGGATATCGGTGAGTATCCAACAGAACCACCCACATCCATTGCCGCATCTGATTGCTTGAGCTAGGTTTATTCCACTCGAAAAGTGGCCTCTCATTGTGATGTCTTTGTTCGCTGTGCATAACGAAACACGTTTGTTGCTTTCCTGCTACGTGTCAAATCGGGTACTGATCGATCTGCAGTCAATATTCACACTCACCTTATTCCCTTCTTATTGTGGTTAATCAATTGCATCCCGATATTCAATACCCCTAGATTTGTGGATATACCCGAAGCAGCGTTCTTGATATTTGCCCTCGTCTGTCTCTTCAGTAGTGCCCTGTGGCATACCATGTCTGGTTGTGCGCACCCAAAGGGTATGGAGTTGTGTGCCAGGATTGACTACGTTGGAATTGGATGGTGTGTGGAACATTCTATCGCCTCCTGGTCTGGTCTGAGTTTGCCTATATTCTGGTAGGCTTATCAGTGCCAGCGTGGGCACGGTTGTGTACTATGGGTTTCAATGCCACCCTTTGATCGGAAATACTTTCCTTGTCTGTTGTTTCCTGACTGGCGTCGCAGGGAATATATTCCCTTTCTTAGAGTGGTTCAACGATCCTGCATATAGGGTTCTCCGTTTACTTTTTTGTTGTTGCGAGCGATCTGACGTCCCAGCAATAGCACTTGCGTATCATGTTCTTCCTCTGCCTCGCTTTCACATCCGCAGCGCCGGTCGCAGTTCTCTCGTACCTCCACTCGCCATGGCAGGTGAAGATCTTCCTCGGTATGCCTTTCTCGTCCTCCGTGCATTATTTTCGCTTCACAACATTCGTTTAGACCCTGTCTGGCCTTCCATAGCATCATACCTAATCGGGCTGACATTCTATGCGACGCACTTCCCAGAGCGCATCCTCTCCGAGCGCTTTTCGCGCTACCTGGATTGGTGTGGTGGTGGATCGCATGCAATTTGGCATGGTTTCATTGTACTCGCTATCAAACAGCACCGGGACGCTATGACGTCCTTGCGTAGTGGTATCCAGTGTCAGATGGTATGATGATACGTTAATTTTGCGTTGGCGGGGGAGGAAACATAGTCTGACAATACGAACAAAGTACAAGCTAAATGTATTAACTTTTATAAGCGTTCCCAGAATGGGAAGATGAGCACTAAGGGGACTTCCATATTGGGGCACGACGCCTCTTCGAATGGAAATCCCCTTTCTAGTATGTTTGCGCTTCAATTTCAACTTCAACACGCCAGCGAGCCTTCGACTTCAGCCATGTCCTCTCCGTTAATCTTCCTCGTCTTTCCTCTCTCTGCAGCCTTCGCTTGCCTCCTACACATGCATTTTTCGGCGACAATCAGACTCTCACCTCCCCAATTCCTGATCGGATCTGATAGTGCTTGACTATCTCGGTGGGTATTTTCAGTGACTCTACTTTGACATTCCTTCATCTAGTATGTTCACAGTATCTGTGGCCATTCTTGTCTTCTTCCGTTGGCTGGACATGCCTGTATCCCTTGGCGTATCCTGTCTTGAGGCTGCAGGTCTTGTCATGTTACCATGCAGTTTATGGGGTATGTATCTCACTTTTTCTTAGCATATTACCCATCTCATATATGGCGGGAGGTATTGTGTCTCTCATAACCACTTGGGGGTTTTCCTCTTTGCCCATCCTTTCTTGGATTCTACACCATATTCCCATGCCCTTATTAGCACTTGAATTCTGTCTCTCTCACCCGCACGACACATGCAATTCCTTTCCTTTCCTTGACCGCATGTTTCCTCCAACTCCACCGCATGGTGAATCTGCACCTTTACCGCACTCTCCCCATCCTGCCAGTCCTGTCACAGTGGAAGATTGAATGTCGCAGAAATTCCTTGCCTCCGCTAGTCGTGTGGAGGATGGAATATGTGCCTGAGACACTGGGAGTCCGTTAGGTATCAAGGTGAGTCCCCCTCAACTTCTTGGCAGGCTACTACCTTACTTATTTCACCAGACCATCATGGGTTGTAGCAGATTCCCAAGAGAATACCATTGTCCTGCCTCCGAAGTAGATTTTCTTGTCTGTGTGTGTGCACGCCGCATGTTATTACATCAATTGTACCTCTCCGAAAGTAATTGTAATGTGGTTGTTCTAGTTATATTGGTAGAACCAAATGTACGAATTGAACGGTTACTATGTTTCAGCAGCGAATATCATTGAATATGCAGTTTATCAGCCTGTGCCCTACAATACAGAAACACGCTTACAATCAATATATAATAGCTTACCCTCCCATTTGGCGTGCTGGACCTGCGCGAGTCGCCGACTCCGGAGTGTCACCGACATGCCTTGTGTAAACTTTTCAATCAAAGATCCTGGATCGAGCGTCGCGTGCTCTGATCTCCTGGTGTATTCTTCCTTATGCATCTACCATTAGTGTCGTTCTCCTCGGTCGATCTAGCAACCTGTGACGGCGTGCCTGTAATTTGTAAACGCATACCATCGGTGTCCCGTTAGCTTGCGAAACAAACACGCCAAACGGCGGTGAACTGATCGTTTCTAACCTGACATTCTCCCGCTTTCCATGCCTCCCGTCAAGGTCGGTCTTCCCTGTTGTGACGCGGGTCAAGGATGGCCTGGATTTGTCATGTTGAGCGTCTGGCTGCCAGTGATGGCCTGGGATACCGGTCCCCTGTCGTCGACGGAGGACGGGCACAGGGGACCCAGTTTTGAATGCGGACGTTGTACTCACCGGTCCTGCCGTGGTTGTTGCCACGGCTTGTATTATTATCATAGTCGACTATTGCAATACTGATATGGCATGGCTTTAGCTGCGTCGCAACACACCTTAGCTTGTATCGCTGCGGTCAAGGATGTCGTTGACGCTACGGATACCAATGCCGCCATACTCGATCCAGCTACCGGGGTCTTATACCTTTCCGCGCATTCCTTCAGCTAGAAAGATACAGATTCAGCAGGACCGTTCAGTGGAGTTTGCCCACGGAGTTGCGCAATGCGCTCGCCTTTGACAGTGGGCTCCCTATTTTGGTTCTTGATCAAGGTGTTGGCTGAATTCGAAGGTGGTTGTCCCGGTATAACTGGTTGTTGCTGGGAAGATGATCCTTCCTGTGGTTCAACGCATCTAAAACCTCAAATTGAAGCTTGAAGCTTGAAGGTGGAACTCAAATTGTACACTCTACAACACATGTGTGTAAACAACCTCCATGCCTAACGCACGGTGGATACAAACAGCGAATGAATTATGTACGGCAACCGAATGATGGAATATGTAACAGGTAAGTTAAAAGGAGGGGTGAATGATTAATAATAAATACCATGACCCAGACAGAGAGTGAATGGCACGGATGAATAGCAAGACAGATGGAGACCGATGGACGTGAAAAGAAGAAAAAAGCGCTTAAGGAGCGGATAGGAGAACAAGGCCATCGGGACGACAGTCAAAATTCGGTGCGAGCAATTACAAGTGACGGGTATTGTGAATTCGAAGACGTGCGATGCGAGCAAATAATGCAGAAGAAACTTGAAAACAACTTGCAGAGCTGGACATGACAGGCGTGTCGAGGTTTGCTTGGAGCGTGGGCGGATTGTTTACTAACAGGACCTGTCAGAGTACACCACTACTGCCTCGAGAGTATACACTTACGCGTATAACTGGCTACGACTTCTCTGAGACCACAGTCGCGTCGGCTTCATCGTATGCATGACTGACGGAAGGCCTGGGGGGGACAATGTCCACGGGCACCTTTTCTGTCACCCCACCGCTTAGCCCCACTCCTGCGCTTGTGGATGACACTCTAGACTGTGGCATCGACGAGCAGCTGGGGCGCACTGTCGTTGCTGACATCACCGTTGAGCCTGAGCTCCATCGCGACCGAGGCGGGGTATAGAGAGCCCTCGGAATTGATGTTCTCCACAAAGTCGTTATTGGCGAATTTTCGTTTGTGGGCGCTGTGCTCAGATCTTCCGTCACAGCCTGGTTGAGAGATTGCAAGAGGAGTTGTGCGAGAGTCGCCTCGTCTCTCAAGGTCCTATCCTTATCTTGGTCAGTGCCATCAGCTCTTCCCGCATATATGCCACCATTACGCGTGAGTAAAGGAGGGCAGGAGCCCAGAGACTGTGCTGAGCTCTTGTGATCTAAGGACCATTTTCCTGATGTGCTGCGGGACTTCTTCGACTTGGATTTTCTCCAGGTCCTTGAGCGAGGGGCAGCGAAACGGTATTGGACTCTGATTTCCTTCCCTCTGTGACATCGATCATCGACTTCGACTAGATCTAGTCCAACGGGTACAGCAGGCGGCGGAGGGAGTGGAGGAGGGATGCTTGCAAAGGGATCGGGGACGGAAAGGTAGTCAGATGCGGAATCGGGAGACAGGAAGCGAGAGAAAGAGGGTCTTGGAGTACGAATACCAGGGATGAAGGGACGTAAGGTGGACTGTTTTTTCGGTGGCCGAACTTGAACTGATGGCACCAAAAGGGGTTTGGGCGGCATCACTAGTTGGAGATGAGTGATATTTAGGGCCAGAGAGCAACTTCTGCATGATGAAAACTGACCATATATGACGGTGAGGAGAAGGACCGCCCACACGGAACGGCCAACCCCATGTGTAATAACGAGATGCCATACGGTGACTAAAATTTTTGCGCCTTGATTTGAATTAGTTTCGGTAGTATGGCTTACGATGACTGCCATAACGATTTTGATGGCAGCACACAGCAAAGCGAATATTTGGGACCCTGCCAGAATGGGGAAGATGAGCGTTGAGGTACTCTTGGTCCTCGTGTTGGCGTGTTTAATACCACCCCGAAACGGAAAGGAGGAACCTAGGCTGGCTACCATAGAATTATTTCCTGGAGAGGAACTTGCATGCTCCGGGTTAGACCGAGAGAGTGCGAGAAAGGCAGGGAATGGCCAGGTATCGGCGGACGGGGAAGAGCCACGAACTGGAAACTCGTTTGGGAAGCGAAAGTGATCTAGACCGTGCTTCTCGACGTTCAAGTGTTCCTTGTGTGAGTAAAAGGGACAGGCACGGATGACGAGTATGAGTAGGACGACGGATAGTAGTCGTGCCACGGTTGAAAAAATGGGAGAAAGAAGGATAGGGCTACGAGGGATTACAGAGGACACGAGCTCTGTCCCACGATAAATGAGATAGTGTCGTGGTAAGAAAGATAAAGATACATACCACATACAATCAACAATACGGCAAAGGAGTGGAGGGAACTAAATATGATCGGGGATGCAGTCCTGTAACGAACCAGTCGACGGAGGATGAACAGGGTAGCTGCAGACACTGCGTATGGATGTAGATGAGAGGGGGAATGGAGGAGAGATCTGACATACGCACACAAACATTCAAGAGTGGCCTCGAGTGCTTGATCTAGTCGGCTAGGAAAAGAATTCACGGTGAGTTTCACTACCCCCGCCGCAACCGAAGAGAGAGCTATGAGACCGAAGAGGATGGCGGGAGAGGGCGTGAGTGTGCCCGACATCCACAGGGAAAGAAGAAAGGCCAGGGAGAGGGGGGGAAGGGAGAGGAGGAGGAGAGAGAGGACGACGGCGAGCGGGGACATGGCTGCACTCGCCAACTTGGAGAGCGCGCGTGGATTTCATAGCGGGCGCAAGGCGGACCCATGACCGGAAAGGGGACTTCCATATCGGGGCACGACGCGTTACGGGGTCATGTGACGTTCTCGTTTCCTCGACCATGCCCACACTCACGAACTCGGCGCACGAACCAGGGTACACCTGCATTGCTTTCTCGCGAGATGGACGGTATGCATGCACTCCCTTGTTTGATTCTCTCTCTCTCATTTCTCCTCTAGGCTCTCCTACACTGGGGGATCAGACAGCCTCGTGCGAATATGGAATATGGACAAGGATCAGTACCAAGAGCCCGAAGTCGCTTACGAGGCGGACGAAGGAATAACTGCTCTCGCAAGTGCGGTGTGTGTATCTGTGCATGCACTCTCATTCAATCCTCAGCCGCCATTTGCAGAACGACTTGTGGCTATCAGCCAGTCACGACGCCCAAGTCCGCAGTTACCTTCACGGGAAGCCTGACCTTCACGGCCTTATATTAAAAGCGGCTGGCGTATCCATTCGCGCGCTGGCAGTCGATCCATTAGGAAAACGCGTCGCCGTCGCAACAGAGTGCGTCTCGTGACGATCGCATTTGCCTATCACGCTGACGAGGGTGCAGTGAGACAGTAGTAAAGATCATAGATGTCAATGAGATAACAAACGTCCTCAGCCTGAATGGCCACAAGAAATGCGTGCGCAAGATTACCTGGCATCCTTCAGGCAACATGCTCGTATGCTCTTGGTTCCTTGGAGTTTCTTTCTTGCTCATCTCCAAGCACACAGGCCACAAGCAGTGCAGATGGCTCCATTATTATCTGGGACATCTCAAACGCAGAGCCAAGAATCGAAAAAACCTTGCAAGGCATCATTCCCACCGTTTCCGACACCGAGTCCGTTCGTTTACGTTCATGTCCATCATACCACTAACATTCAGCTGGACAGATCTCCAGGATTCATGAATGACTGCTCTGCACTGTGGCACCCATCTGGAAGCCACTTTTATACTGCGTCCACGACTCATGGTACGTAACTCACCGGCGTGCTTCAACCAACCAAGACTTAATCGACCGCACAACAGACATCGTTGTTATTTCCCACCCCAGCTGGGAAAAATCTGCCACTTTCTCAGATACGAGTATTACAGCCGCAATAACAGCTATTGCTCTTTCTGTCAACGGGATATACCTCGCAAGTGCTTGCAAAGAGGAGATCCTCATATGGAGCACGCAGACCAGGCATGTTTTATGGCGGTAGGCACATCACAACTGAATTAACAACATCGTAAGGCCAACTGATGCTTGTGGTCCCACTGTAGTCATGCATGCTCACCAAACGCTATCACCATGCAGCTCGCATTTTCACCATCCCAGAATTTGCTCGCCTGGACTGATAGCGAAGGCATTCTTACATGGTGGAAAGAACCAGTACCATCTGACTCCCCTCACCCTGTGAAACAAAGCGTAGCAGCGGAAATACCCGCGAATGTCAAAGCCACTTCTACACCACGGGGTGACGATGGCAATGGTAATGCAATTGGAGCCAGCAGCAAGAATGCACATGCAGGGCTAAATGATGACGGAAATCAGTACGACGATGACTGGATTATCGACGACCTGGGCGATGGCATGGTAGATGAACCTGAGGAAGGTAGAAGGAAACGAGGAGGTGATGGGTTCGTGAAGGAGATGGGTATGTTGACCGTCATGAATTGGTCGGTTGACGAAACTAATTTCGTTCGCGTAGTGAGCATTACAAAGGCGCAGCCAGCCTTCCAGCCTGGTTCGACGCCAATGGAGAACAAACGGCGGTATCTTGGTAGGCAACTCTTCTACCTTCAGTGTGAAAGTGAGTAAGTTCGGTTGACTGCCTTGAATGTAGCGTACAACGTGGTCGGTGTGATTGAGGTGGCGGACCAGGACACGCACCACATCGTTAATGTCGAATTTCATGACCGCTCAGCGCGAAAAGGGTATCATTTTACAGACCACTTCAAGTACGACGTCGCATGCCTCGGTAGGTACAACCTTGTGCATCCTACTTACATGACATCACCCCCTCCACAACAGGCGAGCGCGGAGCCCTGTTCGCATGTCCCCCTGAACAAGATCACCCTGCCCAAGTCATTTACAAACCCTATGGCACCTGGTCCTCCCAAGGTGACTGGACATACGTTCTTCCCCCAAGTCAACGCGTCCTTGGTCTCGCAGCAGGAGGGGAGAAACCTATGCGGTCTTTGCGCGACCCTTCGTCTTCTGGCGGGGACATCGAAGGTCAGGGGAATATTGCCATCGCCACAAGCGACGGTGACCTTACATTCTTGAGTGGTTCTGGGATGGAAAGGATTGTGCTAGGGTTAGAAGGAGAGTTTGTGTGTATGGCAGCTGCGGAGGAATACGTTGTTGTCGTGCATCGGCCGGGGGCTACTACGATCGATGGTGTGTGGGCACGGAGAAATAAATTGGGTTGACTACGTGCTGACGGGTGGCTTTTGTTTTCGTGTCCAGGGTCACAGGGTCTAGTGGCTACCCTAATTGCATTCGAGGACTTTGAAGTTCTCCAGGCAAAACCTCTCCCGATCCCGAAAGGGCATACACTCAAGTGGATCGGAATAACAAATGAAGGGGTACGTTTCCACTTCATTCCATCTTCCCAATTTTATATGGTACGAAAATTAGGCACCAGCGATATATGACTCCACCGGGTATATTCATATCATGATCAATTTCCGTCGCCCAAACCGCGCAACTTGGGCACGGCTCCTCGACACGAATGCGCTCGAGCGGAAGCAGGGGAAAGATGAGTCGTACTGGCCCGTTGGATTAGACAAGGACACTTTCATGTGCCTCATTCTCAAGGTGAACTCTTCTGAAAGAAGAAAGATCTTACGGCATACTGACGGTTGGTTGGGGATGGATACAACTTGCAGGGAAGACAGGAATATCCTGGGTTTCCCCGCCCATTGATTCAAGAGGTCCCCGTGCGTATACCATTCCGAAACAAGGACCCAGGTGATTCTACTACGGAAGAAAGGTACTTCTTATTTCTAGAAGGCATGACCAGCTATTCACAGACTCGTAGCTCCGCACGCGAACGCATATTCATCAACCTTGCGCGGGACGAGCTTGGTGATGAACTCACCAACTCCTCACTTGACAAGCGTGAAATCGAGCTTGACAAGTCCCTCATTAAACTTATCCAGTCGGCTTGCAAGTCAGACAAGGCCCCTCGTGTGCTCGAACTGACCAAACGTTTACACTTCACTCACTCCATCGGCGCAGCATCCCAGCTCGCCGGCTTCTACAAGCTTCTTGGGCTCCAGGAGAAAATCGACGCGATTAAGCAATGGCGTGAGGAGGAAGGGATCACACCAGAGAACCGAGCACGCCAGAGGAGACAGGAGCTTGACGACGAGGACCGGTACATGACGAAGCCTAGAAAACCGTTCCAGGATTTTGAACCTCCGAAGAGATTTGAACGACCAGGACTGGCACGGTCAACAGCAGTCGTGGAACATACTAAGTTTACGGCCTCAAATGCAGCTACGAGGGCAATAAGGGCGCGCATTGGAGCACAGGATGCACAGCGTTCGGCCTCGCCTCCAGAGGGAAAGAGAAAGAGGGATGAACAGGACGAGGTTGGGGCAGTGGAATTGGAATTGGAGGAGGAACTTCCCAAGAGGCGCGCTGTCACAGAGGAGAATGCCGCAGCTCCCTCGCCGAAGAGTAAGCCCATCGTTTTGAATTCGACATGTGTACAAACTAAACTGATGGCCGGACTCAGGAGAAAACCCATTTGCTCGCAAGGCGGCGAACAATCTCGATATGAAACGCAATCCATTCGCGAGAAAACACGAACTTGATAGACCTATTCAGAAGAGTGAAAGCTTCTTCAATAAGGTCGAGTCCGTTGAGTTCATTGATAAAGGTAAACGTGAGTACTACGTCCCCCTTACAGTGTGATCGCCCACCGGGTTGACACGATACTTGAAGGACCAGCAAATGGCAAGGGAAAGGAAAAAGAGGAGAAAAAGGACCTGTCCAGACAAACAACCCTGTTTGGTTTACCAGCTAAACAGCCCAACGAGAAGAAAGCGAAAGCGAAACAGACGGCTACGACGGGCGGGAAGGCATCTGCAGGCGCTTGCGAATCACAAACACAGGCCAAGTTAATGGATGTTGACATGGCGGAAGCTTCGTCAATACTACTTCCGCAGTCGGAAACTGCGACGTTAGTGGAAACGCAAGTCGTCGAGCAGGCTTCGCTAGTTGAGACACAGCCCTTAGATGAGGACGATGAACCTATCGAATGGTCGGAGTCCCCCCAGGCGCCACTTGTCGAGCTCGATGAACAGTGATACGTGTACCCAAACTTCTGCATATTCATATTGATCTACATAACGCATCTCAATAACATATTTGGGTCCTACCATGATTTCCTCATCGGCGAACTTCCAGCTGGTAAGAGGTCTATGCGTTTCGAGCTTCAGAACTTGAAGGTAACACTTGAATGATGGTACTAATAGACTGTGTGACGCTAATATGAGTGGTAACGAAGTGTATACAAATCAATGCTGTGTACAGGAGTGTGAAGCTATTTGGGACTTGGGCGAAAAACTGAAGGTTTTTCCGGCTCGAAACTGGACCCGAACCTGTCGGGAAGAGCGTGCTGTGATCCCATGCAACAGTAGGAGTGGGCAATGCTTCACAGTGAGCTTGAAAACCCCGATAGTAGGAGCATGAACTCACTCTGGTTGGAAGGCTTATCTTACGGGTGGGAGAATGTATTGCTGCAGATTATTCAATATGTCCGGTTGGCTTTGTAGAAAAGGTGCTAAGATGAGTGCATGGTGTTGGAGGTATAGTAGTGTGAATGATTCGCTGGACCAGTGTCCCATTGTTTTGACAACATCGAATGGAACTCCTTTCAGTAGGTAGAATAATGTTCCTCCTATGCATAGACTGTGACCCTTTAAATCCGGCAAGTTTGGATGAGCTTTGGTGATGGAATCTATACACTTGATTACCTCTTTTTTGGAGAGTGGGTGCAATCCGCCGGTGGGGTGCTTCCATGCAAATAAATGAGACTCGATGTTGCCACCATTGGTCTGTGTGTGATTGTCCAGGGCTGTTTTCGGGTCTGATGGCGATGGTAAAATATGCGGGGCACAGTGGACGTCTTCACCTGTGGGCGAAGTTTTTGTCACTGGAATGGCGAATTTAATGACTGGCAAGTTTTGATGGTTCTGTGTGAAAGATAGGCCAGCTCTGGTGATGTGTTTCATCGGGTTGAACTTCAATATGGCTGGAACCATGAATTCTCCCAGGCACGCTATGCAGAAAAAAGCACAGACTATGCACACAAAGACTGCCGCATTGTGTGGGTTGTCATGGTCCATGAGGGAGTGAAAAATTTCCAGGATTTCCAGCGTGAAAGGTGCTCATTTAGTGTGCTTGGAGGAGGCAGGTGCTAGTCTGGTTGCCCCCTCCAAAAGTGCTTTGTACTCTGTCTTGTTTACTCGCCACTCCATGCCATGTAGCAGATGCCACATGCGCACGGCTGCTGCGTAGTTAGAGATTGAGGAGCCTGAGTATGCACCTGCGCAGCTCGATAGGAATGCTGAGAATACATGAGAAGAAACCAGTGCACAGTGATGTTCTGGGATACCGTGGATGTTGCAATATACATGAAAAATGAGGATGCCCATACCGTAGAGTTCCTTGGTGGCTTCTGACCACGAGGCACCTATGACCCGCACTATGTGGTCAATCTCCTCGTCTGATAAGGGTTGATTGGGGTCGGATGACATTGAGTGTGGGGAAGTAACTGATGGGTGCCAGCTCAGTAGCCATTGACAGGTGAGGCAGTGTGGTCAGAGGGGGGAGGTAATTGGGGTGAGGTCCAGTTTGTATGGACACGGTCTTGCCTGTGAGGAGTTGTTGTCAGGTAGGGGTTGATTGAAACATTGCCTAGGCGCTTCAATCCTCGGCAAGTGATTCTCCGATGATGAAGTTGTCTCAGGATTGACTCAAAAGGATGTGTTCGTCGACTTCCTGCTTGTGCCTAGCATGGTCAATGAGTTTAGCGGTGGGAATGGAGTATCAGCCCTCTCGGAGGGCTCCGAGTTCTGTGGGTGTTGGGGGCACTGTGCAATCAATAATGAATCTTTGAAGATGGTGAGGGATGGTGACAGGAGGGAGGAGGAGTTCCCATGGGGGGTATATCCCTCTAGATGGGCCGTCGGCTGGGTTGTGCTTGCTGGGGACAAAGACTGCATGTGCAGAGATGAGATTGGAAGAGCGGTTGACCAGGAAGGAGTGGATGAACTTGAACACCTCGTTAATGAGTTTGTTCCGGTGTCTGCCCCCCCTCCAGCTTTCGATGATGCTGGTGTTGTCGCCATAGACCGTGACGTGCTGTGGGCTGTTAACGCCGCTAGAGAGGGCGCACAGAAGGAGCTCGAATCCCACTGCCTCTGCCCATGCAATGTCTCTCTTGCCATTGAGTGTTTGCCAACCTGGGACGAGTCACCAGGCTCTCCATCGCTTGCCGATGACGATTCCAATACCGATGCTAGAGCTAGCATCTGAGAAGGCTTGGTGGTCTGCACGAGGGGGTGGGGGGAAAATGCTGCAAATGGCTGCCCCATTTTCTATGGTGCAGTGCCACCACGTGAGTTCCTCGTGTATGGCTTTATCCAGCTGGTGCAGCATGAAAGGTTTTTTTGCGCACACCGCTAGCATGCGTTCTAGGCCTGTAAGATAAGCCCTGCCTGCTGGGATGAGTGAGGCTGTGTGTAAAAGTTTACCGTATAGCTTCTGTACGTCTTCCAGGCGGTGCATTGCGCGAGATTGCCATTCTTTAATTGACGTGAGGTATTTGTCGACTTTCCCAGGGCTGAGCCTAACTGTCCGATCTTGGAGATTGTTATGACCATGTCCAACTCCAGATCTTATCCAGTTACTCCGGTCGCATCGCAGCTCTATAGCTCAACTCCAGTCGCTCTCAGTTACTCCGGTCATGGTCGTGCAGATATGCCTCCATTAAGTATGACCCTTGGACTATCCTCTGTTCGTTCGTTACCACACCTCGCCATCTACCCTGCCCATTCATGAGTTCTCCATGAACTTGATATATCCTATACCTTGTAGCATTTTCACTGGACCTGACTTTATTTTACCCGGACCTGACCTTATCCCTTGTCCGCTTTTTAGGCTGTTTACTTGTCACCATAAATACTCGTCCTTAGTTCTTACTTAGTATAAGTACTCTGTAGTTTATTCTGTATACCTCAGTCTGAAATCAACCATAGTCATCTACTCCTGTTCTTGTCTGTCTCTGTCTCTGTCTCTGTCTCCCCCTCTTGACCGGAACCTATGCAAGGGATCAATGCTCATTGTCCTTAGTCGTTGAATCCAAGCAGTCACCAACTCCGGCCGGACTAACCTCTTGTCCAGCCCTCTGCTCTCTTCCTTTGTCCAACTTCGTCCGGACTTGCCTGGACCCCCTACCAGAGTAGACCTGGACTTGACAGTATTTCAGACTCACACTTGTGTGGGTTCACTATACAAAACTTGTACACAAACTAGTTTCCATTTCCTCATGACCATGACTATGCACTCTTGTGCTCGTACTGCTTCCGCACTCGCTGAAGAAGCAGGTGCAGTAAATGACCTCCATCTTTCTGCCGCACAGCAAGCCCTGTCTAACCACAGGCAACCTCCGGCTTCCATTAGCCAATTCCGGAACTTCACAGCTCGAAACCCCACAGTGTCTGTGACTCCACGTTGAGACACTGCGTCTCAGAGCCTTCGTGGTTCTGCAGACCCAGGGCACCATGAATCCATTTCTGGTGATTGATTCCCCTACCATCGCAAACCTGCCCATCACCAATGGTTTGGCCCTGAGGACGGACCCAGAGATGATCCGGACGACCCTGGAGATGGTGACAACGATGACAATGATGATGACGATGACTTTGTCGACGCCACGGATGAGCTAGACCCTGGTCTAGCTGTATTCCAAAATCTAGCTATCGCCGTCAATCGCCTCTCCCGCTCCTCCCGCTGGACCAATGACTCCTCCTCCTCCCATGCCAAAGTCCATGAACTGGACACCTTTGATGGTACGGACCCAAAAAAGCTCAGGACCTTCTTGGTCCAGTGTGAGTTATGCTTCCAGGATTGAGCCAAGGCATTCCGCCTTGACAGGGCAAAGGTAACTTTCGCCCAGTCATACCTAAAAGGAATGACACTAGAATGGTTTGAACCGGACCTCCTCAACTCCAGTGATCCGGCTGACCGTCCACACTGGATGGACAGCTGGGTCCACTTCATCGCTGAGCTCCAGAGTACCTTTGGACCTCACGACCCCATTGCTGATGCTGAGCATCAACTTGAGCACCTCCAGATGAAGGATGCTCACTGTGTTACGCGGTATATAGTAGACTTCAACCGACTTGCCTCCCAGGTCCAGGACTACAGAGATGGCGCGCTCCACCACCTGTTTTACTCCAGTCTCCCGGATCATCTCAAAGACGAAATTGCTTGAGTTGGGAAACCCCTGACTCTACATGGGCTTAGGGCCCTTTGTCAAGAGATTGACGCACACTATTGGGAGCGCAAGGACGAGATCTCTCATACGACGAAGACCCAGTCCACCTTGTCCCCAACCAAGCCCTCCAACTCCGGAGGCAACTCATCCAACTCCAGTCAGGAGAAATCCAAGGCTGGTAACTCCTCCAGCTCTGCCAACTCTGGCTTGTCTAAGGTGACCAGCAACCAGTCCTCCTCCGGTTCCAGACTGGACTTAACCAACAAGCTTGGTAAGGATGGGAAGCTAACAGCAGACGAGTGCAAAAGGCATCTGGACAACAACCTCTGCATGTTCTGCGGGGGTACTGGTCATTTCGCGGACAACTGTCCAAAGAAGACCAAAAAGGCCAAGGCTTGCGCTGCGGCCATTGCTGCTGAGTCTGGTAAGACGGACTCCAACTCGGGTGCCAACTCCGAGTCAAAAAAAGAGTAAGCAGCTCCCAGCCCTCCGCACAACCAGTGAGCTGCGTTGACTCCGGAAGTGCACCCAAGGAGGCCCGCCTCAATGTGTCCGCTCTTTACGACCCAAATTCCCTTATGCCTCATGTTCTCCTTTTGTCTTATGATTTACCAGAACTTCATGCGCTTGTGGACTCCAGTTCCACGCACTGTTTTGTAGATACCAAATATGCTCTTGGACACACTCTCTCCACTTACTCCATTCCTCCGATTACTCTCTGGCTATTCGACGGTACCTCCAATTTTGTAATTACTCAAGCCGTCGACCTATCAGTGAAATTCCCTGCATCTGGTGATGTCACCCCTATGACCTTCTACCTCGCTCCGTTAGATTCTGAATGCATGATTGTCCTTGGACATAACTGGCTCACCCGCTACAATCCGTTGATTGATTGGGTACTGAGCAGTTTAACTTTCTGGACCCCTGCACCAAGTTTGCTAGCGCCCCCGTCAACTCCCTCTCCGGTTCTGTCTGGTAACCCTGTCTCCAGCCTCCCTGGCCAATCTGACCCCGGCCTTGTGCCATCTATTGACACTCTGGTTTGTGCCCCTCCACACATCTCTCTGATTAACGCAGCTGCATTCGTGCATGCGTGCAAATTAGAAGGATCCACCAAATACCAACTTCAGCTGTGTCCCCCTGACTCAGCAAAGGCTTGCTCTTCCTCCACCTCCACTCCGCCGGACCTGGACATCATCCCTCCGGAGTATTGCGATTATGTGGATGTGTTCAGTAAGGCGAAGGCCTCTGAACTTCCCCTGCATCGTGACTATGATCTGAAGATCGACCTTGAAGAAGGTACTTCTCCACCTCTGGGGACTCTCTACTCACTGTCTCCGGTCGAGCTCTCCACTCTCCAGACTTTCATCAATGAGAATCTTAATACAGGGTTCATCCGTCCTACTGCTTCCTCCCATGCTGCTCCGGTCCTCTTTGTTAAGAAGAAGGATGGCTCACTCTGCCTCTGCGTTGATTTTAGAGGCCTAAACAAAATCACCAAAAAGGATCACTACCCACTCCCCCTCATCTCTGATCTACTGGACTCCCCCAGCTGTGCTAAGATCTATTCTAAGATCGACCTCTGGCACATGTACCATCTAGTCTGGATAGCTCCGGGCAATGAATGGAAGACCGCCTTCCGTACACGCTATGGGTCCTATGAGTGGTTAGTAATGCCCTTTGGCCTCACTAACACCCCTGCAGCATTCCAGCGTTTTGTCAACACTGTCTTTGCTGACATGCTGGATGTCTGCATCATCGTGTACCTCAACGACATCCTCATCTACTCCGAGGATATGGAGTCCCACCAGCAGCACGTCTGGGAAGTGCTCCACCGTCTCCGGTTACATGGCCTGTTCGCCAAACCGGAGAAGTGTGAGTTCCACTTGGACTCAGTAGAGTATCTTGGCTACTGCCTATCTCCGGACGGTTTGACTATGTCTCCGGACAAGATCCAAACCATCTCTGACTGGCCTGAACCTCAAAAGGTGAAGGACATCCAGTCCTTCTTAGGCTTCGCCAACTTCTACCGCCGGTTCATATTCAACTACTTGGACATCGTGGTCCCCCTTACCCAGCTCACCCGGAAAGATGCCCCTTGGGTCTTCTCCAAGGACTGTCGACGCGCTTTCAATTCTCTCAAGCACGCCTTCACCACCGTGCCCATCCTTACCCAATTCATTCCAGACACCCCTATCATCGTGGAAACGGATGCCTCTGACTACGCCGTCGCTGGCATCCTGTCTATTACCTGCGCAGATGGAGAGATCTGTCCAGTCGCCTACTACTCCCAGACCTTGACTGCTCTGGAGTTAAACTATGACACCCACGATAAGGAACTCCTTGCCATCTTCGAGGCATTCTGGAACTGGCGCCACTACCTTGAAGGTTCCACCTCCCCTATTGACGCGTCACGGACCACAAAAACCTAGAGTATTTCTCCACCTCAAAAGTACTTTCCCGCCGGCAAGCCCAGTGGTCTGAATTTTTATCACAATTTAATCTTGTCATTCACTTCCACCCTGGTAAGCTTGGTGCCAAGCCTGACACCCTCACTAGATGATGGGACATCTACCCCAAAGAGGGGGATAGTGGCTATGCCTGGGTTAACCCCCAAAACCTTAGGCCAGTGTTCACTCAAGAACAGCTCTCTAACTCTCTTCGTGCTACTTACTTAGAGTTTCCAGTCCTCCATGCAGTCGCAATCATGGACGTGGAAACACTCCATAGTGACATCCTCTCTGCACTACCCTCTGATCCCATTGCCCAGGTCCACCTCGCAGACCCACCGGACTCTTGTTGGTCCACCAACAAGGCTGGATTCCTTCGACTAGATGGTCGTATATACGTACCGGACTTGGATGATCTCCATCTCTGGGTACTCCGGTATTGACACGACCACCCACTCGCTGGTCACTTTGGGCAAAACTGGACTCTAGAACTAATCTGGCGTGAGTACACTTGGCCTGGTCTCAGGACCTTCATCAAGGACTATGTCCAGTCCTGTACCTCTTGTGCAAGAGCTAAGACACTGCGCCACAGACCCTACAGACTGCTCAAACAGCTCCCCATACCAGAGAAGCCTTGGAACTCCATCTCAATGGACTTCATAGAGCAACTCCCTTCATCTACTGGCTTTACAGCCATCCTGGTCGTGGTAGACAGGCTTTCTAAACAAGCCATTTTCATCCCTACTCATGACACCATCACTAGCCTGGAGCTTGCTAAACTCTTCCTGCTCCACATATTCTCCAAGCACAGTGTTCCCGCCCATGTCACTTCAGATCGCAGTACAGAGTTTGTTTCTCACTTCTTCCGGTCACTCAGGAAGGCCCTCGACATGCGCTGTCATGCACCAAACGTGTTTGGTACTGTGGACATGGAGAAAGTTAGCCGATGAAACTAATGCGAAGAATGCACCCAAGATCTGTTGAAAGATTGTCCCGACTTGAGGGATACAGACAGCCCTCGCTATCCATATCACACAAAGTCAAGACTATCCTTATGCGAAGAATGAATACAAGCTTGTTGTAGCCATCTATTGCACAAGAATGACTATCCTGGAGCAAGAGATGACTGCCGACGTCTAGCAGTTATCCCTCGCACGAGAACCTCCAAGAAGCAGAAGAATCCAATGAATAATGATCTTTTTGGTATGAGAAAGGAGTGCAGCCTTCTGCAGTCCAACTCCCATACCAGAACAACCAAAGAAGCAGAAGAAACGATTGAGAAATGAAGGAGAAAGAGAAGAATCATTTTTAGCACCCAAATGTCAAATTTAGGCGCCCAGTGCCGGCATTCCGATATTTTGAATAGCTCCATCGTTTTTGAAGCTACCAAGCACATGACTATACCATCATGGAGCCTAGACCATGGTCTATCTGCCTGTCAAGTTCCGACATAAATCCGTTTATTTCCCACAGAGATATTCCACCCGCAATCCAGACACCCGCTTCATCAGTCACTATGGAGTCCGCATTTTCTCTGGAACATTTCTCCGCTATTGCAGCAGACCTTGACTATGTCCTACTCTTGGGACAGCCTCTCCCTGAGTTCCTGTGCACTGCCTGGCACATATCTTCCCAGCCTGCTCCCTCAGTCCCTCTTGTTCTCGGCCAGCGTGTTCTCCTCGTCTGTCATATCCATACTTTTCCCAGTCGCAACTCCGGTCTAACCTTGGCCCGCCTGACCTCTCCTTAGGCATAGACGCAACTCCGGATCTAGTCCGGCCATCCCCAGCCCCGTAGCTGCACTCCAGCTCAACTCCGGTCACTATGTCCATCTCCACCTCAGGACTAACCCCTGTCTTCCTACAGACAGATCTGCGGTCCAACTCCTCCGTGTCGGACCTGTACCTACCATTAGTCGCTACTCCGGTTTCAGTCCGGCCACTCCCTTAGCCTTGTCTGCAACGTAGCCCAACTCCGGCTGGTATATCCAACTCCGGCTCAGTTCTGCTCCTGCTCTTGCTCCGCTTCCTCTGTCAGGTCCACCAAAGGCTTAGGACATTTCTATGTCCAACTCCGGACCTTCCTCCGGCTACTCCGCCCTTCCTCCACCTGCACACTCCCTCCGCTCGTACACTCCCTCCGCTC
>Ga0307518_10000024_pt1 | contig 104111 bp, 150 predicted proteins | sample 25_EM_MG_FD_203889 | JGI IMG/M metagenome (GOLD analysis project Ga0307518, IMG submission 203889) | Populus trichocarpa ectomycorrhiza microbial communities from riparian zone in the Pacific Northwest, United States - 25_EM | ecosystem: Host-associated > Plants > Roots > Unclassified...
GGGGAAGTCACTGAGCAATCCCGCAGTTCTGTGTAGTCGACCACCACCACGATGGACTCCTTTGACAATTTCCAGTACGACTCCGCCTCTTCGTATGGCGGGGGAATCAGTGTAGTCGATGACAATTCCTCTGTCTATACTGCAGCAACCGATAAACTCTCAGTTGATCTCAGCGCCCTGGCCATTACTGACGACAGGTCTCAGTCATTCTCAACAGACCGCGAGGGTCACCATCATGCTTCTCACTCAGGTATCGATGATGATTTCGATGCGGTTCTCGACGACTTAAAAGATGAGGGTACCGTCGATCTTCCTCCGCATGCTTGCAGGTATGTAACTAGTCGGACTGGTTAGTTGCTGTAGTTCTGAGCGTCATACAGTTATTGTGGCATCCACTCTCCGGCATCCGTCGTGAAGTGTCTTATATGCTCCAAATGGTTTTGTAACTCTCGTGGAAATACCTCCGCGTCCCATATCGTCAATCACCTCGTGAGAGCTAAACACAAGGAAGTCATCTTGCACGCGGAATCTCCTCTTGGTGAAACCACGCCTGAATGCTATCATTGCGGCAGCAAGAATGTCTTCATGCTTGGTTTCATCCCTGCCAAAAGCGATACCGTCGTTGTATTATTGTGCCGGTATGGTCTCGTCTGTCATATCCAAGTGCCCCTTCATTGATATGTGCTTTAGTCAACCATGCGCAGCGACGACAAAAGACATGTCATGGAATGCCTCCCTATGGGCCCCTTTGATTGATGATCGCTCTTTTCTCTCCTGGCTAGTGAAACCACCTAGTGAAACAGAACAGCTTCGTTCACGCCAGATCTCATTCAACCAAATCAACCGCCTCGAAGATCTGTGGCGCGAGAACGCCAACGCCACTCTCGAGGACCTCGAGAAACCTGGTGTTGATGACGAACCCCAGCCCATTCTCATGCGCTACGAAGACGCCTACCAATACCAGAATATATTCGGTCCGCTGGTGAAGATTGAGGCAGACTATGACAAGCGCCTCAAGGAAAGTCAGACGCAGACAGACATCACGATTCGCTGGGACCTCGGTCTCAACCAGAAGAGAGTGGCCTGGTTTTGTATGCCCAAGCTTGAGAGTGGCGAAGTCAGGCTTGCTGTCGGCGATGAACTGCGGTTAAAGTATCAGGGAGAGCTGCACAAGCCGTGGGAGGGCGTCGGTCACGTCATCAAGATACCCAATAGTAAGATCCATTCATCCTGAATGATTCGATATATGGTAAATGCCTTTCCAGATGTTTCGGACGAAATTGGTTTGGAGCTTAGGAAGACTGAAGGTGTGCCCACCGAATGTACCCACGGGTTTTCCGCGGATTTTGTGTGGAAATCCACGAGCTTCGACCGCATGCAGTTGGCCATGAAAACGTTTGCAGTTGATGAAAAGAGTGTCAACGGATATATTGTGAGTGCCTGTTAATTCACCAATTGCGATGGCCCATGATGACTCTTGCACAGTATCACAAACTTCTTGGCCACGAGGTTGAGCCCCAGAGCTTGCGCACACAAATGCCTAAGCGCTTCTCGGCGCCTGGTCTTCCGGAGCTCAATCATTCTCAAATGTATGCGGTAAAAAGTGTCCTGCAGAAGCCGCTTAGCTTGATCCAGGGACCGCCTGGAACGGGGAAGACAGTGACGTCTGCGTCAATTGTGTATCACCTTGCGAAGATGAATCCTGGTCAAGTCCTCGTTTGTGCACCTTCGAACGTTGCTGTAGACCAACTCACGGAGAAAATACACGCAACTGGTTTGAAAGTTGTGCGCCTTACCGCCAAGTCTCGTGAAGCTCTAGATTCCAGTGTTGCATTCTTGACCCTTCACCAGCAAGTTGCAAACAGTACAACACACGTTGAGCTACAAAAACTTATCCAACTCAAGAACGAGCAAGGCGAATTGAGCTCAAATGATGAGCGCAAGTACAAGACTCTCATTCGGCAGTGCGAGAAGGAGATCCTTGCTGCTGCGGATGTGATATGTTGTACATGTGTTGGAGCTGGCGACCCAAGGTTGGGGAAATTCAAGTTTAGGACGGTCCTCATTGATGAGGCCACCCAAGCTGCTGAACCAGGTATGTTGTCGACTTTTGTATTAGCTGAAGGGGCTATTGATTTCTTTGTAGAGTGTATGATTCCTCTCGTCCTTGGCTGCAAACAAGTTGTGCTCGTCGGTGATCACCAGCAACTTGGCCCTGTGATCATGAATAAGAAAGCTGCCCGTGCAGGCCTGACCCAATCTTTGTTTGAGCGTCTCGTTGTTCTCGGCAACCGCCCCATTCGCCTCCAAGTTCAATACCGCATGCACCCATGTTTGTCCGAGTTTCCTTCCAATATGTTCTATGAAGGTACTCTGCAGAATGGCGTTACCGCTCCGGAGCGTCTCCGCAAGAACGTGGACTTTCCTTGGCCCGTCCCAGACACTCCTATGTTCTTCTATCAGAACTTGGGTCAGGAAGAAATCTCCTCAAGTGGAACGTCTTTCCTCAACAGGCGTGTAGTTTAAACTTTATGTTAAAACAGCAAAGTGACTTATATCCTGCAGGACTGAGGCGTCTAACGTTGAAAAGATTGTTACCAAGTTCTTCAAATCTGGTGTCGTCCCATCGCAAATCGGAATTGTCACCCCTTACGAGGGGCAACGCTCCTACGTCGTCAATTATATGCAATTCAATGGATCCCTTAAGAAGGACCTCTACAAGGAAGTCGAAGTTGCTAGCGTAGATGCATTCCAGGGGCGAGAGAAGGACTACATCATTCTTAGCTGCGTTAGAAGCAACGAACATCAGGGGATCGGTTTTTTGAACGACCCACGCCGCCTGAATGTCGCTCTTACTCGTGCTAAATATGGAATTGTGATCCTCGGGAACCCGAAAGTCCTGAGCAAGGTTGGGGAAATTGCACAATGATGCTAGCTTTGGCTTCACTGACACACTTGTTTGTAGCATCCATTATGGCACGCGTTACTCACCCATTACAAGGAGAAGAATTGCCTTGTCGAGGGCCCTCTTAACAACCTGCAACCTAGCATGATCCAGTTTAGCAAGCCGCGTCGCTCCCTTGTCAAGTCCATGGAACAGTTCCGCCGCCATGAGACCAACGCGCGAGAGTATCTACCGAATAGTGGAGGCCGGTCTGGCACACCGAGCCGGTTCGATGCCAGCTTCTACCGCACTCACGATGCCCTGGCCTATATTCCCTCTGACGTGCAGTCTCTACGCTCTCAAGCCACCTACTCATCTGGCCTGCCCATATTTGCAGCAACAGGGGGTTTTCCTCCTGGAGTGCCTCGTGGTCCCAGCGGTGTTGGCAAGCGCAGTACGTACGGAAGCTATGCGAGCTCGATCGTCTCCCAGGACATTGGTCCGCCTAGTAGCAGCATCGGGGCCAGCAGCATCGGTGGTTCTATTGCTTACTCTCAATCTGATCGGCTGCGCAGGAGGGGCTCCTTTTCCTCTGCTGCAGGCACTGACATGGGCAGCATGAGCGGCTATGATTACAAGAGCCAAGACGGAGCCAGTGACGCTGATGATATGAAGAGCCAATACACCGGCACGCAATCTGGCGTCACCGTGTTCTGATCTTCTCACTCTGACACCAGCTGAAGGCTTTACCCGGCTCAACTCCTTTTGCTCATAGGAGCACAGGTAGGCTAGCTGTGATCACGCATCATCTGAGCGTTATTTAAATCACGCTTTATCTGTGGCGTTCAAGCCACGCACCGTCTCTTGTCGCATTTCGGCCACCGTCTTGCTTCCAGTTTCCCTATTCTCTGACATGACGGGTACACTCACTGGCTAGCAATCGCAGGATGGGTACTGGCTAGCAAACTTTCGTCCCATCTATGGAGTCGTGCTCAGATTTGTGTTATGTCCATCATGGAAAGGTAGAGCGTAGGAATGTAGTAGGAAGCTTATGAATATATACAACATGCACTGAGCGAGCGGATAATAGAATGTGTATTAACATACATCTCGCCTCGGACCCGTCCCAGACATTGTAGGTGAGGGGATTGGTGGTTCATGTTAATGACGGCTTTTTGATCTTTGGGCTGCAGATGTCGGAGCTCCGTCGTCCACAATCTCGGAAGGCCGTCGGCGGTGTGATGCGGGGGGTGCTGAATGAGAGCTGCGTTCTGCTGCACCATTATCTACCGCCACGTGCCGCGCTTGCGTGAAAAATAGCTTTACGTCTCGTTGACTAACGTTGTGGATGTAGTAAGTGTTTCCTGACTCTTGTCAGTCGGGCATTCAAGCCGATGCAGTGTACATACCTCGGGGAACGAGAAACATACCGCCTGTGGTGACGACATACGTTGTTTCATGGATGACGACGGACACTGCGCCCTCGATGACATAGAACACCTGAAGGTGACGGATGAGTGAACTACATCGGACGAGATGGCACTACTTACATATGCATTATCTTTCGAAGACTTGCTCGGTTTCTTGCCTTCCGGTGGGATAACCATCTCTCCTGCTGCAATAAAGTCACCTTCTCCAAATATTTTTTGAAAGAACCAATTGCTGTTGGCTGCAGATTTAGGCTCAAACATTTTGGCCGTTTGTACAACACCTTTTTATGACGCGGAAGACGTTAGATCTCAAAGACGGATAGAGTGGTACGCCAAATTTCGCTCACGTCTTCTCACTGGCTCCTGGGTCAGGAAGTCAATAACGATACCTTCCGCGGGCGTCTCGTCGTCCCAGCCTTCTTCTGGGTTGAGAGGCGCCGGTGTTTGTGTTTCCCGCATCTTACTCTTGGCTCGGATCGATCCCCCACGTTTTCGTTTGCCTACTTTACCAAGGATCGTAGGAGGTTCCTTAGGCATGCGTATAATCTCCTTGATTTGGGGGACCAGGGTCAAACCAGACTCGCGTCTTCCATAAACGACTTTCTCCTGTCGCCACCACTCCAAGGGCTTGTACCTATGCCGTCGACCGCGGCGCACACCGTCAGGGGTTGGCGAACCTGGAAAAACAAATGTGGGCCTGCACTACACGATTTTGCTATTCACTTACGTTCAGGGGCGGGTAGGACACGTTTCGCTGGACGTGCTCTTGGCTTTTTGGCTTTCTCCTCCCGGGGTTTGTTCTTTAACGGCACCTGCTTTTCTTCGGCCTCCTCCACACCATTCTCGACATCCTGCAGGCCTCGAGCAATGTCATCCTCTACGTCCTCCATTCCATCTGGCGGGTGCTGTTGATTGTACACCTCTGGGTCTGCTCGGCGCTTTCCCTTGTCAGGCCTTTTGGGCGGAGTGGCAACTTCCATTTCTACCTCTTCAACCTCGCCTTCCTCGTCATCATCTGCATGATTTGCCTGACTATAATCAACATCGTCCATCTGCGGTGGATCGAAATCATTGCCGTAGTCGAGTGTAGCGGAAGACTTTCTAAGGGAGGAAGGCCCGGCCCCATTTGCCATTGAAGTGCGAGCAGACATACCCGAGGGGGGGTGTCGGGGTGACGGTATTTGATCGTAGTCTACGTGTGATGTTCGTGATGCTGGATGACTTCGTCTTATGCTACTCGGCGCATATGCAGGATTTGCATTTGTAAAGTATGCAAGCGGGCTAGCCTGATTGCCTGGTGGAGGTGGGTAAACGGGTCAGATACATAGGTTTGACCGCCCGACACCTACTTTCGGTGAGAACCATGGACATTTCACCGTCCTCGTCGAGCTCCTCTCGGACGGGAGTCACAAAGGATGTGCGTTTCTTCTTCGATTTGAGGCGAGGTGGTGTTCGGTTGTCGGCTTGCTTCATGACCTCGGCGAACGGCTCGAACTCGTCCGAGTTGCGATCGACATATTGGACAGCGATGCCAGTTTTCTTGCCGCGAGCAAGATCGTCTGCGCGGAATGGAATGTGCTGTCGCGGTGGTCCACGCCTTGTTCCCAGCGACGACTTTCTTGGTTCGCGTGGCATGCTCGTCGGTGTCGTCCAACGACGTCAGTAAACAAGCAAACGCGCTGATCAGTCACGTTATGTCACGCGACTGTGTCACACAAATCACATTATCTAAGACTGCGACTGCTGGGACAGGATTGAACTCAAGCAATGAATGGTAGTAGTAGGGTTCTGGTTCTGGCGACCTTTGCTCCGCGCAACAAACTTGTCCATCCTCCTCTTCGCAATCGTCGTCATCCCTGATGTGAAACCCGGTGGTTCCGCTGTGATGTACTGGCGAGAGCCAGGGGGATGCGGGTTGCTCCGCGAATGCGATTGTCCGTCCCAAACCTTCAGCTCCACGTCCATCCTCGTCGCCTTCAGCCCTTGTCGTATTCTCCCCACCACAATTGGTTGGCGATGGACGACAGCAGTTTGTGGTCTGAGCATCGCTTCTCCGGTGCGCTGAGAGTCGTCCCATACCATTGGTTGTGCAACGCCAGCATTGTGTTTCTGCACGATACCAGCCATCCCCGCGAATGACGCCACGTAGAACAACATCTTGTTGTCCTTTCCAATGTACTCCTCTGCCAGTCTACCCTTGCGCTCCTTGGTCATCAAAAAGGTCTGGAGGGGTGTATAGTTCGCGAAGCTCAGACCACCATTGCGATGTGGTAGATGCTCTATCTCCCGACAGCGGGGGTTGGTTCTGCGTTCATTCGAGAGATGGTGGGCATAGTGGTCATCCCAGCTGGTGGGGTACGAATTGCTGAGTTGGTAGAATGAAGATGCGACTCTGCCCCTGCTCGCTTGGTTTGCCTGGGTCACTTTGTAGAATTTATTTCGATGGACCCGGATTTGAGCAAGATACTTTTTGAACTCGTGCTGTGTCATGGACTCGATATTAGGAACGTAAGGGCGGCGCCAGATAGACGGGTCCTGTTGATTGGGCAGGTAGTCCGACTCCTGTATGTGGTCCCTCAGTTGCTCTGTCGACTGGTGTGTGCCATAGTCCGGCAGCTGCGGAGCCATTTGGAGTTCATCCCAGTTTTTCATCCAGAGTGCCTGAGGTTCTGCAGAGCTCCATTCCGTCTGGTGCGCTGTGGTGTCCACATTCTTTATGGTGATGTAGGCACCGCGTCGGCGGACGGAGAGAGGGCGTTTGAATCCCCAGTCGCCGCGGTGGGCGTCACCGCCATGGGCAGTGTATACTTGGCCAATGTGGCGATCGAAAGAGGCGAACTTGGACTGTTTAAAGAGCTGGGCAAACGGCGACGCCTTGGACGCCATGACAAGCAAAAAATGCATTATTTTCCGTTTGTAAGGGTTCGGAAATAGCCGGCATGGGAACATATAAGAGGAATGTTTTTTTTTTCTCAAAACCAAAAACCCACCGACGTTCAATTACTGTTGATCCTTTGTCTCAAGGATGGATGGTCCAGACAAGCGTCGAAGACAGATGCGGACATCTCAAAAACAATCTTCGCTGACGTTCCTCCCGTCTGGTCGAGGGATGAGGAAGCCAGATCACCTGGAGATGCCCACACTTGGTACTGTAATTCGAGTAGTGCAAATGTAAGTCACATTTCCATTGCGTAGACACCGAGGAAGACAATCCTGGTAAAAGCACACATCCCGCCCTCTCTGGGGGATGCGCAGGAGGTGGATGGCGAGTTAAAGGCGAGGCTGAGGTGTCTCCGTCGTCGTGGCTGCTTTCCAATGTCCCTACTGACCAGCGTCTCCCACAGACACGTCGACCGTAATAACTTGATCATGTACCAGTAGTTAGTGTGAAATAAACATGTCGTGATTTTCGGTTGAATTACAGCCGTCGCGTCGTTTTTCTCTCTCGAGTCGAGTTCTTCTCTTCCTCCACCTCTCGTCGTCTTTTCGTCGCCAGATTCCATAGTAAAAGCCGTCTCTTCTACCCGTCTTGATCTCACTTCCAAACATCAGTCCGCAGTGCCTTCTTCAAATGAAATGTACCACAGGGCGTACCCGTCTATCCGTTCAGTCCCCTCGTCCCCTAATATCTCTGGCACGACAACTCCCAGTCCCCGCCTACCACCTCTCCTCCCTCCAGCGGCTTTCGACGGTCTCTCAAGCAAGTCATCTGGTCTCCTTCTCAACCAGTCCCCGACCGACGTAGTACCCGATGTTCGGCCTGCAAAACCTCCAACGATATTTGGTCTTCCCTTGAAATACGTCTCGTGAGTCTCACTTCGGCCTTTCTCCGCATACAACCCATCCTCTAATGCGTTGCTTTCAAGCCTCGTCACGCTTGCTGTTCAAAATGCCTCACTGTCCGTAGTAATGCATTATTCACGCGTGTCAATCCCCGCGCATCTGGCATATTCTCCAGCAGCTGCCGTCTTGCTCGGCGAGATCCTCAAGGGTTCAATATCCTTCGTAATTGCACTCTGGAGAACATACGAATCGGACTTGCACATGTCGTCTCGGAAATCCCTCACGGCATCTTTTCGCCAGGTGTGCAGCGAGATCTTTAGCTCCGACTGCTGGAAGTTGTCCATCCCTGCATTACTCTATGTCGTGCAAAACTCTCTTCAATTCGTTGCCATCGGAAATCTCCCTGTCGCCTCATTCCAGGTCACGTACCAGATGAAGATCTTAACCACCGCTGCCTTCTCCGTACTTCTCCTGCGCCGAAAACTGACGTCAACAAAGTGGTTATCACTCTTTTTCCTCGCCATCGGTGTCGGTATCGTCCAAGTTCAGACAAGCGCGTCGAATGCCGCACCAAAAGATTTCCGCGTCGGCAGTGCGCATGATGCAGCACCTCTACACGTCCACATTATGAGCCCGTTGAAAGGCTTTTGTGCCGTGACAGCAGCGTGTTTCACTTCGGGACTGGCGGGAGTCTACTTTGAGATGGTGCTGAAGAACTCCAAGGCTGACCTGTGGGTGCGCAATGTTCAGCTCTCGTTGTTCTCCCTTCTCCCGGCTCTCCTTCCCGTCATCTATGCTTCTCCATTCCCTACCTCCGACGGGATTATAAGTGACCTCTTCCGTCACTTCGGTGGTTGGGCATGGGCTACGGTGTCCATCCAGGTGTTTGGCGGCCTTGTCACCGCAGTTGTCATCAAGTACTCGGACAACATCCTTAAAGGCTTCGCCACATCCATTTCCATTATTCTTTCTTTTCTTGCCTCCGTTGTGCTCTTCGACTTCCATGTCACTCCCTCGTTTCTCATCGGTGCCTCCACGGTGCTCGCCGCCACTGCGATGTACAACCAACCCGCATCAAAGGAACCGACTATCCTCACCTCGGGCAGTAAAAAGCCATTCACCCCTCTGTCGCTTGGCAAAGAAGACCCGATCCTTGGCCAGTTCCCCTCCAAGAAGTCGTCGCCCTTCGGTAGCCCCCGTGTCATCGCTTCCGCACTCGGGTTGACTGACAAGTCGAGCATCGCCCCCGAGAAAGAATACTTCACTGAGATGGAGGCCACCACCCGTTACCTTAATGCTCCCTACGGCTCTCCATTCCCATCTCGTACCCCCACACCCAGACTAGACGAGAGAACGTGAACACCTTATCATAATAGCTCATCAAGCGAATTTTGTGCAAAACTTTTACCCTACGACCCTTGACGTGATGACCCTGTTATACCCCAGTTTTCCTAGACTTTTGCAAGCCTCTTACATTTACTGCACTGCAAGCCCACCGTAGTGTTCCCTCACCCAAACAGCAAGCGAATCTATTTCAAAGGTATTTAACGCTTCTTAACGGCCCCTCCACGGTTTTCTTTGTCACTCGCTTTGCCGCATTCAGCCCATCTCTTTTTTCCTTAGTGCGCTCTGCAGGACATTTCCATTGCATACGCCATTTCTCATTTCGCCTGTGATTTATGCTTCTGACTCCTGAATACTCTTCTTTAGAGTAATGTCTTGGTCGTCAGGTACACGAACAACCAAGGCTCAAGTTGTCGGGGTAGTCTACTCCATAATACTCGCTTTATTCGATGTTGGCTGTAATGTTCTTTTGGATCAAGAAATGCATATTTTACCGAGGCAGTCTTCAGATGCGTGACGCAACCCGACTAACTGTTGACAAGTGCTCGAAGTGCCTTGGTGAGATCGCCGCCGTGCTCAGTGAGCACCTTCTCAGCTTGTTGTCGTGAAATCTCGAACTCATTCACCTGCAACACGGTTTTCGTGACAAGATGGAGGACGAATGGTAGCCCACTCACGATGAGATCCACGTCTTCCCGCTTGGCGTTGATTGGTTCTTTTACTGGCTTAACCGGCTTGTGTTCATACACCAGCTCTCGCAGACTGGCCTCTAGTTTAGTTTTGGAGTACGAGTATCCGTCGTGAAACTGGAAGATATCTAGTTATCAAGGGTTACATGCCAGGATATCACTGGGACCCACACTCGCTATGACTTCTGCTTCCTGCCCGTTGTAAGTCTTGGACATGATGGTGTCGCGAGTGTGGCGGTGTGTTCTCTTTCCGTCATGTCCATCGACCTGGAGTGGCACAAACTTGACTCGTCTCTGGCAGACACACTCATAGGCATCCTCAATCGACAGCTGGTCAACATCAAACGCCCCTCGTTCATAGGTCCTGTCGAGATCACTGGCTTCGACTTTGGCACTGTCGCTCCAGATGTCGAGCTAGTCGACTTGCGGGACATACATCCTGACTTCCTTGAAGATGACCCAGACTCGGAATCCGAGCAAGACAACGTGAAGGTTACTGAAGGCACCGAGGGCGAGGACGATGGGTATGAGTGGGTCTCAAGAAGAACTGCACGCCGTGGGCTGGCTGAGGACACTCTCGCATATCACCATCTACCACCCCATGTCCGGTATGGACGCAGCCCATCCGTTGATCTCTTCGTGTCCACACCCACCTTGTATCCAGGCTCACAGCGAGACCGCTGGAGGGGCGGTGCTATGCATTCGAGCCTTCCGAGCCTCGGTGATTTCAGACCACCATCATCTGTGGCCCCTCCCCGATCTACGACAACGAACCCCAGTCGGTCACCATCTTCTTCTCCACCAGAGACATATCCTGCTCATGGCTCTGTACCATCTATGATGAATCGAGACTCTGGACCAACGACGCAATCACCAGATCCACCAAGTCTGCTCACGCAGCAGGAGGAGCAGGAGCAATTACAACCATCGCGACCCGACCTTCAAGTGCACCTTCATCTCAACTGGCACTCGAATCTCAGACTCACCCTTACCACCTCGTTGCTGATCAACTACCCGTCCCCCTCTTTCATGTCCCTTCCCATCAAACTCTCCGTCACTGGCATCATATTCACTGGCGAAGTAGCCGTTGCTTTTGAAGGTAGCAGAGGTCGAGTCCATATATGCATACTGGATGAGTCGGATCCTTACGGACCTGCTTGTCGGCGGTCACAAAGTCAGTCGAGTACGCCTTCAGAGATGGACGACGAGACGGGAGGAAGACGAGACGGAAAACCGTTACCCGTCGGTCAGCGCTTGTTACCCTCTATATTCATAGAGAGCGAGATAGGTCAAGCAGACAAGCATGTTCTTAAGAACGTCACGCGGGTCGAGAAATTCATTCAAGACGTCATAAGGAAGACTGTTGAAGAGGAACTTGTCTTCCCAAATTTCCATACATTGGTCTTGGCAGACCAGGCCCAAATAACTGTAAGTCATACTAAAATACATGGAAGAGATTATATCAGTGATTTACTCATATAGGGACCGTCGAGCTCGTAGCCAAGCTTGCGGTAGTAGTCTCGCGTACCCACACCTGCAGCACATTATAAGCACCCAGTTAGTGCAATGACGGGATTCACCAACCAGATATCACGGCGAGCTTCATGCTGCCATGCTCCTCCCTTGCTATTCGCTCTGCTTCTTCCATAAGTAACGTCCCAAACCCCTGGTGTTGGAACTTTGTTGGGTCACGACCATGTACTGGTACCGCCGTACCATATACGTGCAGTTCACGAACTATACTCGAACCGCCTGCTGCACCTTCCTTGCGGACGAGTTCCGGTCTAAATGTACCCTCGTCTGAGCATTTGCGCAGACGGAGGAGGCCAATAAGGATGTCCTGTTCGGGATCTTCGTAAGACAAGAAAGTTTCCCATCCTCCATTTGCAGTATAATCTCTTCGAATCAGTTCTACGGATTCCGGTCGCACTTTGTGGTGGATTTCATGAATCTGCCCGAAAAATTGAGCACAGATGACTTCGTACAATAGGTCCACTTACCCCGACTTCACGGAATCGTACGTCCCGACATTCAGCACCAAAGTCTTTCATACGGTTGAGAGCAAGCTCTCGCAGATTTCCCGAATTTTCACATCCACTCGTGACAAGGGGCAGTGGGATGTCTCTACAAAAGACCGTCAGCAGCTGCCGCAATTTTTTGGCACCTGATATTACCTCTGCACCCGATAGACCCGCGTCCATGGCGGGACAAGAGCAAGGATTCGAGCAACGACATCGACAAGAACGTTCGGAGTATAGTTCTTGTATCTACCTGTTCTCCATAGCTCGTACAGACCAGTTCCACGGATGACGAGTGTCGGATAGATTTTCAAGCCATCGCTTCTGAATGCAGGGTTTTCGAAGTATTCCTTGAATTGCTCGAGGTCACGCTCGATTCCGACGTTTGGGAGGTCAGGCATCATGTGGGCTACAACCTTGAAGCCAGCATCCTTGGCGAGGTGGAAAGACTCGGAGACTGCACGGACGGTATGGCCACGGTTGGTGTCCCTCGCAACGTCTTCATAGACAGATTGCACGCCGATTTCTAGTCGAGTACAACCATATCGAAGCATTTGACTAGGTGTGGCTGGATTTCAGGGATCGTCTAAGTTGGCAACAAACTTCAGCGAACCTGAGATGTGGTCGAAGACAATAATCGGGGCGAGTTTCGATTGTAATACCTATAGCTTTGGATTTGCTCTGCTCCGAGTACCTAGTGAACACGGTCAGCTTAGTTACTGGCCATGCTAATGATTAAAATGGTGCCAACCGGACTGCTTCGTCAACATCAAGTCCTGTGAACCCTGATAAGGCGTTGTGTAGTTGAGCGATAAATTTAGCACGATAGTCCTCCGGCATGCTCATGAATGTTCCACCCATGATAATAAACTCCACCTGGTACGGTACTAAAGGTCATTGGTTGAAAAGAGAAAGGAGGATCAGGGGTACTGACCTTGTCTACACTGTGTCCCAGTGCTTTCAGTTGCTCAACGCGATTGCGTGTTTGCTCATAGGGATCATATCGAGCCCGGATAGCCCTCATACTTGTCGGCTCATAACCAGTGTAACTTTGTGTACTGTAATCAAAATCTGAATCGGGTCCACCAGGACAGTAGCTGTTTCGAGGTGAGATAATGAGAAGCTCGTTGGCACGGCTACTTACACACAGATGTTTCCTGTCATAGCAATATGAGGGCACCGATGGGGTTTACACATGACTGCGACCACTGCAATCTAATATATCATGAGCAGACGCCATTGAATACAAACACGATGTGAGGACGTACCCCGCTCGCAGTCCGGATGGGACGTGCGCGCAACTTTGGCAGCAGTGCCTTCTTGTATTCATCGGGGATTGCACTAATGATGTCAACTAGTCTGGGGACGCCGCTGTATCCGAACTTTTTGGATATTTTGGCTCTGAGTTCGTTCAAGGATACGCTTTCGTTAGCGTCCTGTGCTTTTATCAGCTCTGCGGCTATTGAAGAAGTCACTCGAAGTAGGATTTCTGCTTGTGATGGACCTAATGACTGTGTAAGTGGACTAGACGATGATGAGTTGCATCTGGCGTGTACCTTCCGGCTTGCCCATTAGATGGATGTGTGTCGGGGATCGAGGACAACGGTAATCTCGGATCGGGAATCGGGATGATCTCATGCTGGGCTCGCTCATACGCCATGCAACGAAACTACACAGGCGACACATACGAAACTACTATGTCGACTACTCAACCGGCCCATCAAAGGGAGACAAAGGTATGTGCGGGTTTCTGCAAGTGAAACCCCCGTCTAACTCACTTGCAGTGGTGGTAGCTATGTCTGGGGGTGTGGATTCTTCTGTCGCAGCGAAACTCTTAGCGGAAAGAGTGCGTTTCTCTTGGTTCGCTGTGGATTATCATGTTTACCTGCGAATCTAGGACTACGATCTTTCCGCCGTTTTCATGCGAAACTGGGATACACGCGACGAGTCTGCGTCAGACATTGGCTGCCAATGGCAAAAAGACTGGGAAGACGTCCAGCGCGTCTGCCGGATACTTGACATACCTTGCAGAGTGGTACGTAGTCGAATGCTTTAGAATCATGTCATGAGGCTCACTATTTACAGATTGACCTCCACCGTCACTACTGGACCAAGGTCTTCGAGCCGTCTCTAAGTAGCTGGCAATCCGGATCAACGCCAAATCCTGACGTTTGGTGCAACAAGTATGGAAAAACTGGTTTCAGCAATACTAGCCTTACTTCATTGCCAGGGAAGTGAAATTCGGTGCTCTCCTGCAGCAACTCACGCGTGACTCTGAGGTGCCATGGCTAGCAACAGGCATGTGGTTGGCGCATCTTCAGAGTTATTGTCTTAATTTCCGTGCAGGGCACTATGCCCGAAAAGACTGGCAGGAATGTACTGGTGCTCGCTCGGCCCGTCCAAGGTTACTCCGAGCGCGTGATGCAACAAAAGATCAGACGTACTACTTGTCATCAATACCCGAGAATGGCCTTTCCCGTGCGCTGTTTCCACTGGGTGAGCTGCAAAAGACGCAAGTTAGACGTCTTGCTGCTAAGTCGGGTCTACCGACCGCTATCAAAGAAGAGAGCATGGGCATCTGTTTCATTGGAGAGAGAAGGAAGTTCGGTGACTTCCTATGCAAGTATTGTGCCGCCGTGTGCGTTTTCTTCTGACCGCTCGCACAGCGCAGTATATAGAGCCAAACCCGGGGCCTATCATTGACATGACTACCTGTCAGCAAATAGCGACACACGAGGGCCTGTGGAATTATACTATTGGTCAAGGCGCGAAGATCCGTGGATGCAAAACACGAATGTTCGTGGCGAAGAAAGACCCAAGGAAAAATGCCGTCTTCGTAGTGCCAGGATCGTCAGTGAAATGCTCTCTGGTTCCGTTTCTAGTCATTCACGACCAGACCTAGGTGTCATCCCGCATTATACGTGAATACTATTCATGTGCAAAATTTTAGTTGGATATGGACAGACAATTTTCCCGATGTCCTCCAGACTTTGGGTATGAAAGCACAGATCAAATACCGACATTGTATGGAATGCGAAGGATGCGTGGTGTACCGGTCTGTGCAATTACCTGACTACCTGGATCAAACAATTAATTTATGTCAGGAATGAGCGTGGTTTGCGGATTATGCTGGATGCTCCACAAAAAGGTGTTGCAGCGGGTCAAGTCGCGACCTTATATCTTGGTGATTGGTGTCTAGGCTGTGGTATTATCGACGGGGCAGAATTCACCAGTTGATGATACTTCTTCCCACGTCATTCCCTGAGCCATACTGCATTGTCGTAAAGTTTACACGGTCATCGACACCAGAACAAGGAAGGGCGATACATAATTGGAATTCAAGTCTTCTGTCATCATTGACGGCAGGCAACATAACTTGAAGGAATATGTGATATAGCAGAATGGGGTGCTTGACCACTTCGCTCTTGACATTGAAAGTCTCCGGGAGCTCCGTAGTGTTGCAACAAGAGCATCGTTGTACCTGGGTTTGATCTGCTGATGACGAGGATTCTGAAGCAGTGACCGATGCGATCGAAGTGCTTTTTGACTTGCGCAGGATCCAGATTTGAATCCTCTCTCTAGTTTCTACTAATAGGGTTCATTTGGGTCCTGTTAGGCTCGGACTTAGTAAACAAGGCGCAATTCCCCTTTTCAGTACCAACGACAGCAATATGAGGGCAGTAGTGCAGCGCGTATCATCTGCCTCAGTCACTGGTGATGTCTATGCTCGCACTATGTCCTCTTGAGGTTTGGCTAAAATGTGTCCAACAGTTGATGGTAAAGTGATCTCGAGCATATCAAAAGGCCTGATGGTGCTGGTCGGCATCGGAACTGGTATGTCCTCCCGGATCGGTCGCCTAAACTCCTGGTAACCCTCGGCAAGATAGATGATACCCCGGCTGATGTAGACACCTTGTCTAATAAGATGTGAGCTTCCACTCCAAAAACTAGAAGCCCTCGCGTGACCCCATGCATTCTAGCTTGTCCTTGCGAGTGTTCTCAGACACCAACGGAGCCATGTGGAAGAACAGTGTGAAAGACATCTCCGGCGAGGTACTATGCGTATCGCAGTTCACTCTTATGGCCAATACCACCAAAGGAAACAAGCCAGACTTCCATCGTGCTATGGTAAGAGACCGAATGCACGGATAACCCGGCTATGCTTGACTTCCTTCCCGAGTCTTCCGAGTCTTCGCAACATCTCTACTCCACCTTCCTTGAGAAGATGCGCCAGCTTTACATTGCTGATCGTATTCAAGGTGAGCCCAACTTTCTTGTCCAATTGCCACCCTGCTTCATACGCCAATAGACGGTCAGTTTGGTGCTATGATGAACGTGAGCTTAACGAATGAGGTGATCGTTATTGCCTCTTTTTTTTTTGCTTTCTCATCGATGTCCAGGGTCCGGTCACTTTCACATTGGATACCCGGAAATTTGAATACGTCGCAGCTGCAGGTGACAACAATAGCAGCCGAAAAGGAGGGAGAACGGCGGTACTAGATTCATGAGGAACTATGTACCAAACCATTGTCTTCGGAACCGATTAGGGTATTAGTGGTATCAGATTCCCTCCGGCAAGACATTGTACCTTTAACCGGTGCGAAACTATTAAGCAATAAGGTGGCTTCTGTCAAGGTATAGTCTTATTGCCTTCATGATGAACAATACATAACTGGCACTCACTCCTTACGAACTCAAAGTGAAGATGGCAGGTTACGTACCGAAGGGTGTGACTGAAGGGACAATACTTACGAGATAATTTGCAGAGTTCGAATTGATTATTTCGGCACACCGTTCAGCGGATCCGCAAACTAGAGCATTCCGTCAACCATACTAACAATGGTCTTCGTCCTCCACCGTATATTCCTCTCTGCACCTTGCCACGGGGCAGCGCAATTCCACAAACCGCTAACTTCGTCCTGGAGGCTCTTCTGAAGCGCTTCGGAGGATGTTAGTAGGACGAAGGACAGCTCCGTGTCCAAATTCGCAGAGCGCGAGTTCAAATTGGTGGAACCGAACAGCGATAAAACAGGGGGTGAGCTGATGGACGGAGAAAGCCATATGCCTGTATGGGCCGTAAGACGTTCAGATGTTCCTGAGGCGGAGTGGTGCCTACCTTTTGCGTGATACGTCCAGCCTTCTCGCACCCATTCAGCAAGTCTGATGGCGTCAGTGGAGCTATTTTGGTCACCAACGTCTCTACCGGCAGCACGAACGGCTCGCATGAACCGCCGTTCTAGTAAAGTGTATCCTTCGGGTATCAAACCAGATAATCCACGGGAACCATAAAAACCATTTGCCTGCATCGGATCCAAGATTAGCCTGACAAATTACTTTAACATAGGTTCGACAAACCTTGGGACTAGCACATAGAATCTCACATCCAATAGAGGATTTCAAGATGAGATCTTGATAGGGCCTGTAAAGGCCGAAATAACCGCTTGTAAGATTCATGAATGGTTTCGATGCATGTGAAGTCGCGTGATCCGCTAGATGCTCGAAAAGCATGGACACTGTGCGCTCTTCCTCGCGGATGTTGAACTGGCCGCCTTGTATTATGGGAAACAGGACTACATCATTCGTATTATTACTATTTGTAGGAATTGACGTGGATGGTGCCAGTTGCGATGCTTGAAACTTTGCCAACGAATGCTCTACAAGGGGCTGAATCTTCCAGGGTTTGACGGATTGGTCGGGCCATCTTATTATTGGTTCAGCGGATGCCGAGCCGGAGCACGTCATCTGATAGGAAAACCTGGACATTGCGCGCAGGAAGGAGAAACAATAATCTGCGAGAGTATGTTGAGATGTGAAATGCCAGTAACGATCCTGGCGATTTGTGAAATATGATCTATTCAGATTAGCACTAACGCAGAGCGGTGAACAAGCCGTGGAGAACAGACAAAGCCAGATGCTCACCCACTGATGATGACTTCATCGTCTGCGCCGTAAACTTTGGCGTGCCAGGTACCCCAACCCTCGTTGAAACGCGGAGGGACAACCTTGGCCATTAGTCCGCTAAGCTTCGGGCTCCGGAATAGCGAGACATGGACCCGTCTTTCGTGGTTGCGCAAGAGGGAAAGTAACGCAAGAATGGGGGATGACGGACCTGGACGCGTCGACCGGTTGTAGTCTAAGGTCAAGTAGAGTTGAAGGCTGGGGTTCTCGTGCAGGGCGGTGTCCAAGGCACCTATCTATTTTCGTCAGCGCTGAAGTGTTGGAATGCATACAAGTACTAGCGCACTAGTTCGTGTTCCTCGGATCCTATGTACAACGAGGAAAGGAATATTCTTCGACGTGCTCGACGTATTATTTCCTTGAAGAGAAACACGTTAGTGGTTTCCACGGACTGTTCGTGCGTGCACAGTCGCACCAGTAGCCTAGCGTAGAATTGATCTGGTTGGCTGAGTATATGAACATTTTTGGAGGAAAGAGGGAAATACGGTTGCCTCTGAGCCAGGGACTCAGCAAAGTCGCGAACACAAGCGTGAAGGTGAATGCGACGGCGGAAATGTGCTGCACATCGTTTGCTTGCGACTGCGAACATGGAAGAGAGATTCGCTGACTAAGCACATACTCCCTTGTCCTCCCCTTGTTTCAGCCTTCCAGGTCCACCCGTTCCTGCTTCGCTGTAATGGGCATCGACGTTTGGACAGAGAAACCCCTTCGCTTGGTTTCCAGGATCAAGAAGGAGCTGAAAAGAATATTTCCGTTTCCTTCTCGTTTCTTTCGCATTGTCGATGGTTTCGGTGGGGCAAGTTCCCTCAATATCCACGGTTTCGATACTGCAGGAGGTGCTCGACCCACCGACCTGGCGTCTTTCACACCCCTTCCTGGACCTTGGGGCTTTCTCACCTCTGGATACATCGTCGGACTGGTTATCATGGTATTGTCCGTCGTGTCCCGGCTAGATCTCGAACTCATGCACGGGTATAGGCAATCTTGTTGCACCGGATCCAAAACATTGTAGTACCACCTCGTCATCACTTCCCGAACCATGCTTCCCTGCAACGAAGCAGGGTGCTTTCCCACTTCTTTCCTTTATTCCCGCTCGATCTGTCCTCGAGCTCAGTAAGATTGGCTCTGCGCTTGCCAACTCTATACTTTCTTGCAAAGTCCCTTCTTCTATGGATCTTCACACTCGCGCAGACGACCAAACAATTCCCGCCTTGGGCCTCACCCTCCCTCTTGTCCTTGGCGAACTGGGTTGCCCGTCAGGAAATGGCGACGCTCTGCTGGTCCACGTTTTGCTCGGTATGTGGGACTCTCTGCGTGGAAGCCCTCACTCGTGGCTTGGAGGGCGCGAACAGCAACGGATCCCCTTTCAACCTGGTATGTAACGCTCACAGGGGACGGGCACTGGGAACGAGGCTGATCCTTTCCTCACCCTAGTTCGGCTACGCCTTCTTATTACACATTTATTCCTCCCCAATGACACATAGCAACAAGCTCGAAGGACTCCCGTCTAGACCTGATAAACACATCGTGGTCACTATCATGTTACCTCTGTTGCACGTCCGTGTTTCCTTGCGTCGCGATGCAGTAGAACTCACATTACTCCTAGCTGACCATCGTTCACTGTGCAGGAATTAACCAGAAGTGGTCCAACCACCGTCTTATTCCGTCAGCGATCATATCCTTAATAGGCCTGATCCACTTCCATGCCGTTCTCTGGTTCTCCAAGTCCTCCTATCCGCTCCTCAACTACATGCCCTGCCTCTTCGAATCGCTGCTCCTCTCCTTCGTCATCCTTGCTGTCTTCCTCAATGCACTGACACAACTCGTCACAGAAGGGTCCATCACACGGCCATTATTCGGACATCACTCGGTTCTACTACCTAAATGGGACGAAGACTTTTCGATCGCGTTACTCCGCATGGGCACTGCTAGCCTTGAGACGTCCTCGGTGGCTGGGTTTGGCAACGAAGTCGGAAGTGTCTCTGCGCTCACACCCTCTATGGTGGACGAGTCCAAACCAGGTACAGTCGAGCTCAGCCGATTCGGCGTGGCCTCCGTATCCCGGACATTTGAAGGCCGAGGGAAGAATCGCCGTGCGAAGAAGGGACTTGCGAATGAGATCAAGTGCGTCAAGGCGGCCTCCGCGGAAAGTGAATTATGGCTGGACATGACCTGGTATCGTGAGTTTACGAGGTTCACTGTCGGCGTCACCCGGCGTGTGAAGAGCCTGTTCCAACTAGTTTGGGGCATCGTGCGGGGGAGGTCGGGGCTACGTGCTCGATCGTCACGACCTTTACTTCCCACAGGTGATGAAGATGACGCTGACATCTTGTCCCCACTGTCCGAGGGACGTGAACCTGAGGAGGTGCAGAATGTATACGCCAGGTTTGTCAGTGGGGAAGATGTCAGCGATGACGATCACGACGAATTTGCACCCGGGGAAAACTCTTCGCCGTCATGCTCTCGTTCGAGCAGCGTCGCCGGGGACAGCGCAGGTGAAGAAGACGAGTCTCAGCAGGAGACCGTCGACCTCTATGCCGACCTGTCTGCGGCCATGTCTGCTTCGATGTCGTCATCGCTTCTTCTAGCACATATGGTTGACAACTCGACTTGGCCATTGACGAGACGGCGGTTTAACGATATGCTATCTAGTCGCACGGTCACGACGAGCTCGTCGCAAGGTAGCAGTGATAACGGGTGGACAGAGGTCGTGCGTGCGCGGCGGCCGTTGACGACCAGTTCAAGTGACAGCACAGCAGCAGAGTCACTGGACTCGGGTGCTGAGCCCAGACATAACTGCGTCATATGCACGGTGGAGCCACGCCAGATAATATGTTGGCCGTGTCGGTGCGTCTAATCGATTGGCTGCATATTTGTGATGGGTACATGTATGCGCATGCACAGATGCTTTGCGTTGTGTGACGATTGTCGAGAGAACCTTGCGTCTCGCTCGTCAGCTTCGAAGCACATTTGTCCATGCTGTCGACGAAAGTGGGTGCTTTGGTCTTGATCGATATGTTGTGCACAGCTGATACTGCTATTTCATCCCAGCGTGGAGGGATACTCCAAGATATATATCCCATAGGACCCTTGATGTTGTGCCTCTCTTGATTGCATGTATTCCTATTCCTCTTTCTTTCACAGTGTTGTATCAAAGCAAATCTCGATAGTGCTAGGAACGAGTCACATACATATACTATTGTTACGATAAATGAAAAGCCCTGAATTGTATGTAAATACCTGAGCGCAAAGTAAAATACGAGTGATTATAATTGAGGTACGAGCCGTGTGGCGCAGCCGCCGTTACGCTAGTGAATAGAGTAAGTACCTCAAGTCAGCAGCTTGTCAGCGCTCATAAGTCATTACATAGGCTCTGGAGTCGGTGGCCAGTTAGTACCCGATCAGGTACTATAGAAGCGATGTTGTCATCTCTCCTTACCTGTCGGAGATGCGGCGCAAAGACAAGAACTTGGGGTAAGCATCATCGACCCCGGCATGTTCTCGACTTTGCAATGGGCTATATGCCCCCATAATGGACGGAGTTGTCATTCGAATTTCATAGCGCTGAGATACGAGGAGATGGAGGGTGGAATATGATTCGGTTCAGAGTGGGCCCGGGTGGCCTAGGCGATCTACACGGATACCCTATGTGATATACAAGGTTCGAGGGTACATACTGTGTGGTAATTCAAGGATTGCCCGACCTCCATTGAAGAATACCCACGAGAAGAAAGCAGACGTTGGATGGCCGCCGTATCTGTTTATGAGATTGTGAGACTAGTCTGGTCGAATCGATGTCACCGATGGGGAAGCACAGGAACAGTTCAAGTGGGTGTACGCAGCCGCCCTCCCTCGGTTTGGCAGGTCCGAACAGCATTCCGACGGGACCAGGGTTGACATGACTCAGCACCAAGACAAGGATTGCGCATATGCACTCAGCAGCATGTCATGACAATTTGCACGGCATCGCAGTATCACGTTGACATTATTAGTACACTAGCTGTGCGAGCCGAAGCCATTCCGATGCACTCCTGTTTCCAATGTTTGTATTGGTTGCATCATGCGGCTGCGTACGTGATTACTCTGTGGCAAAACTAGTATCGATTCTGGTGTCAAAAAATATTCTAGATGGCACCACACGGAGGATGATGGAAGTGTCAAGGAACGCCAAGAAAGCAATGTGAATGAAACAACGATGAAACAACGTGCAATGAACGTGCAATTTTGCTATCTCAATGTGTTTTGAAAAAGAAATAATAGTTAGCTAGGCAGTAAGTTGCATCATGGGATACGCCGCAAAGTGCATGAAGTGGGGCTTGTGGTGGTATGACGATGACGATGACGGTTGGTATGATGTAGATGGTGGTGGTACAGGCACGTGTGAACGCGATGTATTCGAGGGTAGAGGGAACGACCGCAGAATGTCAAGTGTGGAGGGTAATGTCTTCGGGGGTACAGGGGGTGGTATATCCGTCTCTGTGGCTTCCACTGCGACAAGACGTGGTTTCGGTACTGCGCCGTTCGACGAGTATCCGACGGAATCGGGTGTGCGCGGCAGAGAGGAGCTCTCAGAAGTGGACTCGGGACTCGATGGTGTGAGTTCTGGGCAAGGGACCTCAGGTGCGCGGTGGTCATAAAGGGGATGGCCAGCGGACGAGCGGTGCTGGCGTCGGTAGCGATGTGACGGGAGGGCAATGGCAGACAGGACATCGTGGTGGCTCAAGACATCGTCTTCGGAGATAGATAGATCAAAGTCCAAGACTTGGAGGTACTCGCGTTCGATACGGCCGACGTCGCGCTTTCCGAATACACCAGTGCAGAGCGCCCAGTGTACGTTTTTGAGGGTCGAATCATTCAGGTACTGCGCAAAGTGGTTAGCGAGGTACAAGAAAGGGGCGCGGGAGAGAACGTACCTTGCTAGCAACGACGAGCGCGCCAAGGAAAACACGTTCGCAGGCCCACTCCTCGAGTGCAATCTGGAGGTGGGGCTTGGCGCGGTCGATGTACACGAGAGCGACCAAGAGCGTAGGGATAGACACCTCTGCGCGAGTGAGGACATTGGTCACAAAGGTGGTGAACGAGCTGTAGTGGGAGTGGCGAGAGAGGGGCCGCCCACGCTTAGACGAGGACGGACGCCCCATTGCATAGTCGACTGTGTCTGCCACAGTGTCGATGACATACTCTGTGGACTCGGGTGTGAATAGAATGGACGAGTAACGGGCGGTGGCACATACCGATGATGGGCCGGGACAGCTTGATCTCGAGGAGCTCGAGGAGAGCGGGGGAGTGGAGAGCGGGGTCTACGAGACTGGCCCTGTGTAAGGGGGAAGACATGGTGGAAGAGGAGGTGGGAGACAAGGGAAGCGATGGGGGGATGATATAGTGGAGAGGTGGATATATAAGGGGTGGCCCAGCATGATTGGGACGAGCAGTGACTCACGGCTCGTCCTTCTTGTCCTCCTCGTCGACGCCAGCCACGGCTCCATTAGAAAGCCGGGTCACTCATCTTCCCAAATCCGTCTCATCGGCTCAGGCCGTCGGCATGACATAAGCCTCGGTTTGACACAGGCACAGCCCCCCAAAGTCATTTAGCTGAGTAACACAGATGGCCTAATACAACTTATCGACACACACACTCACACCGCACTCCCCTTGTTGCCGCGATTCTTGCTCCCCTTTGGCCGGCCTCTTGGCCGTTTCGTCGTTCCCTGCTGTGCCTCCCCTGGTGCCACATCGCTCGCTGCTCGTTTCTCCCCGTTCACTCGGCGTTCTCGCAAGTACCTGCAACCCTCGAGTGAGTAACCGGGCACATCCAGTCGGATCGGGTCACGATGACTTGGATCAAGGTAAATCCAGACTCGTGAAAACACCCCCCATGACTAGCAACGATCCGAACTCGGATCGGCCGCACGCATTAGTAAAAGCTACTCACTGTGACGTCTTCTCGTCCAGCGTGGCCTGGAGGGGTGGCAGTGACGGTTGCCCAAGTTCAGCCCGTAGGCGATCTACATCCCGTTTGGCGAGGGAATATTCCCCTTCTTGGAGCGCAGCTATCTGTTGACGCAGTTCCGCACACCTGTCACGCAGCCATAAGATACCAATTGACATGCATGGAAAAATGCATACTCCCGTGAAAGGGAGGTCTCCATCAGGTCGGCCTGGACGTGGTGATTAGATTGCGGAAAGGTCTAGCCATGGGCTAGGGTGGGAAAGCAGATACATGCCTTGTCACGATCAGCGTTTATCTATTCGAGGTTGTTATCAGCTCCACCCCCAGAACAGAAATAGTTAGTCCGGACCTCTGCCAGGCAGTTCAACAGTCGGATTCTCTCGCTATCAAGTCTGGGGGAATGCAATCAAACGACGGTCATTAGAACGTTGAACACATGTCGCGACCATAATGAAAGGGTCTTCGGATACGTCATCATCGCGAAAGAGACACCAACTTGTTTTTCTGTTCCCTGATGTCCTGTATCGCCTTGTCCTTCTGCTCCAGTGTAGCATGAGCGGAAACAATGTGTGCCGTGTGCAGTTGCAGTGTCAGCGAATGCTTCCTGCATGGGGTATAGGTCAGACACCAAGGGGACGTAGTACGGAAGGACGACAGTCCTGCCATGTGCACCTGGAGGCCAACACGCATCCATATTCACTAACTCACTTTAATTCTGCCGTCTTCGCAAGCTGTACCAGTTCATTCGCCCAGTCGCCCGTCGCGACCAGTGGCTGGGGTTTCTGATGGTGCGAAGCTGTATTCGTCCCTGTATTAGAACCAGGTGCAACACCAATAGTCACTGCTGTGGGCTGTGTCGTTGCTGTCGTCGTCGTCGTCGCGTGTGGAGCGACCGTGCTGGGGCCTGCAATAGATGCGTTGATTATCGTCTGGCCATAATCAGTGGGCGTTGATGCAGAGAACTGCTGGTACATTGAGTTTATAGACGCGCCTGTATGGTGGGTATCTGGATTCTGGAAAATGGGAGAGTCGGAGGGACCCGGGGTCTGGGGACCCCAAGTGCTGCATGGGGATAAATAGCCCCTGAAGTAATGTTGCTCAAACGATCTCGAGTCCAGTGAAGGGTGCGTTGAGGGTGCTAATATCATCATAGTATGTATGTGGGCTGTCCCATAAAACCTACAAATAAGTTTGCTTGCGCGGGCACAGCGGTGGTGCGGCGGTGGTCGATTGCCCTGCAGCCACATTAGGCAAGTGGAAAATTACTACAGCTTTGCCACCTCCTTCACCTCTAAAGAAAAACACATGAGCGTCCTAAGGCCATTTTCCGCGATAGACATGTTCAAGTTCAACAACATGTGAGTCCTTGTGCCACGGACCTTGATCGCTCACCCCATTTCGAAGCAACTTGGACATCTGGACCGAGACGGTGTGTGCTCGAGAACTGATATATATATTGCAGAAATCTGATACACGCTCTCCAGTACGGCATCAACTTCTATCTCGACTATCTCTCTCGCTGGCCAGACCTGTGTTATGTCCAAGAGGCCCCAAGCGGTCGCATGATGGGCTACAGTACGCGTCTTACCCACACGCATGCGCGTAATCCACCACACCACTGATTCCATTCTCTGCCACAAAACAGTACTAGGCAAGGCGGAGGGCAACGCCACAGAATGGCACGGTCACATCACCGCACTCACGGTTGCGCCCGAATATCGCCGCTTGTCCCTCGCCCGCAACATGGTGTCCCGGCTCGAACTCGTGTCAGACCAGCACTACAAGGGATTCTTCGTGGACTTGTACGTCAGATGCAACAACGCACTCGCCATATCCATGTACGAAGGCTTCGGCTACTCCGTGTTCCGAAGGGTTAGGGAGTACTATGGCAATCTGGACGTTGGCAAGGGTGGGCGAGATGAAGAGGATGCCTTCGGTGGGTTTCATTGTTCCCACGTGTGTAGTCTCCGTCGTTCATTTCTTCCCTCTCCCACAGACATGCGAAAACCTCTCTCGCGAGATCCCTCCAGGCGCTCTGTCCGCTCCAACGGGCGTGAGATCATCATCACCGCAAGTAGTGTACCATGACTGCCACCTTAATCCTTAGACCGCAGCGTTTGTATCTCTCCCACCGCTCACATGATACTCCACCGTTTCACATCGATAACGAAACATCAAGAATCAGCACATAACTTATATACTTAAAGGGGGTGGTTCGTCCGGACCTAGAGCTGCCATCTCTTCCTCATAAAACTTGACGAGTTCCACCTCATCACGACAAAATTCTTCAAGTTTGTCCCGGATCTCCTCGGGTGCAACAGCAGGTCTAGAGTCCCTGCTTTTTAATGCCGTGCCCATCCTCCCACCACCCATGAGGCGGTTCGTCAGGAAGAGGAACCCCTGTGAACCTCCCAGAGCCTGCACGAATGCCACCCCTGATTGGTGCACAAACTGAGAGTGCTTGAACGCCGTCCGGCGATAGGAGTACACCACATCCACATCGGGCGGGTACATGTTCGTCGCCTCGATATCGATGATAAATCCAAATCGCTTAAGAAGCGCGTACTCAAAGTAGTGTGTTGGCTGCGTCCCCTCGGGGACTCTCTTCTCCGGATCAGGTACCTCAGGCGGGGGCACCGCTAGTCGTATTGGATAGCACGATTGGAACGGGTTGCGTTCCCGAATGTCGCCGATTTCGGTCACGTACGCCTCCACAAGCTTGAGCCCATACTTTTCGATGGTCCTACTCCACTGGCGCAAGGTATCGTCGATGCAACGAGCCGTAGATCCGATCCATTGCAACTCAAAATGGAAGACTGTCCCCGGGTTCTGGATGATATCGTGGTAAAGCATAACCGACTCCGCCTGGTCGCTTCTCTGCACGGCACAAAGTAGGGTTATCAGCGAATGTAAGTGACTGGCTAAGAGATAAGGTTCACCTTGGCCGAGTCTGCGTCCATAATCATGCTCTGTGTCAGGATGAGTTGCCTCCGGTTTCGCTTAAGATTGACTCCATTTGGTCTGCTCTGGCTGGGGGGATAATAGCCACGTCCCGTGACAGCCTCATCGTTAAGGGCCTGGCGAGGTTTGTTGAACCAGCCTCCTCTTGGTGTACTGACGGTCGCATACTCCCCGCTCAACTGGTAGAAATAATGCCTGTTCAGAGTGAGAAGCAACATGGCATGTATTTGTAAACTCCAGCGAAACGACTTACCCATCCAAGAATCCATGTCGTCCAGCACAATGAATGAACAATCCTTGTTCGAGCAGCTTCGTCCCCCATTCCACGCCCTGCTTTCTCGACGAGACGTCCCTAAACTCGCGAACGAGCCATGACACAAAGTCAAATCCAGTAAACGCGTCCTGATAACTCGCTCGGTGCCACTTGTGCAGCTTGATTGGCACTCCATCCTCATCCCGCATCGCCTTGGCGATTGCAGCAAGGGGCATCTCTGCAATTTCCTTGTCGCTCTTCATTTTTTTCTTCAACGGACCAGCAGCGTGGATCTCGTCTAGTTGTGCCATTAGCGCCTCGTCCATGATACACTGCACGGGTCCCAGCGTAGTAGGCAGGAATCGCACAGGGGACATCAGTTGTCCGCGTTCGTCAGGAGGCTGCCAGCGTGCCTTGGTGAACATCTCCGCAAGCCCATCGATACCCATCAGATGTATTTCTTCGTTATCCAGTTTCTCGCCAGAGGGACTTGTGTTCACTTGGGGCTCATCAGTAGAAGGTATAACAACGAATCTAGTGCGCCAATATCGCAGGGACTCATTGAACTGGTGTTCATATCCTGCAACTAGCATGTCCAGCCTTGAAACATGTCAAATAGACCCAGGGCCTCCGATAAATTGGTAGATCCACCCACCTGTTCCATCCGTAGTTCTCCAAACTATGGGAAACAAACTTGGTCTTGAGCTCCGTATACCCGACACCCAATTTGGGCCAAATCAAACATTCGTACTCAAACGGCAGAGAACTCGGCATCCTCCTCACATACCGCCGCACCTGGATCGCCTCACCCGTATACGACAGTCGATGGATTTCGTTGCTCATGCTCAGGTACACAGGGTTATTGGTGGAGAGTAGCACCTCTGCTGCGCCGCCCGGTTTGGGCGTTGAGTCTTCCTCGCCTAGGAACGATTTGGAGTGTCTCACGGTGGTCAACTTTCCATCAGGCGCAGCAGACTTGCGCGGGCGTATAACAAATTGAAAGCCTTGTGCTAGCCGGACAGCCACCATGCCGCGCATCACGACTAGTGCCCATGCGCGACGTACCTCATCCACCGTTCCATGTGTACTGGGCGGTTTAACCATAAACGAGCGCATTTCTGTCGGATCCACCACGAAGTCGTACGAGAACACGTCATAGGAGGACTCGAGCTCTGCGTTACTGGGGAAATGCTCCACAGTAAGTGGGAGGCAGCCGGGCGTGACCATAGATGCCCATTTAAATTCATGCTTGTACACTGGAGTAGGGAAAGCATGCTGCCAGCGGCTGGCAAGGGAAGATTGAGCATAGGAAACGATGGACTGTGGGCGGGAAGGGTTGGTACGCGAGCTCGTAGATGGCAATGAGGACGAAAATGGGACATTGAGAGAGCCGAGTGTTGCGCTGCGATGCTTCCCAAACATTGCGTCGTCCCGTGGAGACGTGCTGAGTGGTGAATGCCGGGTCAGGGATCCGCGCTGTGTTGTCAGAGAGTCTTCGTCATATGTCCGACTAAACGTTGAGCGACCTGAAGCAGAATGCAGGATTGCCATGGGCTGAGGAGAACGAGAAATAGATGCCGAGGGTGCAACGGGGATGTTGGGAGTGATTGGAATTCGGATCGAAGGTGTAGGTGTCGCGAGGCCATTGTTGCGAGAAAAGGTTGTTGGTGTAAACGTCTGTGGCTCATTTGGCCCGCTTTTGAAGGGATTGTAAAACCAAGATGTAGCGAGCTTCGCCAAGCGGGATGGAGCCGTGGATGCGGTGGCATTTTCAAAAGGCAAAGCGGTAGAAGCTTCCCTCGGGGTAGACGGAGAAGAAGACATCACAGACCTCGCGGAAGACTGTGATGGTGATGTACTGAGACCAGTCATCGAGGGAATTGGACCGTCAGTGCCTTCTGGAGGCAGTTCCATGAAGATCCTCCGGGGGCTTTCCTCTATGGGAGCGATGCGACTGGAGGCTATGGAAGCCCGTTGTGACACCATTGATCTCCTTTCGCTTACAATCGAAGAACGATAGGTGACTGTTGCCCCTGAACTCGAGGCATACGAGGTCCGAGAGCTCTGACTCGTCCGCGGTATCTCCTTGGAAGCAAACACTTCCATATCAGCTTGTTCTGCCTCTGGAAGAGTCGGAGCTCTATCATCTACTAGAGATTCCCGTGGAGGTGTGGCTAACGGGTCTCGGATTTCCGGGAGATATGGAACTTCGATGTTCGGAAGGACGTCATGGTCGAGTAGACCCAGCATCTGTATTTCGTGCATTTTGGCCCTTGCAATAAATCTAAACACGGCCTTGTGTTGGATTGGAAGAGAGAGATGACATTTGAAGTTTACCTGTCCCGTCGAAAAGGAAGATCCATTTGCTTTTCCCAGAAGGTGACACAAATCCAAAAAGGCTCCCACCAAAACGTCATCTTGCTTCGTCTTGCCGCGTCATTCGGTATCTCGTCTCCGCCCCAGAGAGGGTCAGCGGAACGGCTGCCATTTTTCCCGTCTTTATCAAATTTTGGTTCGTAGCCTTGAAAGCTGAAAATGGGACTCTGGTGCAATGGTCGCTTCGCAAGGGAAACAAGGTCGAGCCCAAAGCCATGGTCGAGCATTCGCGTGGTTGTCAGGCGAAGGAGCTGCTTAGAGACTCGGAAATAACCTGTCCCTGGAGTGATAAGGATTGTCACCGCTCCGGTCAACGACAAAGATCGGTCAATGTAGTGGGTTTCATTTGGGTTCAGAGCAAGGTTGAGAGCTTCAAGGACTGGACCATCGTGAGCGGACGATATGCGTCCCACCAAACGTGCCTGATCGGGTGTTGTGGACTCCATGTAAGCTTGATGGTAATGGTGGGTCAACAGGATGTCTCGTTGGAATGCCCAGAACGAGTCTTTGAGACGAACAAGGGTGGGCTTCCAGTCACTGATGACTTCGAGGTCTATTATCACCTTGAAGAAATCCTTATACCACCGCTCATCTTCATCACGACGGAGGGGACCTGCTGCATACTTGAGTTCGGAAGAGTCGTAGAAAACTCTTGATACCAGCACGATTGTAACGGTGTGGTTGGTCCCGGCTTCTCTCCATTTCGCGAACAAAGCTGGTAGAAAAGAATGGATGATTTTCTCATTATAGCGTTCACCGTCACCAGAAAATTCCCATAGTTCACGGCAGACTTGGATGAATATGGTCACTTTTGCAGACAAAGAACGGTAAATGGTTTTGGTCCTCGAAGTCACGTAGCCAGACGACACCTTTGCGTGAAATAACGACAACATTAGACCACCCGATCAACTGAGATGAATCTTTTGCATCACCTTTTCACCATCAACGTAGATGTTCTGGACTTTGGCGGCGATCACACCGATGAAAGATATTTCTTGCTCGACGAATACACATTGTCCAACGAGGTATTCACCTAGTCTCCACATGTCATTGCGACCTAGGTATTGGTCTTGAAAAGTAAACTCGATATAATCGGCAGAGTATTCCTCCTTGTTGACCTTGCGACAACAGTCAGGAGTACACCACAAAACATCTGCAACGGACTATACTTTGGTCAGTGTGACTTCGGTGTTATTCTTCAGACCGAAGACCTCCGCCGCATTTCTCGGAAGTGAAATCTACGACAAGAGTTATGGAAGAAGCCGAGAAGTAAGGGAGGACGGATAAGAACCTGCAAGGTTGGCTTGGAGCACCCTTCATCTTTGGGTACGGTGAACAGGTAGCCAAATGATTCCTCTGCTGGCAGTGACGTTAGGCGTAGGACGTCGCCTTCCGCAACACCAGGCCACCAAGATTGATTAAAGATGACTCTGGGCGACTCCTTCACATCATGCACCCAAGAATTCAGGACCTTGGAATCCCCAAGCTTGAGAGGCGGTGGTGAGGTGCTCGCGACGACAGACTGGACTGTATTTGACCTCCTTCGGGTGTACTGTTGGACCTGTGAGTCTGCACGCACTGCAGTCATTACAGGAACGAGTGATTGGGTTGGTCACGTGATGACTTCTTCGTCTAAAAAACAATGAGACGTTTTTACCTTGCCCTGTTCACGCCGAAGGGGTCGCTGCGACAAAACCAAGCATCGACCTTTCTTTCCACCAGTGATTTGACATCTCCTGGCTTTTTACACACTCTTTGGACATTACACTCTTTTTTTTTATACACCACTGCTGCCGGCACAAAAGCCCAGAATCACAGCCTCAGCATGTCGTTTCCCCCATTTAATGAAAACGACACCACGCTTCTTACATCCGACAGCAAGTCCATTTCGTCCAAAGGCTTATCTCCGGATCCATTACCTTCCAACTCCCCAACGCTTCTATCGTCCATCACTCAACGATCATCATGCTCTTTGACCAGACCACCTCCAACAATCAGATTCGCACCGCTACCCAAGATTGATGCTACTAGAAAACGAACGATACCGCCTCTCGGAGTTTCAGCACGTTCGCGCCGCAAATACATCCCACAAGAGGGTCGGTCATTACTGTGGCCTGTTGACCCAATACCCGAGGAAACCGTTGAGGATCCCATCCTCGTTTTAGGGAAGCTTGTTAAGAGGGCGGGCAGAAAGATGTGGCAGAGGGTGAAAATGAGAGGTACGATGGCAGTACCGCAGGAGAAGGACTGCCTCTATGCAAATGACGTGATTGATATCAAGCCCGACGAACTTTCAGGGGACACGCCGTCGTCGTCGTCGTCGGATGGGTCGGAAGGAGACGAATCGGAGTTGCTTGATGAGGATGATAAGCAACTGAAGAGAGCGTCGTGGTCAGCAGTGCGCGGGACGCCTAATAACAGAAAACTTCAGGTTCGGAGAAGTACAGGGGACTTGGCGACATTCTCCAAGGCTGCATCGTGAGCCGTACTTGTGCGTGGTTATGTTCTATTTCATGGACGAGCGCCGCTGACGGTCCGACGCTGCCTAGGCCTTGACCTCGTTTATCCCACATGTTATTTCCTGTGTTATTTTTTATTTTTTGTATTCAGACATTTCTTTCGGTTCCGATGGAGAATATGATGTTCTTTTGGATTCGTCTGCACGTTTAATACCAGCCAGATATGCATCATAATGGTACGCTTGTTGATGGTAAATATATGTACGAGTTGAGTGAGCCTGTGTCAAAAGGGGCAAGTGTTTGTGAAATGTCAGCGGAGGAGGATGTCCCTGAGGCAATCTGCAGTGTAAGCCTTGGGGCGTGCAGTCGGTGAGTGGCCACTTCCGTCTTTTTCTTTTCTTCCCCTAGACGACCCCTTCCCGTTCGTCATGTCCTGCACGCCTACGGGGACAGAGTATGCCACAATCACTTCGTACTCGGCGGCCACCTTCTACTCTACAGTCACCTCTGCCCAGTCGTTCCAAACCACTGTTACTCAAGCATCATGCGTTGCCTCAGGAACCATCGGCTCGAGCGTAGGCTGCATATCCACTGCAGCACAAGTGGCTACCATTGGCAGTGAGTAAGCCGTTCTGATATTCTTCATTGGCCTTCCTGCTGGCCTTCGCGAGCAGTGATGTTACTGTGGTCGCGTTTCGCATTTCTGGTTGTTACATGCGCTGATCTCATGCTCTCTGTAGCCACAGATTATCATTATGAGCAGGTCGCAGTGACTTCTTCGGTCCCAGTCATTGTGACTACTCCTACTAAAACACTTTATGCGACGGACTGTTCGGGCAGTGTTAATCAGGAATTGACAACCCTTACTTCTTCTCTTACTTCTAATGCTTTGGTGACCACGTCGGTTCTTGTCGAGTCGACCCTTCCTCCGTCGACTGTCGTCATGGAATCTTCAGCTACCCTCGCAGATGGATCTGTGGTGGAAACCGTCGTCACATTTGTGTCGACGTTGCCTCCCACTCAAGTGTATGAGCCGACCATGGTACCAACAAGTACTGCTTCACATGGGTCAAAGACGAATGCGATGCCGATAGTTGCGAGTGTCCTTGGCGGGTTCTTTGGCTTGATTGCCATCGTTGGGCTCATTTGGTGGTTCTGGTACGCTTTATTTCCTTACTGCCATTGGTCACGATTGACTTCAATGGACATTGCGCAGCCGACGCCGTCGGTACTCGTGGGATGATATTTTTGAGAAGGAGGATTATCGTGATAACCACGATGTTGCGGCGCCAATTCCGATTCGTCGCCAGCGCGACCACAGCAAGCTTGATTTGAGTGCGGAGCCTAAACCATACCAATATGGTCTTGTTGGGCATGTTGTTCCTCCTGCAGAGTCAGGCTCACCACCGGGATCCCCACGCTCGTTCCCGCACAGTCGCAATACGTCACTATCAGCGGTTCCTCTGCTTGAGGGTAGCAGCCTTGGTCGCGTTTCGCGACCAACCACTGCTGAGACTATGCAGTTTGGCCAAATTCAAGGGGAGACTGCCCACGGACATTCGAGTGCTAATACGAGATTTTCGAACTACTCTATCAGTAGCTCTGCACCTTTGATTGATGTTCAGTTGAACACACACGCCGCTTCGAATGGCTCCCGAAGTGGCCACGGTGGTGGTGCTGGTTCTTTGGATGGCTTGGATCGTTTGATATCGCCCATGCACGAGCGGCGTGTCTTGCAGGTCATCAACGATGGCCCCCCCAGTTCTCCCGTCACGCCACAGCCTAATGCTTCGAAGACACCTGCACCTTCAGGCTCTTCTGGTGATGTTATCATCCATACGGACGGTGGGAGGGTTGTAGGATCTAGTAGCGAACCTCCACCTTACTCTTTACACACACTGGCACGGGTTTAATCATGATTATGTAATAATTTGCTTCCGGTGACTAAATATGGCCTTTGTCTACCAACGCTTTTGTATTTGGGTACGAAGCAGGAGAACAATAGCAGACCGGTCAATGGGCGGGGTTACTTGCATCCACCCGCCTATAAAGTCTGCGTATCGACGGCCCTCCCATGTACCTCACTTCTCGCATCGTCTCCCTTGTTTTCCTTGTCATCTTCTTCAAGTCCATCCGCCCGGTGCTGGGTCACCTCATCGTTCATTTCATCAAGTCTTGCATCTTTTGCCTTTCTTTTAAATAACACACCACCATCCACACTACTATACAATGGCACCCGTCAAAACTTGTGAGTACTCCCATCTTCCCTTCCCTTTTGGTCTGACGTTCCTGCAGATATTTTCTTTGGTCTCAATGCCGTGCGGGTATTGAGTATCATATCACTTCTTCTTGTCTTCGCAAGCAGCATCTTTGTCATGGTTAAGGATATTGAAGCCGTCAACTCTTACGAGGCTGCCAAACAAAGCGGCAATTCCACTCAGGTTGATCTCGTCAGCTGTGATTACATCGAGTACGCCACTTTCACGTCCTGTCCATGTGTACTACGTCCTAATCCACCTGATCAGGAACAGCACTGTCCCCAATCAACTTGGCGGCGTGTTCTGGGCCATCGTCAACCGTCTTCTTATCATCTTCCAAGTCATAATCTTGATTATGTCCGAAGTCGGCTGGCCTGCTCCTTTCTTCGATCGTTTCTTCCCAGTCCTTGGCTCCGGTTTCGGTTTGGGTGCGCTCGGCATTTTCCAGGGACTGTAAGTCTCGTTTTATCTTTATGACACCCTTCTCACATCCTGTCTCAAGCATTGGTGCCGCAGTTCTTTCCCAACATGTCGATGATTTCACATTTGTTGCCGCGTTTTTCCTCTTTGTTATAGGGTGCATGAACATGCTCCTTGGCCTCATCTTCCGGGAGTCTGCCAAGGACAGGCGTTCCATCACCTCATGGCGAGATGGCAACAAGGATGTCCTCCCCACGCATTTGCCACCTGCTGCAAACCTTAATCGCTCTGCTACTGCCAGTTCAGCACAATCGTACATGTCTTCTACCGTTTGCGACGAGAAAGCTCGCGATCTTGCCGAGTTTGGTGCTGCCCGTGGCCGTGCTGGTTACGGCTTTGGTCGCCAAGGGGAGAAGGCGGCGGGGATGAAAGGTTTGTCTAAATCACAGTAGATCATTTCCACCATTGTCTAATGTAATTATCAGGTTTCCTCATCTCAAAGCCAGTAGAAACGCTACCGCGTTACGCTGCCCGCCCAAGTGCACCTTCAGCATCCTCGTGTTCTTCCTCGCCTCGCCCACACTTCACGTCAAGCGATACTGCCATCTGATGATTTTGAAATGATCAAGGCCATGATCATGGTTGGATGACCCCACAGACTTTGTAGATGCCAGTGGTACTGTAGCCGTCAAACTCTCCTCAGGCTACCTAGTTCCTGTGTTCACCCCACTTTTACAGTAGTAAGGATACTTGTATTTTACACTTCTGTAGCTGTATCTCTGCCGTCGATGTTTTATTATATAAATTTTTTTATTCAATCGACGATGCTCACTTAGTAAATGGTCCTCCCGATCTGAATCCGTGAAGCAACGCCATGAGCAAGAGAAGAGAAGATGCTTACAATGTCACATGGCAATACATAAATGACTCCACCCTCCTTGCTCAACCTGCCGCCAGCTCGATGATACGGTAGAGTCAAACCCAAGATTGGTAGACTTACCAAATTGACAAGTGCTACACAGTCATGTACAGAACTTCATAGTATTTAGTTTGATGTTGCAAACTATCTTCCATAGCTGTGATAGGGTTGCATAGCCAGTTGGGGGGAAACTGTGTAAGAGATGTAGCTATCTACTGCAGTAACAGCGACACAGCACACATACAGCACACGGCACTACTATGTGCACGCTTTTCATCTACCGGTCGCAACGACGTGGCATGGTTGCACTTGGTCCCATTGGGACAGCCTAAGTGGGGAGGTAACACGATAAGTGATTCACTGCAATCGAAGCATTTGACCCGCCGTCACAGCAGATATAACCGTCGGGACAGGTATACCCAACTTTTAGACACTGAAAAACGCCCAGGCCATGATGTCAGTATCAGTATCAGTCAATTAGTGGGGTGTACTAGGCACGTACACAGTAGTAGCCATCTCTGGCACAGCTGCCAGGGAAGAGACTGCACAAGTATGTACAAGTTTTAGTTGAGTCGATCGCCACACGATCACCAGAAGTCTGCAGGTTCCGCACCTCTCGTGTTGGCGGTGATCGTGCTAGGATCCCCGCAAGTGTGTGCAATCGGCATCTACAAAGGCAAGATACAAGGAGAGAAGTAAGGGTGCGATACAAGGGAGCATTTCGAGAATTATTTGAAGAATGGCACCCAATTCTGCATGCATTCTATACATGCCAGAGGAACAAAACATTGCATTGAGCGAGAGCCCTATGGGCTCGCATATCCGATTCCGAACATATATTTTCCGCGCCTTATTGTTTTTGCTTGGAGCATGTGCGGCCTGGTTACATAGGGTCATGATTCATATGTGGGGTTCGAGAAATAGGCGCTTTGACGTTGGATCACCCTGACGGGCTGTGTCCGCTCGGTTTGCTTGATCGATATACAGTAGGCTACTTTGACGATTCCCCGGAATCAAGCGTTCTGTCACGTTGCAGGGCCCTCAACACTGTTGATCCATCCCAGCGACCTTTGGCTATCTCTTGCCCATTGAGATGAAGCGCAGGAATCCAATAGACATACTTTCTCTTCCAGTGTTCCTGACCTTTCTCTTGAATATTGACCACCTCCAACTCAAAGTCGTGCTGTATGAGAGACGAGTTGCTGCACCCATCATGCAACGAAGCGGTAATAGGCTCACTAGCTTTTTGACTTTGGCGAGCTCAGTTTTTGCTATCTTGATTCAAATAGTCAGTGCCCGTGCCACTTGGGCTCAGAAATGACCACTGACATCGCAGAGGGAGCAGTTTGGACCTGAAAAGAGTGTAAAACGGACCAATTTTGGGATACGGGCAGCCATGGAAGCAACGATAATGTCTTTAGTATCGGCAAGTGGGAACAAAAGACAAACTTCAAAACAAGGACCCACAAATCATTCACACAAGTTCAACAATTGCCAGGTTTTGTGAAGAACTTCACGGTAGTCGCGTCACTAGTACATGTCCCGCAACTCCTCGTCTGCAGGTGCTCAATGAACTGTTGGTATGACAGTCTCAGAACCAGCATGGCGGAAGAGAAGTGCGTGCTCCGTCAATTCTCCGTTCCCGTTAAGCTGACCTGCATAACTTCGCAGCGCGGCCCTGTCCGTTTTACTCCCAAGGACGGTGTCTCTTCGCAGACTCGTGCAATTTTCTCCACGAGATCAAAGTCAAGGCTGTTGCTGACCTTCCAGCACCACATGCCATTCACTCCAACCCCCAATTCGGTTCGCCCTCAAGGGATATGAGCGACCCACCTTCTCTCATTGTTAACACAGCGAGTCCCCGTTCGACTGACACCCCGAACCTAGTCTTTGATTCTTCGCGTTACTCAGGTCTTTTATCCATTCTGGAGGACGTCATTGGCCCGGCTCAAAGCATGCCTGATCAACATGTTACAGACACAGAACTTTGCTGTCCCGACGACCTTTTCTCCAATGCACCCATAGCTAGTGGTGACAGCACTTTGGTTACCGAATCGGATTCAACCCTTGTCAGCCAAGATTCAGGTAGCATCTCTAGCATGACGTTTGATGCTACCTCCACCCCGGACAGCGATGAAACGACAAACGCGCCTTCAGTCCATTCTACCTACCCAGCGCTATTCCCGAACGATGAAACTTTGGGCAACGAGGATCCCCCTACGTTTGCGGAAGCTGACAGCGAGGTGGCTGTGGACCATTCCCTTTACGTTGTAGATGCTTCGTTTGGTGAGGAGCCGCCTATACTCCATGCAGCCGAGACCGAGGAACCAGTCGGCTTGGCGTATGATGCTGACGATCCGGTGGACGAATTTGCAACGGTTCCGAATCGGAGGCACTCGAGTGTCACTTCCGCAATTTCGCGGTTCAGCGGCGTGTCTTTATTAGCATCGCCTAGGGACAGTCACCGGGAATGGTCCTCAAGTAGCCCATCAAATGGTCTTGCTCAGGCTTGTACTCCTAACCTATTATCCCCTGTACAGCTGTCAGCTAAGCTGCGACCGTTCTCACTCCATTCTGTGGGTTCCCCCCTCTTGAGGGGGGACTCAATAGATTCTGGTTATGCTGACGGTGATCACTGGATCGGTCCCCTACCACTGTCGCTCTCCCCCCCGCTGAGAGATCAGTCACCTGTTGGTGCTGGGCTGCTGGGCGTGTCCCAATCGTCTTTTACTCCACCTCCAATCGAAGAATCTACGGTATCATACGATGTTGAGGCAGTTCATCGCTCACCACTGATGGAGACCGTCGAGGAGAGTATCGATGAGGACTCGGAAGAATGTGAAGATGCCACTTCTCTTATACTGGATGCATATGACAATTCACCATCGGATGACGAGGATGACTACTCATCGCCGACCATGAGGATCTCGGAAGCATTTGATCATGCAGACGTAGCAGAACACAATCCGTTGCCTTCTCATTCGTCTTCGATCCCGCCTATTTCCTGCCATGTCGTTTTTGAGCGTCCGAAGTCTGTGGAGCGGTTACATGCTGAGCAAGTCGGACAGGTTCCCTCTGTGACTGACCACGATGTAACGTTCAAGGCTGCTCTGATCACCCAGCCTTCTTTCGATTTCAGTGATACATCCTCTCGAGTATCCTCGCGAAGACATGACTCTCTACTGTCCTCTCATTCTGGCAATTCTACGCCCAACACATCCACGTACTCTCAAGACAGTGATATCTGGCAAGGTGGGGAAGAGGTGTGCGTGTCTTCGGCGGGCCTTTCCCGTGACGTTCAAACTTTCCATTCGGACGGGAGCTCGGGGCCAGAAATGGAACAACAAACAATGGACGAAGGCGTACAATCCTTTTCTTCGTCCGATGGAGACGACGTGGAATTGGAGTCTCAGTTCTTTTTTCAGCCTATTGAAGGGGAAGATCTCAAACAGTCGAGTAATGCTGCCACCTCTTATATGGGTTTTACAGAAGTTGCAGAAACACATGGAGGGCAGGATCTCGAGGCAGATAATAACCCCGTTTCCCAGGAATACCTCGGTGCGGATCACCAGAGTTTCTCTGTGGATGGAGTGTTGCAGTTTCCTTTGCCTCCAGCACTTGAACTGGCTAGTCACTCCACGCTCACTGAGGATGTGGTCGCACCCCACAGCGTTGACGTGGATAGTGAAGCCGACGAACAGTTTTGTACGCGGCGTCCCCGGGCTGCTTCAGATCTTACGGTCAAAGCTGATTCGAACAACCCATACCCTCCTACCTCCCCTCCGTTAACCTCGTTTGCAGATGCGGACCTACAGAGGAGCCGTGCTGAATCTGATCTAACGATTAAAGGTGGACGAGCCTCTTGTTCTTCCCACGCTGTCGAGCAATCTCCTGGGATAGACCAAGCCGAAACTTGGAAAAGTCAGAGACTTTCAGAGGATGAGTACCTAAATGATGTCTTGCATCAGCATCATGCTAGCTCTTCACGCACCTCCGGTGAAGATTTGACTTCTCCACTGCAACGTACTGAGCCCGCGGTACATTCATCTGCAAGTCGAGCAAGCTCATCGTCGCGGCCACATACCTCACCACACTCACCAACTCTTTGTCCAGCCACCTCGCCATTGTACCCACAATCACATATCGTTCATTCTGCATCTACCCTTCGACCTCTCCTCACGGGCCGGAAATCCCTTCTAGAAGCGTCTCTCTTTGGTGACCGTGCTGCTCGTTCCGAACGGAGTAGATCAAATTCGTCTTCAGCACCACCCACTTCCAGTCGATCACTAAAGAAACCTGGGAACACCACTGTTTCTTTACGCCATCGCCAGCGAAATCAGGTAAGCTCTAATCTCATGGAACGACTGTATATCTTTATCTAGACCATAGTTTCCCCCGAGACTCATGACCGCACTAAATGACGATGGTGGGTCGTAACTACAGGGTATAAGGGACAAATACACTGATACCGAATTTATAGGCCATGCCTTACCACCTCGTTGTTCTTCTGCGGACCTCGACGCATGCAAAGAATCGCCGTTGTCGTCGCCTTCGTCCCATTCTGCACCGCCAAGTAGCGGGCTCAAACCACTTAGGCTGGTGAGTGTGATGTTTGACGTGTTTCCATCCTGGCACAAATTCTTATCAAGCATATAACAGTTCTCCTTTCATAATACCAGGAGGTTATCCTCTCTGGCTTCGTCGTCTTCTCGCATTGCATCTGACATTGTGTCTCGTGAGTGTAGTGCCATTTTCTTGCTTACAGCTAAAATGAGGATTAGCAGCACATAACATTTTCAACGCATCTACAGTACCATCACCCAGTGTATCATCTAGTACTTCATTTGATCGTAATGCTCCGGTATGACCGTTCGTATTGGCACGTCACAGGAGCTTTGCACTGATTTGGTTTGAAGCTTTCATCAACATGCAATCCACACATACCCGATACCCTCACGTCTTCTGACCCAAATTCTCCTGCATCGCCTGATGTTCATCACACTCGCTTATCATCAAAAAAAATTTCTTTGCGTCGTAATTCGCGTTCTCCTTCTGCCCCAGTCCAACCGAGTTCTTGGCGCCTGTCAAATTATCGAGCAGGTTCTCGTAATTACACCACAGCTGACCGTCGATTATCGCGACGAAACTCGATTCTATCGTGTTCCTATGTTCCATGTGAAGAGGAAGGTAGCGATCAACGGCTTACCACTGATTCCGACTGCATACATCGCCCTGCATCAGCTGTGGAAAGCTTGGTTCATGCAATTGCCACTCCAAAGCCAACGTTGCTGTTTGCAATTGCAAGCGATGATGTCGAACAAGTACGAAAGGTACTTGAAAGTGGTGAAGCGGGACCAAATGATCCTGTTGGCCCACAGTCTGCCCTTGCTTTCACGCTCACGAACGACAAGTTAATACACAAGAACGAGATAGTAAAAGCTCTTCTTGCATACGGGGCAGACCCTTCAGCGCTCCGGGATCCTGTGCTGAATCCAGCAGCTCATGTGGAGGACGGCCAACCAGGTCCACCTCCTGAGACAACTTTACAAGGGATGGATCCCGCGACAAGGTGAGACAAGCAGTGACTATTATACTGGGACAACTGCATACCGCTGCTTGGTAGATATTTTGTTTCTCGAGCAGATACAAGCCACACTCGCCAAACGTCGAGATTAATATATAGGTCCTTCTTCCGCCCGTTGACCCGCGTACGTTATGACGTCGTAGGCCAAGATTGGGCGCTAGAGCATCTCTTCAAAGTTCTCAGCATGCACTCTCAGCGTCTTGCGGTGGCTCCCATCGTGGTCTTGCTGTGTGGTAAGAACGAGAAAGGTTCTATCTGTGGGGAATCTGACGCAATGATTACATACAGGGCCCAGTGGTCATGGGAAGAGCTTGTTAGCCCGAAAATGTGAGGTTTCGATTAATTAGTGACTGAACACGAATAACTTATGGACTTCAATAGTTGGATCTTTATTGGAAGTTCCTACACATACTGTAAATATGACCACTCTTCGGTCAACTCACGATATATGGCAATCATATTCAATGAGCCCATATGAAGTAAGTGCAATGTACTCTTATTGTACGACATGCTTTACGTGGGTTTCTTTAGGATCCTTCTTCTTGTACCTTGGCAGAATTTCTCCTGGAAAACGAAGGAAAGAGATGTGTAGTTGTGTTGGACGTAAGTCGTGCTCAGTTCATCCCAACTCACACTTACATTTTTTTCCAGGAAATCGAGAAGACAGAAGAGCAGAAGGCACTGTGGTCTTTGCTGATGCCTTGGGAACTCGGTCGGTCTTGTTCGCGGGCTGCTTAATTTGTGATTCTGACCAAATGCTTAGGACGATGTACTCTGGAAGCGGGGAAACGCCATGTTGATGTCCGTAATGTTATTTGGCTGGGGACATCAAATATTGGTCACGAGCTGGTCTTTGACCATCATCGCAACCGTCCCGAACCAGACGAGCAGATGACCCGTGAGGAGTACCTCCAATTGATGGAGATGTTACGTCCTCGGGTTTCTGACTGCCTTGGGGTATGTCCTGTCGCAGCTGGTTGTGTCCTTCGTCTCTTAAGTATTCTTGCAGGCATCACTGTTGTCTCGAGTTACCACTGTCCTTCCCTTCACACCGTTCACTCTGGAAGAGAAGAAAGCCATTGCTGCGGAAGCGGTCTATTCGTTGGGAGGTGATGCTTCTAGGGGACTCTCTCCACAGGAGGTGGAGGTCGTGGTCACACAGGCATTGCCAAACTACGTTGCAGGAGAAGGGGCTCGATCGTTGCACAGAGCGATATCGAACCAACTTGTGGATGCCCTTCGATACTCATGAAATGGTATATTAACTGGAAAGGATCTTCACGAAGTTGAACTCTATTGAAGTTTATGTATGTAAGTGAGAGTAAGGGTGACACTTGGTATCTGGTACCTCGTCTCCCCCGGTGCAGGCAGTCGAAGGAAAACAGTCTTCAAATTGCTGTGGTCCTGTAATGCTCTGACTTAAGTACCTTATATAGAATCTCTAAAACTGATTTTGCGGCTTACTACATGAAATGAATAAACGTAGATCTTGCTGCCATGGAGAGTACCGGGCCGTCTTCACTGCCCCTTACAGTTGTTGCCAGGGCAAGTATGCCAGCAAACAAAATGATCCCTACTCTACAACGTTTCAGCTTCTCGTTTACTGAGCGCCCCATCTAGCGCACTGTCGAATATGTCGCTCTTTTTTAAGTCTGCAATCGCTGGCCAACGTCGTGCGGAATCAGTCATACTCGCGCCCGTTCCAGCAGGTCCAGAGGCTGCGCCTTCTCCCTCACCGCCCCCTCCACCTCCCCGGTCGTCTGCAGGGATGTCATCAACAGAGATCGCCTTTATTGCATCGTTGTTGACCGTCCTTGGCTTGATAGCATCAGGTACGACCACACCACCTTGCTACATGATCTTTCCTTACAGTCACAAAGTCTTTGCCGTATGGAAAGTGTTGGAAATGCGAAGGAAACGGAGAACATTATTATCACAGAAAACAGCGGAGACAGAGAAGCCCGACGCAGAAGCCCAAGGACCCCCTCTGCGTCGTGCTCCCGTTACTCCTCCTCGCGGTGTCGGCTGGACACCGCAGATACGATCCATCAGCTGCAGCATGTCGATTGAAGGATCAGATAAGATGCGTGTCGCTCGTCCAATGAAGCGCGCCCGCTCCCCACCTCCGATCACACGCTACAAAACATCAAGTCCTTTCAGTGACCCCACCCCAAAATCAGCCCCTCCTCGCACGGCAACGTTTTCGGAGAAAGACAATATGACATCTCCTGTAACCCCCCGTGCTCTTGCTGTGAGCAGTCTTCAGACGAGAGCACTAGACAGACATGCTCAGTCGAAATCCTCTTAGAACGGTCATTCCAGATGATCCACAATCATTATTCCCCAGTGACACATACCCTAATATTTTTCGTGGCCGAGATACCTTGAAAGTGCCCTGCACGACCTTCATTAAGGCCTTATTACTTTGCACTGATGGTCAATATTGTTGACTCACAGGCAATTAGTTAGCTTGTGCGGGTCACCTAACTTATTGTAGTGTTATCCTGTATCTATCGAAGCTGGAAATATGTAATGAGGACCGATGGTCCATATAAAGTGGTTTACATCAACCGCTACATGCTCATGGAGAAAGAAAGATGTAGAGTCTCGGTTGAGACAGGAGTATATATGGCGACGTCTATTCCTCGGTGAATTTCGCCTTCCGTCGGAACTTTGCTTGGTCCCGCAACCACTGGTAACTGCAGTCAGGATACTCCTCAGTGTCTTACATATTTCAACTTACCTGCCGGTATTCATGTAGTGAGCCAATCTTTTCGCCTGAACCCAAATAATGAGTTGTTCAAGCACTCTTCGCGACATCACTACCACTCACCATGGTAGTCTGGTACTGGATTTGTCGCGCTCTGAGCGGTAGGATCAACACGGTTCTTGACTATTCGCTTATGGAATTCGCGATCCTTTTCTTCAATGAGATTCATTGTTCGGCGGTGTGTCAACCTCCAACACGCTGAACCAATTACGGGTCCAACAAGATAACCCAGACCTTTAGAGAGGTTCAACTTTTTTTTTTCCAAGAAACAGGATGGAAAGGTTGTACCCATGCAAGCAACTGTACAGCCGCCGTAGAAGAATAACGGGTCGATGCCCTGTCGTACATGCAGTCAAAAGCATTGTCGAAGTTATACATGCAAGTGATGATCCTACCATGATGGGCTTGGTCGCGTCAGTTTCCAATGATCCAAAATACGCCACACCACCAGCGAGACCAAGCAGGGTGCAAGGAATAGTAACTGCCTGTTGAAAAGATATGGTCAAGTTATCTGCTTTCCCAAAACAACCACTCTACCGTTTCCCATCTACGTTTCCGCCGTCGTATTTCAAGGTACTCTGACCAAGTAAGGTTTGGTGCCGCAGCCCGACTCCGGTTGTCGGTAGATATTCGCCGGATATCAATGCGCTTTGGTCTGTCTGTTATGACAGATACATGCATTCTGTGACTGCATGACCTCAGAAGCGAGGACGACATGCTGTTGGAACTTGGCTATACGTTGAAGAACTGAAATTTCGCTGTTGAATACAGTACTTGGGAAATAAGTTCCCACGATGTGTAAACGCGACTGAAGCTTTGAAGTTGTGGGACTCAGCACTTATAATCCTAATTACTTACTGTGCACTCGGTGATACAGTTGACCTTGATATTCAAATCGGAGGAAGACTCGTTCCTTGCCGAACGGATGTTTGACAAGGACCGCTCTCCCATGCAACTTGCAAACTGTCCTCTATGTGGTGTGGAGTCAATAAACGCACGACCGACTGACGTTCTCAATCGTGGCCCATTCGCATTGGATAACTTGTTTGCCGCAGGGTCCATTACTGTCACTGTCCATGGCGACGATGTAGGGTGCGACAACACCGCTTACCGCAATTCATGGCATCCCCTCCCCACTGCTCAGGGACCATCAAGCCAAATAACGCAGGACCCTCTCTTACGAGGCCTTGCATTTCTCTCGGCGAACCTTTTCCTACATACTGCATGTAGGCTTGACCCCAGTGGCCAGACGCTGTTCATCCGAGTTTATTTAATCCCATTTGACTTGCCCAACGTCCAAGGCCGACTGCATTGTCGCAGTAGCGCTATCATGAAAGAGAGTAAACGTTACCTTGAAAGCATTCTGCCACTCGTTGGCCAAAATCTACATTTCTGGAACGCAGAAGGAAATGAATTGACTTTTCAGGATCGCTATTTCCTACCTCGAAACATGGTATGTATCCTGGCCTTTCCATTACATTCTGGAGGTTCAAGGATCATTGCAGGATAATCGCACGATGGCCGAGATATATAATGACCTCGATTCTCCTGTTGTCCTGGACACTTGTGTTCCCTTGGCCAGGCAAATTGCTAATGGGCAACAAGTTTGGGGTCTTCGAAGCCAATTGTATGGTTACCAGCGGCGCTCTATTGCAGTAATGATTGACAGGGAACTCAATCGCATGCCTGTCCAAGACCCGTCATTCGTGACTGTCTGCGGAATGCGTGGAGAAAAGTATTTCTTTCAACCTTCCACCATGACAATCCTGTGCGAGCGTCCAATGGTTTTCAATTGCCGCGGTGGATTACTATGCGAGGAATTAGGTTTGAATACGAACCATTCAATGACATCTGACTTATTGAAATCCTCTAGGCACTGGGAAAACAATCATGATCCTTGGCTTGATTCTCGCCACGATCGACCAACTTCCTGATCCTGAGGAATCAATCCTTATACTCGATACCCAAGCTGTATTGACGCCACTCTCTTATCGGCATTTTGATTTACCCGATTGTGTAACTGCACGGATAAGAGCTGGCGTGGACCACTTAGCTGTTGCAGATACATCTCGTATCCCTTCTTTGGTTGAGATACTCCTCCACCATATCCCTTCGAGCAATGGGCTGACCAATTTACGTGGGTATGAAGACAAACTTGAAGGCTCTCCCCTATGGCCACTGTTACGCAGTAACACCCCATTCTACTATCACTATGATGTTAACCCAGCCACAGAGATGGAGTCATTGCGACATGACAAATCCGAACTAAGCCGCCGTGTCATGTATCTTAGTTCAGCGACCTTGGTCATCGTGCCTCTGAATTTGCTCGGTCAATGGGATAGGGAAATACAAAAGCATTGCTGGTCGAGTGTCAAGTATCTCATCGTGCGCTGGTCGGACAGCCTTCCAACTGCAAGGGTGCTCGCGGCAGACTATGATGTAAGTTATGGATTCTGCTACCAACTTCTCATGTTTCTGATGATAGATTATTAGCTCATTATTATGAGCGACGTTCGTGCGTATTGCCTCCCTGTGCCGTGACCATTTTTGAGAGGTTGGCGATTAGGCTTTCGCAAGGAGTCAACGAAAAAGAAGATTAACCGCCTTCGTACCCTCAAGCAGTGTACATGTCCTTGTATCGAAGGTTCTCGAGTACCAGACTGTCGTTGCACTGGAGATTCCGAAGTCACCCCTCTTCTGCAAATAAGATGGAAGAGACTCGTCGTCGACGAAGGTCACATTTCTGGAAACGTCTCTTCCAGCGTGAATTATTTTGTCCGTCTACTGAGTTTTGAGCGGAAGTGGATTGTCACCGGTACTCCTACTTCTAACATCCTTGGCCTCAATTTGGGTCGCACAAGTGAAATACCTGAAATAGACGTAACAAATTCCGAATCCCAGAGCCCCAGTGACACCCCGGAGAGCTCTACACTGCAGGAGGACTCTGAAACGATGAACGAGGAAGGGATTAACTCCCGGATCTGGGGTCGCTATGACCGCGACAACTTGCGAAAGTTGAGCACGATGATTGGAGTCTTCCTCGGCGTTTCTCCTTTCGGTGCAAACCACAAGGCCTTTGGACTTCACATCTCCTTGCCACTATGTGATAAACGCGGCCCACGACCCATGGCCATCAACGTCCTGAGCCAGGTGATGCAGATGGTTATGGTTCGTCATAGGTTAGTGCTTCAAGACCTACTGTCAGACTGTACTAATAACATCGGGTGTAGAGTTACAGACATCGAGAAACATGTCATTCTTCCACCAATGAGGCACGACATCATTTACATGGACTTAGGCGAGTATGCTCTGAAATCCTACAATGCCTTGCAAGCTGGCGTCGTGATCAATGCTGTTGATTCTGAACGGCAAGGTCTGGTATGCCACTCTGCCAGTCACTACTTACAAAAAGGATTGACCATTTTTTAGGATTATCTGTTCCATCCAAGTGTAGGATGCCCTCTTGTTCCGGAATGACATCACAATTTCCTAAACTTTCATTGACAGAACGTGAAAGAGCTGCAAAATGCCATGGATAACATATCACAGTTGGGTGACTTTGTGTTCACTGTTGCATCCCCTCTAATCGTCGAACTGTACAGAGTAATGTTCTGGTCGGCTTCGGATATTTTATATAACGTAGACCAGATATGTTGCGAGGCGGAATCATATAGGGCTCGTGCTCTAGAACGACAGATTCCAAGAGAGGATTTTGATTTACTCGGAAGTGCTCTGACACATGCGTAGGTGTCCCATCGTTCTACTTCACAATGTTTATTCACTAGTAGTGCCAGAGCTGCGGCTGCGAAAGACGAATTGTGGCGTGCCATGCAACGTTACGCAGACGTTCCTTTCAGTGTAATGGGCCTTGAACCTGATGTCTTTGAGGCCTGGACGCGGGGAAATCTGAAGACGAGAGCACGTGAAGTTAATTTAATGCATCCTAATCGTCTGATTCAGCTTCGAAACGTTGTTCGCGAACGGCCTCTGATTTCCAAAGAAGCTCTTGTCGATCGAGGCATTAGGGTCAATAAAGAGGAACCTTGGGAGCCTTCTCAAACCCGGGAAGCCCCACATGTCGACCAAGTAAAAAAGATGGCGCAAGAGGTCAGAGAGGAAATCCAGGTTCTGAAGAAGAAAGCGACTCTTCCCCGTTTGGTTGAGCTCTCGGGATCGACAATAGACTCAGCGTGTGAGCCCAGTTCAAAGGAACCACTGTATCATGCTTCAGATCCGCAGCAAATGGAAAAGTCTCTTCTGTCGGGCGTGCGTATTGGGCCGTCTTTGTCGACCAAACTCAACTATATTCTATCTGAGGTATTTTCCCCCCTGCCACGCACTCGGAGTGCAGCTAACAGACTTCTTTAGGTGCTATTATATTCGTTTGAAGAGAAATCTCTCGTATTCTCGAAGTCGCCGCTCACCCTCGCGCACGTAGCAGAGGGATTGTCATTAACTGGTATCAAGTATCTCCGATATACTTCTGACATGGAGCCTTTGCTGCGGGAGCAGGTGGTGATGACGTTCGAGACCTCGGATACGTACCGGATTTTCCTGATAGAACTCAAACTTGGTGCGCGTGGGCTGTAAGCTTTACACATGGCGAAACAGGAGAACGCACACTAATCTCATTTGTTTAGAAATCTTGTCTCAGCTTCTCGTGTAATCTTCTGTGAACCAGTTTGGCATCCAGACGTCGAGTCTCAAGCTATCAAGGTTGAGAGTTCGAAGTCATTCTGGTTAGCAATTCCAACTAACAAAGCATGGTCGCAGCGCGCGCACCGAATTGGGCAGGCGAATCGTATCATAGGTTTGTGTTCTATCTGCTTTGAACTTCTTCGTCTAAACCCATAGTGCAGTTAAGACTCTCGTCATTCGGTCCACAGCAGAAGAGGCCATGCTTACTCGGAGACGATATCTTGAAAGTAACGAACAGATTCCAAAGATGACGACTGAGAGTGGTATGCGTCACTTCTTGGAGGTGCGTGAGCAATTTGTCGATAGGCTTCGTACGGGAAACGATCTGACGTCGCCGTTAAGCATCCTAGATTTTTGAAATCTGTATCAAGAGAACCGGAAAGCCTCTCCCTACTTCTCATTGAGGCAGATGCAAGACATGGATCTGCGGGTGGAAATTCTAGTGACCACTCTACAACAGCAGTTGATGTGGTAGATTCGAATTCGACCAACAGAATGAGCTCCAGTGAGAGACCAGCAGGAAAGAAAAAGAGGATCTCCGTCGTGCGCTTTGCGGGGGGACGTCTGACTGTTGTATGATCGTCGGACTCTAGTTGTTACTCACTAGCTTTTAAATTTAGCTACTGTAGCCGATTTTGTAGTACTTTTTCTAATGGTCAGCGATCACGTGAGCAACGCGTCCATCAGACGCGACCGTTCGTGTTCAACGCCTCAAAGCCTCATTGCCCAGACTCTAACACTTACACTCCTTTGCACAACGATTCCATCGGTGCTTTCTAATGCTTGCTATTGTTACAGGCAATGGAATTGGGTTTGCTGATCCCAGCAGGCTAAAACAGTCACTGACTGCCACAATTCCGGTATCGACCTCACTGAAATGCACTACGAGTTCCTGGGCATCCAACAACACCCAGATTTATCTCGCCTCCGCATCATGTATCAAGCGCTATACAATGTCGGAAGGCCTTCTGGAAGAGTTATATTCTGGTTCCGATCCCGTAACCTGTTTGGTTATGACAGATAACGGTGACTCGGTGATCTTCGCAGTGGACAACAATATTTACGCGTTGGACTGCAATTCATCTGAAATAACCACGCCGATCTGTCCAAACAAGGGGCCTGTGACTGCCTTAGCACTCGCCAATGATTCGTCGCTCCTGGCGTTAGTTACAGGGTACGAAGTCTTCGTGCATAACATGAAGACCACGGCGAATACCATGCTGAAAGGTCTTCCTGATGGAAAGATATCATGCTGCATTTTCCACTATCACTCCACGAAGCTGCTTCTGGGCATAGGAAAGCAAGTCCTTGTCTACAATACGTCGAATCCATCGGCCCCAGTCAATGCTATCAACTTCCCCGGCTCTTCAGGGCGTATAGTTGCTATTGCAAGCAGTCCATTCAGTACTACTTTGATTGCCATGGCAACATCCAAGGGAGATGTAGCTCTGGTGGACCTAGACAAGAAACAGGGGTGCGCTTTATTTCAATTTCACTATGTATATAGAAGCATCTTACGAAAGATCTCCGGTCATCCAGAATCTTGAAGACAGCAAATCTAAAGAAGTCACTCACTGCCCTATCGTTTAACGCAGAAGGTTCCGCTATATACCTTGGGACTGAGGAAGGCAAGCTAATGCTCCTCAACCTGAGAGCTCTGGAAAGGGAGCCCAAGATCGTTGTTGTCGGAGACGGCGACTTTTCCATTCGGGAAATCAATGTCCAGGTAGGTTGAAGCGCAGCCCATACACTCCCCTTACATTCATTGTCCACATAGCAACAATCTAAGAATGTCACATCCATTAGTAAGAACACCATGGCTTCGATGACAAAACCTTTGGGAGTCTCTCGTATGACTGGAACACGAACACCGGTGAAATATTCAGTCACTCCGCCGGCGTGTGATCGCCGGAAAAGAGGTTCTGTGGGTGTAGGTGTGAAGTCACCGGTGCATAATCCTCGTGGTGGCATGGCTTCAAAGAAAGAAGGTAGTTCAAAGCCGTTTTCTTCCATACACTCTCCATTTGCAGAGAAAGGGAACTTGGAGATGAAGGTACAGACAATGATCTCCGCCGCAGGTATGAGTATTCCAATACCGAGTTACGTAGTCACTCACAGTATTAATTCTACGACTCTCAGAATCCAGTAAATCTCGTAACAGCGATAGGTCGGAGAACTTTGAGTTGAAACCGAATCAACCGCCAATACTGTCTGGGGCATCATGGATGCAGGGGGCGGGAAAGAAAATAACAGCGATCAAAGCCTCAGACGCAGCTCAAAATGGCGGAGATGAGTTCCCGGAAGCAGACACCGGACCGCCGGAGTCCATATCTGCTCGGTTGGCATTAATGAGAGCACGCTCAAGTTCCAACGTTAATATCAGGAAGGTAGCTGCAAGCGGGCGACGTATTGCCTCAGAATCAGCAAGGCCTTCGCAGTCTATCACACAGGGGACCGTGATCTCTGCGTCTTCCTCCGCCCAAAATAGAACCCCGTCTACGGGATCAGGAACGCCAGTAGTCCAGGCAGTCCAAGCGCAAGGTATTGGTGTTGGCAGCACGCAAGACGAGGATGAATTGGATTATCCTTCCTCGAAACAACCTCAGCAACCAGTCGCGTTTGAAAGGGGGAAAGATTTTGTCAAGACAGAGAGGAGCACAGGAGGGGATCTGCCTAGAATTGGAACCCCTGAGCTCCATGCGTGGACCAAGGGAAAGGGCAAGGAAAGGGCAGAGATTGAAGTAAAGAAAGCTCGATTTTTACGACACCCTGGCGATTCAGAGGACAGTGACAGCGATGCAGATGTTGTCACTGCCCCTGATAAAGATGGGCTCTCATTGCAGGTATCACCCCGACGACCGATGGCAGCACCTTCCTGGGTACCGTCGCCCCACAAACAAGCAACTACCGGCTTGAACATGAACACCGCAGCACAGGATTTCTTTCAAAACATTGTTCGTGATGTGATGTATGAATTCCAGCGTGAGACGAAGGCGGAGATGATGGGCATCCATCTGGATCTTGTTCGGATGGGGCGGGGTTGGAAGCGAGAACTCAGGGAGACGATGGAGGAATGGGGACAGGAACTCAGACAACTTCGAGAGGAAAACAAGCGATTGAGAGAGGAGAATGAGCGTTTAAGGAGAGGCTTCTAGTAATGTCCTTCCCTTCATCTTGATGTTTACATGTACTCCGAGGCCTCATCGTGTCACCCTTGCTACTAAATTGAAAGACAAACGTTGAACTACTCTAGTGATTGAAATCAGCATGTGGCACACGCCTGTCGGTCACGTGACCGCGACTGTGAAATGAACAACCTCCCGTTGCTACAAGTGACAACAAGCTTGCGATAAGGAGGTGCATGCATCTGGCTATTTAATGCCACTGTCTGCAATCTCAGTGAACTCCCTTGTATTTTCTGGAGGGGACCCTTTGTCGGAGGATGGCAGCATCATAGACTCTTTGGAACTGAGCTCGCAAGGAGGGCTGTCGGGACCGTCCACCCATCAAGTCAAGCAAGAGAAGCCAAGTAAGCAACATGTCAGTATATACGTACGAGTGTTTGAAGGCGAGTAAAATGACCCTTTCGCAAGAATGCACAAATCTGACGAATAGCCTGTCTCGCCAGAAATGCTAAACACCGTACTTCAATACGAATCTCATCTATTTGAGGAAGAGGAGATCCATCTTTTTTCTAAATTTGCAAATCTTTCGTGTGGGTGACTCGTTTGAGATGCACCAGATAACACTCACACTTGCTAGATAACGCACGGTTTTTGGTGGTAAGGTTACTGCTGAGGAAGCCTGCTACATGGTATCGACTAGATAACCTGAAGTACGAGAACGAACTGGGCGGTTCCGATGCTATAATTGCTGCTATAGACGAAATCTGCGAGGCCCGTCCCGACTCCCCTGATATAATACAGGATTTGAAGGAGGAGCACGAAGTTATCGATCTAACGCTAGATGTCAAGCTTAGTCAATCTGCGGAACCAACCTATGAGGACGCACGCAATTTGATGGTCTGGGATCATTCTGGCAATTCAGATACCTTGGATACCCGAAAATCCAACACCCTGGCTGAAAGTGAGAACGAAATGGACCTGGAGACCCTTCTAGGCTGCCTCAAGACGGGCGAGCTCAAAGCTATCGCAAAACAATTTCAATTGAAACCAAATGGAACGGTAAGGGACCCGTATAAGTCTTCAGTGAATTTCTGAGGTTTTCCGCATTCAGAAAAGGAGCTCATTGCTGCTATGTTGCGTGCCGCTTCTTCACAATCAACTCTTGCATTCTTCACAACGGGGAAACGACAACTAGGGCATGGGGGGTCTACTGCTTACATTCAAACAACACTTCTTTTCGGAAAAGAACAACAAATGGGATCTCAGCTGGAGAGACTGAGAGAAGTGACCCATCGCTTACTAGGTAGGCATTACGGCTACTCTCAAATACTCAACTAATATATTACAAGTGAAATGTGTAAGGATTAACAATACCTTTTACGATCTCGTTCAGCGAACCAATCTAGTGTTCTTCCGCCTGTAAATATTTAGTTTATCTTTTTTTGCCTTCTGCAATAACACCTTTGGCTTCACATGTAGCACGCAATACAGCTCGGAATTACTGGTCACCGCGCTACTCCCTCGCTTCAAGAAACGCGCATACCCTGGGTACGAATTCATCCGCTCGAAAGACATATGGAAAACTCGCGAAGACCTGTTGAAATACGAAGAAGCACTCATCCTCGAAGGGCGTGTTGATGCGATCCTCGCCGGGCAAATATCACCTGATAGCCACGAATATGCGGCCTTGTCTTTGCACACCCCAGTAAAATCTGAGAGTGCCAAGGGTTCTCCAAAGAAAAGTGTCCATATGCCATTGGGCGAGGGTGAGGCAGTCGAAGTGAAGCACGAAAGCTCCCGATTACGGAATGCTCGCCTAGTGAAAGGAATCTTTGAAAATATCTATCCTTATTGGCAAGCCCTTTTGAATACTAAACCTGAGGAAGAAAGAAGCTATGGATTAGAGCGATTTGAAAGTGGTATGTTGGATAACTTTCCCTTCCAGCAGTGTCCGCTAACAGTGCAATCTGCTCTCTGTAAAGGACACGTCCTTACACGGATAGTCTGTAAGGGCTCATATGTACTTGGTATTCTCGGGGAATATCAGCGAGAATTGGAAGTTTTGGACGCTCTAATATCGCAGAATCGCTGGCGTCGTGGATGGCGCGGAAGATGGCATGAACGCCGAGCCTTGATCCTCTCAACCCACTTTCCCAAAAACCGAGACATTGCAGAGCGTGCATTGACGGCCGTAATAGAGGCATTAGAGGATCCCGACACCCATATAGGTGAGCCGTTCAACGAACAAGTTTGGACTAGCCACTGAAAATCACAGTTTATCGATCAAAGCTTCAACGTCGCCTGGTTCGGCTGGAAAAGCGTTTAAAACTCCCTTCAGATGACTGTCACTCTTCTGATGCTAAACTTGCGAGCGCTAAGGAAGTTACATTCGTTGCCATCAGAAGAAGACATCGGGCAGCAAGCTTGAAACTGGATAGAATAGGTCGGAATAAAAGTCGTACGCCAACCCCCCGCCCGAATCACGGCCTTGAGCACTACTATAAAGCAACTACGACGCCAGCAAAGAGCGAAGCAGGTGAAAACATAGTACCAGTCCATACACTCGAGTCACCTGTAAGGTTGCCACCTAATCGTGTCGCAATCGTACTAACGCTCATTATAATGACTGAAGGAAAAACGAAGCGGCAAGACAATATGGGTTGGTCGCGATGGCGAAGAGCTTACTGTCGAAGCGCTCGCACTTCAGCGATACGAAGGGCAGGGATACAAGGGGTTTGTTTTCTCATTTATCGTACTGCATACTTGACCCTCATTCTTGGTTCAGTATACATTGCGAGACACGGATTATTGTGATGCTTTTTGGTCTTCTATTTTGGGACGTAATCTTCGCGCCCATTCCTGGCACGTTTGAAACACCTTATCAAACTGCACCTCTGGACATCGCAGAAGATTCCTTTTATCATTCTCGCAAGGACCTCATGGAGACCCGTCTCTCCGAAATTCAGAACGGCCAGGCCGCTGATATAATTGCTCGAGTTGATCATACACATAGAGCAAGTGGAACATGGTGTGTTGGTGTTCAGTGGGATTTGGTCGGTAGTGAAGATTTGGTAGATATTGTAAAGGTGCGTATATTGTACAACGTAGCAGGTGTCAACTGACCTCCGGATAGTGTATCGGAGGAGATGCTTTGTCAGTGATTTGTCGTGTTCTCTGCGAGGATTATGGTGCCCGACTATCTGGAGGACCTGACCTCTTCCTTTGGAATGCAAAGGAACACACCTGCAAGTTTGTCGAGGTCAAAGGCCCTGGTGATACTCTACAAGAAAATCAAAAAGTAAGAGTGATTTGCCTGCCAGCACCATACCGTATAACTGTAGCTCCACAAAGGTTTGGATTGATGTGTTACTCAGGGCTCCTGTTCCTGTGGAGATTTGTCATGTAGTGGAAAACGATGAAATGGCCAATAAACGTGGAAAGCCAAGACAGAAAAGACAAAAACCGGTGGTCGACAATCAGGACTCACAGGGCAGGAATGACTCGGCAGAATGGGGCGGCGGAGATGACGCCTTACCGCCCGCCTTTCTCGATTTACCCAGTAAGTAGGCGATCCACCCGATTACGACTTCATAGTGTAGAACAATATGTTAACTCCTCCATAGTTGATCTCCCGTCTAACGATACCCAACATCAGAACCGTACGTCTAAACGGAAGCGAACCTTGTCAATCCACCCTACTGAAGATGTCGCATCTTCGAAGAAAAGAGCGAAAATCCATGATGATTGCCAATAAGATACTGTACACATTCCACGTATACTTTTCTGCTGTTGCTACAACTAGAGTTTGTTGTTGTATGTAATAGGGCATCCTTCAAACTGGTATCCGAAGTCGTCGTAGCAAATAAAGATATACAATAAGCGGGGCATACAAGAAATGGTGAGTGCGCGACAAACAAGCAATGCATCGCAGTCATCTAGTCGTGTGAGTGGGTACCATCATCATTCATCCTTACGGTGGCGTTGGAGGTTTCTTCCACCGAAGTGATTGGAAAATGCGCATAGACGTTTTCCTCGTCACTGATCGCTTTGTCTCTGGGTTGAGAGGTAGGTCGCGGTTACTCTGCCAACGCTCCGACAAGTTCGTCTGCATGCGGCGTATGGCGACACCCCCCTCCTCCGTCACGAAGTCAAACCCACGGTGAATCGAGCACACCCCCGTGGACATGTCAGTACGGCTCGCAAGGCGAACGTCAGGAATTGCCCCGTTGTCCATAGAGTTATAGTCCACGCTACGATCTGTCGGTGTGCCACTAATGGCTGATATAAGAGATACAGGGCGTGGCGTTCGTAACCTGGATGGAGGCCTCAAATAGCGGTCCTGCCGGTTTAGACGACAAGCGGTGGCGATGTCGAGATTGGGATCCATTTTCCTGAGGTAACGCAATGTCTCCAAGTCACCTGGGTCGTAGCCTAGTCTCCATGCACGATACAAGTATCGCGGAAGCAATGCTATCGCAATGACCAGAGGTTGAGATAACCAAAAGTATACAGATCCGAAAAGGAAGTGGTTATTCCCGTAGACGTTGGTAACAAACCAGCCTGGGCTGATGGAGTTGTAAACAACCTGGAGGGGGGCATCAGTGCTTTCTAAACGTTACAATGACGGAATAGCATACAGTAAACAGCCACAACAACACGATGCCGACGAAGACAGCAAAAAAGACCCACGCAGTCCAAACGTTGGTGTTGAGACCATTGTAAATGCAAGCGGTGATGACAGATGCGAACAGCATAGTCTGCAAGAAACGACTAAGTGATCAACATGTAGGAACAAGCTTGATGTGCCATACCGTGGAGTACTCGTACAAGGCGATGTCGTACCCATCACTTCGCGCTGTCGTTGTAAAGTACGTGTATGTGATAATGAAGTACAGAGGGAGAGACTAGACATCAAGGGTTAATCCCGAAAGTAAATGCAAACGGAACATGTAACATGCCTGTATTATTCCGTCCATCATGTGTATGATGAAGGATTTCATTGTGAACCATGTCCGTTCCCTACCGTATCGGTAAAGCTCAGGGAATGCCATAAGAACATCAGCATCTATGAAGCAACCAAAATAAATTTTGCAGAATTAATGCAGACATAATGCCACTAACCGACTATGCGATCAAACAGACCAATCCCCAATACCGGAGCAATCGTCCAGAACGAATTCCAGAATAGGATATACGTGTAGTCGAATGCGCTGTGGTAAAAGAAAATCAGGTGATGCGGAGGCCACAAGTTGCTTGATCACTTACTATGCTGAACTCCATCCACAATATATCTGAAACCACCAGAGGACACCGATGCAGACTATATTCTTGTAGAAGAAGTTTAGAATCCTAGAGACAAAGTGAGCAGTGGATCAATGTTTACACGCGACTATACCCACATTGTTCCATTACGGGCATAGGACCAATGTCCATGAACAAGAAGAAGCCGCTTCAGGAACCGAAACTAAGGGCATGAGGTATCAGCATGGTCATTCATCGGCCCTTCATTAGACTACGGCTCGTACCTGAGCGATGGCATAATCCGAAGAGTTGACTGCCTGCATGCCTTCTTCGCCACGAATACCAACCCCGACATCAGCAGCCTTCCATAATATTAGCACAGCCCTCAGGGGAACCGTAAGAGTTATAATATACCTGAATCATGCTGACATCATTGGCACCATCGCCAATAGCCAGCGTCATTGCATGCAGTCCATCCTTTACAAGTCTGACGACGAGGGCTTTCTGAAGTGGAGATACCCGGCAGCAAATAACGCCTTCACACTGCGTCCCTAGGGCCAGTAAAAGCGTTTTATGGCGATCGTCTGCGAGTGCCTATACATGAGGTTAGTACAGGTGGGTACATGATCGTGAAGGACTCACGTATCCCAACGCTGTGCCATCAATGACAAGTACATAGCCTCCTGGCCGTCGTCCGTTGTTTTCCCCCACGATCGAAGCTATCCCCATGCTAAGACGACGCATAGGATAGGGTGTCGATGCTCCTAGAGACTGGGATGATTCCGGATGCATAGATTCATCCTTTAGTATGTCACTATCAGGAAAGAAATCTTCAAGGGCATGAATCATCTGCTCAAAGACAGAACGTCCTTGATGACCACCGCGTACGACAATGATATTCGAATCTTCACCAATGAGGTTTGTACTATGACCAATCGCTTTTGTGTGCAATAAGTATATGGCCAAGCAGACTAACCGGGGTGACATACCGATAGCAGTCTCTAGCTTGTCGCCAGTAGCCACCCATATCTTGATGCCAGCCAATTTAAGGTCAGCAATTGTTTCTGGGACACCGTCCTGAAGACGATCTTCGATCGCAGTTGCGCCAAGTAGACGGAGATCCCTCTCCATCTGGTCGGAAATTGCCTCCATCTTATCTTCGCGGTCCTCCAGTGCAGTGGCTGCTTCTTGGTATCGCGTATTCCAGGCTTCGTATTCATCATCTGGAGTACACTTCAGTAAACGACTGTTCCAGCAAGTCAAGAATAGTATGAATACCTGCTATGACCTTGTATGCTAGCGTAAGAGTTCGCAACCCAGCACTCGCAAAACTGTCCAGGTGTTGCTCTGTTACTCTTTTGAGCTCGTCGCCACCCGCCTTCAACCTCTCAAATATCACGTTGTCAGCTCCCTTTGATAATAGAAATAATCGAGGATCATTTTCATCCAATTTCCGTACGATGACGCTCATACGTTTGCGCGCGCTGGTGAAGTCTAGAATATTGAGAAGCTCGTAGCGCTCCACCCCCTCGGAAGATGGGGTCTGAAGCATCAACACTTCTTTCTCCCGGCCACGAAAAACAAATCCCACATCGGCAGCTGCTCGTACGAGAGCGGCTTCATCAGGCGACTGAGCTTTGTACTCGATAGCACCAGTGTCGTGGTCCACGGCCGTTAGAACACTGTGACACAACGCAAGAACCGTGAAAAATCCGTTGAGTGAACGTGCATGCGACGCGTTTTCTGAACCAGGCTCTGCGGCAATGGCATAAGTGAGGTCTTGTGTTAGTTGTTGGTCCTTGAAGCGCCCACTAGACCCTGGCACCTGGGACGTTGGGGTTGTGGAAGAGGTGCGGAGGATCCTCTCATGGCCATCACCTTCTGGTATATGCGTTTCTGGGCCGGGGTCGCTCTCGGGGTCGCCACGGTACACCACCCCACCTATGGAGCATTCCCTAAAGACCATCGAGTTCTTTAATTGTGGTAAGGAAACTAGTAGACATGGGCATATCGAACACACTACTTGCCTGTGTCAATGTCCCTGTTTTGTCTGAAAATATGTACTCGATCTGTCCGAGGTCGTCAGACAGATTGTAGCTCTTGACCAAAGTAGGAATCCCAGTCTTCTTGCAGAAGATTTCATAATCGAAGTATATGAACAACGCTTGGCACGTCCTCACGCCTTCTATAGATATATACAAGGATATGGGCACAATGTTCTGGAAGCTAAGGATCAGTCGGGTTAGCATATGCCGCTATGCAAGCAAGACAAAATATGACAAACGTGATCAGCGCAAACGCCAGAGTGATGAGAGCATTAACGCTGAGAGAGTGGTCAGACTGGAGCCAAAGAGAATCCTGTTGATAAAAGTGTGATTCGAGTTCATAGTCGGCGATCCCACATGCGACAGCCATCGCCGCCAGAATACCGAGGTTGATGAAGCTGATGCCATAAGCATAATGGTGACGGAAAATGAAAAGGGGCCTACACTTGGGGATTCATTTGACGTTCGACCCTGCTTCGCTTACTGGGAGTACCACCAGAATTACGCACTATCTTGGTGTCAACGCCCGTAAAGAGTACGGTCCCAATCACCCAGTCGGTGTTCCGGAGTACGGTGCCACGAAGAAGAACCATCTGGAGGTCAACGGGGTATTTCTCTCGATTTCGAGTTACAGTAGCGTTTAGCCTATACATGTTAGTATCTGGGCGATCGCACTCCACATGGAAAACATTGGCCTTTTCAACGCAGTCCATGGGCGTGCGCAGATCTGTGAGTATCGGCGAAGCATTTCGGGATTTAAGGTTGCTTTCCCCGTCAAGGTTCTTCGTCTCAACATATGCAACATTGTCCTCCTCGGATGTCGCGCATATCAAGACGTCGGCGGGGATAGATTCGCTGTTCATGATCTTCACGAAATCGCCCACACGAACGTCTTCCCACAGGGTCTTCCTCCAGTATGCACGATAAAGCTTATCGTCCTGTCCGACCGAATCACGCTTCCCATCCAGTGTCGTGTCCGTTTCGTCGAATTCGATGTCGGGGTCATGATCGGTATGGATAGACGTGCCAGCTTCGATGTCCTTCTTGTCATGTCCGGGGACGCTCTCGCGCGTCCGGCGCCTTTTAGAAGTTATGCCCCTGACGAACGTCCGGGTCTTTCCCCCAGTGACGTTCGGATTAAATGATTCACTCCCGGCCAAGACCCGGACTCGAGAATGGTTAACCTGACGGTCGGACTGGTGACGTTTTATGTCCTCATAGCCATCCTTAATGGCTGTGATACCAAGGACGATGAGGAGGGGAAGGACGACTAGACCAGGTGAGATGGTAGCGAATTCGGGGAAGAACTGAAGGATAGCTATGAAAGCAAAGAAGCTGGGATGCCAGGTGAACAAGGACAGGAGCAGTCACATTTATTAGCGCACATACATGTTGGCAATGCGACGGAACTGTTCGAGCAAGTTGCGAGGAAGAAAGGTAATGACGTTGTACTTGGACGTGATAACCTGGTTCGTGCAGTAGACATGGTCTTTCTTTGGTCGTCCTTTGTGGTCGAGGTAGGAGCCAGGGAGGGATTGATTGAGGTATATGGTACGGGGAGTGTCCGTTCGGCGCCCGACGAAGAGAGACTCGAGGGAAAAGTTGCGGAGCTTGTCCCGCCAAGCAGCCCCCCGCGTTGGCTGGGGTGTGGGCATGAAGCTTGAGGGCGAGGAGGGACGAGCAGAGGTGCGTCAGTTTACATAGGACGGGTGCTTCAGCAGTGGATTACATACCCACGCTAGGGCAATCGTTCCTGTCCCATCACAGCCGCAGTGCTGATCTGACGCATCCGTTGTCGGAAGCCGCCACACGCCGATGCATGCAATGCACCCAATCACTCAGCCAGACGACCACACAGATTGTTCTCTCATTGTAAACATAAAGTCGAAAGAGCGTGAAACAAACACCAGACAGGAGTGTAGGTAGACAGGAACGTAGTCATTATCCGAGAAACTAAAGGAGCGGGTGAAACAACGTGGCACTAGCGGGGTATACGAGTTTTCTGCGGAAAGCTGAGCATCCACGCAACTCTATTCAAAGCGTCTGACCCACCAAATCAGGCCAAGTCTCTACTGGTTGGTCGCCGGCCTTTGTTGCACGCCCTCCTTCAGAGCAAGCAACTGCTTCGAACGGAAGGCCTCGTAGTGGATCTGAGCAGTTGTCTCGATGAGGTCTTGTAGGTGTGTCCTGTGGACAGCCAGTCAGCGTCGCGAATCACTCGGAAAACCACCACACCGAACCTCGTCAGGAAGTTTCTCAGCTGCACAAACTCGCAGTGATTCTCGTCTTCAACATTTACGACACCCCATCGGTTCTTGCGACCCCGCACCGACTTGCCATCGATGGTGACACTACGTTCGGAACCGATGACAGCGAAAGGAATGATGTCCTGCACTGATGTCAGGACAACGACACCAGAAAGTCGATGTCCGGACTTACACGGATCGACTCGTTAAGTTGAATCTCCTCTTCGTCGGTTTCTTCTGTATCAAATGGATACAGGCGAATGTTGTTGTAAACAAGTTCTGCCCGAATCTTCGCATCATTAGCCACGTATGTGGGGCTATACGTTACCCGACTTTACCTTCTGCTTAAACGCTTCCCTCTCCTCGAGCGTCAAGCTGTCCGCCTTGGCAATAACCGGCACCACGTTGACAACTTCGCTCAACTTCTTCATTACGATGACATCAATGGCACGGAGAGAATGCCCTGTGGGACTGATAAAGTAAAGACAGCAATGAATGCGTGTGTCTTGAATGTGGCGGTCACGCATGGCCGTGAGCTCCTTGCGGAGGTACGCGCTGTGCTGGTCCTTGATGTACTTCACAATGGGATCCCAGCTGGACCGACGTAAACGAAATGGGCACAAACGACGAAACACACCACATACCAGTTTTCGTTGTTGATTTGGTCGCCATATCCTGGTGTGTCGACGATGTTCAGTCGGAGTCGGACGCCATTTTCAACAATCACTAGCGAGGCATGCATCAGGACAGAAGTGCCATTTACAACTCGACACTCACTATGCGAGACAGCCTGGATTTCGGTGGTTTGCCTCACGGGCTCGTCAGCGTTCAAACGACCCTTCGAGTCGATCAAATGTGACGCGAAAATGGTGTTAATTAATGTCGACTTTCCAAGACCAGTTTGCCCTATGTTTTAGACCAGTAGTCAACATATTTTACAAATGCAAGACGTCCGGTCTGGGCTACCCACCAACGGCAATGACATTGAACTGGAAACCACGCTTCAAGAGCTTGTGCTCAATTTGAGAGGTGATAGAGTCGAAACCGACATAGGATGTCGCGCGAATCTCCTCGACAGCGGCGGCGGCCATTTCAAGATGCTGGTACTTCGTCTTTGAAAAGGAGAGGAAAGGACGAACGAAATTCTTGACACGCAAGAGCAAAAGCCAAACTTGTTTGGCGGGCTCATCCGGGGTCCCACAGATCACTCGACACCGCACACGATCATGTGACCATTCTAATCTACAACAGAACACATCTACACTTCTGAAGGCCCAACTTCCGGCAAACGTGGCCATTTTCTTCACTAGAGCACAGAGCCCAACCTGCACACCAGTTATCGTCAGTACATGCTCAACGACGACGCAAGTTCAGTGAGAAAGAGAAATCGTGAGGCGGCTGCAATCGCAACTGCCGTAGACAGAACAAACAATATCTGGCACACACCCGATTGATTTCAGTCCATGAATGCTGGTAAAAAATATCAGAGTGGGGTTCCATAGAAAAATTAGCAAAGCACGTACTAGTAACCTTCCAAATTGCGCTCAATCTCGCCCTCCATGCCTTTTGGTACGCCCTCAAGAGTGAACGTGACCGTGGTCGAATCAGACGACTGCTCCAGCGTAATGGTGAGCGTGGCTTCGTGTTCTATGCATGCGAAATTCAAGTATAGCAATTCAATAATTGTTGGCACGGGGGAGGGGGGGATAAATACCTGGAGGCCACGTTGGACTCTGAACCGACCAAGTTTGCTTGATTTCCTTGCCGGGCGTGACGGCGATATATTTGCCTTTGACACCTCCACCGAAGAGGGAATACGACGAACCAGGCTGGGGAGTTGACTGCAGACATTGCGGGATTAGTCCCTTCAAGCGAAGCCTTCGCGTAAACTCAGCATCGCACCTGCGCCGGAGCACGTGTCCAAGACGGGATACGCCCCTCATCCGTAAGCAAAGAATAGAGATCATCCGCTGCGACCATGAATCTCGCTTCCTTGACAATCTGGGATGTGTTGACTGGGGTCTTTCTCACCGGGGGAGGTGTAAATACAGCAGCAGCAGAGCTAGAATTAGTCGCTGCTGCAGCCGGTGCGGGAGTGCCAGTACGGCTGGTCTCGGTGCTGACCGTCAGGTCCTTGCCATGGGTGTCGATCATAGCAACCGGGAGCTCAGCGAACTTGGACTCAAGTGCTGGAGGTAGACGCGCCTTGGCGAAGGCGTAAAGCGCGTCCACAGCAGGAGTAGATTCGGTGCTGAGTGACCACTCATACTGCCACATGATCAGCGGTCGAAGAGGGTGCGATACAAACGCATCACGTACAACGTAGTCAGACGAACAGTCTACAGTAATCTCATGCGAAACTTCAGGTATAGTGAGCTTTCCCTTGACCTTCGTCCCATCGCTGGCTGTGCCCGACCACTCGAGCTGAACCTTGCAGTCATAGATCGTGATCAATCTGGGCAGGTAGGGTCGTAACCGCCAGTAGCAGAGCATATGCAAATTGATATACGTACTTGGACTTGCGCTGACCGAGTTCAGCATCACCGTCCACATCTCGAACAGATGATATAGTGACGTTCTCTGAACCTTCTCCCTGAATGGCTATGGTCGTGAGCTCGCGCTCGAACCAGGCCTTTGCCCACGAAGTGATGTTCTTGTTTTTCCAATGCCAGTTTGCGGTTGAAAGCTGCATAGACATCGCTGCTTCCTGTAGCAGATAAATGTCAGAAGAGTAGCGGTTCGGAGTGCTGATGCTCGAGATTAAGCTACGAGAATCCCGTCACGTATGCAGGGATCCTTCAAATATAAATATTGCGGCGAGCCAGGAGGAGCAATTGACTTCTCGCCAGAGCCTCCAGAACATTCTACTAAAATCCTGTGTATCGGAAAACAGTAACACCGACAGTACTTGATATAATGGTTTAATCTAAGACAGTACTCCGCATTTCCGGTAGCAACAGGAAAGAGGAACAATGACGAGTGAAAAGTCCTGGTCTACAATAGAGGATACAAGGCTGATTGATGGTCTACATCTTCTCCACAAACCCTATAAATGAAGAATCTGTCGTTGGCTAGTGGGGCCAACTCGGTTCGGAGAAAAAAAAGTAGAGAAGTATGACAGGGAATCACAGTATATGAATGGGTATTAACCTGAAATGATTAGTCCGAAGCGAGTCGTGGCACTGGTCAGCTGAATATACTCACCGAAAACCATCCAAGAACGACTGCTCTTAAGATCTCCACGCGTCTGGGTTCAAGCTACTCACCCTTCGTGCGTTCCTCCAGTCAGCATCATCTGGGTCGATGGTAATTTGTTCTAGACATTCTTGTGGGACCATGCCCTGTTCACCCCCTCCATTTTCACACAAGGCCCAGCCGTCATCAAATCGGTTAATCACACGGACACGTTCACCCGTTGAGATAGAGAGCTCATCTGGAAGAGTGGGAACGAAGGAGCATTTGATTGTGGCAACTGGTTGGATACCGATAGGAGGACCGGTCGTGTTCACGTCGGTCCCTGGCCCTGCGGCTACCCGAGCTGTTGGAAGAGCGGCGATGTTGCCAGGATTGTTGTACGAGGCAGGAGGCGGTGCAGGGGCCACATAGGACACATGTGAGATAGGTGTGGAGGGCTGGGAACCCGTGGGGCTCAAGATACCGGAAGAAGTGAGGTATACAGACTGACCGCGGGCATCGAACGGTGATATCGACGAGGCCCTTTGCGTATCGTCCCGGCTCCCAGCGGGATTCTCTTTAGTCCCAGGACTCCTGGAGGGTATCTTGGATTCTCTCCTACTTTCTGCTCCCTCGAATGCATATTGACCAGACAATGAAGCTCGTTGGAGGTCACGGCGACGCAGGTAGACCTTCCGCACACAGAAGGCAATGAGTGCGACCCCTACAATGACGCTGGCAATTGTGATGCCAGCAATACTGCCGCCAGATAACCCGCTGGCAGGTGGGGGTATGGTTGTTTGAAGAGGGGAGGTTGAGGGGGGGAGTGAAGTGGAAGTACCAGTAACCATTGAGTTGAAGTATGGGCTGGTGGAAGTCGCTGTGGACATTGATGGTATTTTGGTGGCAGAATCGGTAGGTGTCATGGACGACGATGGTGAGCTGGAAACATGGGGAGTCGAGGTCGCTTGAGTTACAGGTTGGACAGGGCTACTTGTCGTCTGCTGTCCGGACACCGAAGAAGGTGTAATAGGCTCTATGGTCAAAGCCTTGGTCATGGACGATGTCGTTTTTACGTCCTCTTCGTTGCCGGAACCAGCAAGGATGTGATGTGCAAGTCCCGGGCTAAGGACGTGTCCAAGGCGTTTAGAATGGCGAGCCCGCTCGTTGGGTGTTCGTCGCATGATTGCATGCAAATACATGCTGGAGAACGGTCAATACAGTATCACCAGGACTGCAAGTTGGAGAAATGAGGGACGTCCCGGTCCTGTCGAGACTGGTTAAGTGCTGTTGGACAACGAATGTGTGGTGAAAGAGCGTATGCGCGGTGTGCGCGAGGACCCGTAGCTATTGACGGCAATTAAGCCCACGACGACGGGGAGACAAGGAATGCAGTGTCCTGCGTGGTATCCGGGAGACAAAGGCGTGTGAGCGCTGGCAACTTGGACGTCGACAACAAAACAACATCCCAGGCACCCAAGACACAACTAGATCGAATAAGATACAGAGCAAGAGAACAGCGATGTACAGTACATGAACGAATAATGTTATGTATCTCCGGATTTCTCCAACTGTATCCTCTTCCTCGAGCCCGCCACATCCGTGTCCAGCCCTCGTTTTCGACCGCCTTTGGCTTCGTCAAGGAACTTGTCCAGACCAAAGACATCACCAGCATCCTTCTCAAACTGCACTGGTCCCTCCCTCACCTCCTGTTCATTCGCACCTTCGAAGCCAACTCGGGGGTTGCCAAGCCCGAAGCGATCGTTGTCAAGTGCCTTCCCAATGCCTTCTTCGGTCCCTCCGCCAAATGCTTCGTCATTGCCGCCTTCAGGTGCAATGTTCCCCCTCGCCTTATAAATAGCAGCCGCGGCAGTAGATCCGTGGAAGAGAGGTCGGTCATACAATCCGTAGCCGTCTTCATCCCCAAAGGAATTGCCGAGACTCTCTCGATTGAAAAGTCTAGAATCTAGCATGCTCTCCTTCGACATCGTGGGCTTCGCCAAACCAAGAGCAATCTTTTCAGAGATGTCACGGTTTTGCTGCCGCGCAAGCATCTTGGCACGTTGTTCAGCACCCATATTCGACATCCGCATTTCTCGCTCTCGCTCCCGACGCTTCTCAGCGCGGAGGTCGTCCCGAAGCTTAGCGGCTTCTTCATCTTCCTCGTCGTTACCAGAGGAAGCAGTTCCAGAGTCGCTACCGTACCCTCCCAGAGCGGATGCAACAGCGGCACGGGACTCTGCTGTTGGCCTTGAGGAAACCGTTTGCGACACGCCGCTGCGTTCCTCTCGTGCACGTTGTGCTAGTAATCGAAGGTTCTCTTCTTTTGCTTCTTTTTCTTTCTGGGAGAGCTTTTGTTGCATGAGCGCGCGCTGTCGGACTTCTTCACGAGCATGTCTGTCAGCGATGTAAAGGGCTTCCGAAAACTTGGCGAAGTTGTCATTGATATGAACCTGGAGCACCGTCAGCGATGCGGACAGACCAATCCAGACAGTAACTCACATCTTGAAGGCCACGACCGTCCGCTGCAAGACGCTTGTCCAAGGGAATGGTGTAACCCTTGTTGTTCTTCCAGTTCGATATACAGGGTGGGATCATCCACTCCTTTTGTTCTGCAGCGGTAGCCTTTCTTGGAGGACTTCTGAGGACAGGCGGAGGAGGACTTGGTGGTCCTCGTGGTATTTTCTTGTGCTTGAACCGTGGGGGTTCTAGCGGATCCTCCACTACCTCCGACATTTTTATGATACGCTGCTTCAATGACCCGTCTCCACCACCTTGTTGACCCGGAGTATATCGCACGTATGTTGTCTTCCCCGTGGAATCTGGTACATTTTTGGGTTGAGCCACTTTGATCTTACCCGTCACCAACTTCTCCAGTGCTTGTCTCGTCTTCTCTGTTGTAGCCTGGACCTCCTCTTCCGAGGGCCTCTCCAGATTACGTTGATCATCGTCGAGGTCCTTCCTATGAGCGAGGGGGACTAGATCTTTGAACTGAGACTGAACGATTTTGCCATGCCGTTGACCCTGGTGAGCGATAGCGTCATAGCGGACGTTGCCTTCCGAGTCAACCTGAAGAGCAAGCGTGTTGCCAGCTTGGGTCTACACAAAAAATCGGATTGGATTAGCTGATATGCGGATGAATGTAAAACGGACATACATACCTTCTTCTTTCCGAGGTTCAGCGGGTATTGTGCAACATGGCACTCTGGGTAGGAACCACCGTCACCTGGCCAGAGTAAGCACACAAATAGAGCACAGAACAACGTAAAGAACCAACAAAAGTCTTCTTGGGTCGTAGGTTTCCATCCCCTGCGCTTTCCGTAGGGCGGTATTGGTGTTCTTGTGATCACTGCTTGCGACGGAATCTGGTGCTGTGTCTCTGCTTCGTCATCTGATACAACGGACGTAAGTATCGGTTGTGGGAGTAAACTGTGAAAATTGTGAGTATTACAAGACAAAGAAGCACAAGAACAGGCGTACGCAGCCAGAGCAGCCATGCCAGGATCTTGAGCGAAGCTTGAGAGAGAGAGAACAGTGTGTGTCGTTGTTTGACGCGTGGCTGTGCAATATTTATGTCCAGATCCGAGGTTTTCTTCATCCCGGAATGCGCATGGACGGACCGCCTCCGCCTCGCAAGTCTGGTGTCCGCGTTGCTCTCGAGTACACGGGAATCCCTCAAAGTTGGCTATCTGCTAGGCCACGTCTTCCGTCACGTAACTGGCTCATTTTTATTACCCTCACATCATCAGTTCTCTCTTACTACACGTATGATCGATATCGGGCCCGGAAAATACGCGCGTCGTACATCGACCGTGTCAAGCACCTCTCCGAGGAACCGATGAGGAGTATGGACTTACCCAGGCAGGTGACCGTTTATGGTGCGAAGTGGCCTGGCGACGAGGACCATCAGACAGCAATCAAGTTCTTCAAGAAGTATGTCAAGGTATGCGCAACCTTCATTTGTGATATTTACTCCTCAACTAGTCACCCCATCTGCATAGCCAGTATTGGTAGCAGCCGCCATTGACTATGACATTGTTCCAACACGTCAACTAGGCGACCTTATGAGGCTCACTGCTTCCTCCGTGGTTAACCAGCGCCGCGCTTCCTTTGCACTTGACCCGCCTGCTACCCCTCTTATGAATGTGGCAACCCAACTCACTCAAGAGCAGAAACGTGCACGCGAGCTTGAAGGTGGTATTGTTCTCATAGGAAGGCATACACTTAAGGAGTATCTAGCGGGACTGAAGCAGGGGTGGAGCGGAGGACTAGAGATAGTGGATAGAGAGGAACAACTTGCTCGAGAGTTAGCGGCAGATGGTACATGGGACGAAACCGATGCGGACAAGCCTCCTGTTGAAGTAGGGGACGGCTCAGATGTTGATCCCCTACCAACTCGATCGCGTCTTCCACCCTCTCGCAACGCAGCACTTTTCCCGCCCCTCACATTACCGAACGCGTCGCCTCCATTGGGCAACACGTCAACATCCGAATCGGATTTTGTAGACTCTACCTCGCCGTCCACTCTTCCGCTCCACCCGCCGTTGCTTCTGGTACCATTCACCAATTACATTGGCTTTCGCTATGTCCCTCATATGATCTGGTCCTTTTTCAACGAACGACAAAAAGTTCATCAGGGCTGTGAAGCTGCGTACGCTCTCGTGATGGATCAAGTTCGCGAATTTAGAGGACCAGAAGTGCCACGAAGTGATGACACCACTGCCAGTATGGGAACAGACGGGGAAAGAGCTCACTCGGTGGAAGAGACAAATGTGACAGAGACACAGGGTTCTCCGCAAGGCGGCGATCTCGACTTTATACTATGGTCGGAACGTCTCATTGCCCCACATTCTCCCCTCCCATATATTTCTGATGCCCGGAAATCTTACTATTCTTCACTGCCAACTCGCCTGGCCACTGCACGACAGCTTGCACGAGGCGAGCGCGAGATGACAAAGGAAGAACAGAACAACCTACCCGCTAGCGAAGTGGAGCTGAGGGCAGAGAGATTGGGCAAGGAACTAAAGTGGAGAGCACAGGAGGACGGATGGAGGGCAGTCAGACCGGGAATTGGTGTGAGTTGGGACGAGAGATTCAGAGGGGTTCTGAAGGTTTTTGAGTCCACAACAAAAAGACCGTGACCGTATACTCTTGTGTCAGAGACACGTGTATACGGTACTGGTCAACAGTTATTCTCGTTGTCTAATGCATACTAACAGGAAAATGCCATATCATTGCGAACAAGTGAGCTAGCCAGTCCGGGTTGCTGTGCATACATTGTTTCCGCATACCCCTACAACGAAACACAGGCGGACTATTCACTCGGTAACAATGTCCACCGCTCCGCTCGCCAGCCAACTGTCGAATTCCACAAGCGCATCTTCCCACATAGAATTGCCATTCTTAGCTGGACTGCAGCACGCGTTCGCACCAACAGGCTGCACGTCGAACGTAGGCTGTTGAATGGCAGACAATCCGAGGGAAGGTGAATCCTGTGGGTCGCTATCCGTCCATCCTTGATGCTGGAATGGGGTTTTGGGTTTGGTGATTGATTCCCCCATGAACCCAGAGCTCCTCGATGCTTGCAGTTTCTCTGAATTGAAAAGCCCTGTCGACGTATATTTCGTATCTGCTGGCGTTTTGTCACGCGAAGCGGCGTCTTGAAAGTTGCCGGCTAGAGTTTGAGAAGTTGAGACTGGAAAGATATCAAAACAGGGATCATCAGCTCCAAAGAATTCATCATATGGAGTAGTTCGATCTGGTAACAGTGACGGGGATAGGCAGTTATCCTCCGGGTGCTGAACACGTTCCATGTTCGGTGGGCTGGACATGAAAAGCGGCGTAATACCAGGCTTGTGAATCGGGGTGAACGTTGGCATTGTCACCTAATGCGGGGAATGTATTAGCGTTGCGGAGAAACGTGGGAAGCATCACCTTTTCTTCCAGTACATGGGAAGGTGAGCCGGGATGCCCAGATTCGTGAGGAAAGGTATTGACCATGGTAGGTGACGGTATTGACAATCTCTGTCGCTTGCTCCTTCTCTCCTCGTACCATCCGGTATCGTGACAGGGGGTTTCTGGTCGACACATATCCAGGGGCATCTGGCGTATCAGACTGTCGATCTCTGAGTTGGAATAGTTCGACTCTGGCGTTCGGGACCTATCTCGTCTTAAAATCTCGGAGATAGTTTGTAGTTCGTCGTCGTCTCGTGCTGGGGCCTTGGAGCTGACAAAAGGCCCCAATCCCGATCGTAGCGAGGTGAGTTCGAGGTCAAAATTTGGAAGCGGTTTGGTCCGCTTCCTGCCCTTGCTGCTACCTGCATGAGTCAGGGTTTTTTTAAGGGTGGACGAGTTGTTGCGTTGGTCCAGATCGGTACAGTTTACCCCCTCATGGTCTGAAGGACAGTTCTCTGGCCTGGGGTGATCCGTGTGAGTGACTTGGTCAACACCTTTCCTACGAGAATTGCGCTTGGTGAACAGGCCATGTGTCTTTATACTCCGCTGATTGGTTAGGGTCTCAAGTTGTTCGGCGTGTTTCTTTTTCTGTGACCGTGGAGGTTCTGGAAGACCTTCTTTGCAACTGGCAAGCGAAGTCAGTCACCGAAGACACTGCTTGATGGCACAAACCAATAGTGGCGACACTTGAACTTATCCTTGCAGGGATGATTACATCTGACGAAGGGTTAACAGGCCTAAGCTAAACTCATGAGAAGCATACTCGTATTTCCCGTCAGGTCTCTTTTTATAAGGCCGCTCTTTCGGAAGCTCAATATGTGCATTTGAACAGCCATGTTGTTTGTGTGCTGTGGGCTCCTTGGAGGAGCTCGTATCCTTACCTAAGGGTAATATCAGAGCTAAATAGCTTTCAAAACCGTGTAGCATACTGCAAGATTTGGTTGTAAGATCCTTCACAGGGACAGCACAAGCTCCTTCGTCGTCACTAATGTCCACGTCCCAAAACTCTGGTACATCCTCGAGTCCCTGCAGATCGAATTCCTAAAAGCATTAGAAATCTTGCTAGGTCTGGGGCGGTAGACACACGATGGACGTCAAAGGCCGAGTATCGATCATTGGATACTTCGATGGCGCGATTGCTGGTCTGTACGTTGCTGTCACAGTCACTCCAGCAAACGTGTCCTGCGAACATCGTCAATACTACAGGAGACCTAATCATGAAATGTAGCACCGATGAGATGTAAACATTTATGGCCTGACTTGGCTTGGTGAGATGTGCGGTGACCGTAAACACTTTCTTATTTACGAGAGTCTTGGTGCTAGGTTTTATGGTGGATAAGACTTCGAAATGCATCAAAGGGACGGACACGTTACTCACAAAGTCCGGCGGAAATCAATGAAAGCCAGATCGGATGTGAGTGTGAGAAGGGTCGTCTTCTCAGTTCCAATCCGTTTCAGCTCTCTGGTCTTCTGGGGAGCTGTGGTGTCCAGAATCAAGCCACATTCAACTAACAGCTTCACTTCGACAGGTTTGTTCCCAGCACTGGGCATAGACCTAATTTCCTTCATACTTAAGGTATACCTTGGAAACTCTCTGGCAGCTGCTAGAACCTCGGAACCGAACGGTGGTCGGCGGTTGAGGAGCTATACAAGTTAGACCAGAGAGTAAAATGTACCTATCAGACTACTACACCTCTTCGATGCGGAACGAAGATGTTTGCATAAGTTTTTGAATCGAGTTGATACCATTCTCAGCAAGGACCTTATTGCCAGTGCAGGCGAAATTAGCGAACTTCCACTATGCACTTCAACGAGAATTCTACCTTGGTGCTAGAACGAAGGGCTTTAATACTGAGAACGTCAACATGGAAGCGCTTACGATTTGTCTCCGATGTGCTCAATTTGTCTCAGAACAAGAGGGTGATCCTCCCATGCCTTTGCATGAAGACACCGAGCACTGAAACACTGACTGAGAGTGGTATACCCCCAATGCTACGCAGTTCTCACAGTTCTAGTGCATACTTAACCTGTGCGCCACATCGCTTGACAACAGCAACCTCCGCTATGGCTGGTATATGCACTCGTCAAAAACGGGCCATTTGTACAAAAGCGAGGTTCTCACCTGCCGCAATACGGGAGAGATGCCGGAAAATGGAAATGGCTTCTAGGTACGGCTGACTATCCGATACCTTGAATTCTGGGCTGCTCAACGGAAGACCAGCAAGAATGGCCTACCAGGGACATAAAATTGGACGTTTAAGCATGGATGGAATGTAATCACCTGCACCAAAAGAAATGTCTTGTCTTTTGCTGTGCTAATTTTCCGGATAGGAAATCGAATGTCATTGTGTTGACGGATTTTTTCATACAGCTTGAGGGAACTCAAGTAACAGCACGGCACAAGTAATGACACACAGACCTGTCTCTCGCCACTACGCAACTTCACGTTAGCTAACCTATTGGAAGTGGTTGTGTAAGAGGCATTGTATCAAGATACAATGGGACTCAAATACTCTTCCGTCGAAGACATCATTTCGAGCTGCAGTTGCATGAGTCAGGAATATGTAAATCTCGTATCGTCCATCTTACAATTTGACGAAGGTTGGCCGAGGAGGGCAACTCGAGTATTAAACGCATCTTGTGATGTAAGCCAGAACCGTGCACCAGAGCTCTCACTCACCGTGGTTTGGCGGACGTAGCACTAGGGAACACTGAGCGTATGAAGTCCGCACGCAGATAGATCTCACCTTGCTCATGATATCTCCATACTCAGTAGAACAGAGCATCCCGTCTTTTTCATTGTATGCGATGAGTTGCGTATCGCGTAGGATGTAGATGGCCTCCATCACTATTGAATCTATCTTTTCCTGCCATGTTTCATTCTCGACTTTACCAATGTCATAGTGCTGTGGATTCTTCTGAATGCGGCAGAAGAAGAATGAACGGCACAACCAGTCCTTAGCGTTTTTACAGTCCGTTATGGCACCCAGACAAATCTCGGAATTCAGATGTTCTACGAGGTTTCTGTGCAAGTTGCTTTCGATAGTCGTAGTGCCCTGAACAAGAGCTCGATATTTGCTTTGTAGTTCTGACTCGCAGAGAATTATGGCAATCCCCTCATCATCTCGATTAGGATGACAGTGGGCATTATTTTTGCCTACAAAATTATGCATTTACTTACCGAATTGCGGTCTCCCCTGTCACACTGGGATTTGAGAAGGCTTCTTGACACACTAATGAAGGGCTTACTGCACGACCCATCATCTGCAAGACCTCTAAGTCAGAGTATTCTTTCGTTTCTCCATTTTGGTAAAGCTTGACTCCCTTGATAACAACGATGTGCGCCGCTGCACAAGCGACATTAGTGGCACAGATAACATGCAGTCGACTTACGCAAGTTGACCCCGACTGCCAGAGTCTGTGTTAATCAGCACCTAGCAATGTCAAATATCAAAATCAAACACCTACAGAAGTCGCGACCAGTACGCGCAGCGTTTTTTGAAGATATAAATCTTCCACCATCTTCCTGTCATCCAAATTCAAGCCTGCATGATGAACAGCTACGCCCCTCGTAGTAAGAGCTGTCAAGGCACATCAGTTGGACTCGTGGGAACAGGAAACACAGAATGCACTAGCGAGGTCTTTGTCATGAAAGTTGGCATCGATGCTAACATTGGTCGGGAAATGAATGAAGGAAACTCAAGTATATGATGTTAAATACCGCGTCGGAAGGGACCATGGTAAAGAGTTTCGTGCTTTCATCGCCTCTTCGTAGTCGATCGTCAGTTGTTTCGCTGTTTCCACCGTGCCTGCATGATAAATGGACCCATGCGAAAGTATATGTTTTATCGGTCTTTCTGAAATCATTTTTTGATGTAACCGCACCTTTTCTTGTTGGACAGAACACCAAAATCGGCTTGTCCTGCGAATGTCGCTGTAGGAAACCGAAGAGTCGACGATCTAAGGTGTGGGCATATGCAAAATCATTCTGCCCTTTCGGTCTAGGTATTCCGTACACAAATTTCTCCAGTCGACAAGGTCGGAACTCCTCGCCGAACTGCCCAAAATTAAAATGATAGAATCCACTTGAAATAAAATCTAACCTGGAAGACAGTAGCTGGACGACTGCCATCGTTATTGCCGATCCAATTTGCGATATCTTCTATATTCGGGACAGTCGCTGAGACGAGAAGAAATCTAATGGCTGACCCACGCCCTTTCATGCGCGAGATTATGACTTCTAAAGTACTTCCCCTAGACTCATTCAAAATATGGACCTGCCTCCAGTCATCAGTATCTTCCATCGTTAATAATAAGCCAGGTACCTCATCTACAAGAAATAGCTTGATCTTGCATAGAATCCGGGCATGTTCATCCCTGTCGATAGCTCTCACGAGACAGCATCACTAAGAAAGAAGAAAGTTGTACCAGTTACGTGTTATGCTGTCCCACTTTTCTGCCTGCGGGTGATAAAGCTTAGAGTGAACTGGCATAGTAACGAAGTCCATACCGTCGTTACTCTTGATATCAAGCAGGTGAAATAAAAAATAAACGAAGTGCAGATGAACGTACATGATTTGTGTGTTCTTTGCCTCACCCCATATGTCCATGCCAAATAAATGAGTGTCGCCGGTTAACTCACAACCTAATTTCAAAAGTTGGTCATACTCGAAATGTCTCTAAGAACATTGGGTGTCGTACTCTTGATGCCAAGTCCCCCGAATTTTGTCGTCCACTCTCTGTATTTTTCTGTGCAGAGAGCCTAATCAAAAGCATAAGACGGTGCACTTGATTCTATCATACAACTGACCTTGGTTGGAGCAACATACACACATTTCACCGACTGAGGCTTACTCGTAGCCTGAGTAAGCATGCGTATAATGGCCAGTTCAAATAGTACTGTCTTTCCGCTTCCTGTGGGTGCTAGTCCAGAATAAGTGGGGTAGACAGACAACGATTGCTGGTAAATACAGCTGATTATCTAGCGGAGCGTCATGCAAAGGTGGAATGGAGACTCAAAACTTGACGCACCAAGTTTTCTTGCGAATGTAAGACCTAAAGAAGGTATTTGTATTGATAGCTAAGTAACAATGAGCGTCCTACCTTGTCCATGCAAGTGGACTGAATCGCGTTAAAGACACCAAATTTGAAGACATCCCGATATCTATCAGCTGCATCTCCTAATGATTACTATATGTTGAGGTACTCAGAAAACAGTGCGTACGCAGATCAGATACAGGCCTTAATCTAATTCCCGGCCTGTGGACCGGATTTACTTCGCTTGAGGGACGAGGATCAACAGGAATTTGTGTCGAATGAGGACCCGATAAAAAAGGCCCATCTGAATTTACTGGGAGCACATGTTTCTTCACCCAATGCTGTGAACCATGCATCCGATGTCCGGCTAATATTGAAGGAAAAATCGTAACTCTAGCGAGCTGTGGGGGTACACTTACCAGAACGTCTGTCTAATTGATTTATTTCGCTTCCGAAATTTTCACCGGCAAATTCCTGGCTGGCCCAGACGGGGGAGTCATTCCCCCGGCTGGAATACGGGGGATATCCACGCGTGGGACCATTGCCAGTTCCTACAGATGTGTTGCTATGGGACATCTGGGCCGTCCCACGAAACGTCGAAGGTGATGGCGATGAATCTATGAATATTAATAGAGGGTTATACGGTATCTGTCACTGTGACGCATATAGTCACCTAGACCACCTGGATAACTCCTGAAATCGAGATGGTGAGACGCTGTATCGTTCATGAAAGGGGAACAATATCCGTGTTCTCCATCATCTGAGTCATAAAGTTCTGCACTTGAATTTGCACGCCTGCGCATTGCGACAGGAAGAGAAGGGTAGTGATGCATGACGAACGGTCGATTTACGCGGAAGAGATATGTCACGTGGTACAAACGCGGATGCACGTGACCACGGACCTTGTCTCTGCATGAGCAAGTCAATCTTCGCGTCTTATATCCACCGTGATCACCTCGATATCCTTGCCTTACTTTGAGCCCTCCAATTATTTGAGCCATGGCGGATCGTCAGCTGGCGAGCAAGATTGAGGAATATATCGAGAAGTGGGCACTTGGGGTCCGCCACATCAGTCCATATGCTGATTACATTGCCTGGTAGGATCCATTACTCCGATCGTTATTCAGACGACCACTACGAATACCGTCACGTTATATTACCAAAACCCCTTCTCAAACTTATTCCGAAGGAATTCTTTGATGAGAAAGAAGGCACTCTTCGGCTGTTGGAAGAGGATGAATGGAGAGGAATCGGGATTACCCAAAGCCTTGGATGGCAGCATTACGAAGTTCACGGTACAATCCACTTACTATTATGCCATGCTCTGTACTCAAATTTTCCCCAGCTCCAGAACCTCATGTACTACTATTCCGCCGACCCAAGAATTACGTTCCCCCTGCACAACCACAGAAAACCACCAAGCTAGTTAATTCCAAGAAGAAGTAGCTGTCTCCTATGCTTGCTCTTTTATTGTCTAGTTCTTCATCATACCAGCTCTCGCTGTCTTTATTTGCATTCATATCGTGTTTTCCCCTGGTCGTTATTATCCATCACTCTGCTCTGAAATAGCATCATTTCAACTCCACTGTTCCCTCAATGCGTATAAAAACACCAGTTTGTCATCCGACGAAATGCTGAAAAGCCTCAGCAATAATATCTCAAACGATCTTTGATGTGCCACCACATGCATCAGAAGGTGTGAGCAGTTGCAAGAGTTGTTTATTCCCCCACCCCCCTCCAGCTAATAAACGCAGTAACCACGTCGCAATCAGAAGATAAGCCAGAAGAACTGGCATTCATGAAAACGCATGTAAATTGTCCGGGATAACCTAACTTATCCAGGCAGCCAGGTAGTAATTTCGAATTCATTACATAAGTAGTGGGACAGCGAGCACGAAACCTACATAATGTCAAGATATACGGCAATTATAGTCTATAGCTTTGAAGTTGGAAGATCGTTCCATTGAACGAGCGGTTGAGGGGAGCATGACACCTCGAGGGTAGCCTTGAAGGTCTTGATGTCCTTGATACGTGTCACATCAGCTGTGCGGGAGAAAATATTTTCATCGCGGACAGGATATTGCTCCATCAGGCCAGGGAGTTTCGCCAACAAATCCCGAGCGGCATCATCACCGATTTGTGATAGGGTGTCCGTCCAGTGCTTCACGAAATCCGAGGCAATTGGATTTGCTTCGTTGAACACTTCCCTAATACTTGCCACATCGATCCCAGGATTTGCTTCTTTGATTAAACCATCAAATGCTTCCACGGCTTTTGCGCTAACCTGTGGGGCCCGCGGTTTTTGTGATTGCATGTGAATGGATAACTTCGAACGCTTTGGCGCATTCGGATGTACGCGCTCTCGGAATAAGGCCATTACTTCGTGTTTTTCGACGTTATCAAGCAGGTCAGCATTCTCGAAAGCTGTTGCAAATGTGCGGTCATTGATAAGGCATGACAAACAAGCTCTGGGCAACTCACGTCGAAGGAAATCAAGGAAACCAGAGTCGATCTGTTGCCAGTACTTCGAAGCTTCCTCGCCAAGGTTCTTCGGAGGTTCTCGCCATCTGTGTTGTAAGCCTCGTTTGAAGTCGTTAAATTCTTCGATATCCATCTCCTCGAATTTGGAATCCATGGTATCCAGGAATGCTTCTACACGTTCTTCTAGGTATCCCGTGCCACGTTCGCTTTGGACAATGATGCGTAGCCCAAACTGAGAGTCCCCAGATAGAGTCCACCGCGAACATGAAACAATGTAGCCCAGCTGCTCTTTAGTTCTAAGGATATTGAATGCTGGTTCTGACATAATATGCGCCATTAGAGTGCCGAGTACCCGCTGTCGCTGATTATTCAACTGGCCAAGATGAACATAGTATGTGAGCGCAGAATTTGCCTCGTTATGATTCGGAACAGGTGCAGTCCACGTGAAATTGCATCCTACGATGATGTTACTTCTAGTCAAAAACTTTCACTTTAAACTCTCTTACCATCAGGGAGGATGAGAGCAAAACTAGATGGCACTTCTGTCAAAGGGCTGGAATCAAGGATTCGCTCAACGCTTTCCGAAAGAGCAATAGCTTGCTGCATTATACCAAGGAATAAGTCCCGAATCTAGAGATTTGAAGAAGGCACTCACGTCTTTATACATGTTTCCGATAACCAGCATTTGAATGTTCACCCTTTCCAATAATTGTTTGATATGGGTCTCCACTTCTTCTAATTTCACCCCTGAAGCATTCGAAGGTTAGTAGATGATATCATAGCCAAACATTGTTCACATGCCTGGGAGTTCTTTGAGTTGTTCCTCGATTGTCCAAGCTTGGTGTGTAAGTAGGTATCGCCCATAATAATCAGACAACTGGTAACTTTGGTTCAAAAAAAAGTTGTCCCATTCACGTTTGAGCTATCTTGACTGTGAGTTGTTGACACCTCTGGCTATTAATAGTAGACCAACCTTTTCTTTCATTACGTTCAGTCTATGCTGCTTGGCCTCTAGGTTTTTCACGGCCGCAATGACATACTTGGCGAGTTCAGGAAGTTTGTCATTGTATCCTTTCAGAGTTAATGTCATCCCAAGCTCGTTCGCACTGACATGGTAGGTCAATCCAGCCAAGTCCGCATCATAAGTATACTCAGTAAGGGAGTCGTTCACAAGCTCCACGCAAAGTCTAGTGAGAACGGCAGCACGAGCAGTATCATTAGCAACCGGGCTAGAAACGATCACCATTAGACATCTCTGACATAGAATCACGGCAATATAAAAACCTGCGAATATCCACGACCACGGCGGCTTTCGGTAGCCAAAACCGATCGTCTTTCTTGTACCACACTTCTGAGACGTCTGATCGAGTAATAAGATGAGGCCTTCGTTGAGGCTGGTAGTCGGTCAATATTGATACGCTCACAATCGAACATTAAGATACCTCTGCAATATCGTGCCTCTCGACATCGAGGTTGGTAGGGATGAACTCATTCTTTCCTGGGAGCCGTAGTTCCGGGATGTCGTTGGGAGCGCGCGCCTGAAAAGGAGGTGAACCATAACCCGTTTGCTGACTATTTCCTCCCGCACCTTTGTCAAAAACTGGTCATCCCACCGTTCCACGGTGTAGCCAGTTCCATACCATTTCTCTGTTTTCCAGGCCTTCTCGCCACCAGCGATGCGTTCATGTTCCTCTTTCTTCGCCATCAGCACCACCCGACTTGTATCTACCTGGATGCTTTCCAACGCTTTTCGGATCTGCTGTTCCCCTTCATTGTCTTCCCACTCAGATACCAGCACTGGGGCAGATAGGAGTTTGTCGGTTGGCACCGGCCAGAACATCCGTTCGGCGAGTGTAACTGCATATCCTTCCGCTGCTCGTTTCTCGGCAAACTGGAACTGAGTCTTTGATATGGTTGCTATTTCCGATTGATACCAGCGAGGAAATTGAGAGGTCCGCAAAAGCGTGAGATACTTGAATGCCGCGAGAACGACAGACCGGTAGTTATCTGCCTGAATTAGATGAATACCTCGGAGCATTGCACGTGCACTTACCGAATCCATCTTTTGTCAAGTACATCGTAACTTTGAACATGGCAAAGCCACGCCCTAAAGCCTGAGTGGCAGCACTGAGGGACGTGATCCATCCACTGCTTTTGAGATAGGTGAACATCGACCCAGGACCTTCGTGGCCAAGGAAGTGAGACAAGAAATAGCCTGGCTTGTACTGCCAAAGTGGAGGCTGCCAGGCGAGGGGGAAAGATATTTCGACAGCGTGGAAGGACATGATAGTCTGAACAGAGAGAAGCGTCTAGACATGTTCCGTTGGTGAGTAACCACAAGAAAAAGAAAAGAAAAGATGGCTTACGCCCATCTCGTTTGGTCCGAAGGGATGTTCATGAATCAAAGGTAGAGGGTCCTGTCCACGGTTAGGGATAGGCGAAAATAGCCTAGAAACGATGTTGGCCAAATATTGTGGGGATTCTGATGGGCGTTTAAATAAAAGACATCGCGCACGGAACGAAGGCATACCCCTGCCTATCACACAGAGATGCATACGGCTTGCGCAATATTCCTTGCTCCACCATTCCATTAATCTGCGTCGAGTCTCACGACCAATAGAACCACCATCAGCATCCAACTCACTATTGGCAGATGAGCCAGAAGGGGTGGGAGAGGGCATCCGTGATGGAATGGGAGAGGGCTCCTTGGAGGTGGTAAAGTTGTTTCCGTTTGAGAGACTTGTTTCATTAAGCTTGCCATTCGCTTTCGCTTCTCTCCCAGCTGCAGTCAAAGTGGTGCGATTTCCTGTTCCAAATTTGCTCCAGGAGTGGCCCACCTTTGAGAGGGTCTTATTAAGTTGAAAGATCCTCCAGGGATCGGCTTGGTGATTCTTCTTGTGTTCGGAGTCCACAGCATTGAGTTCGCGCGTGGTGCATGACGGTGCGAACAGTGGGCTGTGAAAAAAAGCGGAGAATCTCTCGAGCGCTCCTGGGAGAGCGGAGGGAGAGACGCGGAAGTGATAGTTGGTGTTGGACGAGGAAGTGTATGCATTTGAACCACCATTGTTCTTGGAAAGATACTGAAGGCAACAGTAAGTGAAAAATGCTAGTGACGAAGGTGGACCATACTTCGGAATACTCATTCTCTTTAGGAAATTGCCTGGTGCCCTGAGATACTTGTCAATGTAGCTACGGGGCTAGAATGGGGCGTTCATACCATAAATAATAGATGTTCGCAGAAGTGGGCTAGACCTGGCATGTCATCCTATTAAAAATGTGAGCAGACGATTCTGAATAGCGTGGAATGTACGGGTATGCTCACCGGATCAGACAAATGACCAACAGCGACATCTAGACTAGCCGCTGCATTTTCGGTGTGTGGATCATGGACCAACATGGCGGTCAGGCCATTCTCGAGCTTGATGACGCTGTACTGACGGTCGTCGACCTGAGATTTCCCGAGCGGTCTTGTGAAGAGCAAGTGAGGTGGTATGTCGCTACCTGGAGAGACATGGGACCAGTCCGAGGGTGTCATTGCGAGCGAGCGAGCGGCAGTTCGAGAGGAAGACGAGCGTGGGGCGCGAAGGAAGGAGGCGAAGCGAGTTGGCAAGCTGTTTATATGAAGCATACGTATAATTCAACCGACTAGGCTTACTTAGTTTCCCGGATAGACCGCGGAGGTCCTCTGGTAGTATGCACTGGTGACCAGTGGTTTACTAATCCGGTTCCCGTCGCTTACCTAACCAAGTCTGGACGCATTTGTCAAGCTGTGCCCACGCAAGCCGCGGAAACGCGTTCGTCTCCAACCACGACCATCGCATGTATCCGTCGCGTCATACGCGTACTTTGAGTCCCCCGCTCTCCACGACTAGTGGCTTGTCGCAGGTTACAACGACCCAGCAACCCAGGCTCAACGTCGTGACACGCCTCGCAATCCAAGGCAAGGTAAAACAAGGTCAAGATGGTGCATCTATCAAAATATATCTCAAGGTAAAGTGCCGTGTATGCAACATCTCCTGTCACCCTGACCGAGTGAATCCAGCTGTCGATACCCGTTGATAGCGTCTCTCCAGGATCCACTATTCCACTTTTTCCTGGTGCGTGTGGTGTCGCATTCTCGCACAACCCTTCTGAAAACTAGTCAGAGGAAAATCTGAAGCTGCTTTCCGCCCAAGTTCACCCGATTGACAGCAACTCTGTTCCATACGCCTTCTCCGGTTCCACATGTCCCATGCTGAACAATGCAGCCAGAGCGCTCAATCTTCCCCCGCGTTCTTCAAAGTCTTACCTGTCTCTATTTGGCGTCCAACCCGCAGCTTCCCTCCACTCCGGTCGCGCGTCTTCTTCCTCTGCTAGTGCTCCAAATGCCCCTCTGGACGACAGGTACACAGGACACATCATAGTCAGCGGATACAGCATCGCATATATCCTCCCAAAGGACTTGCCTCCGCGGTCCGTCGGTGACGAAAGTGCACTACGTGTGTCCACATTTTCAGCGGCCAAGATGAGACGACCCTCAATCACCGAAAGAAGTAACATACATTTCATGGCCGTTGTCGACCTCTTTGTCCCCTTTGCATCGCGGCCACCTAGAGCACCCTTCCTCGTATGTACAGAATCCCTCTTGTCACGAGACATTCAACTCATCCAATAACCAGATTTCAATACCCATACCCCGCTGTCTCTCAAATAACCTAAGGTTACGCATATTCCCTCCCACCCCAACAAGTACATCTGCCTCAATTGCCTCACTCTCATCTGCAGAGGAAGACCCAGGTGCTTGGGAGCTGACTTCCGAGCCTCACGTTACTCGCACAACTTCTCGTGCCTCGCGCAGCGGTTCCTACGGCAACATGGCAGACGACGAATCTTCAGATTCGTCAGCATATGCAGAGGGCAGCTCCGGAGGTATTGTCATCCATGGCACATTTCCTTCTTCTGACCGCCTTCGCGTTCGCTGGGCTCAGCCTACGAAGACCATCCTCGGAAACGGAGACAGCAGGAGGCGTGTTGGGGTAAGGGAGGTCAAAGGGGAGATGTCCACCCTCATCTCAGGCAAGGCTCGACATTCATCGAGTGGTCGAGAGGGCGTCCTGATGAAGGTGGAATACAAAGGAACGTGTAAAGGCGTGTGGTTCCCGGGAGTAGCGACCATGTTGGGGATGGACGTCGTTCTGGACACCAAGAGCTCTGATGTTTACTGGGCCCCCGGTGAGGAAGTACAGTGGTCAATATCTGGAGGGGCTGGTTATACTGGCTTTGATGTGGGGCCTTCAACACCCATAACAAGACCACCATCACTTGAATTCCCGTCTGCGGTAACCAGCAGTGGCGTGCTCCAGGCACCCCCGATGACCGCTAATTCCTCCACGTCCTCCTTACTTCGCGCACCTTTACCAGCAGACCATTTGCCAGACTATTCTTTCGAGGGATCACCCACATCCCTGGCGCCATCGGGGACATTGTCTTCCATCAGTTCTGCCCCATTGACGCCCGGGGGACGCAGCCGTGCACCTTCTGACCCCTCCCCTTATCTACCTTCTGTTCCCCTCACTATTCATATCAACATGAACGATATCATCCCGCCCGCAAATAACGTCTTTACGTTTACTATATCTGGCATCATCCTCGTCATACCCAAAACCCGTTCTGGCATCATGAATGGACGCACATCCCACTCTAACTCAAGTTCAGAAGATGAATCGGATCCAATCCCCGTTGTCTTACCGCGGTTCACTGTGCTTGCAGCGGACTCCGAAACAATCTCGACAACCATCCGCAATGAAACGGAGGGTGCCACTGTCGAGGTTTATAATATGTCGGGGGATCTACGGGATGCTCAGACCCGACGAACAGTACTGCAACACAATGGTACAACTCGGTGCGGATCGGATGGTGGGCGAATAGCTCTTCGCTCGATATCCCAACTGGTCGTTCCGAGGCGAAACACTAGACCACAGCTCGCGTTGGAAAATAGACGTCTCTCTCCTCGCCCAAAGACACCCACCGGACATAGGGAATCTGCGATCGCGCCCCCGTCTGCTGTGCATACCCAGGGCGCATTGACCAGAAGACGACGCAGCGGACCGTTGATAATACCCTCGGTCGATGTCCTTGTAACACCCCTGCTTTTGGAAGGCTCGAAGTTCCCCAATGCACATGCGGTCCGTATGCACATGCATGTTCCGCCTGATGCGGATTCGGACTGGCTTGAATTCGGGCTCGCGCGAGCAACAGATTCTACAGCCCCGTCTGGCCCGTCGTCGTCGGTGGACTGCGAGGCACAGCCTCACGTTGACATTGATATCATTAACGCGGACGTCGATGGCATTCCTGTCCGTTTCGAAAACCGTATGTCTGGGAAGCAGAATCAAACAGGTGCCATCGACCTCGGACCATCTTTCAATGAAAAAAGTCGCAATGATTGGATCACCTGGGTCAAGGTTCAAGTTGGCGAGCAAGGCGGTCGCCTTTCGGTGGACTACGTTGTCAAGCAGTCCGATAAAGCCAAGCCCACGACGGATGCGAAAGGGAAATCCAAAGCGATAAACAAGTCACATGTGGATATCTTGATACCTACTTTTGCCCTCGCCGTTGGAATGATGGACGTGACGATAGATCCCGCTTCTGGTAAGCGCCATAGAGATCCAGCTTTCTCTTCGTTAATGTTTCTTTGTAGCCGTTGAGTCGGTGTGCACAAACTTGGCGCATCACCAGCAGACCCCTCATAGTTATCAGATGCTTCATTACTCTCTAGAAGAGTTCTTCTGCCCCAAACTAACCCTACACCTACGTTCCGACACTCCCAGAGCTCACATGAGCTACACGCCCAGTTCCCTCCTCTTACTGTTGGGTCTATTACCTATAGTGTTCCTTCTCATACTTCTCACCAATGTGGGATCAGAATTTAGGAAAATGCGGCACGCATTCGATTTATTCGTAACACGCCGTAGCTTGGATTGGGAGCAATTCCCTACGCCAGTCACGGAAACGGTGTTTGTCACGACCACCGTCTTTACACCATCATCACAAAGTTTGAATATATCTCCTACATCCGTGCCGTCCACGTTTGTCCCTCTAACGACTCCGATTCACTCTGCATCATGGAGTAGTTCGGCAGCCAGTTCACGTCCCCTTGAACAAACCACACCCACGAAGGGGGCCGAACCCCCACAGTTTACTCCTCAATCGAGCGAGGACTCTCTTTCACCGATTTCTACACTTGCATTCGAATGGTTTCCATCGGACCTTATACCTACTGCACAGAGAAGCTGGCAAGAATTGGTCAAGGGATTAGGTGTTGTTTGGCAAGTCTTCAGACAAGTGTACCACTACCCCCTAGATCCACCGTGACATACTATACAAAGATAATGTCTTGATTCAGTGCTATGAGTATTTTATGATAATTATTTCGCCGAGTGGTGGTACAGACAGTGGGCAATTACAAACATTCAATCAAGCACCTTGCGCCCAAGACGACGTCATGAGGAGGTCACGAAGAAGTTTCGCCTCCTCATAATAGTCCAAAGGGCTGATCTTGGAGATTCCATATCTCACACGAGTTTGATCCTGACGAATACTGAGTCTTTGAGTCACAACAAGAAAGCTGATCGACCCACGTTATACGTATCCTGCTTAGCGCGGCAACTGAAATTGAACGTCCGTCCCCCAGACTGCGCCATCAAGGCGTTGTAGTCGGAATCGCTTTGTTCCTTGGCCAGAACTGTCAGCTGGTGTATACTGGTTGAAACAGTACATACTTTGACTTCGATGACTTCGTCTGCACTCTTCTCGAAGACGACTACACCAGCGTCATTGAATCCTTGCAACCACGCCTGTCCTGACCAATCTGCTACCGCCATGGATAGAATGTACCTGTGGCGAGATGTCAGATGCATGGACGCTACAGAAGGCGTGCAATTACCGGTATTCAGGTCGCGGGTGGGTCTTATCACATTTTTCGCACCTCCAACCGTCATTGATCTCTGTCACTTTCTTATTACAACCCTGCGTAGGGCATGCAGGATATGCGATATTCTCGCTCTTTATATGCATCACCGTAGCCCTGGTTGAGAAAAAGTCCGGTTTGTCAGACATGCCAAGCTGGGATTGCTTGACATCGAGAAGGGATCGCATCTCAGCGCGATTAAATCCGGTGAAAGAAGATCCAGATGATATTGCACTGGAATGCGATTGGAACGTTTTCTCTGCCCCAATACCATCATACCAGCCACGAAGGAGGTGAGCGTCTTCGATATCTGGCGAGATGGTCATGATACTGGAGCTAATCATCGAAAGCGATCGTCCTTAATGATGTGAGGAGACAAGTAGACGGCAGGATGGTCCAGACTTACCTCCGAAATCGGAGACCTTGACCCCTTTGAAAGCAATCACAGGAAGGTCGTCTGCAGCGAACGTTTCTGCTTGCTTTCCCCAAAGCGTAAGCCTGACGGAATACTGTGATTTGTCCACGAGTGTAAGATCCCGCTTTTGCACCTGTGCGGGAAATCAGAAAGTAATGGAGAACTGATGGAGGAAAACCCACCGTTCGGCCTGCTTTAGATGTTATTTCATCTAAGCGTCCGACCTCCTTGACGATACCGATCACGTCTACACTCAACGATTGGCATGTCACTGCACTCATGCTTCGAGTACGTACCACAAATGGAGTCCTTTTGCAACTCTTCTAGCGACGCAAGGGGTGTAAAGTTATATTTAATCATCGGTACGCTGCTTGCTTCCAGGCACTGACGGGAACACCATTAGCCAAAGCCAGCGATCCATGACTAAATACGAACCTCTTCGACTTCTGTATTCCTTTCAAGACCCAGTTCGTATTCATTCTGGATGTTAGAAAACTTCTTTTTCGCCAGATTGACCCGTGCTTTCGATATGTAATACACTTTCCCTTCCTCTAGCTTGTCATAGAGTGCCTCAACAACGGTATTAAAGCCGGTTGCACGGATTTCGCCCGACTCGTCCATCAGAGTGACATTAAAGAGTTTTCCTTCTCCCCGTGGATTAGACCAGGTTCGAATGTCAGATTTCTGCGTTACAAGAGCCTTGATGGTCCAATTGTTCTGATAGGGGCTAAGACCCTCAATGGGATAAATCGATCTCCCAGGACGATTGGTCGTCGCAGGGCGGGACTGGGATGTCCTAGAGTCAGACGCGACCTGAGGTTGTGGCACAGAAGGTGCAGCGACTTCGGCATCTTGCTGGGGGGCGGAAGTAGGCGCATTGGTTGGATTTCCGATTTTATCTTCATCGCGAGACACAACATGGAGGTCAAGAACAATAATGAGCCTAATTATGAGAGGTGATGTAAGTAACCAATGAATAGAGCCAACCGGTATCGTACCTCTTGTCTCCGACGAAGTTGCAAGTCAACTTGTCGATAATGACGACCGAGTTTTTGGTAATCTCGGAATTCGCGACCAGATCATTCAGCTGCGTTGCAAGCATTGCCTGAACAAAGTGCACTCCATCTGAGATGATGATGCGATAGCGGTCAATGGGGGCAGCTGTGGTCGAGTTGGCAGTGACTTTTTTAATGGAGAGCAACTGCACGGTATAGCCAGAGCCGAGTTCGTCGATCTCTGACGGGGATGCCTCGTTCAGCCTGCTGCAGATACCCGATGTGAGTTGAACCATCCTATTGTGTTGAAGGGCGAGGTCAAAACGCGACTTGACCGTGTTTGTGCTTATTGACGCGCAGGATGACATCGACCACCATCATCACATCCATGTTTGATCGCAAAAAAGCTACTACTGGGTAAGTAATCTACTAGATATCGCTACAGTGGGTAATAAATATTCAGTGGGGATATGAAAGCGACTATGCAATATTATGAACACCATCTCATGCAATCGACAGCGGACGGTCCTTCCAGTCGTACCTCAGTTCGTTGTTAACACGGCTCTTGAAGTTGCATCTCGCCCAGCTTTCAACAACAGTGCGAGCTCGTTCCCACCCGTTCCCGTCACTGGCCCTTGCCTTGCTGCTTCTCTTTCCATCCTCCGCATAACCGCTGCCATCGGGCATCCTGGTGGTGGTCGAGTACTGCGAGACATCGTGACGATGTAGAGGCATGCGATACGCATGTGGCAGTCTCTGAGCTTCTTCAGAGTAGTCACTGCAGCATTATACTGCTCCCGGATGGCGGGTGTTTCCTGTGCTACGCTCCTCAGCGCCCGCGGGGATCTTGCAATCCACTCCAAGTATGCCCTGTGCTTCCCTGGCATGTATCGTCGCATTCTTTCCATAAAGCCATGATCTGCTTTCTTGTTACTCTCCGATGGAGCGGGAGATCTCCGTTGCCGAAGTTTGTGGTCGATATCGAGAAAGAGGTCGAGAGCGTGCATGATGCTGCTCTGCCCGGCTGAAGGACCGCTCAGATCCAGTCTGGAAGAATCTGCAACCCCTTCGTAGATCCAGGCTGGTGCAGAATCTCCGCTTGCGCTTCCGTTCCACCACGGGCGAGCTTCCCAGAAGAACACTTGAGGATCCACTTCATTCCGCATGGCCTGGATGCTTGTGTTGATGTCCTCAATGGCTAATGATAGCCGTTCGAGGAGTTTGTTTATCTGGCAGACGGAAGATATCTCGGTGACGTTTGGGAGATTGTGATATTCATTGATGATATGTAGGATCTCCGCTCCGACCAGCTCGGTGCGGGCCGAACCATAGTAAAATTTGCGTTCAGCTTCCGTTCCGGAGAAAAGATGTCTGCCGAAATGCATGTTCTCGAGAGTCACTGGCAGCTTAGGGTCGACGAGCTCCCAGTTCCAGAGAACTGTGTCGGCAAATGTGAGTACTGGAGCGATTTTCAGGGCCTGCGACACGGTCATGAGGGGGGTGACAAGTGACCGTGGAATGACTATTGACTCGAAAATAACGTCTGGAGGGATGGAGTGCGCGTAAAAGTGCACGAGGAAAGCAAGGACTTGATGTGCCCTTCGGACCAGTTGCGGATCAGCCAGCAGGCTATCTGCTTCAAGGACTGGCATCTTTGTGTGAAGTGAGCAAGATATCTTTTGTGTTTAACCTTTACTCACTGTTCGTATTCGCTCTCGCCAGTGCTCGCCAGCTGCTCTTTCTTGAGTGTGTGTCTCGGGAAGATTCTCCCCTAGCTTCAATACACGTTGTGCCTCTGACAGGGCATCTTCCCATATGTCGTAGGGCTTTTGCAGGTTTGGTAGTGGAGAAGGAGGCAAGAATCCTGTGTTTGTTTGGATGTTGACGTCAAAGTCCGCAGGATTGGGCTTTGCATCTGCTGTTACTCTGCGGCTCGCGGAGCGCAGAAGGGTGAAGATGTCGTTAACAAGGTGGACAGGCGATGGTAACAGGTCAACAGGATACATGGTGAGTCGATTGTGAGTGGAAGAAAACGTTGAATATGCACAGGCCAGGAACAGTGGTTTTATACGGCACCTGCAGTGTAGGATTATATGCTGTCAACGAACCACCCTAGTCACACAATTGCGGTGGCTGGGATTATCGGAGCTATAGCATTTGCTACCTGGGCGGCATCACTAAGTTTGTTGCGTCCCATCTCTCTGCCAGATCTGATTTCATCTTGTTTCTGATCCCCTGTCGCGGTCACTCAACCAGCCACGCCGTAGGTAAGCAGACCGGGCAATGTTTACAAACTGACTCGTGCCCTGGGTGACCTGACTCGACCAACGCTGGTTGTCAGGAACCGTGGTGCCTCCGAGTGCGGAACCAATCAAGTGCTGGGGTACTAAGTTAGTTTACTACGTACATGTTCTTTGTGTCAACCAATGCAGTGACGTTGACCGCAGTTAAACCTTGCCTCCCCCGATCACTGATCAGCGTTCAACGGGTGACATCTATGCAGTTGAAGGATTCTGTCAGTTGACCACCTTGGACCATGGCCAGCCAGTGTTTCTCTGCCGAGTTTCAATGATGCTGTGTGCAGACCGCCATCGACTTGTTACGCATAGCACAAATCAGAGCAGTGTCTGATATTCACGACCCGCCACACGTTAGCACTGTCAGCCGCGCACTTACGAGGCGCACGGGCCTGGGTCGCCAACGTACCTGTACTTGAACAGTCATTTTTCTGACCTCTCGGTTGCGCATTGGACAACTAATCCTGTCCAGCTGTGCATCGAGTCACTTCATACACAGCAACTGTGCAGCATCCACAGCTAACCACACTATTCCTGTAGCAATAGATACTTGAATTCTGTCTGAGCGTTTCAGAGATTCTAATGCTGTACTACGACTACAAAAGCACACTGGTCACATGATATCGATTGTATCATGGGTCTGTGCCGATGGTACACGTTTCAGCACGAACAACGACCACGGCAACAAACGATTCATCGTCGGGCTGAGTCTTGGCCGTGCGGCTGCATAATAGGCCATACTACTAGAGGCTGTGCTGGTGCCCTGCCAGAATCTTTCTTTGACTGTCAGGATCACTTCATGATCAATCAAGATGTCGTCTCTTGTTTTCCAAAGACCCAGCTAATTTGCTTCCTATACGATTAAAATTAGTGGTGGCAGCCAACATGGGGATTCATGCCCGAACACCGACATCATTCCACCCAAATTACATTGTATAATTCACCAGCGGTGCAGTGCAATATCCAGAGATCAGCGCCCAATCATTCCTTCCAAGTGACAGTCGTCATCCCGTTGCTGGTCTTAAGGTCGCATTTACGGTGTACTATGTCCAGAATCTTTTCCTTGGCGCCAAACTTGCGCCTACAAACTCCCTCCATGTTCGCCAGTAGGTCAAAGATAGTGGTGGATCCTTCCTTGCAGCACGATCGAATAGCCTCGGACAATTCCGATTCAGACGGTAGACTATAGGTCATGAAGTCAAAATCCCGGGGCTGGACCTGATCACCAACAAAAAGTGTCGGCGCGATTGATTGGTAGGGTGACGATTCAGAGAAAAATCGTTCGACCATGTCAGGTGAAACTCCAATGAGATTGTCAGGGAACCACGATGGCCGACCTTCCATCTTGTCGACCAAAACCGCGCTTACACCGGTACGGAAATCTGGGCTTGCTTCATTCTATGAAGTGGTTGCAATGAAAAAGATATGGGCGAAACTAGGTGATCCCAACTCACGCAAAAGGCAGAGGCTATTCTGATCTCCATCTGCAACGCCTCCGACAAGGTCATTTGCTTACCCCGTCTCAAAGCTGCCAAAGCCACCTTCAGACTGGTGGGACTACGCATGTGAAGAGTTTCCAAGGTTTGCTTAGCCCAGGATCGGACGCGAACGTCCAACACGCTTTCCAAGGCTTCCAAGCTCTGGAAGATCTCTTCCATGCTATTGTGACTGAAAGCAGTGTCCAAGGCTTGCCGAACAATGCCCGTGAGGTTACTGTTTGGTTCGTGGGGCTGACGCTCGGCATGCAGTTCCTCGATCGTGCGGTTGATCTGTGAGAAACTAGGATCATCGAATTCCGCCAAATGTGAAAGGAGGCTGGAAACTGATCGTGATGTGATGTAATGCGTGGCGATACCATGTTCACTGCAAAGTTGTGAGCAATAGACGTAATGAGTGACAGAATACTCACAAAACCTCTCTGCCGACGAGTTTATCTGACGTCAAAGCGAGATATGTGCCCACCTCGCCATCCAGCCTCGATAGAAAGTAGCTTGCTCCTACATCGGGAAAGTACCCTATCTTGGTCTCTGGCATAGCAAATACAGTCCTTTCTGTTGCCACCCTGAAGGGCGCATTTATAGCAAGGCCAACGCCCCCGCCCACTGATGATGAGGTGAATTACACAGAAGCGTCTTCAAAACAGAAACCGACTTGTGATGCCGTCGAGGACAGCGACGTATGGTTTGGGAAGTTGTGACAAAATGTAATCTAGTTCAAATCTAGAAGCTTGTTAGAAATGTGCTCAACCAGGGGTAAGCCAACCTACTCTTTCTGGAAAAATTCCACAGCCCGGGGACGAGTCTCCTCCAGTAGAGCGTCTTGTAGCACAGCTGGCAATTATGAAAGTTAGCTGGATGCCATGATGAGACATTACATACAGGCAACATCTCCCCCGGCGCAGAACGCACGACCAGTTCCAGTTCCAATGACCATTCTACAAAGGTCTGATTTTGACCACAGCTACAATAATATCCTTCTGTAAAAGGCCAAATTAACTTGCCAGCCACTTACCTCAACCTGGTGTCGCAACGAGTCCAACATGTCGGTATTGAGAGCATTGAGCTTCTTTGGTCTGTTTAATACGAAGGTTCGGGTGCAGCCATTGGATTGGAAAAGTATTGGCTAGAGAGGTTGAGGTGGATCTGGGTTAGCATACGGAGTTGCTCACCTGGTCCAAAGAAGAGCCCGCACTTGTGGACATATGCGCAGCAATTGCGTGAGCCCTGGAGAGCACCGCTGTAGCTCTATGGTTGACCATCCTAGCAATTGCTAGCATAGTAAAAGAAAAACCCAAGTTGTACCTTGGCAAATGAACAGAGGAACCACTTCACCTGCTGTGCAGGTCACTATTCGGACTTCTCCGAATACCCAAAACACCTAAATTAAAACAGTTTTATTTATGCGAATTTGGTTTACATAAGTAAATCATATAATTATATAATGCCTCAGATGATTTACGTAAAATGATGTTCGAGTCTTCGACCGACCTTGGCCTGAGATTGAGGATCCGCACCTTGCAATGGAATTTCTGGCTCAAGATCCCATGCGCGTAGGCACCAGATTCTCTGCAACATCGGGTTGTTTGGGAACCATTAAATACGTTGGCCCTGTCAACGGTACCCAGGGCGTCTGGTATGGCGTCGAATGGGACGATCCTAAACGTGGTAAGCACGACGGTGTGAAGGACGGCCATCAATATTTCACATGTCGGTAAGAGCTCGATGCTATTCATCGCAGCAATACCTCGTTCATCAAACTTTATCAAAGTGTATCTAACACTGGTTCCTTCATTCGCCCATCGAAATCCCTATGCTTCGGCGTCTCGTTTCTCGCCGCCCTCTCTGCAAAATACGCTGAGGAATTTTCAGACGCCTCAGTTCAAGAGAAAATAATCCTGGGTTCCTCGAATGGTGCTATCGAAGTAGAAGCAGTTGGCTTTGACAAAATTAGGAACAAACTTCGTGCCCTGGATCGTCTTCGGGAGGTAAGTCTCGACAATGAAAGGGTTGCATATAGTGATAGCCCTGGTGAAATTCGTCGTACTTGTCCAAGTAACGTTTTGACTGTATTCTCATACTCTCTTCGCATTGACCAACGCATATATAAGATATCCGGGGGCTTGACTTGTCTGCAAACCTTCTGGTTGGTTGGGAAACCGTAGCTGACATCGTAGCCGAGCTCCCTTGCTTAAGGAGGTTGGTACTCAAGTAAGTTGCCTGCCAACTCAAGGTCAGACTCATAACGTACATATCCAGTCGGAACCGTTTCCTACCACTCAGCAGCGAGTTCATCACCGCTGCGTTCGAGCATATCGTCGAACTCCAATTAAATGGCACACTAGTCACATGGGAGGAATTCAGGGGGGTTTTGCCTTTCATGCTGGGCTTGCAACTCGTGGAGTTGGGATATAACCGTCTCACCTCATTACATGCCAAGGGACCGAAATCAATTCCACATATCCGCTGTCTGAATTTTGATACCAATGAGCTCAATGATTGGGTTGGCCTGACACTTGCTCTCTCTGAGTTCGTCGCGTAAGTGCTCGCGATCTAGTCTTCTTGTGATTACTTATAAGCTTTTCAGACTACGTCGCCTCATTCTCCCCTCCAATGGCATCCACACGATCCCAGCGCTCGAATTACATCTATCTCCTCTTCAAAGTATCCAAAATATCGTACTGTCCATGAATGCCCTGAATGATTGGCAAGATGTGGATAGACTGGTGCAGTGGTGCCCTGAGCTTAAGTCATTGAGCTTGGCCGGAAATCCACTCAGTGAACGTTTGTTTATGGTTAATCCTTCACTGAATTCTGCCTGACCACCTTGTCAGAGAGTGAATTTTCCCACTATTCGAGGCAGTTCGTTATTGCAAAAATCCCGAGCCTACTGATGCTGGATTCCACTGCTGTGCGGATATCGAATGGATGATTTTCTTATACTAATATTGTAGCAGATTTCTGCGAGAGAGAGAATAGACAGCGAACTCTTCTATCTTTCCTTTGTATCCAAGAATGTGCCCGGCAACGACGAGGAAAAGTGTCATTTCCACCCACAGTGGGCTGCTTTATGCCAGAGTGCGTGTGACAGTTAGCTTTATTTCAAGCTTCAATGACATTGGGCGAATGTGCAGAATATGGAAAGCCTGCTGGGATGACACCAGGAAATGGAAGCGAGGATAAACTTAGCAAATCTCTGATAGGTAAATCACGCCTACTGCCTCTTTGGCGTGTCTTGCGAATGTTTCTAGTTATCAACATCTACCGCAGTTTTTCGCCCCCAGACGAGCGGCAGGACCATCCAACCACGCAGACATCACTCAAAGTACTAGCAACGATGAAATTGGCAACATTTCGTGCGAAGTTGATCAAAGCCTTGCGAGTTCCTCGATCAGTGAGTAGAGATATGGTCCAGGTATGGTTGCATGTGGAAGATGGATTCGTGGAATTAAATGATGATGATCACAGCTTGGACTGGTATGGTATAGACGACGGCTCAAATTTATTTGTGTACATTACAGTACAGTGATACGATTAGTTAGATACCAATTTCATTTGTTAGTCTCACGCTAAGGTGTTCATAAACGGACGTACCCTATGATAAAAGCCACCTATACTGAGATTAGATACATAGTGATTTCTTTCACGTCGATTGGGTAGTCGAATCTTCAGCCTCCAATGGATACGCGTTTATAGCAATGCCTCTGGACCATACAAGGAGCCATTTTTCATGGGCATAGAAGGAACCCCTGTAGTTCTGGAACTTATGCCTATTAGGTTTCGGCGCCACCTTGGAAGGACGAAATTTCGGGAACAGCGACCTCATCCTCATGACGCGACAAATGGGACCAAGGGGTTTCGACCACTAAGACAAGTACAGTTCTTCCGTTCGCCCCAACATACGGCAAAGCCAAAAGCTCGAGGTCCATGTCCTTAAAGAGACCGCGAGATCATTTACGAAAGCGACTGCCGCACGGCCCATTGTCCACGACCAAACGACCATATTTCCTTTAGCGCGCCCAACCACCGTCGCCATTGGTGTGCCTTATCGCCCTATCGTCGTACCGATCGTCCTTGTCATCGCGCCTGGCGCCGCGTTCGTCGCGTCGCCTATCATGATCGTCCCTGCGGCGGTCATAATAGTAATCAGGGGCTCTGCGGTCATCATCATAACCTCCCCGCCGATAATCATCGTACCCTGCAGGCTTTTTCTCATCATAATCCCTCCTTCCTGGAGGTGAAGCCCTTGGGCGACGATCATCGTATTCGGCACGACGAGGCGACCTTGACCGCTCCCGCCTGTGAGATGGCCGTTCTTCTCGGTAGTAGCGTTCTTCCCTGTGACGATCATCGCGACGATCATCACGCCTGTGATTATCGACACCACCGCGCTGAGAAGACACGATGGTTAGAAGCGAAATATGGCCCAAGTTCTATCGCATACCGATTCATCATATGCAACTCGTACAGGCCTCCCGCGAAGGTCTTTGCCATCCAAGTCCTTGACGGCGCGATCCGCATCATCGCGATGAAGGTACTCCAAGACTCTGTACAGCAGATGAATGACATACACCCAGGGTATAAGCAAGTTGTACTGACCCTTGCCCAGGGAGGTCACGGTCAATGTCAGCGAAGGAAACGCTTCCCGCTTCCCGCCCAAAATCTTTCAAATCCTGATATGAACGAAGTTGTCAGATTCCAGGCGGGTTGTCAGAATAATAGTGATGGAATCGCTCGTAGCGCAAGGAATTTGGACACAATCTAACTTGGGTGACTTGGCTGTGATCAACCTACCTGCCAGCTTGTATCACGAGATATGCCAGAAACAACAAGTCGTATACCGGAAGGCCTCCGAGAACGGGTACTACTGCAACTGTTAGACAAATATCAGGCTGCACGCTATCACGAGCCAAATACCCGTGGTTGCGATCATTTTCGTAAGGGTCCCTGCGAGGACGACTTTCTTTGGCGAACTCTACGACGATACTACATGCACGAATTAGGAAATGATGTGGCCGAGACAGAGGACCTACTTCGTCCCCATGAACGATTTGCCATTGAAGTTATACACAGCGTCTTCAGCATCCTATAGCGGATGTAAACTTCACGAACCATGTTTCGATGAAGAGAAAAGACCTTTGAGCTTTCAAACTCCACAAAACCGAAACCTTTCCAGTGGCTGTCAGTAGCAAGAATAATGTAACATGAGGAAGTGAAAGGTGAACCTGTCATAACACGACAATCAATGATACGACCAAAGCCGTCGAAAAATTTTGCGACATCCTCCGCACGAGCATCAGGTGGTAGTCCTGTAAACCGGACTCGATCAGTAGCGTCTACGGACAACCGTCGAAAGTTATTCGTACTGCCAAGATACAAGCGCCTAGCCATGGTGGTAGAAGATGAAGAGAAACAACTGTGCGGAGTTCAAATTTGTTGACTTCATATATGGAAAGGCCCGTGCACAGCACTGCTTATTTATTATGTAAAGTAGGTATGTACGTAGATTTATCTCGGGGAATTTATGTAAGGTGGCAAAGTATCTTTATTGTGGTCACAAACAGTATACTAGCACAATGACAACGATAACTATGAGAACTGAGATTATCGAAAAGGGAAGCATGCAGCAGCGCTTATGAGGCAAAAGAATTCCAGAGGCACCTCCATCAGTGCTGGGACCAGTTGATAGTATTGATGTCAATTCCTTCTTGTACCATCTCCCAAAGGGGGCTGGGGAAGTGCCAATGGTCAGTCAAATAAAGATGATAGATGAAAAATAACAAACCTCATATCCCGTAGACGCTGGACAACACGCACGATATGTTGTATAACGAAATCGACTTCAGCTTCAGTGGTGAAACGGCCAATTCCGAATCGCAATGAAGAATGCGCCATATCTTCAGCCGCACCTGATCAAGGATTTAGCAGTAAAATAAATGTAACGTTCCGGACTCACCCAAAGCACGAAGAACATAAGAGGGTTCCAGAGACGCGGACGTACAAGCACTTCCAGAGGAAAGTGCAATTTCCTACGAGAGTGAGAAAGGAGAAACGCTAAAATGGTACTGATCACCTTTAGGGCCATTAAAAGGCTCTCGCCTTCGACGTAAGCGAAGGACAGGTTGATACAACCTGGATACCCATTCGGATCACCATTTCGAACGACATGATCAACCTGGGAATGTATCCCATGGAGCAGGCGTTCCGAGAGTTGCTTAATTCTCGCATGATCTCGCTATAAAGCATGCATGTAAGCAGATGAATAGATATGTCCGATACGAAAGGGTTGTGTCAGTACCCCTGCACGTCTGTCATTGCCGAGCCAGCAAAATCCAGCCTTTCGATCCGAAAAGATGCCACTCGCTAACATCCCAAAATGGGTGCGCAGATATCATCACGTCATCCAAATGAAGAGGTACTTACAGTCATCTCTATTTTGGCTATTCGCGCAGCCTCTCCTATCCCCACTACCAGTGCCGTCGGGAGTGTACCGCTCCGCAAGCCGCGTTCTTGCCCACCACCGCTCAAAATTGGATCTAACCGAACTCTTGGTCTCCGGCGGACATAAGCAGCCCCAATACCTTTAGGACCGTATAGCTTGTGCCCCGAGATACTCATGAGGTCAATGTTGGCCGCGTTGACATCCATGGGTATCTTTCCGACTGCCTGCGCCGCGTCAGTGTGGAGATATACACCGCGGTGCTCCCGGAGGAGAGCACCGATCTCCTTCATCGGCTGGATGACACCTGTTTCATTGTTGACCGACATGATAGAAACAAGGGCAGTGTCCGGCCGAATGGCAGCTTCCAATGCTTTGAGGTTTATCAAGCCATTTGACTCGACTGGAAGGTATGTAATTTCGAATCCTTCTTCGCTGAGATTTCTGCACGAATCAAGTACACATTTGTGTTCCTAGTATGAGAGGAGATTAAATGACAAGACATAGATGGGGATGTGCAGAGATGACCAACCGTCTGGGTGGTAATAATATGTCTCTTCTTTTCCTTGTTGAAACGCGCAACGCCTTTGATTATCATGTTGTTGCTCTCTGTTGCACCGGAGGTAAAAACGATATCCTTCGGTTCTGCACCAATTAGATCTGCAACATGCTATTCACAGCTGTTGAGTGATCGTATAGAGATAAAGATAAAACCATCACCTTTCGGCCATCCTCTATGGCCTTCTCTGCTTCCCACCCATAAGCATGAGTGCGACTGTGAGGATTACCAAACTGGTCTGTCAAATACGGGAGCATGGCATCAAGAACTCGGGGATCTACGGGGGTGGTAGCCTGGTTTTCGTGAGAAGGCTGCGACAGATGCTCTCGAATATTGACTTCATACCTGCATGTCAAGATAAATGGGACGAGACTTCAGATTGGTCGATTTTTCATGAGCGAGACCCTCCACTTTGAACCCAAACATATCTGAAACAAGTAGCTCGATTTTTGAAAAATAGAAAATCCAGTGATCAGACCTGCCTGCGCGAGGTGTGAAGTGGCTCGGCTCCCTGAAAGATGGGGGTACATCCACAACATTTGCCATTTCAGTCCCTGATGGTTGTACAAAACCTCTTCTGGCTCCTATGGCTAGCTTTGCTGAGCATCTGAGGGAAGCTTTGGTAACTGAGCTAGTGCTGGCTCTCGACAGCATTTTGAGAACTATTGAGTCGGGGTCAGACTATGGTCAATGAGCTTATGACGATACATTTGCGAGCTATTTAGCTGGGTCTGCATTTGTCAGCGACACGTCAAGTGCATGTGACCTGCACAGTGCACTACGTCTCATCTTAACATTCGCTCATACAACCGCGGAGAATTGAAAGCGCACGAAAGATATTTGTGCCGGCGAGGTCTTATTGACCTGAGCTTTGTCGTAGCGTAGTCGGCCGTAATATCAGTTCATTTCATTTCACCTCAACATTCGCTCATACAACCGCGGAGAAGTGAAAGCGTACGAAAGTTCAACGCCGATTGCGGGGAATGTCATCAAAATATCCTTCACCTGTCCAACTTCGTTGCTTTTGTCCGTCTGGCCACACCCTGCGAAAGAGGAACTCGACAGTTTCTCACAAAGAAAGTTGTCTGCCAGCCCCAAATTGACGCTGTAATTCGTACGGGCCAGGTAGTGAGTCACCTTATTGTCTCCTGGAATTGTTGCTATAGAGACGAGGACATCCTCGGAGCTGGGACTGACTGCTAGTTCATTGCCATGGTGTCTGTCCATCTGGGGACTTCGGAATGGAGATACCACAACCAACCGGGGTCAGTGTAGGGACCTTCATCTTCAAGGAGTGAACCTAGTTAAATGCCGTGAACTTGGCTTGACTTTGCTCTATGACATAGCGAATTCAATTTTAGCGGTGTGTGTACTCCACTTCATTTAATGAAGAAAACTGTACATTGACACTAGTCATGCTTAGATCACACTTGAACAGTATTTTTCTCTTGACACTGGACAGTGCGACGTGTCGTATGCACCTGGAATCATCAAATAATTACATTGCAACAGATCTTTTTGGGCATCCCATTCATTATGACACGGCATTGGTGCAAGTCCTTACATGACTATTTCATCTTACCCTTGACAGATGCATACAGAAACGGATAGGTGTCAATGCCCGCTGAGTGCCTTGGACTATACTGTGAACCTCAGCATATAAAGACGACGATGACCATATTCGCTGAATGTAACGTCTAGCAAGATCTTTCGGGATAAGGAAGTCCTCTTCTAATCTGTCAGGCCTTGACTGCACTTGGTCCCCTGAAGGATGGCAAGATAGGTTTGCTCCCTATGCATTTGGCGCCATCACATTAAAAATCAGATCAGCGATTGGTCTGCGGCGGAATCGCACCGTAGTGAATCAGACATTCCAACGTAAGACTGAGTCCCGTAAACTAACGATCACATCAATGATATTCTGCATTGCAGCTTTGTTGGGTGATTTTACCAAACATACATATAAGTGGTATTATGGGAGCGTGCAACTCCCTTGTGACTTTCCTGGCTAGCGCCAGTGGTGGCTATTGGGCAGCTGCACACTTCTGACGCATCTGGTGGCAGACGTTGCGGATCACGACAGGTAGCCTCAGCAGCTTCATGCCACTGCTTTCTGAATGATTTGCGCAGAACAAGATTTTGTAAGGACATGACACGAACAATGCCTAGCAAACCAATATCGGACAAGTATATTGCATTAGCAAGACCTCTAATATAAATTTGCACCTGATGTCGTCGCAAAACTGCCATGTTCCCTGTCGGATATTAACGTGATCATATCCAGTACATTGGTTATTCCTAGACCATACCTACGTGTCGATTCGTGTCACACGACAACAATTCTGGCAATGCTTGCCTTGTTCTGTCTTTGCCCTGCCACGTTCGTTTTTCGAGTCTGTCATCGTTACCCGATCTCGCCCAGGTTGCCAGCTCTCGTTCTTGCTACTACTGAGTGTCATGGCTATCTTTAGCACAACTTCGATAAGGAACGGTAAACCCATGCAGCGTAGACACCAGCCTTCTCTCCACTGTCTTCTCGTTCAGTACTTGCTCACGTATCACTTGCTCTTGCTGAACAGAACTTTGGTCCCCATTGCGGAAGTGACCGAGGGTTCTTTGTGTTACTTGCCACCTCCATTGCCTAGTTTTCATGACACAAGAACGCGGCTTCAACCCTTCCATGTCTAGATGGTTGATGAAGTGCATACCTTGCTCCCCCATACCCACTTATGATTTTCATACCCCATTTAGCTTCTGACCTGTAAACCTTGCATTCGGCTACCGAATTATTTCGGTAGCAGTGTTATTCTGTTGATGGGAGACTGGAGTGGGAGGTAGCTCTAACGTGTCATAGTGATTTGCAATTTATCCGCTCGCAACGACGTGGATGAAAGTCTGCTGGCAAAAAATCTTCATTGTCAAATACAGTCTTCAGGTAAAGGTGGGCGAATCAAATTACTGAAACCTATCTACCAAGCACTTGGTATACGAGAATGATGAGACTGAGGCTACTCTTGGCCGGGTATCACTTTCGCCTGCCACTAGGTGGTGGAGGTAAAAGAGGAACACCACCACCGCCTCCGGTGTTCGTAGAACATGTTGACAGAATATTGCTATTTGTATCCCGGTTTATGCCTTTCCCCGGAATTGATATTGAAAAAGTCTGTCCCTCTTTCAATGAATAATCCTTTTTAGGGCCAAGAGGTATGTGAGGGGGCGGTGTTTCCGCAGTAGGACTTGGTGGATTCAAGGCTGCATTGTACCGCCTATAAATGCGGGACTATTGGAAGACCTGATCAACTATCCAACAATATGACAATGCTTACTTTGAGTAGTCTTGGAGCGCTACATCTTATGCAGGGCATCTCGTTCGTTACTGGGATACTGACACATGATAAAAAGATACGCACTGAAATCGAAGCTATCTGTACGCTCTGCAAAACCCATTCCGATGTACGCCTTCTTCCCCGTGTCCTCCACTCTCACTACAAAGTAGCGGGATGAATCAAGGACAGCTTCTACTGATGGCCTCGATGGATCATAATCAGCACGAGCAAACACTATACTTGGATGAGTTTACTGGCATGAAATATTAGATTTTGCGCACGGTCACCTATAGCGATCATCGCGAGTGAATTGACCACCATGAACACGTTGGGAAATAGCCAGCGCACCAGTCTGACTGTCTTCAAACATCAAAGCTGCACTTTTTCCTTTCTCTATGATACGCAGTCTGCCCTTCCACAGTGGGTTTGCAAGATCACCCCAATCATTCGCTCGGTGGCCTTCATTGACTCTGAGCGGAGGAATCTTGTACACTAGATGTACCGATTAAAATGCGCTCTGCATTTGGAGAGCCCACTTACCTGAGATTTCCCGGGCAATATAAAGAATAGACTCGACCTCGTCGTCAAAACCTTCCATGTCGAATCACTGGAGATCACTGCAGGTTGAAGGTGAGGGGTGGCTTATGTCAGCAGCCTCTGAACGTCGAGACGCAGGTCTACGCCGCTCAACCATCCTACGCATTCAAATGGCCCAAGGACCACCAACTCCTCCTCCAACAAGCACCACTGAGTTCCAAGACCAGGTTAGGGACTCTGTTACTGGCGGTACTGGAACATCCTCTGGCACACCGGAGGAAAATACATCAATGACCCGAGCAAATCCCGTAGTCGATTCCTACCAACAGGCATTTCCTCAAATATGCGGGTTCGCGCTTCGTGGGGATTTCCCTACACTCGTACAACGTGCCGAACTCTCCGATCTGAAGGTAGCTTGCACTTTCAATGCGTTTCTGCTCAGGAGTGTGTGACATGAATCATCAGGGGCGAAATGCCAGAAATCAAACTCGACTGTTGGTAGTAGCACCATTAGTTCTTGCGTATCTTATACTGGATGAACTGTATGTTTGTCATCTGATTCCTGTCCAACTTAACTCGTAATTCTTTTTCTTCGATTTGCCCCTAGCACGCTCGCCCAGCTTACACTGGCGCGCCTCCCAGAGAATCTTCGACACCATCCTTTAACCCGAACAATTGCAAGCCTAGTGACATCAACTTCAGAATGTAATTACACCCAAGTCTATTCCCATGGCGAGGTCCTGGCCGCTTTGACGCAGCAGCCAGAGTTCGCTAACACACCGTTGGCGGATCTCATTACATCCATGGTCGTAATGTTCGTGGGTATGAAAGTGTAATTGTTAGACAATCAACTACTGAATGGCTCTGGCAGAGTCATTCAGACAGAAGATTTTTTCCCTCCTTTCGCAAGCCTTCTCCTCCATTAGTATTACGCAGGCCCAGATTTACCTGGGCCTCACTCGGGACCAGCTGTTATCGGGTATGGTATAACTCTAAATACCCGGGAAATGTCTCTGATCCTTCCTGACAGCCACTACTGGTGCTTGGCAGTGTAATACTGCCTCAGACACATTACACCCTCTTGGTATTGGCAACCCGACGATGACCACAAATAATTCGAGTAACTCCTTCATACTGTTGTAGGTATCTCCACCTGCTGACGGCTGCTGTCTAGCACCTTCATCCCTTGGTACTTTCGAGTCAGTGACAAGTAGTTTGATCAGGTTAGAAGTCGGATGGTGATGGAGGATGCAATTGTCATGGACAAGAGGTATGTGTGATGTGCGGAATAGGATCATGAAGCACCTTCGTAGGACGGCCCACAAATTGGCATTCACCGAGGGAATTTAATCCACACCAATAAGCCTAGATACTTATAAGAGCCAGTGGCAGATATCACCAGGTCGCCTGTATGACCTGGTGCTGATGGGGACATTGCAACGAAAAGTAAAGCTGGTTGATAGCGGGATAGAACGTGAGGTATTCCGTGGCCAGTGTCCTTGCACCATTTAGTATCAGCACCGCTTTGGGATGTACTAGCGGAGACTGCTTGCGTAGGTGCCCACCGCGAACACAGCTGGTGGTGCAAGTTGCATTTTGGCTCGAGACGCGCCCAACCCTGTGCAAATTCTCATGGATGTACCCAAAATCGACCCATCCTGGTTCAATACGCAGCGATGGAATGTCAGAAGGATGGGGTGGCAGTGTGTTCCTGATGCCGCGAAGCTAAAGAACCTAATATCTACTAAGGGCGACGAAATCGCCTCCGACAGTCATCATATAGCAGACAAGACAGTCCTTTCCAATGAAACCCATCGGTTGATTATCTTCCCTCCATGGCACGCTCGGTCGAAGTCAGCAGATCATCGGCCCTGACGTTCTAAAATTTCAAGAAGCGCAAGATTGACACCACCTTGACCGTGGACCTGGGCAATCTGTCAACCCCTCTCGGAGAAGGGATGGATAGATGTCGATCGACTTGGTTGTCGCCCATCTCGATTGTTCGGGGGGGGGGGGGGGGGGGGGGGTTGAGTTTTGTTGG
>Ga0307518_10000025_pt1 | contig 103520 bp, 147 predicted proteins | sample 25_EM_MG_FD_203889 | JGI IMG/M metagenome (GOLD analysis project Ga0307518, IMG submission 203889) | Populus trichocarpa ectomycorrhiza microbial communities from riparian zone in the Pacific Northwest, United States - 25_EM | ecosystem: Host-associated > Plants > Roots > Unclassified...
GCTTCTCGGTTACTATACATATCCGATGTAAACTATAAGTACTCCACACGCTGAGGGGATTGTCCCTCAGTTCGAATATCATCTTGAATACTTCCTGCGAACTCCCCTCTGTTCTCCTCTGTCTCCTCTGCCTTCTGGCAACTCCGACCTTCGTTGGACCTCCGTCTCTCTGTCTCTTAGTCCTCCGAAATACGAGGACGCAGGTATCGCAAGGGCGCAGCACATATGCTGAAGCCAAGTCCTCAACACCTCCGCATCTCCTCTGCCTGTCGTCGACAACCCTTTGTACTTATCTCCACCCATGTTGGAGTTTGTCGGAGGAACTGGTTCTGACACAAGAAAACAAAGTACTAGCCAGCCCTGGCAAGACCTAGTGAGACCTAGCGAGCCAAGAGGTCCTAGTAAATACTATACTACTCACAAGATCTTGCCAGGGCTGTCTAGGGCTGGCTAGGTACACGGAGCTAATGTGATCTGGCAAGGATGATGTGTTGCTGGCCAGATATTGGCGCACTCGCTAGAAACTGTATTTCCTAGCCAGGAATCCTAGGGCTAGCAGGGTCTAGCGGTGTAGAGACAGTCCTGTCTCTAGGTATGTAGATTGGTAGTACTGATACTGGACTCTTACCTTAGCTATGTAGGCTTGTACTTAGCTTACTAAGCAACAACACTCTCTTCACTGTACATCTTTGAGCTCAGTCATGGAGTGACTGAACCAGCCTTCCACTCTCTAGTTTTCCTAGTCTCCTTAGTCCTTGGGAGCCTTGCCAGACCTCCAGAAGCCCCTGGGTCGAATGCACCTCATCTGAGGTAGCAGCCACCCAAACACATTGTTATCTTTTCAGCGGACCTTGTGAACCTATTGTACTCTGGCCAGGTCTGGCCAGATCTGGCTAGGTCAGGACACTTTTGCTGATGCTATGTCCGTTTGCTTTGTCACATGTCTTCTTATCAAAATCTTCAATCCAGAATCGGCCAATAATCCCATCTGTCCAGCCCTTCTTTGAATGGGCAACACTGTAATGAGGTGAGAATATTACTACTCTGTGCAAGGTTTCATTACTTATGAAGCATTCAGGGTGTTATTTTGGTGCCAGTTAGTTGAGAATGCCTGCCCCTTGTAAATGACGAGTGGTGGTATTGTTTCACCATTGGCACATATAGTCACCATGATGGTAATGTTTTCCTGATTCCCATCAAGTTGTTGCTGATGTTGGATTTTCTGTTTCGCAGAACCAATGACACACTGTTTTTGACCTGTTCCAGGCTGAAAACCTGACTCATCTGCTGCCCAAAGTGTGTCCTCCTGGATACCATGCACATTGAGGGTGTGCTCAAGCAACTTGCACCATGCCTTGTGAGTATTTTCATTGACTGCATGTCCTCGGTTTGTATCAAGGGGAGAGCTCCAGTGCAGCCCCAGCTGACCACTATGACGATCTAGGAAGCGAGCTGTCCAGTTCTTGCCAACCCCTGTTTCAGGGAATGTATCCCCGAGTCTGGCACATAAGGGTGTGTCAACATGGTGCTTGAGCATGTCATGTGTGAGTGGGAAGCCTCATGCTGCAAGCTCGAGACAATATTTCACAGTAACATTGTCTTCTTCTGGGGTGAGCCATCCATGGTTATCTTCATTTGCTTGTTGACAGCTTCTTCCTCCATTTAGGTGTCACATTAGTGTGGTGTGTGTAAGAGAGACACAAATTTTCTGCTGCAACATGGCCTTCTCTGTGTCCCGACAGATGTCGTGCAGACTCCTTTGCTCCACCTCTGGCTTTTGTGTGTCTTCCCTGTACAATTCTATGGCAAATGTGAGTGCTTTTTCAATATCACTTGCATTCTGGAGTTTCTTTTTCCTGATAGAGTTTGCATGGCCAACCATAGTGCTACCAATGAAACTTTCATTGTTGTGTCACACATGCCAGCTCAGACCCTTGATGCGTCAAAGGTGTGCCTTTCCATTTTTGGTATATCTCACATAGCTGAACTGATAATGCACATTTCTGGTTGTCCTCACCAGCATTGTTCTGGCACATGCAACTCTTAAGAGTTCTTTGATCAACACTAGGGGGGTGCAGCCCATATGGTACCCTACATGCTCTACTTTTTTTGATATTTATTTGGCTGTATTTAGTCACGTAATGTGCTAAACACTCTAATTTCAGTCGAAGAGTTATAATCTGTACTTGGACGAGTTGCCCAACAGTCCTTATTTTTATTCCTGATATAGTACAGTATAAACTCCAAGTGTGAGTGGTAAGAGATCAGCAACATGTAACTGAAAATAACGAGTTAAAGGCCAATGGTGCAAGTGGCGGTGAATGACTGTATATAAAACATGTCTGCAGTATATCCACCTTAAACTTGCCAAGGGTTGTACTAGTGTCTTCACCTCTGTAGTATGCCCTGTGATAGTACTGGACAAGCTCAGGCCCAGGGATCTTCAAAAATCCATTTTCAAGACAATGACCCACTGGGCCAATGTCAGTACATGCACAGCCTCCTCCTTCCTCATGAGTGCCAGCACAGTGCAAGATCTTGATATCTGGAAGGCCTGGGGTGCAGCTCCTGAAGATAGAGACTTGGAAACATCATGCACAAACAACTGACCAAGATCCTGGCAAATGTCTGATCAAGGTCAGCTTCTGCCACTGCCAGTGGTAGGATCAACAGCATAACTTGGGACCTCCAATTTTGAGAGGCTTTCCTGAGAAGAAGATGATGGCGTGTTAAGTGTAGACAGAGTCTGCAGGACTGGCAGGTTGACCCATTAGTTTTGAATCAGTTCGCAGGAGTAGTAGAGGTTGAATCATGAGGCTCAGAATGTCCTGCATCGAGGTCATGCTTTTTGAAGACACACCAGGCCTCACATACATCTTATAAGCAAGAACACCTAGAACTATAATTGATCCAGGGTCCATCCACTGACTGCCAGTGATGGGGAGTGGCTTTGACAGAAACGAGCACTCACCTGTGGACCTCGGCTTGATCACGGCAACACTAAGGAGGGAGATATGATCTGGTTTGGAAGGAGCGACTACATCTGTTTGGTATTCACTAGCTACAAGTCTACACAGGGTCAATCACTCAGTCTCCCTAAGCCAGACACACCTCTCTTCGTAGACATCACTCACTCGTGCAGATCCAAGTTTCCAAGCGCTGTGGTTGTTGGATATCCACTCCCTGATATATGTACTGCTCATCTTCGTTTGCCGCAGCAACTCCGCATCTTCGTGGTCCAGTTTGTCCGAGTCCGCTGAGATCACGTCGATAACGAATGTCTGGAGTGCCGGAAGCCCCTTTCGAGCGCGTTCCTTGGCAACTAGGGAAGTGGACACTGGTTAGTAATCTTGGCTGTGTCCAAGATGCTTATCACGTACTTGCTGTCGCACCAGGCAGGGTTTCTTTGCTCACAACCAGCGCTTGGATATTCGGATCCCACCCCGTGGGACCATAGACGTCTGATATAGCAACGAGGTCGTACTCAAGGTCCTGCCTGAACAACTGCAAGAAGGAGCGTGTCTTCTCCACCCGAGTATGGAAGGGTTCCAGAAGATCGCGGTAAGACTTTCTCTGCAAGAGAACGTCGTCTGGTGCACCTTAGTATTACGAGAGCTTGACAAAGGGGTGATCCATACCCGTTAATCCGACTATCAGCTTCTTCTCTGTGATCCACGCTGCCATGCTCAAAAGTATCTTGTGTCCGGCATGTAGATGGTCAAAGGTGCCTCCTAAGGCGACGACGGGATATAGTAGAGGAGTTATATCTTGTTCGTAATTCTCGAGAGCATTGGTGGATAGCGGCGTGCTTACTCGGTCGCCTGTGGGTAGGTTTGTCTGTGGCAGGTTTCTGATGGAGAGAGGAAGCGACGGTATATTGTTTTCTGGAGAGAAGGTCCATCTGGATGAAAGCAACGATCGGTAGCAACGTACCGCCTTCGACCAGGAAACACATCTCGGCCTCGGCAGCTAAATCCACGCAAAGAGGTTGCTCGCAACCCCGCAGAAGAACACTCACATCCATGAGTATTCTTCCGTTGTCCTGGGCAACCTTTGTTGCCTGCACGTAAACATGGGCCAGGATGCGCTGAATGTCATCCCATCGCTGGGTTCGTGAGATGGGGGGAACCGGCACTTGGAGGTCAAACAGTGGCGAAAGCAGGACGACCACCAGGGAGTCGGTGGTCGCTGCTACTGCATAGCCAATGGCAGGACTCAGGTAGTGAGGCGTGTCAAGGGAGTCTAGCGTCGCGATGAACAGCGACCTCTTCAGCGTGGCCATAGTGTCTACTCATCGTGGGAAACATCTACACTGCGACTTGTCCTTTCTCCCTCAACTTGGGTCTGTTTAGGGAAGACTACCCTCTACCGGACCCTTCGTTGTACATGAATTCCCAGTCCACACCCTCGTTTTCCTCTCCAGCGAAACACCGGCCTCCCCAGCTCCCTCTCCCTTCATCCAACTTCAGTGCTGTGCCAGTACAGCGTTTGCAGGACAGTGGGGCTCCCCTCAGTAGGTCCAAGAGCGTCGGTGCAAGTCGTAATCCCGCGCCTGCTATACACGGTCGTTCGGGCTCTTCGATTGCTAGCTTCAAAACCCACGGACCGACCCGAGACTATCCTCTGTCGTCCCCACCTACCGTGACCACCTTCTACGTTCCGCCGTTACCGAGTTCGACTCATGCAGGTGGAATACTACCGTCTGCCTCCTTTTTCCGGCCCTCTAGACCAGTCCACTCCCGTCCGTCCACTCCTTCCGTGGCATCAAATGAGGTACCTCCTACCCCCAACCCTCCTCTTCCCGACCAGTATCCTCTAGCATCCTTGGGGCGTCGTTCTTCCCGTGATTCTGATCCAGTAAGTACTGGCAATCCAGCTTCACCAAGGGACTTGGGTCGCTTCAAGCGATCCAAACATAGCAGGGAACCCCTACTCCCGATCACCAGCACGCCCTCGCGGTCCCCGACACACGGCGACCCGTCTCACAAGAGTAGCACTACTCGAGTGCAAAACAGCGTCGAACGCGTCTTTGGCGGGTTCAGCTTCGACTCGTTCCGTAACAAGTACAACACAAGTCCACTCACGTCCCGGCTGTCTTCCACGGACCATTCGCATGCTCCAGGTGATGACTACTCCACGTCGTACTTGCCACATAAGCCTATGACACATCCACTGGTGGAGATTTCCTCGAATGGGCCGTCGTCCTACTCACCGACACCCAACCAATTGTTTAACCCCGAACCACCAAAAGCGAAGCCCTCACTCTCTGCGATGCCTGTAAACCCACGGAAAAGAAAATATGAGCAGTATCCATCCCGCAATCGATTCTTTTGTGGAGGCCGTTTGATAACCGGTGGTGATTCGCCTTGGGCATTCCTAGCTTCTCTCGCAGTTGTTTGTGCGATCTCGGGTGTGTGGTTCGGAGACACATGTGTCTGGTGGTGGCACAATAAGAGCCCAGTGGTTGCAGCTGTGGGGGCGTACATGTGTCTGCTCACAATTTCAACTATGCTTGCTACTGTAAGTGGCAAATCCGCATCCTGAACATCTCTGATTCGAGCAGGCATTTCGTGATCCGGGGATTTTACCGCGAAATCTGGATCCTGATCCCCCACTTCCTCCTATATCCCCTTCCGATAATGGCACACGGATTCCACTCCCGAGAGACCTCAAAGTACGGCATGACTTGTACGCTTCTTTCATTTGTGTGGGGTATTGTTCCTTATACAGGATTTGGGACAGCGTGCGGGTCAAGTATTGTATGACTTGCAAGACATATCGACCACCACGGTCAAGCCATTGTAAAATGGTCAGTGATTGTGACCCTGTGTTGAATATTTGTTGAGGGTTCGGTAGTGTGACAACTGTGTCGATGGGTGTGACCACCATTGCCAATGGGTGAACAACTGCGTCGGACGGCGTAACTACACGTTCTTTTTTGCGTTTTTATTTTCTGCGGTGAGTATCTCCTGTGCACTCTTCAAACTCTTCGAATGACAAACCACGACCTGCTAGGTATTGACGCTTTGTCTCGTGATTTGCACATCCGCTCTTCATCTATACCTTCTCACTCGGAGGAATCACGTCAGCTTTGAGGGTGCATTAGCACAGGGGATAGGTAGCGCCATAGCTTTCGCGTTGTCTATCCTTGTCATATGGCCAGTCACGGCACTGCTGGTGTATCACTTGAGGGTGAGTGTCATTCGCGGGACTAGAGGGAATATGATGAAAACGTCATTGCAGCTATTGTTTTTGAATATCACTACCATCGAACAGGTGAGTATGAGTGTGACAATACGTGAGGTCAGTTGTGCTGATGGAGATCCATGAAACAGCTTAGGAACCAAGCACACAAGTCGCTCGAGCCGGGAGTCAAGCCGCCGAACCCGTTCTCGTATGGATCGTGGCGGTCCAACCTTGCGGAGGTTCTATGCCGTCCCGCAGGGTTTTCGTGGCTGGATGGACGCGAATATGTATGTGAGGACAAACGACAGGTGAACCCCGGGCTAGACGATATTGGACTTGGATGGGACGACCCGGACTTGGAGAGGGCTGCTACTAATTAGTTCATTCAATAATATTGCTGTTTGAATCTCCGCCCGAAACTGAGTGCATACTCGCTGACTTGTCGTCGCCCCCAACGGCGTAGGGTCGACGCATTCCAAGTGAGAGTCCCCGCGATCCGCTGTCTCGACGAATGGCATCGTCTGTCCGCAACGCAAAGTCGAGTGCGCCGCATCCAAATCCCTCCAAGGTGCCGTCGAGAGCGGTGCGGCAGAAGAAACCGACAAAGCCCGTTTCCGACCCCGCGCCGAATCCCTCCCGTCCGCGGTCGTCCGTGTCCACTGGTGCGTGTCCGTGTCTCTGCGCCGCGGCCCGGCTCCCCCCCATTGACATGCCTTCACCCAAGCGGATCAGCCCCCGCCCCGCCCCGCCCGTGCCCCGACGCTGCAGCACTACCCAGCCGTCCCGTACGTGATGAACCCCAGCTACCCCGTGAACCCATCCCCCTTCACCCTCCCCTCTGGCTACCCCGCCCCAGCCGCGATGAACGGCGCTGCCAGCGGAACGGGCACGCCCACCCATCCTCAGTACTACTCGATGCATCCCACCCCTTATGCCCCGTCTCCGCACGGCTACGGCCCATATCCTCAATACGCCCAGCAGATGATGGTGTACACACAGTCCCGACCCGCACAGGCCTCTGCCGAACAGCAGCAGCCGCAGCCAGCTAGTTCCCCCTCCACCCTCCCACCCACAGGCCCCCCGTCCATCGGAAAACGGAAACGGAGAGCGGATGCTGTGCGCGACAGAGCACCCGTGGAGAAAGATTCCGATCACGAAGGGCCCTCTCCAAGTGACCTAGTATCTAAGCACTCCCCGATAATCACCGCTTCTCCAAGCACCCCCACCGATGCCAGGAAACGCACCAAGACCCAGCGTGCATGCGATAGCTGTCGCAGTCGAAAGATCAGGTAAGTGCACCATGCGATGCCTTAAATTTGGCCTCCACCTCTCCACCCCAGGTGCGATATTTTGCCCGATTCAGACCCGCAGCTCTGCCAGCACTGTCGACAGTATGGCTTCGAATGCACCTTCTTCCTCCCCATTACAGAAACACGCTTTAAGAAGAAGAAGCTGGAAGAAGATGCTGCTGCTGAAAGGGAGAAGGACAAGTCCGACACCCGTCACACGACTACGTCACCGATGGCCGAGTCAGCCGACCGCCGGGTTTTCGGTATGTGCATTCACGTGTCAGCTCAGCACCCTTTAAGCCTATCTCGCACATCTAGGGCCCACCAACCCTGTCCACCTACTACACTCGCAAGCTACAATTTCTTCGCGTATTTATGAAAGCTACGACCAACGATATCACCATACTTGGGAAGTAACGAAGAACGGCGATGGCCTTATATCCGTACAGAATCTCCCAGGAGACGAACAGCTGATCCCCCATCCCAAGGCTATCGACCTGCACGTCGAACCCGAGGTCATCCAAGAACTCGTCAATGCATACTTCCAAGAAATCGCACCCATGTTACCTATTGTTACACAAGCAGAGTTTCTCTCGAATCCATCGCCGCCATCCGTCCTACTCTATTCTATGTGCCTCGTGGCTGCCGCCCGCAGACAAGTCCCCCAGAATGTATTTGACTCAATACGATATATCCTCAATAGTATCATCAAAGCAGAAGATGTATTGTCAACAGCAACGATCGCAAACGTACAAGCACTACTAATTCTCAGCATGGTTGCCGATAGCCACTCCCAGTATGTTCCAAACGCATTGTCAGCGCTGTGGATCCGACTTGGTACTGCGATTCGGATGGTAAGCCTCTCCGCCCTGCGCCACCAAGGTCTCTAACAGAGAATGTAGGCACAAGATCTCGGACTCCACCGCGCAGAATCTGTAAAACAGAATATTGAACTTCGCAGGCGATTATGGGGCGCCTGTGTCATCTGTGATAGATGGTGCGCGGATTGTTGCTGATGCATCCCATTTACACACTCGATACTTGCTAGGACAAGCCTGACATATGGACATCCATTCATGATCGACGTACAGGACTGCGATGCACGTCTCCCATCGTCTGGGGATCCCAATGATCTTTATATGGACGAACTCGTCAGACTAAGCATTATCCTCGGTCGTGTTTTGAAGACAATCTATAGGTAGGTGGTCGTGGAAGCACTGTGGGAATTTGACTGACGTCCTGCACAGTCCCTCTGGCTTGATGCTCACGACGGATGCCGTGCTCGCCGAGTTGCTTGCAGACTTGGAGTCATGGAAGGTTAATCTTCCCGAGAGCCTCGAATACAGGGGTCCTGAGACCCCGCGGAATGCAGGTCTGTGTCATGCTCTTCCTCCGCGACACCGGGCTGACGGGTCACCTTGAAGGTCTTCTCCATCTCTTGTACTCTTGTGTTTGCATGATGTTCTGGCGTGTATTCATGCGAATATCGTACACTTGCCCCACGCATTTAAGGTTTGGGCTAACCGTGGAGACGTGGGGCACTCTCGTTAAGCTAACGGGAGAATCCATCGATTGGCTTGACGCTCATGAGCATGTATATGATGTGTGGTTGCTTGTGGCATATGCTGCCACCGCATGTGCACTAGTGCAGGTGAGTGCCGTCGTGTTGGGGTTGCAAGGAAGCCCATTAACAAAGTTACAGTACCATACGTGGGCCCGACAGCAAGATCCCGACGCTGCTTTCAAGCTTCGCAAGTTGCGTGACTGTGTCCGCAGATGGGAAGGGACCATATCCGCCGACCACATGTCTGCCAGACGCAAGGTTGGTGTATTGTGTGCACACTAGCTTTTACCCGACTGATGCGGTTATCAGACAGCGGAAATCATATCCCTTCTTTACGAGGCCACACAAGGCCCGCCACTTCCTCTTGGCAAGCCCCCGCTCAATCCAACTGGAGGTGTCAGGGGCAGACAGCCATTGAGTGGAATTGAGTACAAGAAAGATGCTTCACGCCCTGGTGGTGGAGTGTTCATCGCCCACGGTGAGGCGCGCAAGGCGGATTTTGGCCTACCGAAGGGAACGATCATCACATCTGATGATGAATCTGAGGGTAAGGCCTATCGCCCAAAAGGATATATGAATTTATTGATAACGATGTCGGATGCTCCTTTTATTTTTATTTTTATTCTGACAGAACAACCAGATCCAGGGTCGTCCTCGCTAGTAAACCTTAGACTACTGACGTCAGGGAACGAGGATCATGGGCGAGGGGATGCTAACGTAAATCCCACATTGAACAAGATGGTCAGCCAATCTCCTGGAAATGTTCAAGTGTTGAACGTCCTGGATGGGCCGCAAGCGTCGGGTATGTTGGAGCAATTCGCGATGGCCGACGTGGGGTTGTTGGAAGGTATCCCTGGCGGCATGTTTGACTGGGGTGTGTCATTTGACGTTTTATTCCTGATACGCGGAAGCTGATAGCACAGAACAGGTCAGTGGAGTTCATTCTTTACTCGGCTGAACTCCACCGCGTCGCCAGGTGTCGGACGCCGAGCGGGCGTTGCTGAGGGCGAGGTGTTGCAGTCTCAGCAGGAGACGACGACACGAACTGAACGACCGTAAGCCACAGTGTTCCAAAGGACACGTCTGATATGATTTATGGAAACGTTATTGTCGCTATCTTGTACTCTACATGTAGCAATAATTATTTCGCGCCCCTAAACGGGGCGTAATAGTCTGACAGCGCTTGTCAGTTCATTTTGCCACTGATCCACTCCGCGCTCGCCGAGTTCGAGGGCTTCAACGAGCACACCAGGACAGCTGACCGAGCACGGTGTGGCTTCGTCGCGGGCGCTGAGGACGGCGAGGACGAGTCTGGCGAGGATGCGTTTGAGTGAGAGCTGGCGGTGAACAGGCGCCGACGTATCGTCGATCAAATGTTATATTAGGCCCGGATCAGAGTCTGGCGTCACACGCCTTTCCTCCTCCTCCCTACTTACTCGTAGTTCCCAGTACTAATTGTCCTTTCCCCCGTACATAGTTCAAAGCACCACCACTGGTTGCTGTCCGTCGCTGTTCAGCACGCACGCTCCTTTCTATGGTTCAGACTGCCAGTCTCCTCCCCCCAGTACAGGCACCCCGTCTCTCCCAGCTCCTTCCTACTGTCAAATGCTCGAGTTGCTCACAACCTGTCCCGTTGTCAGACCTTTCTGACCATGTATGCTCCCCTCCTCCCCCGCTCCCTAGTGCCCCTCTGCCCCCCAAATCACCCGCGTCGCCCAAGCCTCCGCCCTCTTTCCTCTCCCAGCGACTCCGACTCCAAAATCTTGTGCCCAGAGCGAACACGCCTCCCCGGAAGTCTTCTCTCGATACTGGAGCACAAGCACCGGCCTCCCCTCATCTCCCACCAGTTGATTATTTCCACCGACAGCCTCCACCTGTAGGCACGCCTAGAAAAATCAGCCTCGCTCTCCCACCCACTGCACCTCCCCGGACTCCGTCCCCAGCCGCAAATGCCAGTGCCCCCCGAGATCGTCAGTCCCAGCTCACGCTTGCAAGTGCTCCATCCCTCGAGAGAATACGATCTCCTTCCATTGCACGCCGGCCTTCGTGTCCAGGGAGCGACGCGCCGATCCCCTCGGAGGTGGGTAGTCGTCATTCCATCGCTGAACGTTCGAGAGCACCATCACTGGTCAGGAAAGAGAGACCACCGCCCCCTCAGCAGCTTCCCGTTCCGGTCTCCATTCTTAGGTCCAGTACCGCTTCATCAGGCCCTTCTCTTCCAGCGAGCTTGCAGCCGCGTGCATCCTCTCAGCGCACCCGCACTCCCTCTGCAAGTTCGTCTTTGGCATGTCCGCCGATGGACATACTGCGTCCTTCCTTTGGCCCTTCACGCCGCCCAAGCACAGACTCCCAGCAGCCATCCGTCGATCGACACGCGGCGTCCTCCGTCCCGCTTCTGTCTTCTTCTCCAGGACAGCTTGCGGCTGGCTCGACGGTGCCCTTTCCTTCGTTGCCCGTGCAGTTGACGAAGCCATTAGCTCATCCACCGGTAATGCAGCCACCGCCGCCACCGCCAATATCCTTGCCTAGATCACCCGTTCCAGAGAGCGAACGCGATATTGATACAAAGTGCGGAGGTGTGGCGGGAATGGCGGGTGTGGGTCGCAGAGGCTTCGCGGCCGCAGCTCGTGCAGCGATGATGGCTACTTCTCTCTCGAATCCACATCACCACGCTATGGCGCCCTCAGTGGATGGTCGACGAGCTAATGTTCCCAGGTATCTTGACATTAATGCGACCATGGGTCATGTTTTTCGTGGTGAGTCCTACCTTCCCTTTTTGTTTTCGAGATTGTGGTGGGTCCAGTCCCATGTCTTGGCATGTTTATGGCACTTGGTCGACGTGTCTGCTTGCACATCTCATCTGCAACCCTTTCGTATACATCCATGCACCCATATTGTCCGGGACTCCATGACTGATAACTTGTCATTTAGCTTCTGGAACTCCACCCCTTTCCCCCAATTCTGGTTGTACGCTCTCCCCAGTATCACCTTTCCCATCGCCGATATCTCCTGCAGCGGGCGCTACTCCAACTAGTGCGCATCCTATGCATAATACAACTCTCCATCATGGGGATGCTATTATGCCTGACGAAAAAATGCGTGCTCCATTGCCTTCCCCTACTGATATTTGTATTGCATCCCCATCGCGTACTCCGTCTCCGTCAATCCCAAATCCGTTCGAACGTCGTCTCAGCGGAGAAACGGTGACACTGTCTCCCATGCATGGATTTGGGATGCGTCTCCCCTTACTCGATATGTTCAAGCAACCCGACAGTCAGGATAACGAGTCTGACGACGAGAGCGTATACACGACGCACACGTCTAATGCTAAGGGAAATGAGACTCCTCTCTCGCCTTCTACGGGCTCGGAGGTTGGGCTAGCGTATGCAGGTGACTCCGATGAGGATACGCCAGTGGTAGTTCCCCTCAATCTTCGCAAGTCTAACGCAAACATGGCCACTAGTAAGATCAAGTTTCCCACTATGCCGTCCCCCGACCGCGATCGCTCTGCAACCCCAGTCCGCAAAGCATCTACTGCGTCATTGAATTCTGCAACGTCATCACGTTCCGAGACTACGCGATATCACAGCAATTCCTCTGCCACCCACAGTACGACAAGGTCCGCAGGTGCACTTGAACGTGCGATGGAGACGCTGATCGAGGAGGGCGCCTCTGTGTCCGTGCTTGCGTCCGGCTCGGTACTTGCTTCCATAGCGGGACCCTCCACTGCACGAGGGACATCTGGCAAGCCCAACCGGTCAAATACCGTTCCGGGACCTGCTTCGCCAGAAAACAAGCCACCCAAGTTGCCCACTCGTTCTCACACGAATCCTTCGCACCCTCATGTACATTTGGAACGTGTCAAGGCAACAGGCGAAGTCGCCCGTATTCGGAACAGAAGTACAAGGAAACCTCGTACCTGTGCCCGATGTGACACCAAGATTGAGGATGGGAGGTGGATACAGATGGACGGCGGAGGCGTGTTGTGCGAACGCTGCTGGAAAAATATGTATTTGCCCAAAGTAGGTTCCCGTCACATCACAGGTCGTGGCTGTCGCCGAATACTCATCATCTATGACAGTGTCGTCACTGTAATCTACCCATAGAAAAGCAGGCTGTGTCGTCGAGGGATGGGCAGCTAAAGGGCAAGTATCACAAGGATTGTTTCAACTGCCATACGTGTCATGTACGTCGCATCCTCTTTATACGAGTCCGACCTGACCAGGTTCCCTTCGCTAGCAACCATTCCCCGACAAGGAATTCTATGTCTTTGATGGGAAGCCTTTTTGTGCATACCATTACCACGAAGCCAACGACTCGCTGTGTGCTGCTACCTCCTGTGGTCAGCCTATAGAAGGCCCCTGCGCTGTTAATCATGCGGGGAGGCGGTATCATCCGGAACATCTTTTGTGCGATTACCCAGACTGCAAGGAAAGGCTTGTGGAATACTGGGAGGTCGACGGGCAGATGCTTTGTGACCGACATTACAGTCGAGATGATTGCTCGACACGGGGAGACGATCACGTTGACTCTGTTGATCGAATGATGGACGAGGGCCGAGCGAGGAAACGGATGACGCGTTTCATCGATTTGGGGGCTGGAGATGATGGGGAGGTGGACATCAGGTAATTTACTAGCAATCACCAAGGACGATCGGAACCCCAAGTTGCATTTTCCTATCTTATCGTTCACACATTTTCTTGTGGGACTACTTATACCTTTGTACTCACACCTTTATAGGATATACCGTTAATTACATTCACTTTGATTGCTCACATTTTGCATATATGTCCCTTTCATCGTACTTGGTTTGCTTTGTCTTTTCTTGCTGCAGCACGGACCGATTCCATTGGAGCATTACTCATTCAACAATAGCAATATATCTATTGTCGCCTTTCCACGAAGAATGTGCTCGGAACCTGATCTTGTAAAGCTAGCCTCCTAACCATAGTAGTCTCTTTACACCGTACTCCACTTTTGCATACATGCTAGTTGCTCGTTGTGCCTCCGCCAAACTACGTATGTATTTTGCATTGAGCACCATGGTTTGTGTGCATTGGGAAAATACTAACCTCACTACATCCTCCTCAACAACCAAGTTGGCGTGTCGATCATTACCAGCTTCGTAGCATGCCCTCTTGATAGCATCGACCATCAAGTCGACGACCTCTTTGCAAGTAGTGGCACCAACAAGGTCATTAGCAGGCTCCTCGTATATTATGGATTCACTTCGCACGCGAAAGGGATTGACGGGGAGAACCTTGAACGCAGCAAAGTTGACATCATCAGAGTTGAATGGGCTTTGCGACTGTGTTGGTGGTAGCGACGGCTTGACGGGATGCACGGGTCTGTTGGCACTAAGTAGGTTGGGCATGCTACGGCGTTGCCCTGACAGCGCATGTGTTCTTCCTGCGGGGACCGTCCGTCGGCTGTCCTCTGGCAATGATAGTTGAATGGAGTTACTCGCATTCGAATTCCTCGTGACTTGTGAGCTGGGTCTGCCTGGATTTGACCAGGACACTGTAAAACCGGCATTCTGAACCGGATCGCGACTCGCTTCTTCGAGAGGCGAGATGATGTAGGCTCCTTGGAGTCCCGAGGTCAGTAGAGGTACACAAAGATCCCCTACATAAAACACCTTTTGTAATGCCGACAATCGCGGCAAGGGGTACTCGGGTGGATTGCTTGACCTTTTCCAGTGCATAATCAAAACTCTGTGGTTCATCTTAGCAATGGCGCCTTGGAAGTCAGATATTCAGGGCCCCTACAACAATATAGAATGCACGGACGCTCTGCCCGAATGAATCAGAAGGTATGGGGAAAGGTAAGAAAGACTATGTACCAATAACAGCACCTTCTCCTCGAATTTGTTGCCCATTTTGACATTCAGCGGCTCGGGCGAAAATGTTGTCCAACCCGATAGCAGTGTTTCGCCTTCTTGCAGAACAGCGGACACAGAAATCGCGATCGCATCCGCACGAATCCTCGACAGGCGAATAAGCTCTCTTGGATCCGTTGATTGCAACTTTAGAAGAAATTCGGAAAAAACCGTCAATGTTCTGTAACCAAGCATGAAGTCTATGACAGCTTGACAGAACCAGTCGCTGAACGTGGAACTATACATCCTTGCTAGAGAGTTGACACCATCATTCAGAAGCCCTCCGATATCTCTCTTTCCGGTCCTCGATGAAGTATTAGCCTTCAGAAGGAACAATAACAGAAGCACTCTACCTAGTAAAATCGCCCTGTCCCCTGACTGTGAAAGTAACCGCGACTGATGGTGCTTTTACTTACCTTCAAGGCTGAAGTGCCAGCACTATCAAGGTGTCAATTTGATAGCGGCGATAAGAAAAGGGAAAGGGCTGCTCACTAAGCACGACTAATGGCGTCCCCATTGTTTGCCCATGCTGAAGGATCCGTAAGGAAACAAACGACCATCAATGAACGCTGATACAGACCGTTATTGAAAACCGTGTCGTATTCCGATCTCAAACCTTGCGTCGGAATATTCAAGCCTACAGCACCTAATTGCATTCCAAGTATGTATCGGGCAAATGAAGACTAGCTCCCGATAAGCCTGGTTCATGAGGAAGAACTTGATACCAGTCTTACTTGGACTACGTTTGTTCGGTCTAAACAATCAATGCAGTTGACTCGAAACACTCCTTTTTGTTTCGAAAGGAGCCTGCCATCAGAGACCCAAAAGTACCTAGAGGGAAAATTGAGGAACCAGATGTAAGCATGCCAGATGCGATTACCCTTGATTCTCGAAAATACGTTCAAGCTGAGCGATCAGCTCGGTCAATCGTTCGTATCTGGGCTCTTTGAGCTCCCGCCACATAACAATAATGCATCTTTCGTACTTCATCCCTTTAGTCTCATGATGAAAATCGTATGCATAATAGCTGCGACTTCTTAGCAATGTGAAAGAGGCGTTATAAATTGTCACACCTGATGTCTTTGTTTCCCAACTGATCCGCATAAGCCTTATAAGCATTGCACAAAGTACTCTCCTTCCCTCGTTGCTCAGCGAGGTTGACAATGGTCTGCAGTATATGTTCCCTGAGTACTAAGCATTGGTAGTGCACCCGTTCACTTACGTGTGGTCCATAAACAGGAATCATTGTCTGAAAATGGCGTTTCATAGCATCCAAATTTTGTTCTGGTGTCCTCTCTGGTTCTAGAACAGGCGGCGGTCTTAGACTGTAGCCGGTTTGTGTCCAATACAGGGGAACTGTCATCGTGATTAGAGGATTTGTTCGACGAGGGCCAAGTTTGCTTTACCGGAGCCCCGAACCTGAACAAAACTGAAAACATTGGACATTGAAGCCCTCTGTACAGTGTCAGCCTATGACTTTCCGTTAGCTTGGCGACAGACCCGGATTTTAACTATCGTCTCAGTTTCAACGAAGTTGGCAACATGAGCTTCATCGTCAATGCCCCTCCGCTGGTAGCGCAAACCAGCTCGGTGCCTAGAACGTCGGGAGGCTATGATATAGTCCACAGGCGAAGTACTGTCATCGTCTGAGGTATATGAATTAGCTGGCAAGTTGAATTTAGCAACTTGGAAGTGCCCTTGTACAACCGGCAATACGTAGGAGTCTAGCTGCCAAGGTAGAGTTGCTCGGATGTAGGGAAAAACCTCGGGAACGCACTTACACCAGCGTCGATAAATGGTCTCGAAAGGTGCTCATTCCACCAAAACTGTCTGTCGACTCGCCTCCAAAGAGGAAGTGTCGAGAGTGGTTCCGCAAGTGAGTCTATATGGGACTCAGAGCGGTCAATACTCGGCGACACGGCATTGAGTGTCGCAAGTAGTTGGTTCTGAGCACGAGACGTCAGGGATTGTTCAAGCTTGTGTTGTAACGACCTCGTGATATCTGACATATCATCATCAACATCATAGACATATGCTCTTGAAACTTGCAGACGTACCAAAGCGATACGCAAAGAACATACAGCCCTTAGTATACTCCCGGACGCATCCACGAACCACTCGGTCTTCGAGCTCTGCGTACTGCTCTTCCGTCGGCACTGAAGATTCTGTAGCAGCTCTCGTCGGAACCGGAACCACAACTTCAGGCACCCCTTGTGTGTGCTCCACGACTGAAGTACTCGTGGTGGATAATTCATGGCCCAGTTTTGCTGGGCTACGTCTGGATAGCCGAACCCAAGGTGACGAGAGTCTGTTGGAAAGTGCTGCGGAAATTGGGACCCCCTGGGTTGCTTCAGAAGAAGTTGGAGTTGTCACTCCGGAGGAAGCAGCAAGTGATGGGGGATTTGCTTGTTGTATATCTGAAACAGGGATCATAAATTGCTCCTCGTCGACCTCATTACAAGGACCTAAGTTGGGGGGCTGTTCGGATGCAAGGTCACGTTCTCCAGTTCCTTCTCCAAACCCGTAGTTATCCAGGAACGACATTTTATGAACAGCGTTGTAATCTTTTATGTTGGCCAAAATACGGCTTGCACCATCTTTCAGGAGGGGGATCGCAGTCACTTTCTTGACGCCGTATACAGCCTGACTCTCATCAAGCACTGAGTCAGGCAACATGATTGGGGTTTAGCGCCTCAATATGCAGTACTCGTAATAACCGTAGCGACTCACAACAGCCAGCGTCCTGACGGGCAGTGATAACTAGGAGATATGAAGCTGTTGGATCATTTTAGACAACAAAACGACTTTCAGGGGAATATCGATTATACCGCTGAATAAATCCAGGATACCAATGACTCCATAAATCAAGACACTTGATGTCCAATTTGTTTCTCCATCACCAAAGAGTGTTTCAACCTTGCGCTCCTTACCCCAGGACACACGAACATACGACTCGGGTTGCTGAGGGCCCGGTGTATAGGGACGCATGAGCAACCCGTCTTCACTGGCGATCACGGCGATATATTCATGGGGATACAGGTGTGACGGGACAGTGGACTTCGGCATGGATGCGTGAGGTACGGGTGGTAGGTCAGATCTCCTCGAAGACAGGGAAAGGATACGTTTCATGATGCACCGATGGTTCACTCTCGATAGTACGACGATTGCTGTTAAGACAAATGACTTAGTGAATACAAGTTGTCAGATCGGGAGGTTTGCCCCTGACATAAACTGAAGACCTTGTCTTCGGCTTCTTTGGTCTGCCTGGCCTAGGAGACTAAACAGTACACATGTTAGAAACATGCTCTACAACTACAACGCAGTGGTAAATATCATGCTTCAGTAGCAACAACAGATGTTTTCCCCTGGACCCGAATGTCATAGCCATATCCTTGACCATCGCCAGAGCCCTCGTAGTGCAACTTGTTAATGTCATAGTTGCCTGCGGCAGAGTCAGCATAATCCCGATTATCTGACTGACCGAGCACGTACCAATGAATTCCCAACCATGCTCCTTGACATGGTAGAGGTTACAGGTATTCCCCGAGAAAGCATCACGATGGCCCGCGGCGTAGATGCTCCTCCGACCTAGCTCATGTGCCTCCTCATCTGTCAAGTCCCATCGGTACCCTTGGTCAAGCACACCATAGGCAAACGTGCTGCCAGATCCGACAGAGAATAAATCTCCTCTCAAACGTGTACCATCAGAGTCCACGTAAAAGATAGCAGGACCCTGAAATCCCGTCAGCACCCAATAGTGGACGTAATTAAATTGCTACCTACGGTCTTGTCCCAGCCACATATCATTGTTCCCTAAGAAGAATCGAGTGGTTAGATCCCAAAGCGCACGAATAATTCCTTACCATGCTCAGGCCCATGCCTTTGTAGCTGTATACGAGATTACTAAGGTATTTGCTAGCAGCCGAAACAGAGATTCTTTCTCGGTTCCTAAGTTCGTGTAGACGACAGTGCATACCCAAGTATGTCTCCCAGAACTGGCAGTCAGCTGCACAAAACAACTTTCAAATGAGATCAAGAATTTCACAGCTGTCGTACCTGCGCCGCCTGCCATAGTACCCAACAAGTAAGGGTTAATCTCGATAACCTTCTTCACAGTGCCCGAAGCTGGAACAATAATCAGCGAGGTTGCGGTCTTCTCAGAATGACAACTCGCCAATGTAGTTTCCAGCCGTAGCTCGAGAATCCACAGCTACAATGACGCCTCCTTGGTATCTGAATGCGAGAGTGGTTGTCCCGTGCTGGATTTTGATCCTGCAGGATGGATCCGCATGATCATCCGTATGAAGCCTCAAGAATGCTGCTGGCTATAGGACATTGGAATGAGACATAATATGATACCCTGATCAACCCACGTCTGGTACGGAGGGGACGGTGAAAGAGGGTGCTCCCTTGGCTAGACTTCCGAAGCCAGCCAGGGAACCCCACATTGCGTCTGAAATGTCTTCGTCATCGTCTACGACAGTTGCATTACTCCTTCTTAGCTCCACATTGGAGCTCAATCCAGTAAACCCTTGGAGCAGATTGTTCATGGAATGAGGTAGTACGATGCAAGATTAGCTGACGCGGCTCGGTGTCGACGCGTTACGCGTATGAAATGTTTGTTTGCTACTATTTGCTGTCCGACGAAGAATAGTTTGTCGGAATCTAACAACGTCTAACCCACTCTCCATCTAAGTAGATTAGATTTGCGTAGGCAGCCAACAAAGGTGAGTGCAAATGAGAACTCCTTGAAGAACGTAAGTGGATATATGAGGGGCATGAAGGCACATTGAACAGGATGCACGAGAGATAAGAGGCAGGAGGGGTAACTTGCTTAGCAACCTCCCCTATTGTTGACCTCCGCTTCAACGGTCTGCAAGCCCTTCCGAAGGTCATCTTTCAGATCCTATCGACACAATATGAGTAAAATTGCCCAAGAACACCGGAATAAAGACAATACCTCCACCTCTTCCACACCTATGCTGAGTCGGACAAGAAGTGGGTCCTCTTTCGGGTCAGCTTTAACACGCTGTTCAATCAAGGACTCTACTCCTCCGAGGCTAGTCGCAGGCTTCCAACAAATGAATACAAGAACCGTTTGAAAACATTTCCAAACTCACAATGAAATACTCGAGCGCATGAGGCAAAGCATTTGCATATTCCACTTTCGAGAGCTAATAGGAAAGGTCAGTACACTCCCTTATCATCTGAATTAACAGCGAGCGCACAAGTATGGAGAAGGTAGCGTTGTACCCGCCTTCCATCTGGGAGGCAGGATTGAATCCTCTGCTGTCATTTCCTTGGAGGCTCGAGTGCCACACTTTTGTAATCACCCCACCAGGTATGCCATCGAACCCCTGGCCCTCGGGAACAACAGTCTTCTCAAGCCACTGCGCCAGCTCTGTTGCACTCGCAGACTGCCTCGGGACACGAAGATGCATTGTGCGAAGCGAGCGTAATAAGAGCCAAGACTCGAGGGATCCCATCGTATTTCCCATGAAGATACGATCATGCCACAGCTAGATAGTACATAGCGTTGGTTGATGGCCTCGAATGAAATTACTACAACCTCACCTGTTCTCTTTCCTCTGCGGTCTGAACAATCAGAATACCACAAAGGAGATCTGAGTGGCCTCCAAAATATTTCGTCCCTTCGAGGCGCAACTTAAGTGAATAGGGTCTTACAAGGGATGTGACTCGTTACCGCTGTGGAATATACAGTCCGCCCCAAATTTAAAGGGATACTGAAGAGGTGGGGGACCAAAGGTTGAATCAACCAACAACTTTCCCCCAACTCCATGTATCTAGGGGGATCAGAAAAGGTGTAAGGATGTCACAAACTGACGAAGACCACGGACCTTGTTCGCATAATATTTGATGTCTCTGGATAAAACTATGAGATCTTTTTGGGATCATATCTAATACACAGTCGTGCTTACCTCGACTCTCCTGTGGGATTCAAAGGCGTTTCGAGCCAACACAAGTCACCTTCCTGAAAATCGTCCTCGAGGCTGATGATGGAAGTGCTGTTATCAGGTCTTCCCCTCAAGTAAATGTCGATTGCCCCATGACAACCCAGGTAGCCCCCCGAGATGGCGATGCGTTTCGGCTTATAGTAGGTAAGTGCCTAGGAGGAACTGGTTAGAATGACGATGTAGTTATTGGATGAACGAGCATCTACGGAGAACCCAGCAGCTAATCCAGACGCGTATGTTATGGCATGACCGTGCTGTAGCATCAAACACAAGACGTTCAGAGTCACAAGAATTGATCGATAACAAAAGTCAACGCACGTTCACTTTACTCAAGATCTCCTCCACTTTGGAATATATAGTTTGGGAGTATCGAGAGTAAACGTGTCTATTAGGGTTCGTGGCACCGATCCCTTCAGGATCACAATTGGGTGGGGCTCTGAAAGCTGGAAAAATAACTCGATCATATCAGTAGTACAAGATGAAGTCCAGATGGCCTTACTGGTTGTGACTGAGATGGAAGGTGCGACTTCCATCCCCGTTACATGGTCTCCATGGACCAGGATAGTACCACTCAGACGACCTGGTATATCTCGAGGAGGCATGGTGCGGTACTAAATGATCCGAAGATGAGTGTGTACCAGAGCAGCAGAGAAATTATCTGCAAAGTAGGGTAAGCTTGTAACGCTCAACAGAACTAAAAACATGCAATGTCTTGACATGATGTGATGGCGGCCAAGAGTTTGATCACGAACTCCAAGGTTTCCGTTACACATCGCAGGTCTATCTAACATAATCTAGTATGTGGAAAGCCAAAACTTCCGCTCATGATTTGCTCTTGACATATTCCAAAAGTCTCTCCGTCATATTTACCCAGTCCTCAACGCCATGCTCTCCTACCCCGTCTACCCATTCATGAGCTTCGTTGCGATGTTCCAACTCCCTCCACGCCTCCCTCAAGGCGTGTTTCTCGGAATACATCTTCTTCTCCCACTCACGGACTTTGAAGATCGGAATATCGCCAGATTCTGCAGCGAACGCTCGTAGCTCGTCCCGATAATCAAATTGCTCTACTCCCCTGAAAACAAACCATCGTTTTGTCAGCTCCTCCGCAGTGGAAGCGCCTTCTTCTATAAGCTTTTTCGATCTTGCACACATCCTGTCCGATTCACGTTGGAGATTCAGCGACGAAGGATCAGCAAAGACTCGAACGATTCCGTAAGCCTGGGCTTCCGCAAGCGGCATCGGTACAATATGGGAAGGAAGCGCCATGAATGCTAAAGAGGAGGTTGGGTAGTTGCTTTGTAGAGGGAATAAAAACTTTGCTAGAGGAAAGACGTGATATGTCGAATTGTATAGGTTGGGAGGGAGCGGGGGATGGGATGGGACGGGCCCGATGCATATGACATCCGGACCGAAAAAGGGGAAGTCGATTTGGAATCCGGTGGCCAGGATACAATAATCGACGTCCTCTTCTACCACGTCTCCTTCAAACAAGACGCGACCGTCGTCGTAAAACTGGAGGGTTTTACCCACGCGCTTGAAATGCTCGTCGCCTGCTGGTACCGCACCAGTCACGGAATGTATGACAGTGGTGGAATGTGAGAGCACCTCAATAGAGATATCTTTGCCACTAGGTCCACCGCCGACAACCAGTACTTTGCGTCCAAAATTTCCGGGTCGTCTGTACCATGCAGAGTGAGAGGCCCTCCCCGTACTCAACCAATTTTCCACCCCAGGAATCTTCGGTATTCTTGGAAGTCGATAGTGACCATTTGCAACGATGAGGTGGTCGAATTCAAGCGTCTCTCCTGTGAAAATATCGATGACCCAGTTGGTGTCAATCCATTTGGCACTAGTAACGGTACTGTTGAACCGAATGAGTGGTAACAGATGAAAGTGACGAGCATATGACTTCAAGTAAGTCAGGATGGTGTCCGCAGATGGAAACAATGACGTTGAATGAGGGAAGGGGAAGCTCGTGAAGGCCATCACGGGATGCGGAAGATTTGCTGTCAATGAATCGTAAGCTGGTGTTAACGGGGGATTATCCGTTGGAGGAGCAGGTAACCTAGCGATGTGCGGCAGGTTGAAATGAGAGCCTTCATGTCGGACTACAAGCATACCAGACACCACCAACATCGCCGCGTGCCTCAAACGCGGTTACAGACCAAGTGCCCAATTGGAAGTAATTTGTCTCCGAGATGACTTTGAGAGCCGCCAAGCCTGTTGGACCTGCACCGATGATGCATATGCGTTTTGCTTGTCGTGGAACGTGCATAGAGCTGGCAGAAGAGCGGTGAGTGACAAAGCTGACTTGTTATCAAGATTCATGACATCTACAGGATGGGCGTGTGGGTGTGGGATACTCACCTGGGACTTATGTGGAAAACCCCTGTTGACAGCCTCTGTCATCGACACCAGGTTTCAAACCTACTTGCGTGCTTCAAACTTCAAGGATTGCCTCCATCGACAGCTTGCATCCTTACCTCCACAGCGAGACGTTAGTTTGATCAATGGAAGACGCCAGTTAGTTGCTTGTATCAGTCATGCACCTTGCTGACGAGGCATTTGCCTTTGTTTGTACCAAAGCTGCTCGTTCTCGTCCTCTGTGCAGCTCTTCGCATTCTTTGACCAAGGATCCGCTCGACGTGAGGTCACACATCTGAGACAAGTCCCAGATATACCAATGGCGGAACAACGCACCAAGGCATGGCCGATGGCCGATGAAAACTTGACCAACTCGGTGAGTTGCATGCATTGCAAGAAGACCATGTTGACATTTCCTTCCTTTAGATTCTTGATCTCGTTCAGCAAGCTGGTCAGTACAAGCAACTTAAGAAGGGTGCTAACGAAGGTGTGCATTGCAATTCTGGTCCCACATCTGTCGTTGATTTCACCTCAAATTATTCATAGCTACGAAAACTCTCAACCGGGGTATTGCGGAGTTCATTGTTCTCACTGGGGACACCGAGCCTTTGGAAATTTTGCTCCATCTTCCACTTCTTTGTGAGGAAAAGGTATAAATGACATATCATGGAGCTTGCGATTTTGTCTAATTCGTTTGTAGAACGTTCCTTACGTCTTCATACCATCAAAAGCAGCTTTGGGTCGCGCCTGCAACGTATCCCGACCTGTCATAGCTGCAAGTGTGACGACCAGTGAAGCCCGCGAGCTGCAAAGCCAAATCCGCAACGTCAAACTAGCCATTGAAAAGTTGATGTACTAGGTGGATAGCTGATATATCCAGAATATGGAATGCATTGCAGGGACTAGAATAACTGAAAAGTTGGCCAGGCTTATGAGACACGGGGTAAATATTGTGTGATATCTCCTAATAAACATTATTTTGGTAGGTTCTCCCTTGCTTGTTGTCTGATTCTTCGCCTGCGCATTGTCAATGCGAAGTGACCATACCTTGGAGAAAATGCGACTTACTCGTAAGCAATCTTGTCATTCCTATCCTGGTTGTCAGCCTTGAGCAAGATTAGGTGACGAAGACGTACTTGAACATAGCATAAGCATCGCTCTGCGCCGGGTCATTCACATTGGGATCGTCAAGTAAGTCTTGGATCCCCAATAATATCTAACCGAGATATCGCATCACTGTTTACAAGGCTATGTGGTACGCACCTGCTTGATGGTAATGGCAGGCTTCCATGACTTCTCCTCGTCCAGAATTGAAAGGCAGACAGTGCCAGAGGGGAATACATTTGGGTGAAATAAGGGTGGGGTGAATTTACCTGTGATCAAGGATTTAATTGCAACCCCATTTTGTATTTAACCTATACGAACACTTTGGCGGTTTGGATGGATAGTCTGTCAGAGCGCGCAGGAGCGAGGGGTTGGACAGTGAGATCATGCGAGTTAATTTTTTTTTTCACCTTCTGGGAAAGTCATAGTAAGCTTGTAGAGTCCGCCATCCCAGGCTGTCTAATTAACGCGTTGTCGTCAGTTAGGAACGCGTTTTGGGCAAGGGAACACAGACCCCGGCTTTGCCTGGGATTCCGACCTCCCATTCCATGAGGTTCATTGAACCATCAGCAACCTTCACTGGTTTCGCGTAGAATCCCTATGCGTTCAGGTCAGTTATGGTGCACTGGGATCAAACAAGCGCGCAGTGCATGACAGGTCGGTGGCACTCAGGAAGATTGATGTGTGGATGAAAACACGGGGAAACATACAAACGGATGGTCTTTTCGCCATTGCTTGCGTTCTTCTGCTAGGCGCATTCTACAAATTCCAGACATGATTATGGGCGATGCGATCTGAAAGAGCTCAAGGAATCAGCAAGTAAGCCCAAAGGAGGCCAGGTATACATTCCAATAGCTTAGTCAGCAGTTCTGTGGAAATGCATATTGTATGGAAACTATCAACGGGGTAAGGCGGCCTCAAGAATTGAAGGTAGTCATTCAGCTGAGAATTAATACTCGGAACGAGTGTATGTAGTCGCAGCAGCAGAGTGACCAACCCATACAATTATGCTGATCGGCAAGTGGCACAACTCGTGTCACAACGTTCAGCACAGCCACGTTCAGGTTGACGCGCACTCCATCTTTTACGAGGGTCAAGCGATTGCATGTCCTTGTTTTCTCGTCTGACGCGGCCTCCCCAAGCCGTAGGTCGGGCTTATTCTTCCTTTTTCTCTTCAAAGCCAGGAGGTGGGAGGTACTTTAACTCGCCCAAGCCACCCAAGCCAGTGGTGCCAACTGGCAAGGTCGACAAGGCCCATAATACCGCCGTACCCGCAGAACCCGACAGCAACTCTACAAATGACAATGTAAAGGCCTCAGGCGAAGAATCTTCTTCGCAGGCTTTACAATCATCCCGAAAGTTTTCCGATACCACACCTGGCTCAACTCTCGGTGTCACCGCTGACGCTCTTTCACCTTCTGCCGCCTTTACTGCTTTTTATGACCGTGCTCAAGTGCCAACCCATCGGGCCATAACGGCTAAGGAGTTTACTCTCCATGAATTTTTCTCCCTCCATCGGCCTTTACTTCTTCTGTCTCAACCCGCATCCATTATCTTCGAATCCATTGATCCGTCTGCCCCATTATTACCGACCCGTTTTGACCAGGCTGAATCCGAATCTGCGTCTACCAACACCATCGATGACCCACCGGAGTCGTCTCAAGAGGCTGATGTAGACGCGGCTCGGCAGCTGGCACACACACTTGTCAACAACCGCGTAGGGGCCACCATGGCATGGCAAGATACCCTATCTCGCCTCGGCCTTGCACGGGAAGGTGTTATTGGTGACCCTGTCTTGATTAAGCAAGCAGCTCAGAAATGGGTCAGTGTCTACGCCGACAGTACAAGGCGGAAGAAGCGGAAAAAGATGAAGAAACACAAGTAAGCTAATTTCCTAATAGTATGTTCAAATCAATAATTATCATGATTTTAGGCTGAAGAAACGCCGTAGAGTAAGCTTACCGCACTGCCGTCTTTTTGCTGTACGTTAATTTGTTCCTCAGCTGAGCCGTGCTTCCCGTCAGAATGCCAAGTAAAACAGAAGGTGCATTGGAGGTCCCAATGATAGACATCGCGCTTGTCTCAAATGCGTTTATACAGTAGCATCGATCCCTTCTATTGATGCTCGAGGGCATGAAAGGAACTGTTATTCTTCCAAGTTGCATTACAGCAGGCGCTTTGGTTTAGCTTTAGAACGTAGCCAAACAATACTAGCATCATGCCATGAATCAACGGTGAAGAATCGGACGTTAGAGGTTTTATAAGATGGGCTCGAAGGGAATTCTAGCACAAGTCGTTCCAACACGTGCTTCTCGTACGTAACCCATTCTATCAATCGCCCGACGGCGACCTATGATCATACGGCAAGCAATCCATACTAAACGGAAAACGTTCACGTGAGTATTGGTCAACTCCAGTTTACCGAGATGCACCTTACTGTGCTACGAGATTCCGTGCTGCCAAACACGAACACCTCCTTTCCTTTTCCCTTCGCCTTCCCATTCCCGGCCACCCTTCCATACTTCGTGATACCCCCTCTCTTGGAGCAAAGGGAGAATTCCAGATTCGCTCAAGAGTGCGCCAAACATAACTAGATATTTAGGCCATTCGTGCCGCCAGCCCAAGTCCCATAGTCCTCCGCGTAGTTCGATGGCAGTCAAACTACTGGCGAAAGACCCACCTGGCACAGAACTAGGCGATGGGGATGGCGGAAATGAATTATTGACTCGAGCAGGGAAATGCGATTGTATGTATGCAACCGGAGACTCGAAAAATACGTCGGTTTGGTCCCTGTAGTTTGCATGATCTTGAATTCTGCAAGGGAAATGAGTCAAAAGGCGGGAACGTTACAATGAACATACCCCAAGGGCGGCTCACAACCCAGCGCCCACATCTTGCCTGGATGGGTAAGGTCCGGGCGATGCAAGTAGGCTTGCCACGGTGTCGAATGGCATGGCATCAAGAAACCAATCGTGGTCGAGTCATCAACAGGGAGATTCCTCAAATAAGTCATGACCATTATCTGTCCAGTACAATGGAAAAGGATAACATATATGCTCGCTGGAACTGATAGAAGCAGAAGAACAAGGTGGCGTGTGCGAATCGAAAGTTTCGTGGTCTGTTTTGTCCGGCTACTGACCTGCCGCGATCGATCGCCTTCCGCAGAACGGTTGTAGAGCTCCAGTAGGGACCTTGCGCCAAGGAGGTGCAACATGGGAAGCACAGGGTGCAAAAACCGCCATTCCTTGTGTCCCAACAGAGAGTAGATGGCCATCGTCCATCCTATGCATCCTACAATGATCTTTAGCTTCACCTCACCTTTCTTCACTGCAAGAAAGCACCCGTGAAGAACGAATGGTAGCGACGTGGTACACAGGACGGGGAGGGCTTGCGAGAAATAATAGTGCCATGGGTTAGAGCCGTAAAACGATGAAACTGGTGATGCGTTTACGCGAAGGAAATTCCATAAAGTGAAAGTGGGTTGTCCATAGAATGCCGTATCGAGAGCGAAGACGAGTGCTAGGACAGTCAAGCTGATAGTGTCACGTCCATTAGAAGCCTGTAATAACGAGAAAAGGAAAACAAACCCAAGGATGGCAGCGTCACGAAAAAATGACACAATGAATGCAATTTTTTTTCTGAGACTTAATGACAAGATGGTGAACATATAGAGCCATATAATACCATTGGTTGGTCGGACGGCACAGGACAGCGCAGCAAAAATGATACATTGCCTCAAAGATGCCCTGTGGACGTGGATCAGTAATGTCTCATTCTGCACGGGATACGAAGGTTACTTGCAGTGAAGCAGAGTGTGAAGTTACTACATCCCACGGGAAGTGACTCAACGCAACGGTTGTTAGTGATGTTTCCAAAGAATTCGACAATGACCTTGACAGAGAAAGTGCGTGGAAGAACGATGTTAGCGAAAGAAAATACTACGAATGAAGGGGGCGTCAATTGTCAGTGGACGCCCATGGAAACAAATGTGAAAGTTGCACACGCACTGTAAGTTGTACATGTGAATCATCGAGCACCTTACTGGAAAGCTTGCAGACGAAAATATCTGTTAATGCGGCAAGCAATCCATGAATGACTCTTGGGGCAAATACCTGACAACGTTATGAATAAGGCTGCAACCGGAAGAAAAACGTACCACGGCCACTGGGTATTTACTGTCCAGACCTAATACTTTCAGAATCCAATAGGCGGGTATGTTGACCGCAGGGTATAGTAAACTACGAAGGGGTTGTGCGCACACCCATTCCCATGTCAGGTGTCCATAGCCAAAAAAGAATCTATGAGCAGGTTCCAGCGCTTGAAAGTACTCGTCCGGCTGAAAAAATCCCTGGGTGAAGATCGCAATGGCAAGGCGAATGCATATGCTCGGTAGTGGAATCATGTTACGCTGATAATAATATTAATTCCCTTGCTTGGAGAGCAAGGGTTCTGGGAATACCTTACATAAGTCGTGAGAATATGTAACTTTTGAAAGTCCTTCCTTTCCTGGCCGAGCGTGTGAATTTGGAATGTGACCTCTGCGGTAGGAGTCGGTTCCGTCCTTCGGCGTTGACTAGTATCTTCGTAGGTTTGGACTTAGTTATTGCTTCACAATAGCTGTAATTTTGAACTTAGGCCATTCCCGCCAAGCAAGGGTTCTGCCGACGCAGGCGGCATTTCGAGTAACTTCATTATCCCCAATAAGTCACCAGTATAGTAAGGTACTCCCTTATTTTTGGAGGTTACTAAGTGGGGGTCTGCGCTCAACAACACTAGAAATAACAGACTTTGGAGGAGTCCTTGTATGTCGAGGCAGGTTCGTCTCCGCCATCATGTCTCCTTGCGAGGTCTCGAACTTTGAAGACTGTTGGTTTGCGGCCACGACAGATATCGAAGGATCCCGCGATGAGTGGCGGGAGGGTAAGGACGCAGGGTGAAAGTCGGGCCCAACATTCTGAATAGCTCCTCTTTTTAATAACTCGGATATCTCTCTCATTTCATCATCATCACTCCCACTTTCACCAGATGGGCCACCGAGAAGTTGGTCATTCTCCAGTTTCCCGAAGCGTATCGCATTTCGGATGGACTTCTGACGTGCTTCGGGGACGGTACTTGACCCTAGTGATGTCCAAGGCTGCTGCGGACATGATTTATCATAGGCTGATGCCATACGGTCAGCTCTGAAGCGTGTTACGGTGGGTTTTTGAGTATCTTGAGGGGGGAAATGAGGGTATTTCTGGGGTGATCAGTATATTATGACGGACAAATGTAGACAAAGATATCCTACAGTCTCGTCCCCACTATTATGGCGTGACTCCATTGCCCGAGCAGCCTCGTGACCGATAGCATGTCGTTTGGTAAAGTATTCAAAGGCGACTTCTCGTTGATGCTGGGCTGAGTCAAAGTCAAAGTCCTCATACTGAGGCTCTGCAGGTGTTTCGCCCTCAGCGCTGTCAGCATCCTGCCTGGATAGGATATGGTCTTCCTCGCCTCCCAGTGTTTCGTTGTCTTCTAGGGGAGAAATGGGAGATTCGTCATCGGAGTCTGCGACATTTTCCGTAGTAGGCGTAGAAGCATTTGGGCGACGTCGTTCTACTACCTGCACTTTCATAGGATATTTGTCTGCGCTGGCTGTGCTCACAAGAGGCACACGTGGAGACGATCGCAATCGGCCTAAAACAATATCACCCCAGTCGGCTTGGCCGCTCGAAGTTACTTCTTCATTTGCGCTGGCAGTTGGTTCCAGTATGACAGGCTCAGAAAATGTCACCTTTTTCTTGGAGGACTTCTGCATCGTGGTGTTCTCCGAAGCTTTGCTTTCCCCAGCTTTCCCCACAGCTTCCAGTAAGGCTTTGCCCATCTTCTTCTGCAGCATCTTTGCTTGTAGAAGTTGTTCGGATTCCGACTTCGCTTCTTCCATTCTTCGTCGCATGTCCTCTTTCCGTTTCTCCTCCTTCTCGCGCCGTTCTTTGAATTGAAGCAAGCGCTCCTCCTCCTCCAGAATGTCAAGAATGCGATCACGTTCGCGGCGGCGGCGCTCCCTTTCAGCAGGCGAGAGTGAATGTATGGGGACGAGGTCAGGTTCGTGAAGGTAGGCGGATGCCTCTGGTGTCTCGGAAACTGGCTCTGATATTTCGATAATAGGGTCGCCATCACCGTTCAAGAGCTATCATCGAAGGTCACGACCCATTCATGCATCAACAAAGTAGAGAACGCACCTGTCCCTGCTCGTTCCGCTGAAGAGGTTCATCGCCAAGCATTTCCCCAAGCTGATCAGAGAGTTGCTTTAGCCGATCTTGGGATAAACCAGAGGCAGATGATCCGTCCCCGATCGTTGCATCGCGAAGTGAACTGAACAGAGCCTGCAGCGCTGTAAATATACTCTGTGTGCCAATCGAGATAGATTCAAGGAAGACAATACCCTCTGTTCGGCTCGAGCTGAGATCCTTGATACTGCCAATACTCTGGTTGGCCATGCTGTAAGATCTGAGGTTCAGGATATTTTACTTAGATATTATTAACATCATGTACAATAAATAATTACATAAATTGTAGCTATGTGATCTCTGTCCTGCCATTCCAACTGATAACTCTTGAAATCATGGTAGTCTCCCATCCTGCTGCGCCAGTTACTCACAAGAAAACCCGTAAAAGTCTCGAAAAGAGAAAAGGAAAGGCTGTGGATACCACAATACAGGCGACCAATGCTGATGAAGACATTACCCTTGAATCTCTGGTCGATGAGCCAAGCGTGGACGAGGCAAGGGAGGACGATGAAGTAATGATCGATGTTGATCCCGAGTCCGCACCCACTCCTTCTACTACACCATCGTTTCCTACCCTTCCTAAATCTTCATTTTCCTCGACGACATCAAAGTCAGAAACGAGACGAGTTCCCATACCACCGCATCGAATGTCACCTATAAAAAAGGATTGGATCAACATATTCTCTCCACTTACGGAGATTCTTGGGCTGCAAGTCCGTATGAATGTGCATAGGAGATGCGTGGAAATAAGAGTGAGTTGTTCGGTCGCTTTAGCTGATGCGCTCTCAACGTATGATGATTTTTCAGACTTCAAAACATACCAAAGATGTTGGTGCGCTACAAAAAGGTGCCGACTTCGTCAAGGCATATGCATTAGGGTTCGATGTAAATGTAAGACCTCTGTATGAAAGTGACATGTCCCTCATATCTGCTTCAAGGACGCTATCGCCCTCCTGCGATTGGACGACCTCTATCTCGACTCGTTCGAAATAAAAGACGTCAAGACACTTCACGGTGATCACCTTTCTCGTGCCATCGGTACGCAGTCAACAGTTGAAGCATCTGCTACAAGCTAACACATCGTCTAGGACGGATCGCAGGGCACGAGGGCAAAACAAAATTTACAATCGAAAACGCTAGTCGCACAAGAATCGTGCTTGCTGACACGTGTGTTGTGTATTTTTATTAATTGTGTCCAGATTCTCACAGGTGACAGTAAAATTCATATCATGGGCTCCTTCCAAAACATCAAAATTGCTAGAGATGCCATCGTATCTCTGATTCTTGGATCGCCTCCTGGGAAAGTGTATGCTGGACTAAGAACTGTTTGCAGTCGGATGAAGCAGCGCGCTTTGTAAGACCAATGTAATCCCACTCGTATTCTGCCATTGATCCACCTCACACAATCACCTCTGCGAGATAACACCCCCATAACCACATAGACCATGTTACTACCATGTGTAATCCATGATACAGTAATAAAAGGCCCTTTCATCGTGGAATTTTATTGAAGTCAACTCCTTGTCCTTCCCAAACAAGCCTAAGAACTTGCTTAGAGCCGATGATAACATAGTGTTTCCGAAATGTTGCCAACAGACTCATCAATGTGTCGGTGGAGTCACTCAGGACATCTTCAATCTCACATGTCAAAATCAACATACGTTCCCGTTAGGAATGCTACTGTACCATTCTATACTATGCGTGACATGCCATGATTTGCTTGTGGACGTTGAAAAAAAAAAAAAAAACACAATTGGAGGGTTCTGATGTGTGAAATCGAGCCAAAATAACGGAGCAGATGTTGAAGATTAGACTATGCTGTTTGTCCGTAAAATGGTGGACTCCGTAATTATACTTGCTCATCAAGGGAGCCGTTGTCCCATGATGATTCGACCCGGCCCTTGCCCTTGGTATTCAGGAGCACATCTAGGGTGGATGGACCCGGGACAGATGTCTCCGAGGGGAGAGGGAGCGGCTCCCATATTCGTATCGTGCAGTCATCAGAACACGACGCGAACATCCGTTCGTTGCGCGGATTCCAGGCAACGCAGTTCACACTGCCATTTCCATGACCCGGGAGTACTTCAAGCAGGACGCCGGTAGCCCGGTGCCAAACGTAGACATTCTGGTCTAACATGCACGTGCTCAGATCAGAGTCAAACATCCATCAATGCATCCTTACCCTCGCTCCCACTGACAACAAAGTTACCATCCACCCCTCCAAAGCAACTTCGAATCACATGTTGGCGCTGATGTTGTCCAATGAACTTGCGGGCCAGACGTCCGTCGTTCAAATCCAACAAATGGATCGCCTGTGCAACATTTGTCATGACCTAGGAAGGATATCGGAAGCAAGGTCCTTACATCTGGAGCATGGTTGATCATCGCGAACCGCGAATCACTGGAGATCTTCACGCTAGTGAGTTCCCCTTCTGTTGGAATCGACCTATGGGGAACTGTTGCGCACAACCACGATCACACAACCACAATCACTCACTGTTCCAAAGCCTTCGCCTTGAAGTCGTAAATAACAATGCAATGCTCTGATGATGGTTGAGCGCCGCTCCCGGTTCCCACGGCGTTAGGAGAAGGCGATTCCTGGCTTGTCCCCCGAGTAGAGAGCCTATCGGCCGAGGAGGGAGTCGTCGATTGATATCCCATTCCGATGACAACTAGCCGTGTCATGTCTGGAGAAACAGCCATGTCTGTGACGCGGACGGGTATTCCAGGCCACTCATCCGCTTGCTTCCCAGACGCGTCCTGAGAGAAGCTGAGTTTCTCCATGGGGCGTGAAATGGAATGAAATTTACCCATGCTACAACTTTACGATCCAAGCTTGCTGACATGAATCCTGAGTCGTCTGGTAACCACATTAGAGCAGACACGGTTTCCTCGTGAGAGTCCACGGTAGTGATGCGTTTCCCAGTCTAAACAACATCCGCCGAATGTAATAAACAGCAGTAAAGGATGAAAGGATCTGACCTTCGTATCCCATAACACGATTAAGTTATCTGCTGAAGTGAGAAGTATCGAATCATCAAGCGACCATGCGATGGCTCCAACGGGATAGGGATGGTCTCGAAGTGTAAACTCTGCTACACATTCGCGATCCCGAGGGTGGCCGTCGAACTGTGTACAAGATGTAAGCGGATATCGGCATCAGTAAAGAAGCTGGCTCAACGGAAAATCGCCAAATTATAGCCGTCTTGTCTTTACTTGCGCTAGCAAGGCGCAGGCCATCGTGACTCCAGGCCACGTTCCACACCTCATCAGTGTGGGCATGGAGTATGGTAGTAGTTACACGAGGGAAACCCTCTTTATCGCAGTGATGATCAACAAACAAGGAAAATGAAGAGGGATTCATTGGTGCGTTGTGATAAATGCAGCGCTCTCGTTGATAGTGTCGTGCTTGGGTGAGCAGAGTTGCGAATCGCCGTTGGGGGATCATGGCAGAGGAGGGTATGAATTCTGAAACAGTTCGGTCATCAAATGATTTGGAAGGGAAAGCTATGTCTGCCTACGCTGGAGGTCTGCTAGTAGTGCCTGACGTGATAGCGATGACGCACCGTCCCAGAGCGCGCGTCGACGAAGATCCTGTGCGTCTGAACACATTATCAAACTAAGAAATATACAAGGTGAGTCCAGTTGGAATATAATCTACAGACATGCACCAACCTTGATAATGTGTGTAATTGATCAGAAGAATTGGCACTTAAAGGGGCCAATTGCTCCCGTAGAACCTGGAGGGCAGTTGTCGTTTTTCGAGCCTCGAGGAGTTCCAAGTATTTCTGCTTGCCGATGAGAAACAGTGCCTCCTGTATATAGGCATGTCAGGGAACCCACGCCTGATTACGTTGATTGGAAACAACATGATCTTACCCAAAGAAAGTTCTCGTCGGCGACAAGCCGAGGTAATAGAGTCTCTGCACTTGACCATTCCGCATTGAGGATATACTGGCGAAACTCGGATACCTCAGGTGTTTCTAAAGAGTAACCGGATTCTGCTTCAAGAGTCGCGGCGGATTCACTGAAATGATGTCAGAGTAGAGTGGAGCGAGTGTGAGCTCAACTTACATGTACCCTACGTCTCTGAGGCTCTGAATGACTAGTCTCACGAATTCCTGGCGGTCAACGTAGGGATCTTCGTACAATGTAGAGCCTGGCAAGGATACTCGTGCGATAGAGCTGTGTTTCGAAATGCCATTACCCGTGGGTGATGATCCTTTGGTGGAACCATTTGCCATGGGCATCATGAAGCCGTTTCCGTTTGTGAACCCATTCGAACGACTTGCTTTATCCAATATGAGGGACGATGGACCTGCTTCGGTAGTGGAGTTGATGGAGACAGAGAGGCCGGACGATTGATCAGAATGTGGGACATGCATGCTGTCTGCAGGAAGGCTTGGTATGCGAAAAATATTGTCGATTGTAGTAACAGAGGTAGCAGTCGAGGTGATGGTACTCGTGCTGTCTACTCGTTGTCTCTTGTAAGCCCGTGACTGATCTGAGAGCAAACGCGACAACAAAAGGAGTGAGAAAAGAAGGATGTGACGAAGTGAATCATAAGATGAAAAACTGCTCACCTGGCAAAGTAGGGGGATGTGCGTCGCCCTCGCAATCCTCTACCTGAGACCGGGGACGTGTGGAGGGAACCAATGGGCGGACGAATTCAACTGCTCTGGAAAGAACGCTGGACTCAGACGGTGGGGAGCTTATCCGGCTACCCGCTGTATTGGTTTCCAGCCTTGTAGACGATTCTGGGGGAGTGGGACGATTGTCCTCTGCAACGTTTAGCCGAGTAATTGGATTAATGGTGGCTGGTTGGTTGTTCTGTTCGTCGGGATATCATGTAGCACCCCCGAAAGTCGCTACCAGTCTCCGCAGAGTATAACAACGAGGGCAATGTCAGTCGGTGAGGAGGAAATAACTTGTCACAGTCAAAGGGTGTACACTTGTGAGGCCCATGCAGTCTAGGGCCGGAACCCAGATACGGAAAATCGACCCCTCCAAGTGCAATTGGTTCACGAAATACAAAACAACTTGGCCTATCGACAGCCCTTACTATACGATGCATAGCACTTGTCATTGAATAGAATGTATGGAAAATGCACTAGAATGATAGAAGACGAGCGCGAGAAAATGCCGTAGATACAGTACTTCATCATGCGTTGGTTTGGTTTTTGTGTGGATAACTATAGATAAGGCTGTGTGAATGATGATTTTCCAAAATGAAACCCGGAAAGCGAATCCTCTGTCGTCGTGCGCGTGATATATAGGTATGTTACACAGCGTGAAGTAGAGGAGTATGCTGAAATTTTGAGTGCAATGCTAACAAAAACGACGTGTGTGAGTGGAGTAGAAATAGACGTGCTCAATGAAGGATGTTCCGAAGGAAAGAGAGGAAGACCAGTGGGTTGGATGAATGGGGGCAGCCCTGTCAGGACCTACAGAGTTACCACCTAGCAGCAGGTGCACGCCCACGTTCCCTGAAACCGCCGCGATCCTTTTGGTGGATCTGGCCTGCCGGCATCGCGGAGCTATCCAGTTCGTGCACCCGGTAACGGCCGCGCCTTTCATCAAGGTAGCTAATGGGGCCCGCGATAAGGGCAGGGTCTTCGAACTCTTGCATGGACAGCATCATCTTGGGTAGTGGTGAGCTGTTGCGACGTACAGTGCGCCCCCTCGAAACGGGAGAACATGACCAGTCGAAGACTGGTTCCACGTTACTCCGGCTGTCTTGTCGGGCACGTTGCATGAGGAGCGAGGTATTTTGGCATGCTCGGGAACGTGAGCGAGAACGAGACTGGGAACGTCGCCTGGTACGAGATATGCCGGGCTCACGGAGACGACCACGGGGGGTTGCTTCTACTGCTCGCAAACCAGAAACGGCGAGCAAGGAAGCCAACTTGGGGGTGGGTGGAGACGGCTGGTTGATATGGGGGGTGTTATCGGGGGACGACACTTGAAGCGGGGAGCGTCGAGGGGCATTGATCTGCAGCAAAGAAAAATACGCAGGAAGGCTAGCTCTGTTGCGACTCTTCCTGGACTTGGATCCGATAGTGGATTTGTCCATCTCGTGGTCATGGTCTACAGCTGCGGTCCCGCTCTGGGGTGCTTTGTGAGTGCCGTCAACGAGATCATCCTCTGAGGAAGAGGTATTCTGGGTGCCAGTGAAGCTGGACATGGACGGGGTGCGTGAATGCAACATAGGGATCAAAGAGCGGTGGTTGGTTGCGGATGGACGCCGGGTATAGTTCAAGCTCGACGACTTCCCGGGTAAATGAGCGCCAGCGAGGCAGCTGATGGCGTCCAGAGAGACATCCGGGCGTTCGCCGTCACAGCCCGCGTCTTCGCCTATGCTAACAAGAGCTTCGTCGTCATCGGCGTCGGTGAATACGGACCAGGAAGCGGAAGAGGTGGACGAGGACGAAGCCGAATACCTGACCCGCTTGGTAAATGCAGACAAATCGGAGCCAAGAGCGGACGGGAGGAGAGCTGGGACATCGTCGCCCATGGCGCAGTCGAGGGAGGGAGAGGAGAGGACACTGCTTGCTGTGGATATGGCGGGTGAGTTGAAGGTGTCGTGGGCCTCGCACTCGTCACTGCAATAAGCGCGACTGGGAAGGTAAGACGGGGGAGGTAGGAAATACAAGGGAACGGCTACCTGTCGTCGGGGAGACGCTTTGAGCAGGTGAGGCAGATCTCCTCGAACATGAGGAATGGACGAATGGCTGAGTGCGACGACGAGGACGAGGAGAGGAGCAGAAGACTGGTTGAGAAGGGAGGAAAGACGGGCCGTTAAATATGGCTGGACGCCGCACAGGAGAATGGAAATTTCACGAAATGGTGAAAGCGTGAATTCGAAAAGGAAAAGGGTCTGTGAAGTCGCAAAATAGGTTATCTGTGTAATAATATTCGCAAAATATTATGGTTGTACACGTGTGGCACCACTGACAGAAAACATTGTCTGAAAATGACAGAATATTAAGTGCGTATTTCTGAGGCCTTGTTCCACTGTCGCACGTTTGATGGCGTGCTGCGTTTCAGCCCTCTTATGCTGCGAGGGTCACATACGCCGCGGCCCTATTCCTAAGGAACACTTGTCATGCCACAGGGATGGATTCTGTCCGGCAGTCAAACTCAATTCTGCCAGCCGCATCGACGTTCAATACACACAACTCGTCCACGGTTCACGTGCTTCGATACCCCCGTAACTACGAGAACATGCAAGACTCGTAGATCAACGTGCGTCCAACTGAGTGCGAGTGAATGTTCTCGAACAGTAGCTCGATGCCTGCTCCTCCAAGTTAACTTGCATCATCGCAACTGTCACCAGCCTGGGGTATTGGCATCATCGCTCCATTTGTCACCGCGGGGTTTTCGCCTATACCTTGAATGTCATCTGGATCCACGCGTCAAATCATGACCCACTTGCAAAGCGGGCTGTGGCGCACGGGAACTGCCACGGGGCGGCGGAACTACCTCACCGCCATCGTCGCTGCAAAGCGTGATCTCACTCGGCGTTTCGGAGGGTGCCTGCTCGGGTGTCGGAAGAGGCTTCTCCGGCTTGATACTCTCCCGCCTAGAAAGGAACCCTTTGATGCGCTCGTTCGGACTTGGGATCGCCCGTAGTGTGCCAAGGGCCGACTTTCGAGGTACTAACTTCTCACCCACCAGTGTCTCCAGCATGTTCGTGGGCGCGTTCACGTTCTTGAGCACCGAAAGCTTCTCATGTAAAAATCGGGCGTCGGCTAGCATCCTGCGTCGAAACAAGTCAACCATCATCACAAACGTTCACGAGCCTTTCGGGTAATTCACGCACCGATCCTTCGCCTCCTGACTTTGCACCTCGATGTTGGTGTACTCTTCAGAGAGACGGTGATGGATTGCCGCAAACACTTGGGACATGACATACTGCGACGCATTAAAGGCGGTTACATTCACTCACGAACCAGCTCACCTCGACGGTCGGCGCAGACAAGTAGCGTGAGAGCACCTTGTGCAACGTGACCGTTTCCTTCACTAGAAGTTCCATATAGTCGTTGACACCGACCCCCTGCTTAGACACTTCCCAATTCACCGACTAAGGGTAGACATTAGGGTAAGTGGCGTTTGCATAAATAGGTTAGAACACAACCAAAACTGACTTGAAGCGACTTGATATGGGCAGTAATCCGGTCACCCATGATGGCGATCAACTTGGAATGGATTTCATTTTGATGCTCTTGGAAGTCCTTTGCCAGATAACGGTATCTTATCGTTAGTAGCGCCACTACTTTACAAGCGACCAAGCGCACCCGCTTTAATTTGTCAAACTCAACCAGCATCACTGCCTGGTTTGGCCCGAGGTGCCGTCGAAATGTTTCCCGTATATAGGGGATAAGAGCCACCATTATGGAAAGTGATTGCGATGCTAGCGCTGAAATAGATGGATTTCAAAACAAGGTCAAATGGCAAGGCACGACTATACTGACCCAGATGTTTTGCCGTAATATTTTTCAGACCAGCTGACCGCATCGCCCCTGCGCCGAGGACAACCTGGCACGTTCGCGAATTGAATGCCTTCAGAAATTCTATTATGCGGCTCATGGTCTCCGTGTTGAGTGTCGACAGGTTCACGACTAGCCGGAGATAATCCAGCATCAGTCCAAGTACGGCCCCAGTCGCCGAAACACAAAAGTACGGCCGATCTTCGATACGAATATACTTGGACGATGATCCAGAAGGTGCCAAATCCGTTTTGGCAGATTGTGGAGACGATGGTAACATCGAGGCACTACTGCCATTAGCCGCAAAAGTCGTAGCAGAGGGCGAATGCCGAATGATAAGTTCAGGTGAGTCCCGTACAGCCGAATCGACCAGCACGTCTGCAAGGTGTTGCAAAGATGGGGGAACTTCTATTTGATTCCATTGCTCGTCCTCAACAAGCTTTGCGGACTGGTTGATGTGTGACTGGTGGAAGGTTTGTAGGAACAATTTCGCCTGCAGAACGCACGTCAAACACACACAAAACCAGGCACCGTATGGATCTTATCCAGGATCCTAATACTTACCTGGCTAAGTATGGTCCCTCTTAGCCCCACGATCATGCGACGACATATAACTTCGCATTTAACCATAAAGTTCCACGATTCGTTGAAAAACTCCAGAAAGCTCGGCAGGTCCAGGTGTGCATGTTGTTCTGACCGATAACCTATGACTTTGGCTGTGAACTTGTTCGAGAGGTCCGCCGCCGTGGACAAGATATCCGACAACTCCTCTTGTAAAGAAGGGAGGTCGACAGTCAATTCGGGCGATCTGGCATTGAGAAAAAATAGATGCGTCACCAAACCTGGAACGCGATATAGAGTTTCCGAATCGACTCACAGCTGCTTCTCCAGTACGTCCATGAGAATGCTACTCTGAACCTGCAGGCCCTGGATTCCGTTCAGATGGCTCCCGTACACTTTAGCGATAATCCCAAGGAAGTCGCCGTGTGTCTTGGAACGTAAATGGTTAGGAAGTCCACTTTTGGTTCAAATGAGAACGTATTGCTATCATCTGCGCACCACCTACCTCGTGGCACTCTTTGGATTCTTGTCTTCTTCGTCTGGATCAAACGATGGCAGATGCTATTCACGGAGTTTAAGTTTGTGTGGAGCTGCTAGAATTCCGCTTACATGTTTCATTATCCCTCTGAATTCATTCGCAACGACCTCCCGCCAAGATAGTAACCCTTCCCTGACCCCTTTGGTTCGAAGGAGGCCATGTAGTAGTGGACGTAACCTATCAGCCAACGTCAAGTTCATACTACCGACTGACTCAGAATGTGCATGATCGCTATTGATGCGTTCGAGCAAATCAATTCTGAGCACACCGACAAGGTCTGAGGTCAATGATGATGCTATCTCCATTGTTAACGCTCGGAGATGTGATGGGAGAGAAGAGAAGGCCTGAAGGTCAGACAGACGCATTGATGATATTGATGACTTCTGGCTCCAAGGATTCTTATCTTCAGGTGGCGGAGATTCGGGAGTCGGGGGAAGAGAAGATAGTCCACCATTAGTTTTGTGCTTGCACGCTACGAGGTGGTGGGAAACGGTAGAATCGGCCAACGGTGGTTCCCAGAGCATCTCGATGCTCTCAATTACCTGCAACGCTTCGTCCAACTGTCCAGCGCCTACGAGACTCTTTGCAACTCCCAACATCTCCACCACAGAGCCTATCTCCTTGACACTCTCACAGACAGACCCGAGATTTAGGAGCTTGCTTTCCGCTCTAACCACTGCCAACCCACGTTTTGCACCATTCTCGTCAATGTCATTCAACAGTCCGCGGAGTTTAGAGAGCCGATCCAGACACCGTTCAGACTCCGTCTGTAGGTCTTGGAGGTTCGTCAGCGCGGCGAAGAAGGACGTGGATCGTAGAGATATTTCGCGAACGAGGTGCTGTTCGACGGTGTCAGCGTGGTGCGAAAGTTTTTCCAGAAGAGGCAACGAGTGAGATAGCGAGGAAGGATCCAACGTGTCATCGTCGTCGTCGTCCTGGCGTTCAGTGACAGCATTGAAGACGTGAGGATTTCCGAGATCGAATTCCGAATCGAAGAACACGGCCGGTACGGAGTTTAATGGAGTCAGTAATTTACCCGAGTTCATTGTTTGTGGGGAGAACAGAACGTCTGCCGACGAACGAGGAGTAGAAGGACCATCTAAGTGAGATGACCCGTCGTGACCCAACTGTGTAGTGTGTACGAATCTCTCCCATTCTGGAGTGACTACACGCAAATATGAATCGAAATCCTTGCGCTTGACTCGCGGCAATAATGCAGGAACGACATGTGGAAGTGAGGAGTGAGCCTTCGGGGGAGCCTGACTTCGACGTGGATTATTCAGGACGGTTGATATGGCTGCAGGGCGCGGTTAGGAACGACGACGGTGTTTCAGCAGCACCCTTACCGTTGAACCCTTGGGTGGAGCTGCTCCAGTCTGAAGGCAAAGCACCGAAGGGAAGGTTGCGCGCGGAAGTGTTTGGAATATCGACGCGAGGTGCAAGTCCAAAGTAGTCGCCTCCACCACGCCCCTCCGTAGTTTCGGACACGCTTTTAGGACCTCTTCTGTGAGAGGCGGCATCCCATTGAAACCTGAACGCTCCAACAGCCGATTGAGAGGGATCTGGAGGAAAACCTACGGGTGAACTTGGCCTCGATGGACTGGTGGAATACTCAGACATGCCTGATTAAGCGCTTGCATCCACACCGCAGTCTACTAGTTTAACTAGTGCAACCACTCGGTTGATCATATCCACAGTCTATACTTCGCGACTACACAACTACGAACCATGGCATCCACTCTGACGCTACCCGCTCCCATTAAGAAAGCATTCAGCTTCTTCCCTCTGTATGCTCATCCGCCGGTGCTAGTGTCGGTGAGATATCCACTGGTGAAGCCAACATTATGGATCGCACCACCACGTACATTACTCGACGGCAATGCCAGTGTTGATATTCTCAGTTCGGACGTAGAATGTCTGAAATGGCAAGCTTATATTGCCCTTCGAGGCCTGACAGATATTGCCGTACGCTGGGATATACCTCCAGAGGGCGCACTTGAAGGGAGGCTCCCAAACATCCACGTTCCTGCGTACGTAGATGCTGAGAACCAGTTGCTGGCAGCACAAAATATCCTGGGTTGGGTCGATAGTCGAGTCGCCAGTGGGGTTGATGCTTTGGAGGGTTACAAAAATCAGCAGGCAAAAGACGAGAGTCACGCCTGGGTTTCCTTACTCGAAGGTATTGTGCATGCTACTTTGGTGCGTCAAAGTTCGACTTCCTTGAGATAATTTTTGACGCGACTTTGCCGGCACCAAGGTTCTATCGCAGCCGACACGGTCGTTCTTGAATGCATTCATTCAATCAGATGGAAACAAGGGACATTCCATAGAGGCCATTCTGAATCCCCCACCAGCCCCCCTAACAGGATTCGGTTCCATATTCCCTCCTTTCGGTGCAAATGTGACGCTGCCCACGCTCCAAGGCCAATACACGGCGGCAGTTACTGCCTTGTCAGAAAGACTGGGGGAAGATAAATGGTTTCTTGGAAGCACGTGCGTGGATCTGATACTTTCTGTCTCTGTCACCTCACTCTTCTACAAGAAACCCTACAGCGCTTGACGCGCTTATTTTCGCATATCTTCACACTATTCTACACAACAAAGATTCTACGCGGGTGGAGGTTGCTCGTCGTGCTAACCTTGTTACTTGGGAACGACGCGTCAGGGCGCAAGTTCAAGCTACCTTCTGTACGGTGACGAACTAATTCCGGAGATAAGACACGATATAACCAGTTATGAATATTATAACGAATTTAATGGCATCTAAATATTCACTTGGTTGATTCCCTACATCCAACCTGACTTCTTAGCATTCCTTATGTTCGAAGGTCTTATGGCCATTGGCCTTTGGGTGATGATCATTGACATTGTTTGGCTTGTTTGGGAAGCGCTTCCGCAGTGCAGATATCATCTTGGTGAACCTAAAAAGTTGTCATCAGCGACGGATCGTATTTCCTGGAGTGGCACCTCACCAGAACCAGTTCAGCAGGTTCAGCAGGATATTCCCACCTCCGTACACTACAATGAAGAAGAATGGGAGCTGGTCATAAACGTTGCACATTGTCTTCATGAAGTCATAAGACTTCAAAGACCGCTCAGCAAACAGCTCTCGACACGATTCAGTAGAACCTTACAATAATGCTGCCCCATATTAATCGCACACTGGAGAATGTTCCCAGTAATACAACGCCATTGATGAGCTGGAGCGTGCTGCCCGTTTTACCAGTTTTGTCCAGAAACCTATAAGGCTCAGCTTCTGAAGGGACTATCTCCACTCCTCCAAAAACTTACCAGTGGATATCAAGAAAGATAGTGCTCCTGCAATGCAAGCATTATGAACAAGGCAATGGAGTTTCGGAAATCAACTCACAGTTCCCAAAACAAGAAGCGCACGCCGTAGTACTGCGCAAACGGCCTCTTTTATCCAAGTCAGACGTGAGTAGCAAATCACTTCTAACTGCTCACGCTACCAAGTAAGAAGACAAAGAGGCACGCGATACCTGGAAATGCGTGATAGGTGGATAAGGGGTGATGGAAATTACTGGAAAAAGGATACCGTGGAGCACAAATCCAATTTCAGTGTAATGAACGATTGCTTCGGTAGCGTCCCAAACAAAATACCTGAAGGGTTATTAAACACTGCGCTGGAGTGTCAACAAGACAGACAAGATTACCCGCATGAGAATGCCATGACAAAACTTGAGCCCCTATGAAAACCGAAGGCACGGTCTGCATCGAGACTGGGGATGTTCAAACACCGGGAGGAGAGGGCAACGATCAACGCTGCGTGAACAAGCGAAACTACGTGGGCATCCCTGTGGACATTTCAAGTCGACATGAGCTACTACGTTGACGCGTCATCGATGGCTCACCAGTTGTTACGCGTCTTCTCACTGGCCTTGCCGTATGCAGTTGGGAAAACGACCCTGCTTACAACGGGCGACAAGATACGATGCAGGGCGAAGAAGAAGAAGGTAGCAAAGACGAGGGTATCTGCAAATTCCGACAGGACTTGTAGGTGGAATTTCTCTCCAAGGGGTTGGGACACGTCGCGGATGTACGAGCGTATGCCTTGGATTAAAGCCATGAATAGCAACCAGTAGTTGCGAGAAGGTAATGGTGTAGTACAACTGACTGCAGGTCACGAGTCGGGTGGTGGAGGATGAGTTATGTATTTTATGGGGCTTTGCTCCGACTGTCAATGCCGTGTCTCACCGGGACATCACTGCGACCCTGGGATGGACAAGGCTATTGTTTCCACCTGGAATGTCCAAGTGCCATGGCGTTTCAAATCGTGCAGCCTCATCTGGGCCCGGAGTCATCTACAGATCATGTTTCGGTCCCGGTGGAACACAACCATTACTGCGAACTTGGTATTTTATGTCATCAACTTGTGTACATTGCAGCGCCATAATGACAAATAATGACAACCCAAAAAATGAATCAACTAGCTTTGGTGGGCGACTGGAAGAAGGGAAAGCCGAGGGGAGACACGAGTTGGAACAAAGCATCTCGAAAACAGCCATAGCCAGGTTATGAAAATGTAGAGATGAGCATCAACCCGCACTCCATGGAAAATAGAAAAGCGTAGCGAGCGTGAACGTGTGCGATAATACACACGGCAAAATGGTGTGAGGGTACTGGTCGGTATGTTTTCTTCTGCGCGTCCCCCACTCTCTTGAGGATATAATGAAAATGGGCAGGGTATTCCACAACAGTAGGGTATAGCGAGGGTAACCTTCACATCACCACGCAATTGCAGCCTGTCTGGGGCGGTGCATATGGGTCCTCACCCTTCCCAACAGGTCCCCAAACTGATGGTACCTGCCACCCATGGATGAGTTGCATTGACATGAAACCAACAAGTGATCCACGTACCAAATGGTCTTTTGTCGTTTTGCAATAATGAATCAAACTGGCACAACTGTTTAGCACGTCCAATTTTAGATATTGAGTTCATGTAACTAACCTCGAACTAGCCTCGCTTACTCTCATCCGGGGCCGTGCCAAATCTTCACGTAGTCGCTGGTTGTGCTCTGTGAGCCGGCGAAGCTTCAGCTCGGACATAGACTGCTTGTGCGGACGGGAGTTCATCACGGAAAGTAAGAAAGCGTGCTTGACACGACAAAGACCCGCTTAAAGATCCTATCAGACCACAAGGACAACAACATGAGAAACAAGTCGTGTACTGACCAAGATACGGGGAAAAAGCAAAAGTGGGAATGAAGTAGCGGACTTTGAATTCCGCTTTTACTTGCACTCATGGTTCGTCTCAACAAGAAAGCTACAGGGCGTCCACGGTCAAGCGCATCACGCACTGTTGGGTCACGTTAGAAGACTGTTGTTATGCTGGGCTTCTACTGATTATTTCGGAAATTGGCTGGTTTTACAGCGATCTTTGACTGGCCCACTGTAGTCAAACATGTGTCCTACCGGTCCCCACGCACGCAGCCTAATGGCATCCTATACTTCAACCGTTCGGTTAGATGTCAAGCACCTGGTTCCTTCAAAGCGCACACTCGCAGTACAGTTACAGAAGCCGACGATGACGATGACGATGACAACAACATAGGATTCGATGGTGAAAGCATTCTCAGTAACGACAACGATTCCAATTGGGATGACGACGCGACCCTAATGGCATTGTTGGACGAGTAAACTGATTCTACCGACGTTGGTTCTTGATTGACTCAACTTTTGGTAGTCCTGAAGAGCTGGTCGACAATGATAGGACCGCAGTCGTCGATCGATTGGAACCAGTCTTTTCCTCGCGTCGTGCTCAAGAAAAAGAGTACACCAAGCAAGTTTTCTTACGAGCCATACAGAACACCAAGCACATTCACGCGGCTGTCGAGGAGGGTATTAGCATCCGATTCCTTCAAGCTGTCTCCCTGTTCGACAACAAGTCGAGGTATGCTGAGGAAGCTGGGCGACGTGGACAGCAAGGAGCCTCTACTAGTTATGACGAAGCTAAGGCTTGTTGTCCCATATGCGACTGGGCCTGGTCACCATCTCTAACCTGATGCGGAACACGATAGAAATCTCTTATCGAACTTTTCAATGAACTGCAGGCCCTCGCTGCGGAGGATAAGGCTCAGTTCCAGTCCTTGAAGGAGACGATCGGATCATTCGGTAGCACGAGTTATTGTTATTCGCTCTTCACAAAGGCCTCTGACGTATTATTCACATCCAGTGCGGCAATTACGACAACGCGCAACGGAACTACACGATGACGTCGAACGGCTGATCTCGATTCTGGATAAGAAAGCAAGGCAGCTTGGCGCCGAGGACGATGCCAAGGCGAAGGAGAAACTACTCCGTGGCATACTTGAGAAATACTAGCCAGTGGCAATGGGACCGATGTTCTTTTGTTCCTTGTCGCTAAGACTTTGGAGTTGTGTTGAAAAGGCTGACGCGAGTTTTCCATTTGCCTAGCACTTCTCACCGTCTTCTGTCAATGCCATGGTGTTCGTTTGATTCTTTCTCTGCGTGTTGTGTGATTTCAAATGGTCTCATGTAATATCCAATATTCCCCGGGTCACCAGATGCCGTCGTCAAGGAACTCGCGGTGTCCGTTCGGTCGACCACTTTCACCTCGCTGCCCCCGCTGTCGCATTGGACGTTCGTGACTGCAGTCTCACCTTGCCCGCTGTCCAGCAGTTTTCTTGATAGTTTTATTCTTTTCCCCATGATCACTGCTCGGTCCATGTCAGAGTTGCGGTATCGCCGCGTACTCGAGCATAACCAACGGCTGAGGGAGGATCTTGCAAGGTCCAGAATTCGCGTTAGTGAAGCAAGCTCTAGGTGCATTTCTGAATTCTTCATCCCGCAATGCCAGTAACTGACCCCTACTCTCAGTTTGATTCGATATTGTAAAACGACCAACGACCCTCTTGTCCCTCTCCATTTCTTCCTCCGTTCCACTACGCTGACGCCATACATAGGTGCCTTCTGTGTGGGGATCCGGGCAAAATGCCGAAGGTCCATATGCGCTGCAGGGGTCCAAGAAATTCTGCTGCTGCAGCATACAATAATTATGGAGATCCGCAAGCACTGAACCACACCATTCACTCCACTGGCTATACCATCAAGCCATCATTGTAATGTAATCACTTGGCAAGGGGAACTGCTCTAGACGATCTTCCCGCTTAGGCTTATAACTGGGTTGGACACATCACATCTGCCTACATGTTTTTCTAATATGCGGTGCGGGTAACAATGTTCTACAGCCGTTGCAAGAATTGCTTAATCCCAGCTTCGTTAAGAGCACCTATGAAGTGGTCGGCGGGTGAGCCGTCTCTGAATGCTACAACAGTAGGTAGCGACGTTATCTGCATGATCATGCGTATCAGGTAGGAGGAAACACCAGTGAACGGTGACATACGCGATACTGTTGTGCAAGCTCTTTCTGTTTTTCAATATCGATGGTAACCAAGTCCACCGAACGACCGCTCCCCGTTTTCAACGACGGGTCCACTGTGAGCCTTTGCAGTATGGGAGAAATCATTCTGCAAGGGCCGCACCAGCTGGAATGAAAGTGCGAAGATACGTGAGGTGTAAATAGGGCAATGAGAGTAATCCGCACTCGGCATAAAAATCGACAAGGACGACTTTATTACTCGAATTCGTGTTTAGTGCGACCTTGGTAAATGTCTAAGGGTGTAAATTTGGATCAAACAGGAATGGAGGATGAACGCGACGCACTGCATGGTTGGCATCTAGGTGCTGTTCACGACAGGCCAGAGACGTATGTAGATGTCTCCGGCTTGCAAACCGAGCGCATTGGCGCATCCAGAACAGCATCGAGGCAATTCGAGTTCAAGTCGAAAATAGTAAGGTGGCTCGCCGGACCGCCGGGCCTAATACGCTCCGCCCACCTTTGCTTTTTTTCTTCAAACGCGGTCGACATCATGCCTGCGAGCTCTCTGCCACCGCCAACCAAAAGACGGAAAAAGAAACAGAATGCAGACATCATCAAAGAACTGGAGGCCGAGATTACGACTGCCGTGACGAATAATACCTCCCTCAACTCCCTTTTGGATCTCCTGAACCTGTCACAAGAGACATCCCTCGCTGCAGATTTGTCCAAGATCATCTACAGCCTGTACCGTATATTCATCGTTATAATATCCAGCGAAAAGCTTTCCCCTGGTGGTAGCGATGCCGCTAAACAGGTTCGCAAGTGGATATGGGAACGTTTAGACACCTTCGTGAAGCTCTTGGTCGGGCTGCTGCAGGATGAGGAACCCGTGCTAAGGGTATGTGTCAGCTTCTCGGGTAACCCTCTAATACACTCACGGATGGCTAGAAATCTGCGCTAGACATACTCTTTTCTCTGCTCAGGCATCTTTCGACATCTCTCACGACCGTTAGTCCCGACAAACAACCCGGTTTTCACCACTTGCATTTCAAGCACATAATCCATGGCCTTCTCCTCTGTCCCCCCTCGCGACGCCTGGGATCAAAAACGCCCCCTGAGGGTGAATTAATGCCGGACGTCCGAGATCATTTTGTCGACACTTGGCTCAGTGTTCATGACGACATCCGGTGGTGTTTCCTCCGAGAAGCGACGTAAGTAATTTGCATACATCCGAGAAGCATTCAACAATAGTCCATCGTTTATAAGATATATGCTATCGCGATTTTCGGCCACTGAGCATCCAAACCTTCTCGGCAACTTATTGTCGCTCTTGGAAAGATTGTCTACTTTCCCAACTGAGCCTTCGGAATTGAATTCCTGGTGGATACCTGAACTAGGAAAGAAGCCACCGCATCCGAAAAATCAAAAATCGAATGAAGGCGAAGTAGAGGAAGATGTGGAAAAGCCAGAAACTGACGATGAAGACGATTGGCGCAAGTACTTTGATGAGGAACTCAAAGGCAAAGAAATGAACAAACCGACTGGTATCAAGGGAAGAGCATACAGGCTGACCTTCCATCAATCCCTGCACTCGCTGCAAGCACACAGGGCTGTGTTCACGAAGTTGTGGCTTGGTTTCTTACCGTGTTTCTCATCTCTTCCGACAGCAGATAGTCGTGCACTCACCATCAGAGTGCTGAACATCGTGCATAGTGGTGTATTACCGCATTTGACGAGACCGATACTCGTCATGGACTGGATCAGCGCATGTGTTGACCTTGGTAAGGACAAATCCAAATCTGAAAGTAAATCTGCTTGTATTTACATTCATTAGAAGGGACCGTAGGTCTCCTGGCTCTCAATGGTCTATTCGCCTTGATCAAAGACTACAATCTGTAAGACTATTCAACATCATTCGGACACCCATTGAAGCTCTCGGTGCAGTGATTACCCTCAGTTTTACACTAAGCTTTATGCTTTTCTTGACAAGGATGTCCTTCACCTGAAGCATCGTGCCAGATTTTTTCGTTTGACAGAATTATTCCTGAGTTCGACGTGAGCATTACAGTTGCTTTGTTTGAAGGCTAAGTAGAATTGTTTTCTGCAGGCACTTGCCAGCAGCACTGCTTGCTTCGTTCGTGAAGAGACTTTCGCGGTTGTCACTAAACGCTCCCCCCGCGGCAATCGTTATGATCATACCATTCACATATAACATTCTCAAGCGTCATCCTGTTCTGATGACAATGATACATCGATTAGGTCATGACAGAGAATTATTTAATGGTCTGTCTACTGTCTTCCAGGTCACCAGAGTTCCTGACGAAACTTTGTAGATCCATTCTTACCTCATGAAACGAATCCAAATGTCACAAATGCCATTGATTCGTCATTATGGGAGCTTTACAGCCACAAAAATCATTACGATGTCGCGGTCTTGACACTTGCGCGTATATTTGAGGAAGCATTCACCAAACCGAGCTACTCTATGGAAGATTTCCTTGACCACACATACAACACCGTAAGCTACAATATTACGTATCTCGAGATCACTTGGATTTTAATGCAGTGGAAACAGCTGCTTGAGGCTGAGTTTAAGCGCAAGTTAAAGAAGGAGCCTGCTCTGGCAACAGAACTCGTCAAGGATCCGTTCCCAGTGTGTGTTATGGACTCCCCTGAGGTCGCTGAAGACCCTGAAAACGTGGAGCGGGATGTGATCAGCGAGCTCTGGACCTTTGGATCATAGTGTAGATTTGTTGGATATTCATGCAGTAGTGATGTACTTCAAACAATGTCAAACAAGTCACTGGCAGGCTGCAACTGTGCACACAAAATATCTAACCTCTACTCGGACTATGTCGTGATGGATGCCATCAGGGTTTCGAAGGTATCCCCGGATCACATAAAGCCCAAGCAGTGCAATTTCTTACAAACTGCAGGTTGAAAAGGTACTCTGCGGCAAGTCAGGGAGTGGTCACTACGGATCACTTCACCTGACTGCGCACCATCTGATATTCCGTTACGAAGACGCAGGGAAAGAGGAGATGTGGGCGAGTCTAACCTTCGCACTTGCTTCCACCCCTGTTGACATTTGTCTTAGGTGCCATATCCATTAATCTCGTTGGTGCTTCAACTCCCGCAGACTTTACAAGGTCAAAGTCCTCTAACATTCCACACACGTACCTTTGAGACCTTCTCCTTATTGTTTGCTATCGATCGCGATGCGGCCGATGTCTTTGAGAGCGTGAAGGAGTTAACGGTGTGCAGTGAGTATGATGTCTAACCTTGGTCCCGCAGCCGCTAATAGAAAACAGCATCTGTTAATCAACTTTATGCATTTTTCTATTCGCCCAATCCCCCGTTTGACGCCGAGGGAGGATGGAATGTCTATTCTCCTAGAAGGGAGTTTGGCCGGATGGGGGTGGGTACTCGCACTAAGGCATGGCGGTTCACGGATATAAATAAGGACTATCAAGTTGGTCATTTTCCACTCTGTCGATGACCGTAATCTTGACCTTATTCTTAGTTCTCCCCCACTTATCCGTCTCTTCTAGTAGTCCCAACACGAATCAGTGATTCTACGTTACATTATGCAGCAAAATACAGAAGTAAATGCAGAATACCAGCTTTGACTTATTTACACTGGGCGAATTATGTGGGTTTGGTTCTCGTGTTATTGATCCTTCTCGGCTAGTAATTCATTAATGTGCGCTCTTTAGGGCACCATCACCCGTTCAAGTCAACCCATGGTTGGTATCAAACAGAATCGGTCAGTTCAGGACGAAAAGCTCGTAGAAGCCATATTTCAATCGCACTATTTCCCCGAATCACGGTTGTCAAGCACACCGGTCTACGGTGCCACTGCCACGAATCTTATTGTAGACGCTAGGCCAACAGCTAATGCTGTGGCGAACACTGCCAGAGGTGCTGGAACTGAAAACATGGAACATTACAGGGATGCGAAAAAGACGTATTCGGGTATCGATCACATACACGCTATGCGTGAATCACTGGCGAAAGTGGTTGATGCACTGCGTGAAGCGGACACTATTGCTGCTAGTGTCAGCGGGAACGTGCCTGGAGGGGCGAAGCAACTTGCAATCTTAGATCGACAAGCCCTGCGCCGTTCTGCGTGGCTCCGTCATATGTCGAATATCCTCGAGGCCGTGGTTCTGATCGTCCGCAACGTGCACATCAATTCGTCGCATGTCTTAATACATTGCTCTGATGGCTGGGACCGCACTTCGCAACTCGCAGGCCTCGCGCAGCTTTGCTTGGATCCTTATTATCGCACCATGCGCGGTTTCCAGGTACTTGTCGAAAAGGACTGGATATCATTCGGCCATCGATACCTAGACCGCTGCGGTCACTTGTCGTCGGAAAAGTTTTTCACGTCAGTAGCAGACAGCGGGAATGCAGGAGGGGGTGCAGAAGCTGCACAAGCCTTTCTTACTTCCGTTCAGAACCGTTTCGCTTCGCAGCACCATGTCAAAGAAACCAGCCCCACCTTCCATCAGTTCCTCGAATGCTTGCGTCAGATCCAGCGGCAGTATCCTGAACGCTTCGAATTCAATGAACTCTTCCTACGTACTGTTCACCACCATCTCTACTCTTGTCAGTTTGGGACATTTCTATATAATTGTGAACGCGACCGGAGGCGTGGAGAAGACGGCGTGGTTCCCTCTGAGCGGACAGCACCTCTTTGGGATTTCCTGAACAGTTCATCGCAAGTGAAACTTCACAAGAACCCGTTGTACGATCCTTCATTGGATGACGCTTCAAACAGGGAATCAAACTCGGATATGGGAGTTCTGGTCCCGAATGCCAAGGATGTTCGCTTTTGGCACGAACTATATGGACGAACTGACGAAGAGATGAACGGCAAGATTGTTATATCACAGGTGAAGGAAGGATTGGAGTTTCCCCTGTCCATTGAAGGTCTTGATGACGATACAGTCAACCCCACTTCGCGCTCGGAAGCTGTTTCGTCGATTTCGCTCCCATCATCTATCGCTGTAGCGCTTTCCCCTCCGGTGACTCCAGCCAGATCAACTGGTACACCCCCAGTGTCCGATGGCTTATCATCCGGGCTTCAGGGCTTATGGTCATCGTTACCCGAATTGGGACAAAAAGTTGGAGAGGGCTTTTTGGCAGCAGCCTCATCAACAGGACTGGGTAGTAATTCTAGCATGCCGCTACGACCTTCCTCACCCAACCGCGTGCGGAGCACTAATCCAACGGACTTCTTCACCAGTGGTGGGGTGAAATCAGTGTGGGGGAAGCTATCATCGAATGCCACCGCTGCCTTCTCGGCGGTGCAGGAGGTGTACGACGGTGTCACGAGAGACACTAAAACGCCATCGAGGGGACTTACTGATGATGAGGGAACCTACAGCAAACGAAAAGAGCTGCGTAGCCTTGATTCATCTGGGGATGAGGATATTTTTGCTTCGCGTGGAAGTGCACATGGTTCATCGTACAGCCCTTGGGATAGTATAAAACCACAGAAATCCCTCCCCGTCTTGCCGACAGATAACCCTTGGGTTAGCTTTCGGTCTTCGTCGCCAAGATTGCCTCCTTCACTGCCAGATGTACACGACCCCAGTCGTCTACCGGAAGACCCTACTGTTGCTCACCCTCCTAGGCGACAGAACTCGGAAATCTCTCGTTCGTTGGATCCGAGTCAACTTGGAGTGGCTGGTGTCACTCATTCAGCGGTAACCAATGAGGGCAATGTTGCGGCAGAGCTTGAAACAGACCCACTCCCCCTGACCACGGATCCGCTCGGGGTTAGACTGTTGTAATGTGTGGCCCGTCTCAGATTGGATAATATACTAATTTGCATTGCCTTGTACTCCTAGTATAAAACACTCTTGGTTACTTTCATAGTTGTGGACCTGTATTGGGTGATTTGTGGAAGTAGATGGCGTGATGGTGCTTATATAAGCGGCGTGATTTGTTTTTAAATGGTGGCCTTTTTCGCCCACAATTGACGCAGATTCTTTCTATCCATTCCTTCCCAGAGTCTCCTTATAAAACTCTCAGCTGTCAGTCATCGTCATGCCCCCCAACGGTACTGCTCATGCTGGCCTTGCCCCCGGCCATTTCCTTTTCACCTCTGAGTCCGTCGGTGAAGGACACCCAGGCAAGTTTTTACCCCAAGGGACAATATCTTTACTGACTTCTCCCAGACAAGATCTGCGACCAGGTCTCTGATGCTATTGTAAGTTGATGTCCGGTCTGCGTGGTTTCCTCAATGGTAAACCTTCAATCTAGCTTGATGCTTGCCTCGAGCAAGATCCCTGGTCAAAGGTTGCATGTGAGACGGCCTCCAAGACTGGCATGATTATGGTCTTCGGCGAGATCTCCACCAAGGCACGGCTCGACTACCAAGCAATCATCCGCAACACCATCAAAAAAATCGGTTATGATGATTCTTCGAAAGGTTTCGACTATAAGACTTGCAACATCTTGCTCGCTATCGAAGAGCAATCTCCTGACATTGCTCAGGGTCTTGACCACGGCTCTTTGGAACAGCATGGTGCTGGTGACCAGGGCATCATGTTTGGCTACGCAACTGACGAAACGGAGGAGTACATGCCTTTGACTATCATGCTTGCGCACAAATTGAATGCCGCGTTGGCCGCTGCTCGTCGTTCTGGTCTCCTTCCTTGGTTGCGCCCAGATTCCAAGACTCAAGTCACTGTTGAGTACAAGAACGACAATGGTGCTATGGTTCCCCTTCGTGTCGATACTATTGTTGTCTCAACACAACATGCCGAGGAAATTTCCACCGAGGAACTCCGGAGGGAAATCAAGGAGAAGGTTGTTAAGAAGGTCATTCCCGCTGACCTCCTTGACGACCGCACTATCTACCACGTGAGTTTCATCTCTTTCTTGATGTCGTCTAATTTAGTGAGAATCATTTTAGATCCAACCCTCCGGTCGCTTTGTCATTGGTGGTCCCCAAGGCGATGCTGGTTTGACAGGACGGAAGATTATTGTCGACACCTATGGTGGTTGGGGTGCTCACGGTGGAGGAGCTTTCTCCGGTAAAGACTGGTCCAAGGTCGACAGGTCAGCAGCGTATACTGCCCGCTGGATCGGTAGGCATTGTTCTTTATTTCAGCACCTTGGCTTCACTGATGCAAAACAGCCAAATCATTGGTTGCTGCTGGCCTCGCCCGCCGATGCCTGGTTCAACTCTCCTATGCCATTGGCGTGTCTGAGCCGCTATCCATCTTTGTTGACACATATGGCACTGGCAAGAAGTCGAATGAGGAGCTCGTCCAAATTATCCGTAACAACTGGGATCTCCGCCCAGGTGTCATGGGTAGGTGATTTGACTGGTGAACTAGTTGTCATATTGACGATATGCCGTAGTACGTGAACTTGAGTTGCAGCAGCCGAAGTATCTGCAAACGGCGTCTTACGGCCACTTTGGCAATCCCGAGTACGCTTGGGAGAAGGTCAAGAAGCTTGTCCTCTAGACTGATGACTATCCGCTCTTTCCTGACGTTGTAATTATTTCATCCTATCATTGGAAGTTCATCCTTCCTTCTTTATTGACACATCGCATACCTGTAGAACAGACACCGCCTACTTGCTATTTCAACCATAGAGGTGCGGTATACGCCAGCATATGACACGACTAGTACCAGGGTCTTGGCCCAATCCATTTAACAACAATACGTACACAAGTATATCCTACGTAGTACTGAAGAATACGATGTTCAACCGCATGTTTCTTCTACAATCATCAACAAGGTTTTGAGACGGAGGGGAGGACTGTCTCCAAAGAGGGAAAGGTTCCATTGAGGTGAGGTCACTGCCACCTCACCTCAAAAGGCCCAAAGATGGCGGCAACACAACCTCCTAGTATGTATGTATTCTGATCTATTTAAATTTTGTAAAACGAGCATTTTATGTAATTTTGGTGTCTCAAGTCCCTATACATATGTATATAATATTTTAGAGAAATACAAATTTCTCACGGACTGGTGACTGTTTGTGATCCGAGATTATCTTTTTGCGGTGGAGGAAAAAAAATGCTGCAAAGGGGCGAGGGTCCCCTGGAGCTCCCGAGTCTCATTTACATAAAATCCCCTTGTGAAAGCACCCCTTCTATTTTCCTAACCACCACGGTCTCCACTACTCGCTTTCGCCCCTCAGTGAGTTGAGTACTTATATCGTCTTTCCTGAAACTTACCCCTGGTAGTGTGTGGTATTCTAGGACTACTTTTGAGCGACTCGACACACAATGCAGCATCGGAGATCTGTGAGGGTCTCTATATGCTTCAGCATCGCGGCCAGGATGCCTGTGGCATTGTCACCTGCGGCCCAAAAGGCCGACTCTACCAATGTAAGGCAAATGGAATGGTCCGCGATGTCTTCGATGACGTCGCAATCTCAAGGCTCCAAGGCTCCATGGGCATTGGCCACGGTCTGTAGCACCCCTTTTTTCATGTCACTGGACCTGGCTCATTGCTCCATTTCAGTCCGCTATCCGACCGCCGGCAGTTCCCACCACGCCGAAGCACAGCCCTTTTATGTTAACTCGCCCTATGGTATTGTACTTGCACATGTGGGTTCTAGTTTCCTAATTCTCCGTCGATTGCTTCACGTAGACCATAGAATGGAAACCTAATTGACAGCCCTTTGTTACTCCATTTCATGGATGCCGTGGCACATCGACACATCAACACATCCTCCGACTCCGAGCTGCTCCTCAATATCTTCGCCAACAACCTTCAGCAAACCGGCAAATTTCGGATCAATGAAGACGACATTTTCACAGCCATCGGAGAGCTGATGACCCAGTGCAAGGGCGCTTATGCATGTGTCGCCATGCTGGCGGGTTTTGGGATCATAGCTTTCAGGGATCCTAACGGTATACGCCCCATCGGAATGGCAGTTCGCGAATACGAAAATGGAAAGAAAGATTATGTTGTCGCCAGCGAAAGCGTAGTCGCGGGGGGGAGTTTCTCCAAGTGGGAGAATGTAAAGCCGGGTGAATCCCTTACTCGTTACCTTCCGGAACAAAATACTCATCCTATTTCAGGCGAAGCTGTAATCATTACCCACTCAGGCGTCAGTAGAAAGCGTGTCGCCCCTCCCGCAACATTTGCTCCGGATATATTTGAATACGTGTATTTAGCGCGTCCAGACTCTGTCTTGGATGATGTAAGCGTCTACCGCAGTCGAATGGCGATGGGAGATGCCCTTGCAGAAGAAGTTGACAGGGTGTTATCAAAGAAAGGCTTGACTGTAGACGTCGTCATCCCGGTACGGCGCTGCGATGTTCTTCCCGATGAATTTTCTGATTGGATCATCGCGTAACAGGTTCCAGACACGGCACGGGTAGCGGCACTTAACTTAGCACAGCGACTCCAACTTCCCTACCGGGAGGGGTTCATCAAGAATCGTTATGTAGGGAGAACATTTATCATGCCTGGCCAGCAAATGAGGTGGGATTATCGGTAGTTGACCGCCCGTGCGATATCTAACGACTCGACAGGAAGAAAAATGTCCGAAAGAAGCTGAACGCCATGGCACTTGAATTCGCTGGCAAGAGTGTACTTTTGGTCGATGGTATACATCCTGTCGCTTTAGATTTCTTGTGAAAAGTCTGACCTTGTGTACCAGATTCGATTGTACGTGGCACCACGTCCAAGGAAATTGTCCAAATGGCCAAAGATGTAGGTGCCAGCAAAGTCATCTTTGCAAGCTGTGCACCCCCCATACGGTGATTGTGCATACTGTAACGTTTCTGCTTCAGCTGACGGTCCCTGTCTAGTTACCCCAATGTTTATGGCATAGACATGCCATCGCGATCAGAGCTTGTCGCATATGAGAGGACAACGGAGGAGATTGCAGAAGCCATCGGCGCGGACCTCGTAATCTTTCAGACACTGCCCGACCTCATCGCTTCAGTGCGCCAGTTCAACCCGTCCATCGACACATTCGACTGCTCAGTCTTTACGGGTGAATACGTCACTGGTGGTGTAAACGAAGAGTACTTGAATCACATTGAGTCGCTGAGAGCTGACCGTGTGAAAAGCAAAATGGGTGAAGGAGGGCCTGTGACCTTGGATGGTGCACTACGTGAGCGCTCCACAACGGGCACACCTAATGGAACAGACGATACCGTGGGTCTGCATAACTCGTGGCATATTAGTTGACCCTGGTTTCACTTATGATTTATCTGTTACATAAGTGTGCTTACACTGTGCAATTCCCTTCCTCTGAAAATATCTTGCAAAATGTACCAGCTACATAGATACTAACCGCGTACAACAAAAATCTAGAGCTAACAATCATCCGCAAAACATCATGTCTATACTGTCGGGAAGTTGGCCTGAAAATGATACCATCATCGTGCTGGCATGCTACGGATATTCTTGTCTTGTGAAGGTAATTGCGAGAAAGCACGATGCTTCGGCATAAACAAAGATGCCATGGGATCTTTCTTCTGTATTGGGGCGTTGAAAAGGCGGGCTTCTGCCTGCGTAGACTGCGGTGACAATACGGTGGAATGGGGCCCTACGGAGGGGGCCGGTCTTGAGGGTGAGGGTGGTGCACTTGCAGGAGCTTCGTCTGAAGGTCGCAAAGGGGACACACTTGAAGGCGCGGTTAATGCGAACGATGGGCGTTTGATAACAACAGACTCCGTAATCTCATAGTTATTTGACCTCTTGCAAGATGGTATAGGTGGGTTTACAGTGGCTGAACTTGGAGAAATGCGATATGTCTTGCCTTGTGCCATGGGAGGCAATATACGAGTAGTGTATAGTGACCTGCGAAGTTTCACCTCATTCTTTGCTTTCTGGAATAGCGTCTTGGGTTGATTGGCTGATGTTCCTGTTGGTAGATCGGCCACTGGCCTTCCAAGGACAAGAAATAAAAGCTTACGGGCACGCTTAGCAGGTGGTAATCTGTCGGTTAATTTAACTTCCCGCTCCTTCTTGCGTTCGGCGGCCTCCATACGTTGATTCCGTAGTTTGGAGGTTACCTGCTCCAATCTGTGAGCTTCTGCTTCTCGGAGAAGCTGAGTTGATCCCCGGTAAGCGGACGAATGCGAGTAATAGATCGGGGGCACGCACAAAGAACTGTTCGGACCATGAGTCAGGATGCAGTTCGCCGGTGCGTGCGAGTTGTTCTGCAAGTAGAGGGTACGTCTTGAAGCATAGACACTCCCATAGGTCTGGTTGTGGTGTTAGGGACAATTGCGAGGCAAGGCAATGATAGGGAGTACCCGAGGTATTTTCTGCTAAATACTGCAGCAATAATGAGACAGAGTAAACTATATAGCACGGATGTACCTACGGGAGATGATTGCTCGAGGCGAAACAAGGTATCTGCAGAGCAACATTCCAGGACAGGTTTAATCAGCCCATACCGTATACCTTCGCCAAGACAACTTAAAGCTAGTAGTGAAGGGAGATAAGCCGTGAGCAGGCGGATGCCATCTTGGTGTCCATACCATCTGCATGCACTGACAGCACTACAGCAACGGACGCACAAGTCAACACGACTGTGAGCGGAACGGGCCGACTCGAACTGACCTCGCTGACAGTATGAGACCAGCGTCGGTATTTGGCGCAGTCGGCTCTCGGACTCTGACGACATAGATGATATTGCAGTCAAACTGAACGGGGTGGAGGAAAGGTAGTGGTAGCAAAAGCGAAGGAAGATGATCTTGAGCCAGGGTCGATTACAGCCTGCTTTAATACTGCCAAAACGCCCCTCCACGTGGCTCTGAACTCCCATCATTGCTTCCCAAATCGAGCATTGCCAGGGCGGCAGTGCTGACTACCTTCCAACACACCCTAGACTACACAGGAAGGGACCCTACACCGATTAGTCTGTCTTCGTGTAGAACTACCCATGTAAATTCATGGATAAAACATGTATCACACTCAATCCTAGTCCGATTGGTCTTCGTCGTCATCATCATTTTCCTGAGCTCGCTCTTGTGCTTTCATTGCTCCCACAATATCGTCCGTCTGGCCCTTCTGAGCAGCAAGTCTTTGTCCTACATTCTCATTAATATCATCGGTAAGTTCCCCGGCTTGAAATTGACTCACTTATCAGAGTATGTATTGCCTCCTGTGTCTTCCTCTCCAGCTTGACAAGTTTCTTCTCCATCTCTCTTTTGAGGTCCCAATTGGGTCGCTTGGGAGCTATATTGAATACGTCCTAGGAGAATTTTCAGCGTTGGGCTATGATACATCGTGCGACGTGGGGTGCCATATACCAGTTCTTGTGCCCTTTGTTTTTCATCCTCCGCTATGAGCTTCTCTGCCATCCCCTCCACATCCTTCTCTAGAGTGTCCTCGGTTATTGCACCATTGCGTATATTCTTTCGTAGCGTCCGCGTCTCCGGGTCGAAATTGCGGCTCAGTAATATCGTACCTCTTTGGGGAAGATGTGAAGTGTTATGAAGGAACGGGCATTGTTTAAGACGTACCCATTTCCGCCCATTCCATCCTCCCTCCTTTTCCTCAGCGCAAGCAGACGCGCTTTTCGCACCTCCGATGCTTCTTGTAGAGACATTTCGTGAGGTTATGAGGATGGGCTATAGCTACCTGGTCGCTGACTAAGCCAAGTACAATTTATGACTGACACTAAATACTAGTATGTAATAGTCAAATACCGAAGTCTGAGTGTAGCCTTGGGACGTCTCGCCGACCATCACTCGTAGTCACTAACTCGTGCCTACAGACCGTGTTCTTTGGCTTTTGATGATGCTCTTACGATATCTGCCCCGGGCATGTCCAAGCAAATTTTTCCATTTTTCTCTCGGGCAGTTGAGACACTTAAATGTCTCCAGGTTGCCTGCTGCAGCCAGGACCATAGACACAACAGAATTTTCCTGTGATGCCATTCGGTAAGTTTGCGCTGCAAAATGCCTTGTCAATACCTGACCAATATCTTCAGCAATTTTTCCATTATTGCCCACATTGGTAAGGCCTGGGACCGTAACTGCACTGTCACCGCTCACGTCCATTTCTCAGACCATGGAAAGTCAACATTAGCTGACCGGTCAGTCAATTGGCACAGTGTGGTAGTACAAGTTAACCTTGTAACCCGTCCAGGCTACTAGAGGTACACTCACCGCACTCCCTGGTTCCTGTTCTCATGACCGTCTGTCCAGCTTACTGGGACTATTCCGAAGAAACATACCGGTGCAAACCAACAAGTTCTAGACAAGCTCAAAGTCGAGCGCGAACGAGGAATAACGGGTAGGCTCCACGACCGTTCTTCTTTGCCAGTTTCCTCACCACCGCTAAGTTAAAGCTCAAACTGCAAGGTCGAAGTCCACACTCCGCCTGGAAGAGGTTATGCTGACTTTCCCAGTATGATACACGACGCTAATGGAAGCAAATATTTGCTTAATCTCATCGATACCCCTGTATGAAGATCCTTATTGCCTGTGAACAGTTATTTTAATCGAAGGTACAGGGGCATGTTGACTTCTCATGGGAAGTGTCTCGTTCTCTGGCAGCCTGTCAGGGTGCGCTTCTACTCGTAGACGCTACGCAAGGTGTCCAAGCACAGTCAATATCCGTATTCCACATAGCCAGAGAACGTGGATTGATGATTATTCCAGTACTAAACAAGGTTTGTTCTGAACTCTTACTTATTTGTTGATTTCAAGAAGTCCAGGACAGATTGACATGCCAGCAGCTGATCCACTGCGCATAATTGCGCAGTTGCAATCCACGTTTGGTATAGATGCTGGCGATGTTCTGCAAATATCAGCGAAGACGGGATTCGGCGTCGAAAAGGTCCTCCAAGCTGTTATTGAACGTATATCGCCCCCATCAGGATCTGTTCATGAACCTCTGAAAGCTTTTCTCTTTGATTCGCAGTGAGTGTCGAGTAATTTATCGTACTTCAGCGTTCAGCGTTTGCAGTTACGACCAGTATAGGGGGGTCATTTCGCTAGTCAACGTCAGGCACGGAGTTATCCGCAAGGGTATATCGTGACGTTGTCCGAAATAGATAGGTATTAACTACTTGCGGGTGCATTAGGAGACAAGATAGTATCTTGTCGTACCCGGAAAAAGTATGAGGTGACAGAGGTTGGTGTCCTTTACCCAGAGGAAGTCCCTACTACGTGTCTGCAACCTGGCCAAGTCGGTTACATTGCTTGCAATATGAAAGAGCCCTCAGAAGGTATGGCATATTCAAGTCCCCAAGCACTGTTCTGATTTATATGCAGCTCACATTGGAGATACCCTTCATCAAGCCAACGTACATGTGGATGCTATACCAGGATTTCAACCTGCAAAGGCAATGGTATGACCACTTTGCAGTAGAGGAGGCGAGTTCTGATCTCGTATAGGTCTACGCCGGAATATTTCCTGTGGATACCAATGACTTCATCAAACTTGAGGAATCGATTCGACGAGTAAGACGATGTCGCCTATAATGAGCTTCTTCATTGATTCAAGGACGGTCAGCTCACTCTTACAGATCGCAGCGTGACTATGCAACGGGAATCCTCTACAGCCTTGGGCCAAGGTTGCAGACTTGGCTTCCTCGGTACTTTGCACATGGATGTGTTTCGTCAGCGTTTGGAAGATGAATACGATGCAAATATTATTGTAACTGCACCGACTGTTCCATATAGGGGTACGCCTTGTGGCTGGGCTGGAGGTGGTAACTAACTGATTCTGCAGTGATCTACAAGGACAAGACTGTGGTCGTTAGTAATCCCACAGACTTCCCTGATGAGTGGGGACCCGCGTCTCGTGTTCGAGCCGTGGAAGAACCCATGGTGAACGCGTCCATAATCGTCCCGGAAGGTGTGCAAATCATTTCTTTTAAAGTGGTTAACCATAACTCCACCACCTGGCAGAATATTTAGGAAATATGATGGATTTATGTTTCTGTCGTCGCGCACAAGACGTGGATCACCGTTACGTGGACTCAGGAGGTAGCACGTCAGCTCGTGTCATGCTGACGTGTACCCTCCCATTGAGTGAGATAGTAACGGACTTCTTTGACCAGTTAAAGAGTAGAAGTTCTGGATATGCGAGCTTTGAGTGAGCGTCACCCAAATGATGAGGGGTGAGATCTGACCTTGCAGCTATGAGGATGCTGGTTACAAAGCAAGTAATTTAGCCAAGGTGAGTAGTCAATGATCGATCATTCTTGAACTAAGTAGATATCAGATGACGTTCCTGCTAAATGGAAAAGCAGTGGATGCGTTAGCCCTGATCGTCCATCGTTCGGTGGAACAAGAGGTTGGAAGAATGTGGGTCAAGAAACTGCGTCAGTGGATAGTTCTACAGTACTGCTCGCGCATACGCTGATATAGCCTAGACAAGGTGATTCCTCGCCAATTATTTGAGGTACCAATTCAAGCTGCGGTCGGAAAAAGAATAGTCGCTCGCGAGACACTCTCGGCGATGCGTGCTGACGTGACAGCAGGCCTCTATGGAGGTAGGTCATATTTTGAGATAGGCTTGCCTCTATTCTCACGGCAACACAGGACACTATGAGCGCAAGTTGAAGCATCTGGAGAACCAGAAAGAGAGCAAGCGTCGGATGAAAAGAATAGGCAACGTGGACTTGCCGCAAGATGCATTCTTTGATATACTAAGCACCAAAGCAAAGTGATGCTAAATTGCGTTGTCATGAGCAATCCGTGAACACTACTACAACTCATAATCTTCGTCGTCATATGCCTCTTTGATCAGACGGTAGACGGAAGATGGTGGATGATCACCACTGCGAAAATACGTCAATAAAATAGTCGTAGAGAAAGAACTACGCACTCGTTTGTAATATACGCATCAATCATCTCAGGTCTAACATAGTCATAATAAGGGTTTACTACATCCACCTTATCTACCAGGTCACCTTCCTCAAACCCGAGCACGCTGCTTGGATCTGCAAAGTCAAGTGCGCCATATTCATGGTATAAATTCCATTGAGGAGTGAGTTTGAATTGTCCAGAACAAACAACGACTGGCGTGCTGTGTGCTCGTGCGGCAGTAGCAGCCAAGAGCGAACCAGTTATGGCGAACATGCCGCCATTGGCAAGAATCGCATGTGCACCCAGTATCACCTTGTTGATTCGGGACATCAATCCGTATATCGATGAATCAGGAACTAGGACGGTGGATATCCCAGACAATGAAAGGGACTGAGCCATTTCTCGACCACTGTATCTGTCACACGGATGAATCCGAAACTATCCGAGAAGAAACGGGGTACGCTCACGATGGGGCAGTATCTGCCACGATGACGGTGTATTTGCGACTCGGAGCTGCTGCTTTCAAGAAAGCCTCGACAGTACTTGACTGGCCGATTGTGAGGATGATTTCACTGCAGTGATGTTTACTGAACTCGTTTCGTACACGAAGAGATACAAACGTACTCCGAGTGGATGTGGTCCTTCGCATTTTTTGACACGTTGTCGTATACGGTTTCGAGCTCGTCGAGGACGTCTTGGATAGCCTCCATTAGCACAGGCTTCAATGATCTTGCAAATGCATCGGGGTCATCGGGATCGTTCTCCTTAAGGACTCCCCTCGTTTCATGTGATGTCCTTTGTGGAGCAGCTTGTTTCCGGGGCTGTCCTTGTGAGACAAACTTCGAGATGGAGAAGGCAGGTTTTGAGGTGGATGCGACAGCGGATCCTTTGGATGCTGTGTAGTATTCTTCTCGGATGTGATGCAAGACTTTTCGGACAGTGTTTCCGACTGTGTATTCTAAAATGACATGCGAGCTGAACTATGAGATACACGAGAGAAGGAAAGCTCACCTTTGGGTTGCGCTTCAACGAGTTTCCTGCCGACAGATCGGATAATATCGACGAGCTGATCTATATTCGAAAATCTGGCCTTGGATACCACTTGACGAAGAACGAGAACCGTTTCAAGTGCTGTTTCCTGTGATCCTACTACTTGACTATCGGAGAACACATGAAAAGTTAAGGGCGGTGCTGAGAACATCGTACTGACCGCCTTCGAAGCCTTGCTGTAAGGTTTTCAACAACTCGCTGGTTTGCAGCGCTCGTCGCGTCAGTCGCCATTATGATGTTGGCACAGTTGGCTCCTGAAGGCTTGAGCATGAGCGGCCGAGTCACATCTAGCTCAGCACGTGATCTGCGCCATTTATAACTGGGTTTAGAGTTTTAACAAGTCACTTCCATATTGCTAGTACTCCCACTGCCTCGGCTGGCACATCGTTGAACTGAACCGTACAAACCATCAACATACATATGAAGCACGCAAAACCTTCCGATGAGGCGAGGGTCCTTGTAATATATACGGGAGGAACCATTGGAATGCTCTTCAGCTCTCATGGTTATGTACCAGAACCGTTTTTTCTGACGGAAACGTTACGCAGGCAGAAACGTTTCCATGATCCATTCGAGGATTCCTTGTTCTCTAATTCAGCATCTGTGGAGGGTTATAGGGTGTGGTCTACCAGTGGAACTTCTACCCCGGTCACACCCGAAATGCAGACATCTTCAAATCTCAAGTTGATCATGCAGCATCCTACGTTCCTGGTTCGATCTTCACGTCCAATTGGCACCGTACAGACCCTGCGACTTGGTCAGAGTGCCCCACCCACAGCAGTACAATACTGCGAGAAAATTTCCGAAGATGTGTACCAAGCACGCCTTCCCACCTTGGTTACTCCTCGAAGTACCGTATCCGATCAAAGCGGTAACAAGCGCATACGATATTCGATCCTTGAGGCATGTATCAAGTGTTTGCATGGCTAACTACTTGACAACCTCTTTCAGTGGACTCCCCTGCAGGACAGTAGCAATGTCGAAATGGATGGTCAGTGACTACTAGAGCATTTGTGAAACTTTCTGCTGATGGCCTCATTTGCTTAGACTGGGTACGCATAGCTACTGAAATCGAGCTCAACTATCCTGCGTTTGACGCATTCGTTATCCTTCACGGGACCGACACAATGTCATATACATCTAGCGCCCTTAGCTTCCTTCTGGAAGATCTAGGAAAGACAGTGGTAAGCTGTGATCTGCATTTGCACGTTTAGCTTGACCGCCTCATGTTTGTAGATCCTTACTGGAGCCCAGATTCCCCTCTCGCAGTTGCGCAATGATGCCATAGACAACCTTCTTGGTGCACTTACAATTGCTGGCAATTATATTATCCCAGGTATCTTCGCTGAAAACTTCGCAATGCGATGACCTTAGCCGCCACCGTAGAATGCAGTCTGTATTTCAATCACACTCTTTATCGCGGGAACAGAGTTTACAAAGCATCGACTTTTGATCTGAATGCTTTCCATAGTCCAAATTTTCCTCCATTGGTAAATGGTTCGTAATCCGGAAGGTACTTCACTATTGTATGCTCATTCTCGCAGTGGGAATTGACATCGTTGTAAATTGGAATGATGTGTTAAGGCAGACAAGTTTACGCCGTTTTAAGGCTCACAAAGGTTGTCCGTTTTCCTCATGTCAGACAGCTCACTGATTCGAACCCAATTCAGAAATGAATCCTCATGTTGGTACGTGGATTTTGTTATAAGACGAGATGGTGACTTATGGCAGCACCTTAGCGACTCTCCGACTTTTTCCTGGAATGACTGGTGCTACTGCTCGGGCGTTCCTTGCCCCTCCAGCACGAGGTGCCGTTCTCGAAACATTCGGGGCCGGGAATTCACCGCAACGAGAAGACCTAATGGACGCCCTCAAGCAAGCATGTGATGCTGGAGTAGTCATCGTCGCTATATCCCAGTGCACCAAGGGGTCCGTATCGGCTGCTTACCAGACTGGTAGAGCACTGCAACGAGTCGGTGTCGTGCCAGGTGGGGATATGACACCAGAGGTATGTCTGGAATAAACGCGTATTTTTGTTGTGACCTCAGTCGATACGATATCTGCAGTGTGCTCTTACTAAGCTTAGCTACCTCCTCTCCAAGCCTGAACTTTCCGTAGCTCAAGTCAGGGAGCTCATAGGCTTACCGCTCCGTGGCGAGCTTACTCGACACTCGACACCAGTGGCCCATGACCCCACTGTTCCTCAAGACCTACACGACATCCAGGGTTTATTAGACCGCTTTGTGCATTTGACCTCCACCAGTCGCCAAATACCCCCCATCGCTCTTTCTACAGATATCGGAGGGGTCGCACAAGATTCCGCTGCGCCGTGGTCCGAAACCGCTGCTGAGACTGCCTTTACCGAAGCAGCTTTACTTCCCCACTTGATGCATCTTGCAGCAGCTCGCAACGATGTGAAGAGCCTTGAGTTTTGTCTTGAAGTGTCTGCCGACTGGGAGATGGAAGACAAGGCACGGGTTGTCATTCCTGGTGGTATTGTTAACTGTATCGATCCTGGTTCAAACCGCTCTCCGTTGCACGTAGCTGCTCTTAACGGTAGTAGTGCGTCCATCAGTCGTTTGCTAAAGGCCGGTGCACTAGTACATCTTAGGGACAATCTCGGACACACAGCTTTATATTATGTGAGTCTTCCTTTACTCTTGCGTCGAATGAACGACCCAAACTTGAAACAGGCAGCACGCCAGGGGTTTGCAGATATCGTGGATATCCTGGTTAGTGCAGGAGCCAATCTTGGTGGTCACGAATATGAGTTTGGCTATGCTGCCCTTGCTCTCGAGAATGCACTGGATTCTGGGGACCACAGAGCTGCAAGTATTTGGAAGAAAACAGGGATGGATACCACTACCCTGAAACATGATGTGGAATAAAGTATATCCACTAACTTACATGGAGTATCTGCAAGTGATGTATGTAATGGAGGTTGTTAAGCTATTCACTCCAGAATGGCAACATCATCCTCACTGTCCCCAGTGCCCTTTACAGCATCAACTATCCGGTCACGAAGCGAGTTAAGGAAAAGGCCTTGCTGGGAACAGGGGAACGTAAAGCTATCCCCCATGTAAGACAGTCCGTTAACGAAGGATTCAGCCTCCTTGTCCAGGTGGAGTGGAGAGTATTTGATTCGACGATGAACAAAGTCGTCATCGCTCATGGGTTCTCCGTTGGGGCCTCCATAGCCATTGAAGATGCGCATTGTGAAATATATGCCTGCAAAGGCACATGAGCATAACTGAGTTTTGACAACAATATTTCGCTTACTTTTTTCGTGTAGTCGCTCTCCCTCGATGTCGTCGTCACTGCGAGTCATCTCGTAATATGTATAGATGCAATGAAAAACTATCTCTTGCTCATCCGAGCCGGGTATATCCTCAAACTTAACATTGGTGACCAGCAGGCTTGACATGTCTTCGTAAAATTTGATGACCTCTATTATCTTGGGATCTTCTGAACCAAATCGTCGCCGTTGATGTGAACGGGATGATGTAGGCACAGTTTTTGAACCAGTCCGAGCAAGAAGTTCTTTTGATCGTGCTATCTCGGCGTCTCGTTCACGTGTCACGTCATTCACTATTTTCAAGTGAGCCAACAACCGGATGGAAAGAGTCGAGGACATGACGAACCAAGTTGTTCGAGTTCCACTATGCGTTTATTTCGTTCAGCTATGGTGGCATCCTTATGCTTGATTACATCTTGGAGACGAGCCATATCTTGTTCCATCGCCCGTTTTTCTTCGTCTGCAGCTTCTCTGGTTAGAAAATGTAGTGCAACATTCTGACCGGTTCGCGCAAGGGGTTCAACGCGGGAAAGCTGTGAGGTTAACTCTTTGATGAGAGTATCCTGCACTGCGACGGATTATTGAGGTGGCACTAGAAACCAAAAGCGGGCCTACTCTTTGCACGTTCTTCATACTGAACGCGGAGTTCTTCCAGTGCATTTTCCGGTTCAGTATTTCGGATTTGGAATAATTCATTCAGTTGGTGTGACAGAGAATCTCTCTGTGACTCAAGCTTCCGATGTATGAGTAAGCGAATAATTGATTAGGGGAATGAGGTCGTACATCTTTGACTCGCTGTTTCCAACGTTCCAGCTCTTTTCGATAGACTGCATTCGTAGAACTATGTGATTTGCTCGTATCAGGTGCGGGGTTTGAGTGTGACCGTGTTGGAGGGACTCCGTTCTCATCTGTGTCCATTGGATTTCCAGCGACCTCTGACCCCTCTTCTGAGGTAGCCAGCTTTGTGCTTGATTTATGTCTTCTCGCAACCTTCTCCTTTCCCTTTGTAATGCTGGAAGAAGAGGCCACGGCGAGTTTGGAGGACGGCTTGGACATAGTCGGGATTGCATTCGGTGGTTCGTCCAGTGCCACGATCTCGTCGTCAAGCTCAGATATTTCTTGCACCGTTTCGATGGGTTTCGAGGAGGTTTTGTCTGCGACAACTACACTCGGACCCAGAAGACCCGAAGCGACCTGTTTCCTGGATGGGGCACGCGCCTTTGAATTGGGTGGACGCGTCGATCCATTATACAAAACATCTAGCAGCTGTTTCAGAATCTGGATAAACTTCCTGGGCACATACTCCCAAAGGGACGTACTCACTTATCTCATCGTCGGACGACATGTTCACAGTATTCTTACAACCACTCGCATTCCTTAGCTATGTAGTACTGCTTGCCTTCGCACCACCCGCTAGCTTACCACGTGACCAGCCCAAAACCACATTCGAAAGGCGACTCACCACGCTCAAAGTACACTGATCATCATAGAGTCTGGCCCGCCTGTCCAAATCGTATGAGTGATGCATTCTTCGTGATCCGATCTCTGGCAAGTGCAACAAAGTTGCATCGTTCAATCGGAACAGCGACCCCACAGAATAACAAGGTGTATGTCTCAGATCATCGAAAGGGTTGTATTTAGGTTGGGGGTAACTAAGCGTTGCTTACAAGTTCCAAATTGCACAATGATGGTCACGGTGACTGATAGTATTAATCGGTGACGCGCACCATAGATAACATTGAGATAACATGCACTAGCTTGTCTGACTAATACTAAGTCTCGACACGGTAACATCTACCTGGTCCTCTAAACGGAGACTGGGGCGCTCGCGAGCTCAACATATCGATGACCGCGGTCCAGGAATACGAGCAAAAGCGTGCAGTACTAATTAAAGCGGATAGAGCCCTTCGCATCGACTATATATCATCGCCACCCACTGAATCCCTGGAAGATCATGCAGACAAGCTGATTCGCCAAATTCGCGCTGAAGAGGCCGTAGCAACTTGGGGTGTGGAACATGAGGGCATCCCCCATCCGTACCCTGGGATGGAGTTCTTGTTAGGTATGAAATACTGTTTTTTTATGCGAAAGACTTGTGGTTAGTAAAATGTGAATCAGGGAAGGATATCATCGCGGAGACGCGGCTTTTCAAGATTCTTAAGAATGTAGGTGGAACAGCTAGAGATAATGCAAGGCGTTTCAGATCGAGCACGTTAGATGCCGAAAGGGGCCCTACTCCATGTTCATCTCGAACTGACGGTTGACGCTCACTCTCTGCTACGATTGGCATTACCTCACAGGTCCATACACATCCGGTCACCTGAGGTCATAACTTCGGTAAATCTGTCTTCAGTCGTACCGGAAATTAAACCACTGGACCCGGATTTTAAAGCGGAGGTCTTTTCCTTGACAGATCCCACTTACATTCCTGCTTCCTGGGCCCCTCTCCACTGTGCTCGTGAACTATTCAACAAAGATCTTGGAGGTTCTCGAGGGTTTGACAAATGGGTTACCAATCACATGGTTATCAATGCCAGCACGGCCTATGTCACACACAATAACAACAAGCGGGTATGGTACACAGTGGACTTTGCGCTGCTTGATGACGAACGGAATAGCCACCGTGTTGACCAGATCTGGAACAAATTTCGTTCTTCAGCTCATTTATATATGGTATATTTCTCCTTGAATATAACTTTCTGCTGCACGCTGAAGATGGTATCAGAGTCTCGTTTGCTATACACCCATATGGGAACAATATATCCGACTGTTTTTAGAAGATACCATTGCAGATGGCGTAATGTATGTTGAGGCACGGGTAAATTTCAGTCTAAAGTATACGCCCCGTTCCCAACTCTCTTTCATCCATTTACGGAACTTAATAGGTACATGATTGGTCCTGATGGCAAAGAGAATGTGCCACATATCGAGTGGCTTAGGGCATTCAAGCGAGTTGTAGACCGCTTCAAACAAGAAAAGGAAGATTTCGTTGATGCCAAGGTCTCGAGAGATTTCAATATATATGATCATTACACTGAGCGTTCGTGATAGATTATATACACTGTCATCCGAGACTGTGACACTGAAGGATTGAGAGCCCATCTGCAGGACTGTCTGGCTATGACGAAAGCGTTCCCCGGCATGATTGTCGGTGAGTGTTAATTTAAGTGCAGTCTTTCGGCGGTCCCATTTGCTCTGTCAGGATTCGACCTAGTCGGAGAGGAGAACTCACTTAGACCCTTGAGGGAATACATAGAGCCGCTTTTACAGTTCAAAGAACATCAGAAACAAGAGGGTACCTCTATACCCTACATCTTTCACGCCGGAGAGACCTGCGGTGATGGGACGTTGGCTGACGAGAATCTTTATGATGCTATCCTTCTTGGAACGAAGCGCATTGGGCATGGGTAAACATGTTGTCACGAAGCATGCCGGTGTGCTCACTCGACCACTGAAGATTTTCTTTGGTGAAACATCCTAAGTTGATGCAAATATGCCGAGAACAAAAGATAGCGCTGGAGGTCTGTTCGATTTCGTGAGTGTTGACTGAAGCTCGTGTGTTCTTGCCTTGACAGCCTCATACAGGAACGACATCCTGGTAATGGATTATCCGAACTAGTTGTTTTCCAGAGGAGTGATCTTTTACACTTAGCGCCTTACAGGGTCAATGCCTATGCACCCACTTCCCATCTTACTGAATAATGGGGTTCCAGTTGTACTCGGTTCTGATGACCCAGCTCTGTTCCAGAACAAGGGCCTAACTTACGACTTCTTTCAGGTATGGCTGGTATATATAATTGCCGTAGTTGGGGGGTACTGAAAGAGTCTTCTTGAGGTTCTCGTTGCGAGCGAAGTAAGTGGTCTTCTGACACTAGGTCATCTAGCACGTGATAGTATCGCTGTTCGTATGGATTCTCAACGTCGTATTTATTCTACTGACTCCTTCGCCGCAGCACTCCATGTTAGCAGACGCCGAGAAAGCGTGTTTGATGCAGAAATGGGAGGAACGCTGGACAAGCTTTCTGAGAGAGCTGGTGGCGTTGTATGGTCCTGTTTGCCATTTGCTTGGTCCCTAGGAGTTGTCGTTTGTACACTTTCCCCGTTAACTACGTACACGCATATCTTGCTTGTTCTCTCGAACGCTCGCCTGCCTTGACAGTACGCAGTGCAATTTGACTGGTTCAAGGAGGTAAGTCCATCCCAGGCTCCTTGGCAATCACCATGCCCAGATCCGCCATTCCTCACCTCCTCCACCCTCTCCCCCGTTAGAATTCGCTTCTCCGACTCCCCAATCCAAATCACATTTCATATCACAGTCGCTATCAAGCCATCACCCCAGCCCCTTCCCCTATTACTCATATTCAGTAACTGAATTGGTCATGGCAGAAGTCGATTACAACCGCAAACGGTCTCGGTCCCCTTCAGACGCAGACGAGAAAAAGCATCACAAGCGTGCAAATACCGGCGCAATTCCTCCAGATGACTCGCGCACTCAGAATCTCCAAAGCGCTCGCTCGACTGCTGCGTCTGCCGTCACTCATGATATTAATATGACAGAAGCTCCTGCATCCGTAGCAGACACGACTGCGTCTACCCCTTCTCCAAAGCCTTCCCCGTCAGACCCCAACGTTCATGACGCCCGCTCTAGGTCAGACGACAATACTAAATCCTCCGCCACGACATCCGCAGCACCCTCTTCGTCCACCTCTGCTCCTGCCCCACCATCAGCCATGATTCATATGCGTTGCTTGATTGTTACTCAGGACGCGTCCATAATCATTGGACGAGGTGGAGCTCACGTAAACGAAATCCGGGACAAAAGCGGTGCTCGTGTAGTCGTTTCTGAGAGCATTCCTGGCAACCCGGAAAGGATCCTCAATGTCAGCGGGCCCCTTGATGCAGTATCCAAAGTATGTTTCCATTCATTATCCATTCATACCAGTTGCTCATATCAACCATCTGCCAGGCCTTTGGTCTCATCGTGCGACGGATAAATGATGAGCCATTTGACGTACCATCTATCCCAGGCAGTCGTGCCGTCACTATTAAGTTCATGATCCCCAACTCTCGTATGGGGTCGGTGATTGGAAAGCAAGGGTGCAAAATCAAGGAAATTCAGGATGCCAGCGGCGCTAGGCTCAATGCCAGTGAAGGCATGCTCCCGGGCTCGACTGAGGTATACAACATCCTTGATATCGTATTCACGTGCAATTAATGTGCCCATAGCGAGTCCTCAGCGTTGCTGGAGTTGCGGACGCTATCCACATAGCAACGTACTACATTGGCAATATCTTGATCGAAGCTCAAGAGCGGATGCCTTCGATTAGTCATTCCACATACCGTCCCTCCAGCTATTCGAGACGAGTGCCACACACAGGATCTTCTTATGTCCCGGGCTACACTTCATCACAACCCTATGTTCCGCATTCTCACCAGGCGCCTCAACAACTGCAGACACAGCAGATTTATATTCCTAATGATCTTGTCGGATGCATCATCGGCAAGGGCGGAAGCAAGATCAATGAAATCAGACATTTAAGTGCTAGCCAGATTAAAATAATGGAGCCTGGGGCTGGTCTCAATGGTGCACCTTCATCTGGTGGCGAAGGCGAACGACTTGTTGTGATCACTGGTCAACCTGCCAACATTCAGATGGCAGTGCAGCTTTTGTATCATGTACGTGTCCATCGCCCTCTGTATGGTGTTCTTGTCCAACCTTGCTGTTACAGCGATTAGAGCAGGAAAAACAAAAGCAGCTACGGGCGTCAGCCCCTTCTTCAACTTCTTCGTCCTAAATTTGCTATGTACCGTGCTACGGACTCGATGTTTACGCTTTCTGCATTTCCTTTGTCCCAGGAACGAAGGTCAGTTGATATTCTCTCTTCTCTGGCATGTTTTGATGTGGCTCTTGTACTCTTTACGTTCTTGTCTGTTGAGTCACTAGCACGTTTGAGGGTTATTTAATCTCCACTTTTTGTCGCACGAGCCCTATGGTATATGAATGACTTCTTGCATCTGACTGACTAGACGATGTGCTGCGTAAAATTTGTTCACTCCTTGAGGGTTACACAAGGTAGCTCTCAAACACTTTCGACTGTGACAGGGTTAGCAATGGCGACATTTTTTCTCGGTTTGTCACGTTTTGTCACCTCTTGTCACGTGATATCTGTGGAAAGTTGTTTGAGGCTATTGGAGGGCTATGTTGGGTTAGATCCGTTTTGTTCTCAACCGTCATTTCCTCCACTCACTCGATATCGCGATGGCGGAGAGGAAAGGAAAACGACCAGCAAACGAAATGGAAGTCGAAGATGATTTTGCTACACAACCAAAAAGGCGCAACAAACAGCGTGTTCTGTTATTGTCCTCTCGGGGAGTCACCCATCGCATGAGACATCTCATAAATGATCTAGAGACCCTCTTACCTCATGTGAAAAAAGGTCACTTGTTCATACTACCCGTTGCAATACTTTGGACGCTCTGACACGATAACAGAATCCAAGTTGGATTCGAAGTCACAACTACAGCTGCTTCCTGAGCTAGCCGATCTACACAATTGCAATAATGCTCTGTATTTTGAGGCACGGCGACATGAAGATCTATACCTATGGGCGGCGAAAACGCCGAATGGTCCAAGCATGAAAATGCATGTACAGAACGTGCATACTATGGATGAACTCAAGATGACAGGGAACTGCCTGAAAGGAAGTCGGGGGATATTGAGCTTTGACAAAGCGTTTGAAGAAACAGAGTGGGCTAAAATAATGAAGGAAGTTTTTACTCATGTGAGCTTCATATTGGTGGTAACTCGACATCATACTAAGTTATAATCCTGAACAGATATTTGGCGTCCCCCCGTTAGCCAGAAGAGCGAAGCCTTTCATAGACCACGTGTTATCATTCTCCATCGTTGATAATAGGATCTGGTTTAGGAATTTCCAGGTTATTTTCCGATCTGAGACGCATGGGACTCGCATGTCCGCTGACACATGATTGTCACAGATTCTCGAAAAAGATCCACAGCAACCAAATGGACCAGCGAAGATGTCGCTTGTTGAGATTGGTCCTCGGTTTGTGTTGACCCCAATACGAATATTCGAGGGAGCCTTCAGTGGCGCCACCGTCTACTCTAATCCAGGTTTGCTGACACTTGGAGCCAGTATATGTTGACTGACTTCATTCTGATTAGAATTTATCACTCCCGCTGCGATTCGATCCGTGGTCAAGCAGAGGAAAGGCAGCAAGTATAGAAATCGCAAGGAAGCGGAAGAGGAGAGCGCAAGAAGGAAAGAGTTGCGCAAAAGGGAGGAGGATGCCCTGGGTGTGGCCAAGGTTTTTGCATAATATTTTACAATGTTTGTTTTTGGCAGACAATGGTGAGTATTTTGAAACTCCTTCATAAGGCACAGCCACTCTACTTCATTGTCCTCTCGCAATGGCAACCGCCGAGTGATGAAACAAAGGAAAGTGTTGGGAGAATTCCCAACCACTTGCGTGCCATAAAACAACCCCAGTCCCCGACTGTCTCCCCCCTGCTACGATGTCTGTTTCTCTTGATATCCAGCCCTTCTCGAGCACCCTGCATATGTATGGAGAGGCCAGTCTATCGTAAGCATCGTCATACCCTGTCTTCGTGAATCTCATTTCTCCTCGTTAATCAGATCAGCCTTCTCCCTTTCTGGGTATGTCACTGTTTCAATCACACCTTTCCTCTCGTTCTTTGGCCGGTCTACGTCGTCTCGGATCCTGTTGCAGTCTTTGATCATCACTTTCGAGGGCAAGTCGGAGGTAATTACGCCGATGACCGGGTATGCCCCTGTTCGCCTGTGCTGCATTGCCCGTGAGCTTGTTCGTGGCGAACCCATCGAACTCTCAGACGAGGCGCTTGAGGATCCCGCTACTCCCTGCTCGTGGAATATCGTCTTCGACATACCGATTCCGGGCTGGCTGCCTGTGACTTCCACTTATGGCGATATCGACTTCGAGGAAACTGGTACACGGTATGCCCTCTACGCCACTGCGACTTATCTTTATCCGGAGGACAAGAGTTCCTCATTTTCTCTGTCGAGATTGTTCTCATTCGGTCTTCGCTCCCACTCCATAAATGCTCCAAAGTGTTCTGTCGTGCTTCAACGCGTGGTGGAGCCTCCAGCTGCGCTCTCAAATGAGTTCCCCTTGACAATGTTTGTTGTTGAAACCCAACCAGAATCAGACGATACACAGCAATGTTTCCCAAGTTCCGCCGGAACCCCCGAGGTCTTCGCGAGGGTCCAAGTTATTGCAAGTGTCCCGGCCGCTATATCCGTGAACGAAACTTCTCTGCCTTTCACTTTACGTTTGCGAGTAAAGGATTTGACGGGCTGTGAACGCGAACGTCTAAGAGTCACAGGGTTCTCTGTCAACATAGAACAATTCGAGTTGTACAGGTCAGCAGTCGCGGTGTCTCCACCAAAAAAGAATTCTGACGCATTCTGGGTAGGAATACAACGAACCAAACTCACCTCTATTGCTTTCCTATTCCTCCTAAAGAACAACAGCCACCTAGCGAGCCATTGCGCGATCCTCACCCTATTGACACATTGTGGAGTGCCGGTACTTTTGTGACCGCACAACCTTGCAGATCGTCTGTGGGCAGAAAATTTTCCCTTCTTCCCGAGAACAACTCTGGTCGCTACATCATTGGAGGCGATACTCGCATCTTCGCAAACGCCAGCGATGCCTCTGAGTGGTATATCCTCGAGGTTGATGTCCCGATTGCTGAACAATCCTATGAGGCTGACTGGGCAGGGCCCCGTATACGTCGTATCACCGAGAGCGGTCCACTTTTTAGTGTCGATCACCTTCTGCGTGTGTCAGTCCACTGTGAATATGACGATCCCACAGAGCAGGACCCTGTTCACAAACGATTACAATTTTCTCTTCCCTTGCAATTGATTCATCTGCCGAACACACCTGTGCCATCTATGGGCGGCTACCCTGATGTGGGACTGCCAACCGAAACTCAAATGAAGATCCCCCCTGCTCATAGTCTACCTGCATATTCACAACTCTTTTATCCGAATGGGGAGCGTAAAATCGATTACTCTACGCCTCTACCCCTTTATGAACCACCAACATTTCCTTCCCCATCCTCGTCAACCCCGATCGCGAATCCTCAACAAGTTCACTGAAGATCACTCTTTACCTGTCCTGGCATCCTACCGTCATTATTGCTATGTCATTTTCAAGCTAACATATTCTCTGCATGTTATGTACGCATTTTGCTTTCGCGTTGATGTATCCCGCACTCCACCCTTCGTTTTTCAGATTTTTGAGTTGGGTATTTCCTGACTAACCCTCGGCGTTGGCCGCTATTTACATAATAATCCGTAAACTACGACCAGTCTGATTGTCACAGTGTGTGTATGATGTTTTACCTAATGTCTCAAACCTGCGTGGCTTGGAACTGGCATGTCTGACATGAATTAATGAAGTGGCGTTGTGGGTCAATGACGCCTATCAGAAGCTATCAGACCACCATCATGGTGCCGGTCTACTGTGGAAGAAGCTGCTGTCCATCTCACTGTTGTGTTTAGAACGTCCAAGGGAAAGCCAAAGAGTAGCACCGTTGTGATCGCAATGTGCAACTTGGGGTATGTGTGAAACGACACTCTTACTGGGAGAACGATTAAATCTTTACTTAGGGCTGGGGATAGGCCTTGGACTGGTACACCCATTAGAGTCTGAACCTTGAACCTGCTGTTGTCCATTGCCATATCATTTCACATGGGATGGCGTACTAACTACAGGTGAAACAGTTGTGTGTGTACTGTCCTTTAACGTTAACGCTAGATACTGTACAAGGACATTCAGCGTCAACAACTAACAGCCTTCGTTGGCTGCTGGCTGAATGCTTTCCCCTTTCTGGTTCAAGTTTGAGACACTCAGTTGATCTAAGGTATCGTGGAAGTACCATGTCAACAAGATTACTAGTGATCTGGTTCACCTTGGAAGGATTTAGACAATCCGTGACGGTACGGAATTCATCTCCGAAAAACTTGCCAAGGTGGTTTCACTCTGAGTGAGTTTATTTGCATGCCGATCATGTATTTCGACTATTCGGGTATGGGATCTCTACAGGGCTGGATACAAATACCCAGTGCTCCTGCGAGGATGTCGCCAGACAGTGTCTTCCGAAAAAAATATCTTCTCCATCCATGGTGACTCAAACTTACTTGCTCCCCGATCTTCTCTCCTTATTTCCAGGGAAGCCGGGAGGGTCCATCAGTCCCCACTTCAAGGAGGCATACGAGGGGTACAACGAATGGGTCAAGAGTACTCTTGGATACTTTTTCTCGGTTGTATGTCACTTCGCCGGGAATTAGCCCTCATTTCTCACCATCTGCACTAACTAGGAGGTATACAATGCGGAAATGCCATTGTTGGCAGCCTTGGCATTTCCCCTTGCATCAGAACAAGAGTTGCGCACCATTCTCGATTATATGACTGCTTCGTTCATGCTAGAAGAAATGACGTAGGTCTTACGCCTTATTGCCGGACAGACTTATGGATCTTCCGCGCTCCTTTCTAGCGATCGCTGTTCCAGTGCAAAGGCTTTGAAAAATTCGCAAGTATGGATGCAAACTCTGAGCGAGGGCCAGCCAGAGAGGGGCAATAGCCACTCCTTCATCAAATTGCTGAGCAAGTCGGTGGTTTTCATCTACTCCCCGGCTTCTTTCTGATATTTTTGCGACATAGAGAGATGGTGACTCGAATGAAGACCACAATTGATCCTTTTCACTGGCCTCAGTTCATTTCTACAAATGCCGAATTTGCGAAGAACACCGTCCGCGAAGCTTTGGATCGAGAAGCATCGCACGATGTACAGACCTCGCGCGATCTTCAGTCGTATATGATCACTCGCCGCGAAACGATTGGCACTCGACCGTGCCTCGTCTTGATGCGTTCCACTCGTCGTCTATATATCCCCGACCGTGTCCTCGACCACGAAGTCGTGGCAGAAATGGAGAATTACGCCTTGGATATGGTCTATATTGCCAACGTAAGAGACGTTGTCTCACTCCATTGGCACTACCTGACAACTTCACGATGAACACAGGACATCTATTCTTTCAAGAAGGAGCAGGGTGATAACGGTGCCCTGAATAATATCATCACGGTCATCCAGAAGGACCCTGACACCCGCCACCTTGATTTACAAGGAAGAATTGATTACGCGGGGCATCTTTTCAAAGTAGCCCTCGACAACTTTGAATCCTGCAGACGCAGGCTGCCTTCCATCGATAGCGACATGGATAAATACCTGTCTGCGTATGCTGACGGGTTGACTGACTGGGCGATCGGGAATATCGAGTGGAGCTTGGTCAATTGCCGCTATAAGGTATTTTGTAACGATTCCGACAGGAGAAGCAACGTCGTAAGGCTGAAACAACGATACATCCCACCGCTGTCGCCTCTGCTGTGCTTTATTCTGCTGGTCGTGTTCATTATCGCACATTCCTATGGCTTCACAGAACAATTGCTAATGCGCTATGCCATATCTTACATCTCCTTCCCAAGTTACCTTAAATAATTGTGGTACATACTCCTTTGTATTGAATCTCCGAACATATATATACCGTTTCACCCGGACCTAAGTGGTTTTTTATCACGAACCACCCATTGCTCCACTGGACCCTCACAATTGACGAGCCAAATTTCTTCCCCGTCAAATCCGGACAAACGTCTCTCTCCGCATCGCAGCGACATTGTTTGGTGATCCTCGTCTTCATATATGACGCCAGCTTCCTTCATTAACCAATGTGCCGCTCTGGCACGTTCGCCTGTATTTGCATCTTCGTCGGCAATGTAACTTAGAGACATGTGTGGGAACATGGGAGCAGAGGGAGACAAATGTGATAGAGCACTTCTGATCTCCTCGTGCAGGATGAGGAGATCTGTTGTCGTCTCCACAGCGACGAGCACGGAACGGAAATAATGATCGCTGACTTCAAGCGACCTGAAGTTGGCCCGCACCGACTGACGGTTTTGAGTGAATTTAGTTAGCAAGTCTCCTGGGAGTTCATTCCCACTGCGAACACTGGCTAGGGTTATGTGGGGAAGAAATGCCGGATACGAGCTCGCGGCAAGGGAGTCTCCGCCAGGGAGGAACGAACCCACTGGCCTTCGAGGCATTATCGATTGTATAAGTGCAGATTGGTCCGCTGGAGGCACCAGCCAAAAAGAAAGCCCTCCGAGAAGACCAATTTTTAATTTCGTTGTTCATTATACTAGGCTGAGTGAAAGTTATTACTTACCCATGGTCAGAGTGACAATAATGGTAGCGAACGGTATCGAGAATCAGGTTGCAGATTGGCATATCCGACACCATTTCTGGTAGTGGCAAACGGCTACAAAACAGCTAAATAGAGTATACAGCTCAAGCAGTATTGAATATCGAATCACTACAGTTCGTTCAGCGATGCTCACTATAAGGCCACAAGCACTCGAAAAATTCGTCCATAACCAACGCCTTAAGATGGGGAACCTGTTCCCAAGCTGATCCAGCTGCTGTCCACACTAGAGCTCCCAGTGCCGTCCCTATTGCTCTCCGAATCTGCATCTGAATCTGCCTCGAGTTCACCTTCATCACGACTGGGTTGTGATTGAGGAACGGAAATATTCGTTATAGAAGGGTTTGGCGACCTGCGTGGTATTAAGGAAGTTGTCACAGAAGGCCTGTTCTCAGGCCCTGGCTCCTTTAAACCTGCGGTTGGCGGAGGAGGGACCGGAACCAGGACATTTCGAATACCAACAAGTATTTGAGGGACGCGAAGAAGATAATCCAATAGCCTAGACGGGAGGAACGATGCGAATGTATACGTACCAGCTGTGCGATGGAAGATAAATATGATGATGAGGTCCAAAAGGGCATAACTGACCACCTGCACCTATAGCGAATCTGTTACCACGGGCCCAATCCTTGACTTTCTCATACGCAAGGCCGACCCCAATGCCAAAAACAACTTTCCCAGCACCATCGGTCTTCCGCCCAGCGCTGACTACCCCAATGAGGCTGTCTATGAACTTGGAAACATCTTCCGGAGTCCGCGTTCCGATAGTCTCACTGAGTGCGCAGAATGCAGAGCCATAGGTCGCTTTTTCTGATAAGGTCCATTCGTCCATGGAAGGTGAGCTTGCAGGTTGGCTGGAAAATTGCCCAATTGCTCCGACATCTACGGTGACTACACGGATGCCACCCATTCCATTTGCAGTTGAGAGTTCTCGCCGTAGGATGTCGGTAGCTCGGAGGGTGGCAGCAGCGCTCATGGAAGAGACACTGCTAAATGGCAAGCCCACGCGTGCATCCGCAGCTGGTAGACATATGATGATGGACTTGGGAGATCGTGTACGCTGGGCGTCTGCGCGGAGAAGTGGCAGAAGTGCCTGAAGGGTTTGAAGGGGTGCAACATGTGTCGAAAGGAGATGGGGGAAATATGTACCCCGCAAGGAAATTCGTTCAAGTGGAGTAGGGGCACAATGCACAGAAGATACGGGCATGGTTAATAGCGATATAACGGATTGGAGGAGTGGATGATATGGGCCAGCAACATAGGGATCGCCAGCAGCTGAAATGGGGAAGCGTCGTGACAAGGTGGATGCTAGTGACCGGAGGAATATTGGGATGGTACCAGACTAAAGGGGTGTTCGAACAGACAGCAGATACAACAAAGCAATGACGCACCTCGTTCGGGTCGAGGACGAGGGCGCGAATGAAGCCGTGGCTCTTGCTCTCTATAGCACTGACAGCTTCTGGGGACGAAACACTAGTGATAACGATATAACCTTTCGCTTCGAGTTCCATAATTAAAGGGAGCCCTAGAGGGTGATCACCGCCCAAAACGACTGGTACGGACATTTGCACGACTAGTTCTCAGTAAAAGGGTAACGAAGCGCACCAACAACCTGTCGCTTCTCAGATACCATTGCCGTTGGTTTGATCCGGCTCCTGGAAGGATGTCTGGTCGAAAGAACATAATATCCTGCAAATAACCCGACTCCTACGGCCGAGAGTACAACGCCTGAGACGATCCACGGATGTTCTTTTAACCAGTCACTCGTCTTTTCGCTTAGGGACTTGGGCAGCGGTGTTGACGGAGGGGGAGGAGGAACTTCAAACGGACCAAGGCGTCCTCCATGAACCTCAGGTAGAGAAGTGATGCCAGGGGGACCATAACGAGTTATATCTATCCACAGTCGGTTTATAGCCTCCCGGACGTTAGGAAAATCAAAGGAAGCAGCAGCCAGAGCTTCGGCAACTTGGCGCTCGACAGCTTCAAAATACTGTTCGACTTCATCAATTGTGGGCATCATGGTGGTTGACATCCAGGTGTTGAGCTGAGTGGGGAGATCTACTCCTTTCACCCGAAGTTGTCCAATTGATGGGTGCACCGGTGCCACACAGCTGATGGCCCAATACTACCAACTTCGAATTACGCACACATTTTGAAAAAAAAAGCAAAAGCAATTCGACGCCAGCAGGATTCGAACCTGCGCCCTCAAAGAGGAACAGATTTCTAATCTGTCGCCGTAACCACTTGGCTATAGCGCCCTGATGTATTAAGCTACCCTCTGTTAATCATAGTCGCATTGGATTCACCAAAGTTGAATAGATGTTTTGAATGCCTGTCTAATGCTCCAAGAACAGAGTAAGGTAACCGTGTCTACTGAATTAATCTGTGTTCAGTTTCCACCCATCTCCTTAGCGAGTTGCTCTGCTTTGGCCTTGACATCTTCAATAGTGCCAGCCTGCGAAAATTGTCAGCAATGTCGTGCTCAGTAAGCTAGGAGACTCACCATGTAGAAAGCAGACTCAGGTAGCTGGTCATGTGTACCAGAGAGGATCTCCTTGAACGACCGGACGGTATCCTTCAAAGGTACGAGCTTGCCTTCATAACCAGTGAAGACCTGGGCAACTTGGAATGGTTGCGACATGAACCGCTGAATCTTACGGGCACGCTCAACCTAGAATCCCAGCAATGTCAGTAGATGGCGTTGACGTATGCACAGGGTACAGACAGTCAATTTGTCCTCTTCCGACAATTCATCCATACCCAAAATGGCGATGATATCCTGTAGCGACTTGTAGTCCTGGAGGATCTTCTGCACGGCGGTGGCAACTTCGTAGTGTTCCTGACCGACGATGCGAGGGTCAAGCATACGGGACTTGGAGTCAAGAGGGTCAACTGCTGGGTAAATACCAAGCTCTGCAATACTGCGGGACAACACAGTTGTGGCATCCAAGTGAGCAAAGGTAGTTGCGGGAGCGGGATCTGTCAAGTCATCTGCAGGGACATAGACCGCCTGCACGGATGTAATGGAACCTTTCTTCGTAGTGGTAATACGCTCTTGCCTGGGTGATAGCGTGAGCTAAAGTCGTTACAAAGAAGAAAAACATGCATACATGCCACCCATATCCGTGGACAGTGTAGGTTGGTAACCGACAGCAGAGGGAATACGACCAAGCAAAGCAGACACCTCAGAACCAGCCTGGGTGAAACGGAAAATGTTGTCGATGAAAAGAAGCACATCTTGACCCTCCTCATCACGGAAGTATTCAGCAATGGTGAGACCGGTCAAAGCGACACGCGCACGGGCACCCGGGGGCTCATTCATCTGACCAAAGACCAGTGCGACCTTGGAATCACCCTCGAGGTTGATGACGCCAGTTTCGATCATTTCATGGTAGAGATCGTTACCCTCACGTGTTCGTTCACCGACACCTAGCCGAAACGAGATTCAATAGGAGGCTCATCGAATTGCGCAGAAAATACAAACCGCAGAAAATGGAGAAACCACCATGAGCCTTAGCAACGTTGTTGATGAGCTCCTGGATCAAGACAGTCTTGCCGACACCTGCACCGCCGAAAAGACCAATCTTTCCACCACGAGCGTAGGGAGCCAAAAGGTCAACAACCTTAATACCAGTTTCAAGTACCTCTGCAGTTGTCGATTGATCGACGAAAGCAGGGGGGTCAGCATGGATGGGTAAGAGCTTGACACCTTTGATAGGCCCGCGTTCGTCGATGGGTTCACCAATGACGTTCATGATGCGACCAAGAGTCGCTTTTCCGACAGGGATTTGGATGGGAGCACCAGTGTCAATGACCTTTTGACCACGGACCAACCCTTCGGTACCGTCCATTGCAATGGTACGCACGGTGTTTTCACCAAGGTGGGATGCAACCTCGAGAACAAGACGACCACCATGGAAGTCCTGGACCTCAAGGGCATTGAGAATAGGCGGAAGAGTGTCGGTCTCGAACTGAACGTCGACGACGGCACCAATGACCGTTTTCACGGACCCAATGGTTCCCGAGGCCTCCGTTGCATAAGAGCGCGCTGTGTTCCGGGATCGCCCATTTCATGCAGAAGTGAGCCAAGGAAGAACAGCCGTCAAAAATTGCAGTAATTTGTAGGAAGGCATCAATACTGACCTGGCTGCGTAGCAGAAACGCGCGAAGGACGTGCCGCAGAGTTTTGGTTTGGCGCAAGAGACGGAACAGCAACACGCGAGAGCAGTGGTGCTGCAGTCTGAATGAACCTGCTGGAGTTCTTTGCGCTATTGACCGCTCTTCTGGAGATGCGGGTGACGCCACGGGCGGTGAGCATTGTTGTAGTGAACGACGACGAAAACGACGACGGAGGTTGGAAGAAATAGCCCGCCTTAACACAAAAATTGAAATTCAACTCCAATCTCCGACGCTTCCGACTTTGGCCGTCGCTTATGTAAACCCATCAGCCACAGACGCGTCTCTGCAATTGCACGCCATGGATGATCGAACGCCAAGTCTTGGATTCATTCCAAACGGCCTTTTAGAGGAACCACGCGGATTGCACGACACCCCAACTGCTACAACGGTGACAGAGCCACAAAGTCAGTTATTTGGCTGAGTTCACCATCTGAGCCATGTTCTGATCGTAACAGATGATGCATTCCCTCCAATATCTAATATCCTTGGTCTTAAGGCCCACGGAGATGATACCCAAGGATCTAGTGGGACAAATACCATTTCCCACGCGCGATGCCCTATCCGAGCTTCTACTTTTGATGGTGGAACTCTTTACATCAAAAAGAAGGCTCGCGTCATCGAACGGGGCAAGGTGCAGTTGTATCGCCTGGATTTCCATCCGCTAACATGTTGGATGATAGTCAACCACTTCTCCGCAACAGCTGGCCAAGCTGTTGGACGTACCCATACACAGACTCATGGACGAGCTGTCAATTGCAGAAGCGACGAAATCCAACGTACTGTAAGCTCTACCATTCACTAGCGCACATCTATTATGAGGTATTTCACAAGAGACAATTCGACCCCTCATGTTGAGACACGGCCAATAAACGCGAAGGATACCTTGTGGGTGGATCTGTACCGACCCAGATGCTTCACGGAGCTCCTAGGAAATGAACGCGTAGCCCGCGAGGTCCTAGCATGGGTAAAACAATGGGACTGGTGTGTGTTTGGCAAGAAGAAGAACAAGAAACGGCCGAGAGAAGGGGAAGAACATTACCACCCTGATGACGAGTATCGCCGACCGAGGGAAAAGGTATAGCACTTGTTTCAACTTGGGTAATGGAACTGAACTTGATCATTAGTTATTGCTGATATCTGGTCCTCCTGGTCTTGGCAAAACCACTCTTGCCCATATTGCAGCAGCGCAAGCCGGCTACGATGTCATGGAAATTAACGCCAGGTGCGTGCATAGATTCGTAATTCCTGGTTACTAAAGATGGTCAAGTGATGCGCGATCTGCCCAAGTAATTGATGATCGAATACTACCTGCATTGGAGTCAGGGTCTGCAGTTGGAAGCACAAAACCCGTTTTGCTAATCATTGATGAAATCGATGGGGCTACTGGTGGAGGAGATAATGTGGGTCAATTCCCATGATAACGACGTGTCGATAACATCTTCGCCATCAAGTCAAGCGGGTTTGTCCAAAAGTTAGTTTCTCTAACATTTGACAAGCCAAAGAAAAAGCGTAGGTTACTCCTCTCCTCCACCGGCTGAGTTAACGTCACTGTAGGCAAGGGTCAAAAGGACAAGCGACCCCTTCTTCGTCCTATAATTTGCATATGCAATGATCAGAACGCTCACGCTCTAACCGCACTTCGCCCACATGCGCGGCAAATCAGGTACACCCGCCCAGCCGATGTCCACATTGTTAGACGACTCCGTGAGATATGCGAGTTCGAGGGACTGAACGTAGACGCAAGAGCACTAAGTAGCCTGGTCAGCATAGCGAAAGGTGACTTAAGAAGTTGTCTAAATACGTTGCAAGTGCGTCATCGTCTTCGTACCCCATTGTTTTCGTCGTGATCATTGGCGGCTATACAACGTAGTTCATCAAGTCCAGAAATGAAGACGTCACAGAGCCACTTATTCGACGGGCTACTGCAGGCATGAAAGAAGCGGATAGTACCATAACTGCTGTCCTCAACGAGATCTTTGTGTCATCCTCCCGAACGCGAGCAAAGGACCTGTCAATGGGAGAAGAAGAGGCTGCACGTTATGTTAGTCGATTGAGTCGGTCCATAGAGGGCCTCAACAACCCCGCCAGTATTGCAAATGGTATTCAAAATCCTCGTGTATCTTCTCAGTGCTCATTTTTCTTCAGGATGTTTTGCTCAGTATCCAAACTGCCATAAACACGATGCAAATATGTTTCGATACCAGAAGGCGAATGGATGGCTCGCCGCATTTGACACCTTCTCGTCTGCGATGTATACAGAAGGGGAATTTGAATTACATGGCTATCTACCATTTCTTCTGGTACCGTTTCATCCTTTGTGCCGGGAAGCGGCAGGTAAGCGAGTAGAAAGAGATTCGTCGGACTGGGATGTGGGTAAGCCCCAGATGCCGTCTATCCAAGTACTGACACACATGACATTAGAATCTGCAACTCACCCGTGCTAATGAAGAGATCTATAACTCACTGGCCAGCGGCATCCGTGTCTTTAACGGGACAGCTGGTGCTTATAGACATCTCATTACAGGGCAAGTCCTTCCCCTGGAGTTTGCCCCATACATTAATCGGATAATATCCCCACCATTGCGACCAGTATGTATCATTAACCTCGGATTCTTGACATATGCTGCTGCTAGGCGCTGGCTTACAAACGTGGCCAGATTAACAGCCAAATCATCAAAGCTGAGGAACGTGCTTTGCTTTCTCGCCTTGTGGAAATTATGGTATCCATGGGATTACGGTTTCTCCAAGAAAAGTCCGAAGATGGACAGCTGGTATATCGGCTTGATCCGTACGTGTCTTTTCATTGTCCATAAGAACCAGTCTTGCTAATAATTAAAAGTTTAGCCCGATAGACGTGTTTGTGACGTACGATGGCAAGCGAGCACCTGACATAACAGTTTCGAGATACGCTGTCCGACACTTAGTAGCTTCACAGGTGGGTTTGCCACTTCCCTTAAAGCGCAGGAAGGATTTAAAGCCCCCAGATTGATGCTGCTCTTGCCCCACGCCAAGCCAGTACTAACCCGAGGGTCGGAAGTTTCTTCAACGCAACGTTTGTTTTCTATTCATTAAAACATATTTAGTCTTTCCTAACAGGTTCAACAGGGAGCTCGCGAACAATCCTGGCGATGACATAGATCACGCAGCTCACACTGCAGAAGGTCGATTGCAACCAGTTGGATTCGAGGGTCTACCTGTAGACAAGCGGGCGCGTCCAAACGAAGAGGTCGGCGAGAAGGCATGCATTCAAGCGTCTCCCTGATTTTATCTGACAATCTTTTTGATGGCCCTCAGCCCCCTGTTGATTTCTTTGGACGACCGATTACGATACCCCGCAAAGCATCTGGATCAGGCGCTCCCAGGTCGAAATGTCCACTGAAGGGTTTCCAGACAACTTATCGCTACCTAGAAGGCAACTCGGCTGCTGTTCGCAAAGCCGTGAAGATTGCATCATTTCTGTGAAACTTTTGAGCTCATGTAACACACGGAAATGCGGTCTGTGCTATTTCTACTTTATGTCACTTACCCAAATGTCCTTGCTTGATCGGACGGACCTGTGTAAGATACCCATGCAGTCCTGCCTGCTAAGCCTGTATATCACAACGTCGGTACTGAAGAATCGCTTTTCAGTACGTATATGCCGATAGTGCACGCAAGTCAGGCTCTCAGGCGGCAGACGAGTACGCTTACACCGTGACATCGCGTGATTGCGACCAGACCATTCGCGCACACTGCCTTATTACGTATTAAGCTATTTGCTGCATTCACTGAATCATCACTTGGGCCAAGTAACGATCCCATCAGAGCGCTGAAGAGTTCCGGATGTGACGTTTTCGTCCTTGCCTGAACCCACCTTTGGCAGTGATTCTTCTCAGTATGCGCAACTTGTGTTTGTCTGGTTAAAGTGGCCATTGTTCTGGAATCCGAGCAAACGTCACTTTACTCACGCGACCGGGTTCACTACCAAACACGAGGTGAGCAGCCGTTTTGGACGTACCGTAGTATCACGCCGACGTTAGCGTTGAGTCATTAGGACCGCTGGTTTACAACCATAATGCACTGTCCAGAGATTGATGCATGATGGTATGAGACGTTTCCATGTGCGCCTCAACGGTATGCACACCACGTGTCATGCGTATGTATGCCGTGCGGATTCTTAATAACGACCACTTTGGTTGAATCCACAACAAAGTGACGCCTTTCTTCTGTTCGATAGGCTGTCACAATCCATCTTCCACTTTGACTGATGTCTCCCCATGCAGAATGGATCTACATCAACCAACACGACGACTTTCCAACAGAAATCGGCCATGTCATGGCATTCATTCACCGCTTGCGCAGTCTCTGGTTAGTTCCAGATGACATGCGCCTTGCAGCCTTTGGTGCTTGGCCGGTCAGTTTGTGTCCTTGTTCCTCCATGTCCACAAATAACCGCGTTTGGCTTTTCTCAGCTATTGTTATCCCCTATCAACGGGTGCTCTCATTATTACGCGAACAAATGTCCAGATAGATCCTCTTGTCCTTTATCCCAAATTCGGCCCGAGCAGGAAAACATAGTCTGTGAGCTTAGTGAAAGTATCAAGTATATCGCGAATACTGATCTACAGCTCCTTGGTATGTAGCATCGGATACCCTTGATGGGCTATGGTCCAAAGTTGGTTTTCCGGAGTCACTCACTCGCACTGTATCATCTTCCATTGCTCATTTGTTTGCAAATATCCCTGGTTGCAAATTAGAAAGGCAATCCTGTTCTTTCCAGATTTCATATATCACTGAGCAGGGTCTCTTCAGAAATCCTCAAGTATCGAAAATACGACCGCTAGATTTTGCGTTAATTCCTTGTCTCTTTCCCGGGGCAAACATCGACCATTATACTCCGCCTACCCTATCCCCTACGCTACCATTCATTATGATGGGGATGAAGGGGCCTGCTTATTGGAAGGAGAAAGCGGGTGTGTGGTCGACAGGACACTCACTAATATCTCTGCGAATGGACCTCGCTGACCACGCCCATTCGCAATTGAGTGGTCTCGTGGCTCGCTTGGAAGAATTAGCTTCCGAGTTGGGAATGATCCCACTACCCGAATGGCTCGTGCTGTTTGGTATCATCCACGACACGGAACAGATGCATATCGTCGCTCATATACCAATCCGTAAAGAGCACACGGGACTGCGTTGCGTCTCATATCTTTTTGACGACTTCCCACTTGGCGCACCTACTTCCCCTGAGGAGAGATCTAGCTGCGGAATCACCGAGGCCACGGTCGCCTTGGTGCTGACGGTTCTACGTCAACATGCAGGGTACATGACGCGATCTCTTTATGGAATTGGAACTTTTCGAGCCAGTAATACGATGAGCAATGTGAAACCAACTTCATGCTCGGATTGTTCGCAATACATGGATCATGCCGAACTTAGCACTTCTACGCTTGCTTTTAACGGAACAAACGACGGCAACTCGGAGTATTCTACCTGCCCTTCAGGCACTAGCCTTGACGTTCCCAAGCAGGGCAGTAGCCAAATGCACAGCAGGGATAAATGTCCTTTTTCCCATGCCAATGGATCCAGTTCGGAATGGAAAAATGGCTCGGATGCCCCCAATACATTGTCTTGCTCGCTGTCAGACATTTCTTGCTGTAGCAGTTGCTCTAGTCTCTTGGACGATGGAAACGCATCGAGTTCCGAGTACTCCGAACGTGCATGGAATGGATCCGGAGAGAGACGTTACATGAAACCATCAACCAGCTCACTTTACCAGGGGGATCCCGGTGGCGACAAATCGCAGGACCATTCACATCTTTTGAAACGTCTGGATGACAAGAGAAGGGCTGCGATTATTGCTTGGACTAAGGGGGTGGCTCCAACTCAGACCCCTGAAGAAGACACTTACCGCATTGCTGTATTACATTGAGCATTTTTGAGCTTGGACATCAAGGAAGAAAATTGAATGTAGGGCTTATTTCATGTTGCGAATATAGCATCAGTAGACATAGCGGAACTCGCGATTTTCTTTGTCAGTCAGATCAAGGAAAGCTCTGTCGACCTCGGTTACTGTTCCATCCCGTCGAACGTCAACTAATTCATACTGAACATCTCTTGTCTGCATCTCACGCGCACGCCTTGCATTGTCAGTAGCGAGAAGATAGCGTAAAAGGAGTAGCGCCAAAGCAGAGCAAAAGTTAGTTGTTGTAATGACAGCCCATGGGATGTGATTTCTAAACGAAGCGTGACCAACTGGATATTGTGCTGTTTAAGCCGTGATACTTACCGTGGTCGATATTGGGCCTTCCACATAAATTGACTGACCGCGTTCCCGATAGCATAGGCACACAGCACGATAGCATTGGTAGTGATACCTGCACAAAAGATGTAGGAGTAAGGTTTGAAACGCTTCAGTAGCTCACGTTTGGTATGTCCAGATGTTATCGAGGTGACCCATCCGAGGAAAATGGCAAACGGAGCAATCGCGAAAACTGCGAATTTGTCCAATCAATATTGTATGGAATTTCGTGCCATAAGGCGGGCAGCAAGAAAAATTATTTCTCACTGCAAATCCAATATGAGAATAGCAAGCCAACCTTATTAGAGAACGGCAGTGCGCTGACAAGAATCGTGCCGATAATCGCGGGAATGTACATCAACACACCAGCATATGCACGTCCGATTTGGTTGTTTGACGCCAGCATGACACCGAGCCAAATAGTCAGAACTACACTTCGGTCAGGGGTGCCCGAGGAATGTGAACTGAATACAAACTTTCAACCACTCCATCCACGCAGCCAAGGAGGGTGGTCTGCAAAGTCGTAAAGCCAAACTGAGATACGATTAGCTGGCGCTGGTTAGTAAGCTATCGAGAAACGCGCTTGTCAGCAAAGGTGAGTCAAGGACGAAGACAATGACAAGCTCACTGAATTGACGACATTTCTAAAGTTAGAACATTATCACCCTGGGCCCTGAAGGTCTAGTTGTGGACGTACGATGCCCCAGCAATGAAAGCAAGAAGCCAGGTCCTGGGATCCTTGACTGTCTCCAAAAATCTACATCACCCCATGCCTCAGTATCTTGGCATCTAAACGGGAACGAGGGCATACTGAGGTAACTTAAAGTGTTTGTTCTCGATACCTGTTCGATTCACTCGAATACGTTGGACTGCCTGAGCACGCTCATTCTCATTGAGGAATTTTGCTGATGTCGGGGAGTCGGGGAAGAAAAGCCTGGATGCGAACATATACATGAATAAAAAATATGAGATAGTGCCACGGGAGACTTGCCAGAAAAGACCAGCGGTCACCAATGTAATGATACCAGTGATGATCATCAACCTAGTGGTCGTTTTAATAATTTGGAAATACGATAGTATGATAGATAGCCCACTGACCATTGCCAGGGCGCAAAATTGGGTGTGTGAGTGTGAAGGATGCCGAAACTGATGAAACCAAGGATAATGACGGCGAAACCATTCATCAGGACTTGGTTGCATATTTAAGCTAAAGTATTGTGTCTCGTACAAGGGACCTACACCAGTAACCCACGCGCAGAGTTTGTTCCGCTTGGGTGTAAAACATAGAAGTCACAATCATAAAGCCGGGAGTTATAGCACCTTCGCATATACCGAGTAGAAACCGACACACGAAGAGGGAACCAAAGGATTTGCAGGCTGCATGGCAGCACAGAATGACCGCCCAGAGGAAAATATTTAAGCTTGAGGTTATGGATGAAATGGGCGAACCTGTAAATGGGAGTGAGGACACACCTCATCCATTTGCCAACGGGAAAGCGCTGGAGCGCCAAATTCTGAGGGTACTGGAACAAAAGATAGCTAAAGTAGAAGATTGTGCCCAGCCAATCGAATTGGTTTGCGCTCAAGTGCGCATCCTTACTAAGAATTAGACAGCGAAAATGAGGCCAAGTTATAAACAAGAACAACATGTTCCGCACAGTATGCCTAGCACAGCAGCTTGACCAAGGGTAGTCTTGTCCATGAAAGTAATGCTATGTGTTTGAGTCAAAAGAGGTACTCTGAGGCAAGATATAGTCACAAACAGGTACATGACTACACGGGCCAGACAAGGGTTAAAATAAGATTAGAGGGTGTCAAAGACTCACTGCACATGAGCGGCATGACATGCCAGTCAATTTTGTTTCTGAAACGAGTTGCATCAGACCGACCGTGCTTGGCCTCGTCAGACCTGGAATTCGAACAGACCTCAGCTTCCGAGCCTCCTTCTCATCAGAGAGTAGAACGCCGGGTTCCACGGTTGCGGCGACATCGACATCGGTGACATCCATGGGCTGGTCTGCGTGGATGGACGGGTCACTGGAAGAGCCCATTGGAGAGCTGGATACGTGGGGACTGCGATCCGCGCCCGCTGGTTCATTATTTATGATGTGGCCATGCGTTTACGGCAAGAAACTCATATACACAGCGGTGGCTCCTGTTTTGGAACTGACCACAACTCATGTCCGAATCGAAGGAGTGGGTGCTTGAGCCAGAAACTGAGTATCGCTTCGAGCTCGATCCTGGCTCTTCTCTTGCCATCAAGGTATGTGCGTCGACCTGCATACTCCACCCTCTCACCGCGCGGGGGGATAGCTTATTTACGGAAATGCCGAGATATTTGGTGCAGAACTTGCAGAGGGGAAGACATATCTCTTCGCCTTCGAATGCAAGGCCGCAGTGTTCACCTGGAAAGGATGTACAATACAGATAGGTCTCTCAAACTGAGAGGCACCGTAAACCTCACACATCAGTCCTATCCACGTTACAGGTCGTCCTTCCACCGAGTACGTGTCAGAAGAGACTCCAATGACTGCATATGCAAATCTACACATGGCATTCGAGCAAATGCGTGTCCGTGCTCTTCGCGCGTTACACGGATCCCCCTTGTCCGACGACGATCGTAATGCGAACGCCGAGCCACCAAGAGTGCTTATATTGGGTCCAGAAAACTCCGGAAAGACGACAATATGTAAGATCCTCACAAATTATGCAGTCCGCGTTGGTCAGGACTGGTCTCCCATGCTCGTAAATGTAGATCCAAGCGAGGTTAGTCATAATCCATCTTCATGTTCTTCCATTCATAGCTATCAGGGTGCCTGGACTGTACCTGGAACAATTTCAGCGGCAGCAGTGTCAAGTCCCATCGCAACCGCATCTCCCGTTAACCCACTTGGCTCTTCCGCCACATCAGCCTTGACTGTACTTGCTTCCAATGCTCTCACACCTTTGGTGTATTGGTACGGCTATTCTGACACGAGAAGAAATCCGCTTTTACTAGATCGATTGATCCGGAACCTTGGAGAGAGTACCTTCGAAAAACACGACAATAACCCAGAAGGTGGCGTCTAACATACCCCTTATAGCCCTATCAACTCAAGAATTTCCAGCACGAGCATCAGGGTTGTTCATCGATACCTCATCCTCGTTTGCTTCTGGGCCCGCTGGCTCTGCAGACAGTCGGAACAGCCTCATAAAGGCATGCATCGATGCCTTCAGAAGTATGTGCCTGAGCTCCAAGTTCCATTGATTATCCTGTAACACTTACCCAAGTAAATGTGATCCTTGTCGTGGGTCACGAAAAACTGAATGTCGAAATGCAACGGTCCTATGGAGGTCGGTTAACCGTTGTCAAGATCCCCAAGTCTGGAGGGGTATTTTATCATATTACTTCCACTGGGCTTTCATGGCTTAACAGAATGCCAGGTTGTGGAACTCGACCTCAGCTACCGAGAGCGCGTGCAAAATTACCAGCTGCATGCATACATGTACGGTCAAAAGGCTGCCCCACCTCTCGGTATTACGTCTGCCATCGTGGCAGGTGAAGTCGCAACCGACCTTGTGCTCTCTCCCTCTTCGTCGATAATTAAATTTGAAGATATCGCTATCTATCGCATAGGACAAGGTGAGGTACCTCCCTCCCTAGTTCCTCTAATCTCACTCCACAACTTCTCCAAGAAAATATGGCACCGTCCTCAGCTCTTCCGATCGGCGCCACTCGCACGCTTTCAGAAGTGCAACCCATCATGCTCGATTTAGCATCAACGGGTTCAGGTCTTCTCAATCGTGTTCTGGCCGTCCTCAGCCCCTTAAATGTGGACGAAAACGAGCGATACGATGAAGAGATCCTAGATTTATCTGTGACAGGCTTCCTTGTTATGTGAGTTTGGCCAATTTCCTCCTAGAGTATGAACATCGCGAGGGGCGTGATGATCGTTGAGGTCGTCAATATCGGCCTTGATCTCCTTGCATGCATTCATATTAACTATCTCCCCCAGTACGAATCTAGACATTCCAAACAAAAAGATGACAATCTTATCGCCTAATCAAACTGGATTGGTAGGGAAAACAGCTGTCATTGGGTCTTTCGAGTGGCGAGAATAGTATCGACGTGTAGCATGTTTTTTTTTTTCGATGATTTGTGAGCGTCAATCACAAGAATCCAGTGGGAACGTACTGCCCATGACTGACTGCATTACAGGATCGAGAGATCACGACCCCAAACACCCCTTTTCAAAAGACAACCATGAGCCTGTCACGCGCATACCCCAATGTGGGGAACATACCTAATGATCCAGTCGATCATTAACAAAGCCCTCGTTCTTGCAGAAACCTGTTCACTCCAATACACACTCCTCCAAGCGTACATGGCAACCAGTCCACCCATAAAGGAGAGATTGCCCAGGTCGAAAACTGCTGCGTTGCCGATATATGCAAGGCTACCGAGGTGCCTGTACCGGAAAGTTCCTGAGACCGCCTCGTCCAAATCTTTCACTCCGTTTGCCTCAAGTGTTTCCCGCTGCATAGCAAGCTTATTGAGTTTCCTGCCGAGATATTTACCTTCCTGAGAAGCAACTTGTGCAGTCTGCCATGATTTGCCATCAGTTCTCACTACTACAAAGTAGAGGGAATATACCAACAGGTGGCAACGCCGTTATTTTGTTACCGAGCTCCTCCAAAAGCTTGCATAATTCATTCAGGTTTAGACTGTTGTCTGCATCTGAATCATAGCGATCGAAGAGTGTTCTGACCTACTTGGAAACAATTTCTTTAGCGACCAAAAATCGAAGCAGAAACGAAAACATACTTTTTCTAGATGGGACTCCGACATTGGGATACGTTGTTTAATTCTCCGAACTACCATGGACATGATAACATGTCAGATCACAACGCCTTCCAAGACTCACCCATGAACTCAAACTCGTCATAATCAATCTTCCCATCCTTGTCCTTGTCAGCTTCATCAACCAAATCCAGAAGGTAATCCACAGCAGAAGTTTCAATCTATCCAGTGGAATGAGTCCGCATGATGCAGTTTACATTAAAAGTATTTCACGTACAGTGGCACAGTCGCCAATTGCATACACTTCGCCTAGCGGTGCACCCTTGACACGAAGATGTGCATCCACAACGATCGCCTTTTTGTGAACCTGGTTAGGTAACAGACTGGAAACACGGTGCGTGAATGGATTCATGGCGATTCCAGTTGACCAGAGTACGAAATTATTTGGAATTTCATGTGTAGTGATCTTCCCGTCGGGATCTTTGAGAGTGTACAGCACACGATCAGGGTGAACTGCGGTCACCCGAGCCAAAGTGATGACATTAACGTGGTCGCGACGGAATTTTTCCTGCATTAAATTGTTGTAAAATAACTATCACTGTATTCATAGAATCTGACTCACTTCCGCGTATTTGGATATGGCTTCGGAATACTATGTCAAACAATCAGTTACATACAACTTGGCTGTAATCACCTTGTACCTACTGTGTTCAGGATATGTTCACGGGACTGGATGACATGTATTGAAACCTCTTCTCGACATATCTTCGGGTACTACAATCAGAATTGGATTAAGTCAGATATCAAAAACAACGGCTTGGGGACTGACATAATTCATAATATCTTCTTGACATAAATCGTAAATTTCCTAAGATATCGTCAAGATATGTTTGCGCTGCTTTACCAAAAGACCTACAGCAGCTGTTTCAACACCAGTTGGGCCACCACCACAAACAACAAAACTCAAGAGGCGCTTGCGCTCTTCAGGAGTGGTAGTCGGTAAGCTTGCTGTCTCAAAGTTGTCTACGGCATTATGTAAGAGCACAAACTTCTACCAGGTTTGTTGCTCACTGATGATTCGACGCCGGATAGCTTGCGCGTCCGATATAGTCTTCAGCTGGAAGCAGTGCTGTAAGCCTTGCACACCATGGGTGCTAGAAACCGAGCCACAAGTGATGATAAGCTTGTCATACCTTCCGACGGGTAAGGTTTACGTGTAAAGAATACCAAAAAAAATGAAGACGAACGGGACGTATATTCGCTGATGACCCGAGGAACCAAGTATCTCAACCTCAAGTAAGCGTTCCGACATTGCAAGGTCCACCGCTTTCCCAACGATCATCTGGCCACGTAGCCGTGCAATTATCTTTCGAAGTGGTTCGATCAGGCTGCGAACTTGAACGGTCCCAACGGCTGCAGCTGTACGACTAGATGAGGATGGTGTATGTGGCCGTACCTGATAGCTTACAGGGTAGGAGGGGCGTGAACGTCGTGAACGTCTCTGGTGCGACAATAGTAATATGGTATTCCCCTGGTACCAGTGCTTTCAGAGCTGCAATAGCCTGCAGAATGTGCATCAGTCATGGTCTGGTCACCTTGCTATCACGCTTACACCCCAACCGCCACCGACAATGACTAGCTTTTGCTTCGCCATTAACTTCTTGGCCTCTTCATCCTCTTCGTCGGCCAGTAAGACGCTGACTACTGGCAAATTTTTGGGACCACCACGCTCAGGGTGCAATGCCAAAGGAGATACGGGGACACGATCGACGTGCCTGTTTGTGTAAGTAAATGCGTCGTGAATAAAGACACCTGCTCCGAGGGCAAGTACACCGAAAGCAGCTGACAGTGTGAAGTACGAGGTATATTTCACGACCCGTAGGGAACGTCGAAGAAGACGAGATCTAAGACGTGGCTCTATAGGAATGTCAGGTTGAACATTCCCTGGGAATGTTTGTTCTGCAAGAAAACGAGTCTCGTAGAAAGGTCGTCGCACGGAAGGGTTTCGACATGGATGAATAGGGTTGATTTTCCCTGAACGAAAGATGCGAGTGATTCCACTCATTCTTGCAAACAAGCTCGGTAGGTTGACGACTGGGCAAAATAAGCAAACCCAGTCAAAACTCAGTGTGGAGTGTTGTGTAACGTTGCATGGCTCACGCTGATTACTACGCGCGACAGCCTGGCGTCGTATATAACCGAGGAGTAGTATTCCAATTGTACTCTGAAAATATGCAGTGGGTACATGATTATGGTTTCAGACAGCACGATGAATTGCTACGGTAAGTTACAATGCTGGATATAATTGGCAGATGTGAGGATAAAATACGATAGTTAGTTCTGGGTGTAATTGTCCATGCATAAGTGGCAAGTCGAAGGGGCGGGTCAGCTGCTGCACCGCACGTTTCAGGTGCTAACGATAGACCGAAACGAGGTGTTCGAGCTCCATTACGACCTCCGTCATCGTCGGTCGTTCCACGGGATCTTGCGCCCACATGTGTTCAGTGAGATTGACTACCTCTGGACACCATTGCTTCTTTAAGCCGCTGATAGAAGGACTGTATTTAAGGGGTTAGATGAAGGGCTTACAGGGAGTTCGACGAGCATACCGATGACGTTTGGCTCCGACTGCCTCATAGATAGCATGTTCGTTCATCCCCTAAACAATTTAATCAGACATTAGCAAGGAGAAAATGTGGAGTGGCCTGACCTCCCAGGGAAACTTCTTGTTTGGAACATGCCATTGTAGTATCTCCCAGTACACCATAGCACAGGAAAACACGTCGACTTTATGATTGTACTTGGGGTGAGCATGCCAAAGTTCTGGAGCTTGCCAATTGACTGTGCCGACCAAACTACGAACCATCGAGCGTGTCGATTGCTTGACCTTTGCAAGTCCAAAGTCCGCGATCTTTGCAATGCCACGGGAAGTTATTAGGATGTTAGACGACTTGCAATCCCTGTGAATTACAGAAGGCTTGCGCATGTGGAGATATTCCAATCCGCGAGCAATATCGAGCATTATGTTCACCTACAAAGAAAATATGCAGGTTTAAAAGACCCTAAAAGCAACACGGACGCACAACTTTATACAGCGAGGGAGCTGGGACATTGCGCACATAGTCGAAAAGGTCGCCATTGGCGCAGAGCTCACTAACAATCATGACCGGCGACTCGCGCGGATTCTCAGGTAGACTAACACCGAGCTGCCCAGATGGTTTAACATGAGAATAAAGAGAAACGAACCCAACGCACAAAACGGACGATATTTGGGTGATCGAAACCGCCAAGTAGTTTGAGTTCCTTGATGTCCACTAACAAATGCCATCAATCACATAGATGGTCATCAAATAGCAACAGCACACACTGGAGCTCAATTGGTCCCGGAATTCGGCGATAGCGACTCTGCGACCCTTGAATCGACCAACGTAAACGTCTTTAAACCCACCACTGCCAATCTTCTCCAGCTTGGTCAACTTGTCGGGAGGAATTTCACGGTCTTCTAGGCCCAAACTCTCTAGGTCGAGCTCAAGATCCGCATCTGGCTGATTTGTATGCTCATCTGAGGCTTGTGGTGGCCGATGCTCGTGCAACAATAATGGAGGAGTCTTGCTCTTGCTACGGCTCTTCGTCCCACGTCGCCCACGAGTTCGAACAGTCGACGGCGGGCGCACCGTGCCAGTAGATGACGGTGAGGAGAAACCATTAGCATGACGATCCCGCCACTGGAGCAATGAGTGGGCGAGCTGAGGTTTTGTGCCAGCAACATCCAAATCACGCGTTTCGCAAAGACGGACAAGGTCATAACGGCGTAGGCGTACCAGAGACTTCTTTGTAGCGAGGGTAAGGTCAACTTGATATTACTGTCAACAAGGCTGACACATGGAAAAATGACCACGTACAATCGTTGTCGTCCATGACCTCATTTCCCTCATCATCAAAGTCTTCTTCGCCGTCACCATCAAGATCCACAGACTCAACCTCGAGATCAATCTCTTGGTCCTCCTGGTCCTCCTGCACCTCGGAGTCGGGTTCCTCTTCATCATCTTCTTCGTTATCATGTGGATCAGCACCGCCAACCACTTTTCCACTCCGCAGCTTACGTGGTGCGCACTCTGGGGGAATTGCACAATCATCGACATCACTATAATCCTGGTCGACCTCTTCTTCCATATCTTCTTCAATGTTCTGTTCATCCGCAACGAGCTCTGCTTCCTCCTCATCATCCCCTTCGCCACCGTCGTCACTTGCTGGCGCGCGTGCCTGTGGCCTTCGGGGCCGCAGGCGCCGCTTAACGGGAGTCCAACGACTCTGCGCAGGCGGTGGTGTGGGGGATGGTGATGAAACAAGTTCATCTATCTCTTCTTCGTCCTCTGTGGACTCACTCCCATCCTCTTCGGGTTCCTTCTCCTGTGTAACTCGCATTCTACATTTTATTTGACGTGGCGTCGCATCAGGATCCCGCACGGCTTGTGTTATTGTATCACCATGTAGCTTGTCCCCACTCCGAAGACGTCGTGGACTCGCAGGAGCTGTAACCACTTTATTTTCCAGTTCCGACAGGTCGGTGAGCTCGCTCTCCTCGGCTGAAGGGATCGGTGATCGCAATTGAATATTTTCATCGAACACTACTTGCTTTCCCCTACCCTTACCCCGAGTAGAGGAGCCGTGTGATGATGTGCGCTCTACAGACGATTTACTCGTACGGTGACGGGTGACGGGTGGTGATGGTAGATGATTCGGAGGACTAGGTGAAGGTGACGAACGGCTGGAAACCGTGCGTGTGTTTCTCCGCCTGTTGTGATCAGAATGCACGTGCCTAGAGGTTTACAAGCAACATACCTAGGACCACCATTCAATTCCACCCTGACCTTTGGGGCTGCGGTCGATGTCTCGGGACATGAGTGTACATTTAATTGACCCATGGACATACTACGCGACTTTAAGGCACGGGAGCCGATATCGCCCATCCCATTAACGGTGGCGCGTCGTCTAAGTCCAAAGGGTGCACGGTACTTCACTCCAATATCAGTCTCCTCATCTCCAGCGACGTTACCGTCATCGGAGGAGTAGTCGCTAGAAATGCTATCAGGTCGACCTGGGGGGGAAGAAGGTGGGAGAGACGCAATGTCGTCACGTGCCGATACGATAGCTTGCACCAGTTCGGGTTTTGTGAAAGACTCCGCATCGTCCGCTAACCCAGTTGTGTTATAGAGACGGACAAGCTCATCCTTGCGTAGCCGTAATAACTTCCTGGGAGGAGCTTCATTCACGAGGTATTCATCCGCTAACACGAGATTAGTGAAAGGCAATGAGGGTCAACAGCTGCTTACACGACTCGGCATATTCAGTACCAGCATCGGAGTCGTCTGATTCGCACCATCGCCGTTGAGAGTCAACATCCATAGAGCCATCTTCGACCACATCCCTATCATCATCACTTGACATGTCTGGGGGGGGGATAGACTTGAATCTTTTGGGCCTTCCCGATCCACGCGTGGATCGACCATGCGCGTGTGCGTTCTCATTTACGGTCACGACGCGTTTTCTTTTCGAGCCGATGGGGACGTCGAGGTTCTGGGCGACATCGCGCATGTTAGACTTGAGTAGAATGCTCTGACGCGAGGGCAGCCTTCTGAGATTAGGCTGCACGGTGGCCAGAATGGGGCGGACTGATACTGCGGTATCGAATGAGGTGGACGCGAGGGAGGCGTGGGAATGAACAGTTGGTCGTTGAATTCTGTGCACAAAAGCAAGCGCGCGTTTTGCAGCAGACGGATGGCGAAGAGGATATTTTCTACTGCGAACTGTGGAACCGAAAGTTGGCGGCGATCCACTGACTCTATGCGGTGAACGCCGTTGGGCCATTCCAGACAACAACTAGGCCTGATCACTCCAAAATCAGCACAAGCCAAGCTTTGACCTCCAGGGCGAACAATCAAGTGGATCTCCTGCTCGTTTTCTCTGGCGTCGTCCGAAGCGCGGTCGTCGCTGGTCGTCGCTGTTTGTCGTCGCCGGCGTCGACGTCGTTGCAGACTGCAGATTTGGTTGTTTGTGTCCAAAGGTTAAAGTGGCGTGGGACTTTCCACGCTTATTTAATATATCTCACATAAGCCTTGTCGTATATCATGATCATGATAGAGTTTAACTTCAACCTTGATACATCCTTCCCTTCGCTGTTGCCCTCTATGCTCTTCAAGTTCTCAAAAGCAGACATTCTCAACTCCTCTCTCGTATACCCCGAGTCGGGTACTCTGGGATATACCATCCTCACTCGTTCCCATTTCATCCGAAGCACCAATAAGGACTCTGACACAGAGAGCGAAGATGACTGCGTGGACATGCGCAGGACGATCATATGCAACAAGGAGGGTTCCACCGTGGCGGAAATAAAATGGAAAGGTCGCCAGCCAATAGAAGTCATCATCGGTAAGGAGCGTATTGCGGCCAAGGGTATGTTTGGGTGTCAAAGCGCTATCTTATCGTGCGTGCCCTCTCGTTCTTTCGCGCCTTTGAATTTGTATTCAATCCCGACTCGCTCACAGTGGTAATGTACTTGGGATACCTACACGATTCGACACAGAATTTTTCTGGATGGCCGCACCCGATGGACTGACCGTGCGTGCATTTAGATCCTCCATCGATATCTCCAGACTCAAAACCCACAGCTCTTGGATTATGATTCTAATCAAATAAGGGGTCAATTCCATACCAACAGCATGCGTGTTGGCGACCGCTTCATAACTGCACCATTATCCGGGCTTGGACATGACTACCTTGAATTCGAACCCCATCTGCTCGCACCAACAGAGGAACTTGTTGGTGGGTCCATCTGATGTCGGTCACAAACCATTGTATTTACTCACAGCCTTAGTTACCTTCCTCCTGATGGAAGTACTCCGACGAAGTCGCTTTAAGCTCCATACAGACACCCCCGTTCGACCAACGCTTTGGCGAAGTAGATCCTTGGTTAGCTTCAGGAAGCGACTGCGGCGAAGTACCATATAGGGTGTCTCTTTAAGGTTTCCTAATAGAATTCGATGAGTGTCACTTCTTTTTGGATTAAATTTGTTGTCAAAGCCTTGCGACACCTGTTTTGTATGATAGCTCAGCTTTATCTCGTACCGCAGCCATCATTTTATCTACATTGAAAAAAATTAGGTGGTCGACATGTATTTTACAAATTTCGCGCCTTGTAGCAATATTTGCAAGGAGTTGTATTTTAGTTGATCGATAATATAACTTGACCATTGCCTAAATGAGAGTTTTCTTTGTACAAGGGCGCCGGGGCGATAATAGCACTCGCGAGAAGCTTTGCCTATATAGGTAGTGATCAGGCAGTCGATTTTTTTAAGGATTTTTTGCGTTATCGAGGGCGTCCACTGAGTGAGTATGATATAAGTAATCCTCCTCGAACTTGACTGTGCAGTAGTTCAACTTGATCCGTGTAGGTCATGAGGGTCAGTCCGCGGTCTCCGCGACCCCGCCTCCATTAAACAATACAAAATTTCGGGACTACTATCGCCCAGTCTTTGCCAGTCGTAAGGAGCTTGTAGGGGTAGTAGATACTACACAAATGGCAAGAGACTTATGCTGGCTAGAGAAACGAAAGTGTGCGACTAAGCAAGAGAACGAGAAGTGTGGGCGAAGGCGCGAAGCGCCTCCCGGCCGCGGATCTGTGGGTGGGCGAGATCAGCTGCGGGGGCGGGCGGGCCCCTCGCTCAGCGTTCAATCAGGACCGGCAGTCCACGGCAGCAAGATCGAGTCCGCAGCGAGGATGGTAGGCAGCCTGTCTACTACTAGCTGCCTACCCTCTGGGTGTGGTGGGTGGGCGAAAAACGAGCGTTGAGAAGTGCGGGCACTTCGAGTGGCCTGCATCAGGAATGTTACAAAGGGTCTAATCGGGCTGAGCCAGTCTGGGACCGACCGTTCAGACAGCTCAGACGTTTTAGACGTCTGGAGTCGGAGCTTGAATCAATCTGACGTGTCTGTTGCGTCTGTTGCATCTGTTGCATCTGTACGATCATAAATATAGCTGCAAGAGTCACTTCAGACGGTCAGACGGTCAGACAAGGTCTACATGAATAATGGCTGTCCATTGGATGATAGTAAGTAGTAGATACATGAAGTAGTATGATTAAGAATTTCAAGTGAAAAGAACGGCAAAAGCAATGCAATTAAAACGGACGGTAAAAGAGTGTGGCAGACGGTAAAGGAGCGTGGCAGATGTGCAAGGGAATTTACGAGTAAGGGCGGCACGATTA